>Ga0080006_1251942_pt1 | contig 322359 bp, 294 predicted proteins | sample RS3BMetagenome_FD_69209 | JGI IMG/M metagenome (GOLD analysis project Ga0080006, IMG submission 69209) | Ferric oxide microbial mat and aquatic microbial communities from Rainbow Spring, Yellowstone National Park, USA - RS3B (SPADES... ... | reverse complement strand
GAAGATGTGGAGATGGAGGTGGTTTTGATCCAGCCGATAGCGTTGGAGGAGGGGTCGCGGTTTGCGATTCGGGAAGGGGGGCGGACAGTTGGTGCCGGCGTCGTCACCAAAATCCTGGAGTAACGCTGGCACTACCATCTGAAGGAGAAAGAGCAAGATGGCTACGGGCGTCAAACAGCGCATTCGTATCCGGCTGAAGGCTTTCGACCACCGCATCCTCGACCAATCGGCGATGCAGATCGTTGAAACAGCACAGAATACCGGCGCACGAGTCTCTGGTCCGGTACCGCTGCCAACAAAAATTGAAAAGATCACTGTGCTGCGTTCAACATTCATTGACAAGGATTCGCGTGAGCAGTTCGAGATACGAACGCATAAGCGACTGATTGATATCGTTGAACCGACGGCGAAGACCGTGGAAGCACTGACCCGCTTGAACCTGCCTGCCGGCGTTGATATTGAGATTAAGCTGTAGAGTAAGCAGCCCTTGCAGGCGCCTGGAGACCGATAGCACGCGCAAGGGACGGGTGCAGCGAAAATCCTACGGGAGGCTTTATGCTGAGTGGATTGTTAGGAAGAAAAATTGGGATGACCCAGTTGTTTGCCGCCGATGGCACAGCGATTCCGGTTACCGTAATCGAGGCTGGCCCTTGTACCGTCACCCAGATTCGGACGGTCGCCCGTGATGGCTATGATGCCGTGCAGATCGGCTTTGGCACCAAATCGATCAAGCACGCTACGCGTGCCGAGTTGGGACATCTGGGCCATACTCTACCATTGACGCCCATGCAGCGACGGGCCCAACAGCAGCAGCAGGCAAAGGCACGTGCGGCTGCACGTGCCCGGGCTCAGACTGGCGAACAGGTCGCTTTAGAAGAAGGAGTCGAAACCCAGACCATGACTGCTACCAAACCCAGGCCGATAAGACCGGGTCCGGCGCTTGGGCCCTTTGCCGTGCTGCGCGAGGTAAAGCGGCTCGATGATGCCCCGGTGCAGGTAGGTCAGGTGACCAATGTCAGCATGTTTCGTGTCGGCGAGGTTGTCGATGTCATTGGCACGAGCAAGGGCAAGGGCTTCCAGGGTGTCGTAAAGCGCCACGGCTTCCGTGGCGGACCCAAGACCCATGGCCAATCGGATCGCTGGCGTGCACCGGGCTCTATCGGCTCCGGCACGACACCTGGCCGTGTGCTCAAGGGAACACGCATGGCCGGACATATGGGGAATCGGCGAGTCACTATCAAGGGGCTTGAGGTTGTCGAGATCGATCCAGCCCGCAACCTGCTGGTGGTGAAAGGCTCCGTCCCAGGTGCTCCTGGCGGCCTCGTCATGATCCGCAAGAAAGCGAGTGCAGCTGCGCTGATCGCCAAGCTGCCTGAGGTCCATGCGCTCGAGGAGCGTACATAATCTGGCATTACTGACCATCAGAGGAGACGGAGATGCCTACAGCGAAGGTGTATAACATGGACGGCGAGCAGGTGGATGAGATCGAACTCAACTCCTATATCTTCGCCGCTCCAATAAATATACCAGTAATCCATCAGGTCGTTACCTGCCAGCTCAAAAATCGCCGGCAGGGAAACGCCTCAACCAAAAGACGTGGCGAGGTAAGCGGCGGCAACAAGAAACCTTACCGGCAGAAGGGAACTGGCCGCGCTCGCCAGGGAAGTATACGTGCACCGCAGTTCCGTGGTGGGGGTACGGTCTTTGGTCCCAAGCCCCGTCCATATGTGGCTCGTGTACCACGCAAGATGCGGCGCCTGGCCATACGATCGGTGCTGTCAGATAAAGCAGCGAATGGCCGTATCATCTTGTTGGACCAGCTCACCATGAATCGGCCGCGCACAAAGGATATGCAAGCCTTGCTCGCAAACTTGCCGATCGAGCGCGACCGCAAGGTCCTGCTGATGATGCCACGGCATGATGTCAATGTGTGGCTGTCAGCACGAAACCTGGAAAACGTCCATGTCCAGCACGTCGCATCAATTAACGTCGTCCAGATGCTCAAGTATGAGTTTTTACTGATGCCGCTGGAGACATTGCGCTTTATTGAGGATGTCTTTGGTCATGAACTGAGACGAGGCGCTGTCAGTACGCCAGCCGCACTGACTGGCGCTACGGCGAGTGCAGAGTAACTGAGGAGTTACACCATGGAACTCACCGAGGTCATTCGCCACGGAATCATTACCGAAAAAAGTGTAAATCAGCAGCAACAGAATAAATACACCTTCAAGGTAGCGCTTAAAGCCAATAAGGTTCAGATCCGCCAGGCGGTAGAAGCGCTCTTCAAGGTGAAGGTGGTCAAGGTGAATACAATCCGTATGCATGGCAAGCCGAAAATTGTGCGGCGGCGCAACGCACCACCGCGCGTTATTCCGGCCCGGCCATGGAAGAAGGCGATTGTAACCCTTGCCGAAGGTTATTCAATACCAGAATTGCAGGCATGATGCCACCAGTCATCGGCTCCAAGCCAGCTGCTATGGCTGGCGGCCACGATGGGGCTGGCTCCAGGCTAATGGCTGGTTGCTTTAAGGGGAGGAAGAGATGCCCATTCGCGTCTATCGGCCCACCTCGCCGGGTCGCCGGGGAATGTCAGTCTCGACATTCGAGGAGATCACGCGCAGCAAGCCAGAAAAATCGCTGCTGCGGCCGCTGAAGAAGCATGCGGGCCGTAATAATCAAGGCCGGATTACCACACGGCATCGCGGCGGCGGTGCCAAGCGCCTCTATCGCATCATTGATTTCAAGCGCAATAAGTTTGGAGTTCCGGCTAAGGTGGTTTCAATTGAATACGATCCCAACCGTTCTGCACGCATTGCGTTGCTGCACTATGTGGATGGCGAAAAGCGCTATATCCTTGCCCCTGATGGACTCAGAGTTGGCGACCGGGTGATGTCTGGACCCGAAGCCGAAATTCGGGTGGGTAATGCGCTGCCACTCAAGAACATCCCGGTCGGCACCATGATTCATAATATCGAGCTCTATCAGGGGCATGGTGGTCAACTTGTCCGCAGTGCCGGTGCTGCAGCACAGTTGATGGCCAAAGAAGGAAACTACGCTCAGGTGCGCCTGCCATCGGGCGAGCAGCGCCTGATCCATATCCAATGCATGGCCACTATTGGCCAGGTTGGCAATCTCGATCACGAGAATGTAAGCATTGGAAAAGCTGGACGAGCACGCCATCTGGGACGACGCCCGGCCGTGCGTGGCTCGGCCATGAACCCGGTGGATCATCCCCATGGCGGCGGCGAAGGTCGCTCTCCTATTGGCGGGCAGCCCCAAACCCCCTGGGGACAGCCGGCGCTTGGTCACAAGACGCGACACAATAAGCGCACCGACCGTTTCATCGTGCGGCGGCGTAATGCGGGTAGGAGGAGATGAACGATGTCGCGATCGACCAAGAAAGGCCCATTTGTGCATGAATCGTTGTTACGTAAGGTCAACCAGGTCAATCGCAGCGGTGAGAAGCGCCTGATTAAGACCTGGTCACGTGCCTCAACGATTATCCCCCAGATGGTGGGACTCACCATTGGGGTACATAATGGCAAAACACATGTCCCTGTCTATATTACGGAAAATATGGTTGGTCATAAGTTAGGCGAGTTTGCGCCAACCCGGCATTTCCGCGGCCATGCCGGCGGCAAGAGTGAGCGGACGTCATCGGTTCGCTAGCGGAGGATGTACATGCAAGTTCGGGCTATTGCCAGAAATATTGGCATCCCACCACGCAAAGTGCGGCTGGTGACCGAAGCGGTCAAAGGCCGCCGGGTCAACGAGGCGCTGGCACTCCTGCGCTTCATACCCAATGCTGCCGCACGTCCGGTCTACAAGGTCGTGCAGTCAGCAGCAGCTAATGCTGAAAATAACTACAATCTGGATGCTGATAATCTCTATATCGCCAACATCGTGGCGGACCCTGCTTTCATGCTGAAGCGGATCCGCGCACGGCCCCACGGACGGGCCGGCCGAATTTTGCGGCGCTATAGCCATATCACGGTGATTGTAACCGATGATATTGCGGATTTGCCCAAATCTGCCCGCCGGCGCCGGCGTTGATTTCGAGTAGAGGAGGAGATTCTCTTGGGGCATAAAGTTCATCCCATTGGCTTCCGGCTCGGCATCATCAAAGGCTGGCAATCCCGCTGGTTCGCTGAACGGAACTATAAAGATGTGCTGGCCGAAGACCTGCGCGTACGTGCGCTGGTGCAACGCCGGCTGGCCAATGCCGCTATCTCTCGTATTGAGATCGAGCGCGCTGCGGCAAATCAACTGTCCGTAACTATCCATACCGCAAAGCCAGGAATCGTCATTGGTAAAAGTGGACAGGCCGTTGAAGAACTACGGCGCCTGCTCGAACAGGAGACGAAAAAGAAAGTCCGCCTGAACATCGTCGAGATCCGCCAGCCGGAAATAGATGCCTATCTGGTAGCCCAGAATGTCGCAGAGCAGCTCGAGAAACGCATTTCTTTTCGCCGAGCTATGAAGCAAGCAGTACAAAAGGCGATGCGTGCCGGCGCCAAGGGCATCCGCATTGCGGTCAGTGGGCGTCTGGGCGGCGCAGAGATCGCCCGCACAGAAAAAGAGATGGAGGGAAAGATCCCCCTCCAGACGTTGCGAGCAGACATTGACTATGGCTTCGCCGAAGCACTTACCACCTATGGTGTCATTGGCGTGAAGGTCTGGGTCTATCGTGGTGATGTGCTTCCAGACCGCCGGCCGATCGAACCGGTATCCGAAGCACAGGAGATACCTCCTGGCCAGCCATCGGCTACCGCTCCCGAACAGCGTCCACGCCCGACACGTCCCCGCCGCGCCAGTGGACGCGGCAGTGAGCGTCCAGCAGCTGCGCGCGCTCCCGGCGAGCGCGTCGAGCATTCCGCCGGTGAGCGTGGCCGGAGCCGCCAGTCCAAAGGTGAGCCAGGCGAACGAGAAGACCAGCCCAGCAGTGAGCAAGAAGCGCGCTCACCGACCGCGCGTGGTGAGCGGAGTGGGCGTGGCGGTGAGCGAAGCCAGCGCCCCACTGATTCCGCACGACCAGCAGGCAGTGGCCGGTCATCCCGTGCTACGCGAGAAAGAGATCAGACTCCTGCATCGCAGGCCGCGACTGAGGTTCCGGTGTCCCCCAGTGCAGGCGAAAGTGAAATCCCCGTGCCGCCGCAGCAGCCCGCTGATACAGCGACGCTCTCTGCATCGGCCCCGGCGCCTGAAGTATTCGATGCAATGAGCCAACCACCGGTAGCCGGCGAGACGACCAAAGCCGAAGAAGAGGAGGAGTAGAATGTTGCTGGCACCGTCAAGAACAAAATATCGCAAGCAGCATCGTGGTCGCATGCGTGGCACCGCCCATCGTGGCAATACCGTCGCTTTTGGGGAATTTGGCCTGCAAGCGCTGGAGCCCTGCTGGCTTACGGCACGGCAGATCGAGGCAGCCCGCATTGCCATGACACGCTATATCAAGCGTGGTGGCAAGGTGTGGATCCGAGTCTTTCCAGATAAACCGGTAACGGCCAAGCCGGCGGAGACACGCATGGGCGGCGGTAAGGGTGCACCAGATCACTGGGTCTGTGTAGTGCGACCAGGGCGCGTGCTCTTCGAAGTGGGCGGTGTGCCAGAGGCGGTTGCGCGAGAGGCAATGCGCCTGGCAAGCCACAAGCTTCCTATTAAAACGCGCTTTATGGCCAGAAAGGGGGTTGAAAGTGTCGAAGCTTAAAGATCGTCGCCGAGAGGTTCATCAGCTCGATCTGGCCGAGGCGCAACGCCAGTTGGCGGATCAGCGCTTGAAATTATTTCACCTCCGCCTGCAAAAGCAGCGCGGCGAGGTTAAAGATAACCGGCAGTTTGCATGGGTACGCAAGGACATTGCCCGGCTCCTCCACCATATAAGCGAGCTAAATCGTGCTGCCACGCAAAAGGAGGCGTAGGAAGATGAGTGTGAATAATCCAGCGACCACACGCCCGGCACGTCGCCAGCAGAAGATCGGGCGGGTAGTCAGTAATAAGATGCAAAAAACGATTGTCGTGGCAGTCGAAACGCTCAAACGCCATCGTCTCTATAAGCGTACCTATCGGCGCACCAAAAAGTTCAAAGCGCACGATGAGTTTAACACCGCCCAGATCGGCGATCTGGTGCGTATCGAAGAGACCCGCCCACTGAGCAAAGAGAAACGGTGGCGGCTGGTAGAAATATTGGCCCGCGGTGAACAAACCCTGCCAGTCAGCGAAGTTGAAGCGGAGCTGGCAGGAGAAGAGTTTGTGGAGGGGAAGCAATCATGATTCAGCCTCAGACACGTTTGAAAGTCGCTGATAACACCGGGGCGAAAGAAATCATGTGCATTCGCATCCTCGGTGGCGGAAATAAGAAATACGCGAGCGTTGGCGATGTGATCAAAGCTTCGGTAAAGCAGGCTGCACCAAACGGTGCAGTGAAGAAGGGTGAGGTGGTCACGGCAGTGATAGTCCGCGTCGCCAAAGAGTATGGCCGGCCCGATGGCTCATATATCAAATTCGATGAGAACGCTGCCGTTATTATTTCCGCCGGCAATAACCCGCGCGGCACACGTATCTTCGGCCCGGTTGCCCGCGAACTGCGCGATAAGAACTTTATGAAAATTATTAGTCTGGCTCCCGAAGTATTATAAAGAGCGGCCAGCCGGTAGCGACCGCCAACAATCGGGAGGAGGTAAATTATGGCAACCAAAAAACCGATAGTGAAACCACTTCACCGGGCAAAGCTCAACATCAAACGGGGCGACACAGTGCTGGTCATTACCGGTAAAGATCGTGGAAAGCGCGGAACAGTGTCGCGGGCATTGCCTCGACAGGAAAAGGTCATCGTTGAAGGTATCAACCTGGTGAAGAAGCATGTCAAAGCCGGCCGGGCCAGTGGCCAGCCGGGCATCATAGAGAAGGCCATGCCTCTCCATGTCTCAAATGTCATGCTCATCTGTACCAATTGCGGCGAGCCAACGCGAGTCGCCCATGACCGCCGCCCACAGGGGACCGACCAGAAATTACGCGTGGTGCGGCTCTGCAAAAAATGTCATCACGTCATCGAGGATCGGACCCGAAGTTAGCATATTCGCTTTTGGCCGATAAAGGCCAGCACGCTGGGTGAGGAGTTACGGTGCTGTGTCAAGATTAAAAGATAAGTATTGGCAGGAGGTGGTGCCGGCCCTGCAAAAGGAGTTTGGTTATAAGAATATCATGCAGGTGCCGCGCATCCACAAGGTAGTAATCAATATTGGCATGGGTGAGGCTATTCAAAATGCCAAAGCGATGGATAACGCGGTGCGTGACCTGGCCGATATCACTGGCCAAAGGCCAGTGGTCACGCGCGCCAAGCGATCTGTCGCTTCATTTAAACTGCGCGAAGGCATGCCAATTGGCTGTATGGTCACCCTACGCGGCGAGCGCATGTACTACTTCCTGGATAAGCTTTTCAACGTAGCGCTTCCACGCCTCCGCGACTTTCAAGGGGTCCCACCAGATGCCTTTGATGGTCGCGGGAACTACACTCTGGGCATTCGCGAGCAGTTGGTATTCCCTGAAGTTGATTACGATAAAATTGATAAGGTCCGCGGTATGGAGATCACTGTGGTCACCACGGCCCGTACTGATGAAGAGGGACGCCGCCTGCTGCAGCTCATGGGGATGCCATTTAAAAATAGATAGCTAACTGCTGCGAGGAGGACCATCATGGCGAAAGTTTCAATGATCGTGAAGGCGCGGCGTAAGCCCAAATACCGCGTCCGTCAGCACAATCGCTGCAGCATTTGTGGGCGGCCACGCGCCTATATGCGGAAATTCGGCCTCTGCCGAATTTGCTTCCGCCAGCTTGCGCTGCGTGGCGAATTGCCTGGTGTGACAAAATCAAGCTGGTAGCAGCGAGAGTAGGGGCAATCCGCATGGAAGGGTATCTCAAGGGATGCCCCTCTTGCCAGGAGGATAAAGCAATGAACATGACGGATCCCATCGCGGATATGCTGACACGTATCCGCAATGCGATCATGGCGCGTCACACGCGTGTGCTGATCCCGGCCTCAAAGATGAAGCTTGCTATTGCCCGCATCTTAAAAGAGGAGGGATATATTAAGGATTACGATGTGCTGCGGGATGGCCCCAAGGTCACGCTACGCATCACCCTGCGCTATGTAGATAAGCGCCCGGTAATAACCCAGCTCAAGCGGGTGAGTCGACCGGGATTGCGGGTCTATACAAAGCGGGCTAATATCCCCCGGGTGCGGGGCGGTCTAGGTACCGCCATTCTCTCCACCCCACAGGGAGTCATGACAGGGCGCAAAGCCTACCAGATGGGCCTGGGCGGTGAGGTTATTTGCTATATCTGGTAAAAGGGAGGGAACGATGTCGCGAATTGGGAAAGCACCGATACCGATTCCATCCGGCGTCAAGGTCGATATTGCGCCGGACAATACGGTCACGGTGACCGGTCCCAAAGGAACCCTGAGCCGGCGGTTCCATCCGGATATGAAGCTAACGCTTCAAGACGGCATGCTGCGTGTCGAGCGGCCATCAGATAACAAGCTGCATCGCTCGCTGCATGGCCTGACACGCGCCCTGGCCGCCAACATGGTAACCGGTGTCACCCAGGGCTACACTAAAACCCTGGAGATTACCGGCGTGGGCTATCGTGTGGCCAAAGTCGGCGATAATCTCGTGTTTCAGGTAGGGTACTCCCACCCTGTCCTCTTCGAACCTCCGCCCGGGGTGAACTTCATCGTGGATAGCCCAACCCGGCTATCCGTGACGGGAATTGATAAAGAGCAGGTTGGTGAAATCGCTGCGCAAATTCGCCGCATTCGTAAACCTGAACCCTATAAGGGCAAGGGAATCCGTTATGCAGACGAAGTAATTCGGCGTAAAGCCGGTAAGGCTGGTAAAGTCGGAGGGAAGAAGAAGTAGAAGCCGTGATTAAACAGTTTTACGCAAACAAAGCACGATTGCGGCGGCATCGGCGCGTGCGTAAGCGCATCTTTGGCACCTCGCGCCGCCCGCGCCTGTCCGTTTTCCGCAGCTCTGCGCATATTTATGCGCAGATTATTGACGATGAAACCGGACGCACGCTGGTCGCTGCGTCCAGTCGTGAGATTGCCCCCCAGTTCTCGCGCACAGAGTTGGAAAAAGTGCCTGAAGGTGGACGCGAGATCACCGAGCCAGCCATCAAAGGGATCGAGCGCAACCACAAGGTGGTTCTGGCACGTCTGACCGGGCGAAAACTGGCGGAGCGAGCCCGCGCACGCGGTATTATCCAGGTGGTCTTCGATCGTGGAGGCTATCGCTATCATGGGCGCGTCGCTGCGCTAGCCTTGGGCGCACGCGAGAGCGGATTAGACTTTTGAGGAGCGACATGGCAAGAATTGACGCTTCAAAGCTGAATCTTGAGGAGACAGTGGTTCAGGTAAGCCGCGTCTCCAAGGTGGTTAGAGGTGGCCGCCGCTTTAGCTTTCGTGCCCTGGTGGTAGTAGGCGACCGCAATGGCATTGTGGGCGCTGGTATTGGTAAGGCTGCGGAGGTACCCGACGCTATTCGCAAGGGAATTGAGGAAGCAAAGAAACATCTCTTCCAGGTGCCGCTTGCGGGAACCACTATTCCTTACACCGTCAGCACTCACTTCGGCGCCTCGGAAGTCCTGCTCAAACCGGCAGCACCCGGCACCGGTGTGATCGCTGGCGGCGCAGTGCGCGCGGTTGTCGAAGCTGCGGGCATCCACGATGTTTTGACAAAATCGCTAGGTAGCTCTAATGCAGCCAACACAGTGCAGGCAACCATCGCCGCGCTGCGCGATCTGCGCGATCCAAATGCTGAAGCAGTCCGCCGAGGACGCTCGGTTACCGAGTTACTTGGACAACGACGCGCCGCTGCTCTTGCTGAGGCACTTAGACCAGAGCTGCCAGATCAGGGGGCAAATGGCCGACGGCCTAGCCCGGCTCACGAACGCAGTGAGCGCAGCAGCCGGCGGCGCTAAATAACGTGGAAGAAGAGCATCAGAGACCCCAGGAGCCTGACAAGGATAAGCAGGCACACTGGTTGTTGTATTGTCCAAGAAGTGGTATCATACGCGTGAGAGAGCCGCAGGGTATCCCCTCTGCTGGGTAATTATGGAGCTACGCCAGCCAGCGGCTGCGGGCTATCTCGCGGAAAGCTGAGAGAGGCTATGGCAAAGTTACGGGTGAAATGGGTCAAGAGCGCCATTGGATATCCAGAACGTCAGAAGCGCACGATCCGCGCGCTCGGTTTGCGCCGATTGCAGCAAGAGGTCGTGCATGAGGATAACGATAGTGTGCGCGGCATGCTGGCAAAAGTCGCGCATCTAGTCCGTGTGGAGGAGATCGCGGAGTGAGACTTGATGAGCTAAGGCCTGCTCCTGGCGCGCACAAGAAAGGCCGCCGGGTCGGACGTGGCCACGGATCTGGACGTGGCAAAACTGCCGGGCGTGGCACCAAAGGCCAGAAGGCACGCACCGGCTCGTCGATCCCGCCGTACTTTGAAGGCGGGCAGCTTCCTCTGGCCCGGCGCCTGCCATTTAAGCGCGGGTTTACCAATATCTTCCGCAAGGAATTCGCAATTGTCAATGTCGGCAAACTGAGAGTCTTTGAGCCATCAAGTTTTGTTGATGCTCAGGCGCTTGTCAGCAAGAGGCTCTTGAAGAAGAGTGAGGCCAAAGGCCTGATCAAGATCCTTGGCGATGGCGAGCTCGATCGCCCGTTGACGGTGCGTGCGCACAAGTTTTCCGCAACGGCACGTGCAAAGATCGAAGCTGCAGGCGGTACCGTAGAGACAATCCCCCTTGCGGTGGCGAACAAAACAAAGCGTGCGAAAAAACCTGCTCCAGTACAGACAAAAGAAGCATGAAAATAGCTGGTAGCTATCCTGGAGGCCATCATGTGGGAGCGGCTACGAAGCCTCTGGACCGTTCCAGATCTGCGTAAGAAAATTTTATTTACCCTGGCGATGCTCCTGATCTTCCGCATCGTCGCCCATATTCCGGTGCCCGGTGTCGATCCACGGGCACTCGCTAGGGTGCTTGGCCAGAATGGCCAGCTTGGCCAGCTCTTTGGCCTACTTGACGTCTTTTCCGGCGGTTCGCTGAAAACGTTCTCAGTAGCCGCTCTCGGCGTCTATCCCTACATCACAGCTTCCATTGTGATGCAGTTGCTGATCCCTATTGTGCCCAAGCTGGATCAGTTGTACCGCGAGGGCGGTGATGCCGGCAGGCTCAAGGTAAACCAGTACACACGCTACCTGACCGTTCCACTGGCACTCCTCCAGGGACTCGGCCAGGGCACTCTCTTCGAGCGATTGGGAGCTATACCCCAGGGTCAGTTTAACCTCTTTAGTGCCCAGTCATTTGTGCCTACGGCAACTACCCTGGTCACGCTGGCAGCGGGTACGATGTTCCTGGTCTGGCTCGGCGAACTGATCACCGAAAATGGCATCGGCAATGGTATCTCGCTGATCATCTTCGCAGGAATCGTCGCCGGACTACCAAGCCTGATCGGCAGCGCCTTTGTTTCGTCTGGTGGCTCCGCCGCAGGGAGCACCAGTACAATTCAGATCATCGAATATGCTTTTGTCAGCCTGATCCTCATCGCCTCAATGGTCTATATCTATCAATCACATCGCCGGATCCCCGTTCAGTACCCCACAAAGCGCCTGATCGGCCGGCGGATACCTGTAGGCTCCTCACAGATGACCTACATACCAATCCAGGTTAATAGCGCCGGGATGATCCCACTTATCTTCGCACAGTCTTTGCTGATCTTCCCGGTCATTGTTGCCCAATACCTTACCGGAAGTTCGAATGCGATTGTCGCGAATCTGGCAACAAACGTGCAATTCTGGTTCAACCAATCGCGCTGGTGGTATTGGATTGCCTATTTCTTCCTGACAGTCGCCTTCACCTTCTTCTATGCCAAGGTGGTGTGGGACCAGCAGAACATCCCAGAAAACCTGCAAAAGCAAGGAGCCTTCATTCCAGGAATTCGGCCAGGAAATCCAACAAGCGAGTATTTGAACCGGGTGCTCTGGCGGGTGACCACCTTTGGAGCAATCTTTCTGGGAGTTGTGGCAGCAGCTCCGTTTGCCATTGGTGGCTCGCAGCTTATTAGTAGCGCCGCCCTGCTTATCGTCGTTGGTGTAGCGCTGGATACCGTCAAGCAGTATGAAGCCCAGATGGTTATGCGCAATTACTCAGGGTTCTTAAGATAATGAATATCATCTTTATCGGTGCCCAGGGATCGGGAAAGGGCACACAGGCTGAAATTCTTGCGCAGCGCCTGAGACTCCGCCATATCGCGAGTGGCGATCTGTTCCGTGAAGCGATCAGTAAAGGAACCCCCCTGGGAGTTCAAGCGCGTGCCTATATCAACCGTGGTGAGTTGGTACCAGATGAGATCACTATTGCTATGATCCTGGAGCGAATCACCCAGGATGATTGTCAGATGGGGACGATACTGGATGGTTTCCCCCGCACGATAGCCCAGGCAGTGGCGCTCGATAAAGCGCTGGCCGAGTATGGTCGGGCTATTGATCGCGTGATATATCTGAAGGTCAGTCGTGATACATTGTTACAGCGCTTGTCCAGTCGGTTTATCTGCCGGGCGCATCAACATGTCTATAACTTGATGAGCAATCCACCCAAGCGAGCAGGGATCTGCGATATCGATGGGAGCGAACTCTATCAGCGCGAAGATGATCGCGGCGAGGCTGTGCAGAAACGCCTGGATATTTTCTTCAATGAGACGATCCACTTGTTGGATTATTATGGCCAGCAGGGAAAGGTTGTCGAGGTTGATGGCGAGCGCCCAATAAACGAGGTCTCCGCCAGCATTTTGCAGGCACTGAGTGGCGGATTGCCCACAACGTAGAGAGCATAACCAGGCGATCAGCATTTGTCCCCTGTGGTTCGTTGCAGACGGATGAGCGGTATGCTATAATATCGTTTTGGCTACAGCTTCCATTGCCCTGCGGGTTCCGATCGCTGCATATCAGGTGGGTCGGGAAAGGACGCTATGCCGAAAAAAGATGTTATCGAAGTGGAGGGCACCGTCACCGAAGCGTTGCCGAATACCATGTTCCGGGTTGAGCTGGAAAACGGCCATCAGGTCCTGGCACACCTGTCCGGCAAGATCCGCCTCAACTTCGTGCGGATTGTCCCCGGTGACCGGGTGAAGGTGGAGCTCTCACCTTATGATCTGACAAAAGGTCGGATCACTTGGCGCGTTCGTGGATAAGGCACGATTTTGCTTGTCCTTAAAAATTCGTGCACGGTGTCCAGTACACCTTTTTCATATAGAGGTCGCTTGGAAGGGAGATGGGTATGAAAGTGCGTGCTTCTGTACGACCACGCTGCGAGAAGTGTAAGGTGATCCGGCGTGGTCGCACCGTCTTGGTAATTTGTGCTAATCCAAAACATAAGCAGAAACAGGGTTAACTGAGGAGGGCTTCGCCGATGGCCAGAATCGCCGGCGTGGACATTCCGCGTGACAAACGCGTGGAAATTTCATTGTGTTATATCTATGGCATCGGGTTAAGTACCAGTCGCAAAATTCTGCAACAGGCGCATGTCAATCCCGATACGCGTGTGAAAGATCTCACCGAGGATGAGATCAGCCGCCTCCGCGAGATCATCGACCGCAACTACAAAGTTGAGGGCGATCTCCGCCGTGAAGTGGACATGAATATCAAGCGGTTGATCGAGATCGGCAGTTATCGCGGAATGCGCCACAGACGAAATTTGCCAGTTCGGGGGCAGCGCACACGTACCAATGCGCGTACGCGGCGCGGACCAAGACGGACTGTCGCTGGTCGCAAGAAAGCTGTAGCCAAGAAGTAAGCTGGGAGGACTTGGGGTTCACATGGCAGAAAAAAAGAGAGCCGGCAGGCCACGGCGAGCACGTGAACGGAAATCAATTCCACGCGGGCAGGCACATATCCAGTCTACATTTAATAATACCATCGTGACGATTACTGATCCAAATGGCAATGTCATTGCCTGGGGAAGCGCAGGGTCGTCGGGCTTTAAAGGATCCCGCAAAAGTACCCCCTACGCCGCTCAGGTGGCTGCCGAAAACGCAGCCCGCCGGGCAATGGAGCATGGGCTGCGCCAGATCGAGGTCTATGTGAAAGGACCAGGATCGGGCCGTGAAGCAGCCATTCGCTCGCTCCAGGCCGCTGGCCTGGCTGTCGTTTCCATCACGGATGTAACACCAATTCCGCATAATGGTTGCCGCCCGCCAAAGCGGCGCCGAGTCTAAGAGTCTAAGTGCCGCGTAGGAGGAATGCATGGCACGATATACTGGCCCCGTCTGCAAGCTTTGCCGACGTGAGGGCATGAAGCTATTCCTGAAGGGCGATCGCTGCCTGAGCAATAAATGCGCGGTCGAGCGGCGTAATAAGCGCCCTGGCCAGCATGGCAGTGCTCGCCAACGGAAACCTTCCGGATACGCATTACAACTACGGGAAAAGCAGAAACTACGCCGTACATATGGCATCCTTGAAAAACAGTTCCGCAAGCATTTTGCTGCTGCGGCGCGCCGCCCTGGCAAAACCAGCGAAAATCTGCTCCAGATTCTGGAGATGCGGCTGGATAATCTGGTCTATCGCCTCGGCTTTGCGGACTCCCGGGCCCAGGCACGCCAGCTCGTCTCGCATGGACACTTCATGGTGAATGGGCGTAAAGTAGATATCCCATCGTATATCGCCCGTCCAAATGACGTGATTGCGGTGCGCGAGCGGAGCAAAGGACTGGAATACTTCCAGACACGCAAATTGATGCTGGCACAAAAAGGAGTGCCACACTGGTTGCAATTAGATGTGGATGCCCTGTCTGGCCACGTACTGGCTTTGCCGGGCCGGACAGAGCTGGAGCTGCCGTTCGACGAGCATTTGGTGGTTGAGCTGTACCAGCGGTAGCCTGTACAGCGTTCGTGCTTGCCGGCGGCAAGCTCTCTCTTGCTTGGCTGCTGCACAGCATTATCCCCTGAACTGTTTAGGTGGTGTACCGCTACGCGGTCCCCCAGTGGCGCGTACCTGTCTGCTGGTGCAGAAACGTTTTGATACGAGGAGGTTGATCCCCTTGCTGCAGTTTGCTGAGCCTCGCATTAAATGTACCGAATTTTCTGAGAACTATGCGAGCTATGATATCGAGCCGCTCGAGGCGGGCTATGGGATGACGCTCGGGAATGCCCTGCGTCGTGTGCTGCTCTCCTCGTTGCCAGGAGCCGCGGTCACCTCCATTAAAATCGAAGGTGTACAGCATGAATTTCAGGATATTCCCAATGTCAAAGAGGACGTTGTGGAGATTGTCCTGAACATTAAAAAGCTTCGCCTGCGCTCATTTTCCGATCATCCTGTGACCATGCATCTGGATGTCCATGGTGAACGTGAGGTGACGGCTGCCGACATCCAAGCACCAAGTACTATCGAAATCGTCAATCCCGATCTCCATATCGCCACACTCGATAATGAGAATGCCCATCTGGAGATGGATCTCGTCGTCGAGACCGGCCGTGGCTATGTGCCCGCCGATTCAAAAGAGGACCAGCCCATCGGCGTCATTCCAGTGGATGCTATCTTCACACCCGTCCATAAGGTGAACTACACCGTCGAGCACACACGCGTAGGTCAGATGACCAACTACGATAAGATCATCTTGCAGATCTACACCGATGGGACAATGACGCCTGATGAGGCCTTGCGCCAGGCGGCCAGAATATTGGTGCACCATTTCTCGCTCCTGGCAGAGTTCCGTGCCGTTACAACGGAGGCAGAGCGCGCACCGTTGTCTACCCTGCCCATTCCGCCGAATATCTATGATACCCCCATTGAAGAACTGGATCTTTCTGTTCGTGCCTATAACTGCTTGAAACGCAGTAATATTACCAAGGTCGGACAGGTGCTTTCCATGAATGAGGAGGATCTGCTCGCGGTGCGTAATTTCGGCGAAAAGAGTTTGCAAGAGTTGCGGGATCGCTTGATGATGCGCAACTTTTTACCCAAAGTGGGCGCGTTAGGCCCCGACTCAAAGGAGGATTAGTGAAGTGAGACATCGCGTTGCCGGAAACCGGATCAATATGCCCTACCCGCGCCGCGTGGCCACCTTCCGCAGCCTCATGGATGCACTGGTTCGCTATGAGCATGTGAAAACAACGGAGGCACGCGCAAAGGCCGTGCGCGGTAAAATGGAGCATCTCATCGCCACCGCTATCCGTGGAGTGACCGCGGCGCGGGCTCACCTCCGTGAGGTCGTGCCCGATGAGCATCAGGCGGACCAGGTGCTGGCAATCGCCCGCAAGGGGTACTTTACTATGACCGGGGATATCCCTTCCAATGAGGAACGTGCCCGGCAAAACAAACTGCCCCTGTCAGCAGCAGGACGTAAATTTTTGGAGGATAAGCTCAACGAACGCCGCCAGGCTCTGCTGGCCATTATCCCAGACCCCGAAGAGGCACAGCGGGCGCTGGATGCAGCGCGCCGGGCCATGGTTATCGAATTACATGCGCGTCGCATTATCCTGCGTGAGTTGCCCAACGAGGTAGTGGTCAAGAAGATTTTCGACCAGCTTGTGCCACGGTATGCCAACCGCTCGGGCGGCTACACACGTATCACCAAGCTAGGACGGCGCCTGGGCGATGCCGCCCCCATGGCAATGTTGGAGCTGGTTCCCTAGTGCGAGACGGCTTTGAACGTTGTCCTGACAGTGATGTACGATGGAACCCGTTTCCATGGGTTCCAGCGACAGGCCCCGGAACACGAGCCGACGGTCCAGGGCGTCTTGGAGGAAGCGATACGCCGTATTTGTGGCCAGACGATGACAATAGTTGCCGCTGGCCGAACAGATAGAGGCGTTCATGCCTCAGGGCAGGTGATCAGCTTTCCCAATATCGGCACCATGGCGCCCGATATCTGGCTACGGGCGCTCAATGCGCTACTACCGGCAGATGTAGCTATCCGTGGCGCCGGATGGGCAGATGATACTTTCTCAGCCCGGTATAGCGCGATCAGCCGGACATATGTGTATACGATCCTTAACGACCCGCTGCCGTCGCCACTGGACGAGCGCTACGCCTATCGGTATGCGGCTCCGCTCGATGCTGAAGCGATGAATGCAGGATGCCAGATATTGCTGGGAACGCACGATTTCCGTGCGTTTGGCCATAGCCCCCATGACCAGCGAGGGGGCAGCACACATCACTGTGTGCGTACCATATATCGCGCATCGTGCCAGCGTCAGGGAGCGCGACTCTTGATTGAGCTGAGCGCAAATGCCTTTCTCAGCGGTATGGTACGGCGCATCGCTGGCACGCTTCTCTGGCTGGGTACCGGGCGAATGACTCTGGATCAGTTCCGTAACATTTTGACACAAGGTGATAAAGCGCATCCGGGAGCTGCGTTGCCGGCCCATGGTCTCTGCCTAACCAGAGTCGAATATCCGGATAGAGCAATCACCTGGGTGCCGATTACCCGGGAGCATATTTGAAAGAAACGACCGAGCGCACAAACAAGTGTTGGAGGCCATATGTTCAGGACGTATAGTGCAAAGGCTAGCGAACTTCAGCCAAGATGGTACGTTGTTGACGCGGAGGGAAAAATCCTGGGCCGGTTAGCGACCGAAATTGCCCAGGTGTTGCGTGGTAAGCATAAACCAATGTTTACCCCGAATCTGAACTGCGGCGACTTTGTGATCGTGATCAATGCTGAGAAGATTCGCGTCACCGGCCGGCGCCTGGACCAGAAAATCTATTACCGGCATACTCAGTATCCCGGTGGTCTGCGCCAGGAGACTCTGCGCCAGGCATTAGAACGCCATCCAGAACGGGTAATTAAGCGAGCTGTGAAAGGCATGCTCCCCCATAACCGCCTCGGTGCGGCCATGCTACGTCGGCTCAAGGTTTACGCTGGCCCCGTGCATCCCCATCAGGCGCAGAAGCCCGAGCCCTGGGATGGCGTTGGTTCGCCGCTGCAGCGCGCCGGGGCACTGGCAGCACCACGATAAGCGCCAGTAGCGAATGTCTTTGAGGAGGTATGCTTTGGCTGAGATACAGCAGGCAAATTATTATTACGAAGGCACCGGACGACGTAAAACAGCTGTTGCTCGGGTGCGTCTCTATCCTGGTGGAGATGGAAGCATTACCGTAAATGGAAAGAGCGCAAAGGAATACTTTGGGCTGGATACCCTGGTGGCTCAGGCCCAGTCACCTTTGCGGCTGCTGGATGTGATCAACCAGTTCAATGTCACTGTACGCGTAGTTGGTGGTGGCCTGAGCGGCCAGGCCGGAGCGATTCGCCATGGCCTGGCGCGAGCGCTGGTGCGGGCTAATGAAGAGTGGAAGTCTGCACTCCGGAACGCCGGGTTCCTTACACGTGATCCGCGCGTGAAAGAACGGAAGAAGTATGGCCTCAAGCGGGCCCGCAAGGCGCCACAGTACACAAAGCGCTAGCCCTGTTGCCAGGTTCCTGACGATCTGTTATGCTGTCTCACAATGCAATGGTTCCATCCTGCAGGTGAGCATCCCGACCGCCGTGTCGCTCATGATCGGCAACGTGAATACATGGTATTCTCTCGCTCGCTCCCCTCAGTCCCCTCTTTCTGAGGGAGGGGCTGAGGGGATGAAGTTCGCCACCACCGTCACACTGAACTGGCAACTAGCTCGTTTGTGGGCCGCTGCTGGCCAGCTCCATTGGCTCGCGTGTGGTAGTCGGTTTGTTGTATACCGGTGTGCACCAGTCCAGGTACTCAGTGCGCCGGCCACGTACGACATCGAAGTAGATGCGCTGAATTTCGGCACTGACCGGTCCGATCTTCCCATTGCCAATCTTGCGATGATCTATTTCGATGACCGGAGCAATCTGAGCTCCAGTACCACAAAGGAAGCATTCATCGGCAATGTAAAGTTCCGTGCGGTCTACCTGGCGCTCGCGGGTGATGCGGCCCATCTCACGCTGAGCCAGTTTCATCACCGTGTCGCGGGTGATACCAAGGAGAATATTTTCGGATGGCGCTGGGGTGACGAGCTCGCCGCCGATAACAAGAAAAATGTTTTCTGCGCTACCCTCGGAGACATGCCCTTCTGCAGTTAAGAGAATCGCTTCGTCAAAGCCATTGAGTTGGGCTTCAGTCTTGGCGAGCGCTGAGTTGACATAAGCTCCACTTACTTTAGCGCGGGCAGGGATCATATTATCATCTACACGCCGCCAGGAAGAAACGGCACAGCGCAGTCCACCATCAATGGGGATATAGTCCCCCATGGGCACGGAATAGATGACAAACGAATCCCGCAAGTCGTGGAGGCGCACGCCGATAAGCTCATCGGCCTTATAGGCAAAGGGGCGCAGATAAATATTCTCGCGCTGCTCATTACGCCGCACCAACTCGCGGCTGATCTCGATTAGCTCATCAACAGTATAGGGCAGGTTGAAATTGAGGATCTGGCAAGAGCGATGCCAGCGCTCAAAGTGCTCGCGGATGCGGAACAGGTATAACTCTTCCTTTTCTGCATTCCAGTAGCCCCGGATTCCCTCAAAGCAGCCAGTCCCATACGACAGACCATGAGTCATGATGCTCACATTGGCCTCTTCGGCGGGGATAAACGATCCGTTCATCCAGACAACTTTGGCATTCATTGCTGTTTCGGCCGGGCCACGCTGCCCAGCCTTCCCTCCTTTACCTCACGACTGACGTCTCAAAGACACCTAATACCGCGCTGTCGCTACAAAAGCGTTACAAGATTTTCTTGCCCAGCGCGGATAAAACAAGCTCTACCGCGAGCAAAGCGGTGCGATTCTCCTCATCTAGAATGGGATTTACTTCGACGATATCCAGAGCACGGAGCTTATTGCTGTCAGCAATCAGCTCCATTGCCAGGTGCGCCTCGCGATAGGTAATACCACCGCGTACTGGTGTGCCTACGCCATGGGCTTCACGCGGGTCCAGAACATCCATGTCGAAGCTGACATGCAGATGAGGAGTTTCGCTGGTGACCAGATCTATTGCCTCCTGTACGACGGTAGACATGCCATAACGATCGATGTCCTGCATGGTGAAAACACGCACACCCGATTGTTTGAGCAGGACGCGCTCGCCGGGATCCAGGTCACGGGCACCGACGATAGCGATACGCCGGGCCGGGACTTTAGGGCTAAACCCGGCCAGCTGGGTCAGGCGCTGGTCACCCAGGCCAGCCAGGGCTGCGAGGACCATACCGTGAATATTGCCGGAGGGGGTCGTCTCGGTGGTATTGAAGTCCCCATGGGCGTCGAACCAGATGAGGCCAATATCTCGCAACGCCTGAGCTACACCAGTTACTGAGCCCAGAGCAATGCTATGATCACCGCCAAGAACAAGAGGCAATGCACCACTGCTCAGAGTACGGCTGACAATGGATGCTACTTCGACGCAGGTGTTGATAATAGGTTCCAGATATTTCAAGCGGTGATCGCCTATAGGGAAAGCTTCTGGTTGCGGCACGAAAATATTGCCGAGGTCTTCAACCTCGTGGCCAAGATTACGCAGCCGCTCGCCCAGGCCGGCATAGCGGATGGCGCTGGCGCCCATATCCACCCCGCGCCGATCAGCGCCGAGGTCCATGGGAACGCCAATAATGCCTACTCGCATAGCCACTTGCCTCCTCGGTTCACCCTTGAACGTCTGGTATGCCGATGCTCATCATCGAACATCAGCTATCATTATAACGTAGCAGAGCAAATTTCTGCCACGTGGGTTCTGTCAAAGATCCTCCGCGCGATAGAATTGCCGCACATGTATCTGTTAGGGAATCTGGGCATCACCGTCGGTGAACGTCATATTCCTGAGCCTGCCTGGTACCGATACAAACACTGGCATATTGGCGCAGAACCAGGGAAACTTTGCCCGGGCGGAGACATGGCTGGAAAAGAGCCTGGTGCTCTATTGAGAGGTGGGAGATTATGATGGGATTCGTTCGTGTGCTCAATAATCTAGGCCATTATGGCCGGACCAGAGCAACTATGTGCATGCCAGGCGCTCCTCATAGAGCGCCTGGCACAGAAACTGGAGGATGATAAGCAAGTGGCGCGGTTGTACTGATTAATCTCGGCGGTATGGCACACTGGCAGCAGAACTTACAGACAGCAATCCCCTGCTACCAGGTGAACATTATTCTGGCGCAGGAGCTCGGACACCAGAATTATCTTCCCTACTGCCTTGACAGGTTGGCTGGACCTTACGGGCCCATATCGCTGCCTGGGCTAGGAAGCGGTATCTGGTTCCAGTATCGATAAAATAAGGAGGCAACGGAGGCATGGCTGCCCGCAAATAAGGCTTTACCCTGCAGAGGATTATACACCGGTCGCCGGCCGCCACTCTGTCAGTGGAAGCGGTTCAGCCTGCACCCGATCCAGATGTTCGGCCAGCTCGATCTTCTGCGTATCTGAAAAGCGCTCGATAATGATCGATAGGCCGTCACAACTGGTCACATGCATGAAGAATCCCTCCAGCATCTTAAGCGCCTCTGGCCCCTGTGCCTGCAACCACGCTGGATCGCCCATGTGCTGCTTGAACAGATGCATTGCGGCAATCGCTCCCCTATGCTCGTCAAGCAGATTTCGGACGTTCTCTGTTCCGAGATAGTCAGTCAGCATCGGATACAAGGCCTCCTCTTCGACGCGGAAGTGAGGGCCCATGACTTGATCCAATGCCCGCACCAATTCCTGGGCGCGCGCGGCATCCCGCTGGCGAATGGCCCCACGTAGATCGAGCAGACCGTCCAGAATTGTCTGATGTTCTTGTTTAAATGTTTCGAGAAACTTTGCCTCATAGTCTGGCATAGAACACCTCTGTTACCCGGTTTGGATACAAATTTCTCTTCTCATCCTTGTACCGTCAGAGTACCAAGCATATAGCCTTTTGTCACCATTGGGCCATACCACCCGCTTGAACCTGTGCCGCAAGGAGCATTGCACCGCCAGATATATGTGCCAGCTCCACCGCTGTTAAAGCTAAAGGTGACAATAGCATACTTTTTACCCGGAGCTGCATCTCCAGGAATAGGCACGTTGAGATTGAGGCCAAAGACGGTGAAGGTGTGTGCCACATGGCCTGGATTGAGAGAAGTATAAGCATGGCCATTGGCATAGGCCACACCACCCAGCGTCCCTTGCACTTTGGCGAATGGTGAACTGGCTACCAGTGGAGCATAACCAAGATCGTAGTTACGAATGGTGACCGTGATTATGCTGTGAGCCGGCACGGTCAGATCAGTAGATGGCAAATATGCCGGCCAATCTGGAGGGCCACCAGGTTTATTGGGCACAATGCTCAAAGTCAAATACACGTGGCGCGTCGGGATCTTCTGAGCATGAGCACTAGATCCCGGCGCTGCTGATGGACTGCAGCCAGCCAGAAGCATAAGCGCAACAAATGCCAGCAGCCCCCCAAAAGCAAGTTTAGCAAGCCGCCGTGCCTTATCCATACTATTAGACGAGTTCCCTGTCCTATCTGCTATCAACATAAGATCGTCCTCTTGGTGAGTATAGGATTGCTAAAATCCCTAGAATTAGAATAGAATCTAAGCCTCACACCATTGTCACAAAATGGCGAATTTATATCACATTGATGTCACAATAACTATGGCGGATTGCTGATACCCTCTGGAAGGGTAAAACCTTGCTTCTTCTTTGGGGAAGAAAATGGTGGTGAGATTGTTATGTCACAAAAATTCACTGACCCTCTCTGGAGGCTTGGAGTGCCCTTATCATAAGCGAAGCCCTTATGGTTGGCACTCCCATTCACGCCAGGAGTAGCCATCGCGCTGGAAGATATAATAAGCAGCTTTGATGTTCGTGAGCGGATCATAGGGTGAGGCGGTGCGGTATGGAGTGGTGTTCCAGGTGGATGGGTAAAGGATCTGGAAAACACCTTCAGCGTGCGCGTTGCCAACCGCTTTGGGATTATAGGCGAAGGCATTATACCCTGATTCACACTCGGCTACGGCAAGCGCAGCGGCAGCGTAAGGGCCAAAGACGGTAATAATGTTGGCGATGATAGCACTGCGATCGGCGCTATCCGCAGTTACTGGTGGCGTGCTCTCGCTGGAGGGCGGTGTAACTGTGGCAGAGGGGGTAGCCGTAGGTATAGGTGCTGCTGTGGCCGTTGCTGTGGGTGCAGGTGTCACTGTGGCTGTTGCTGCAGGTGTAGGAGTTGTATCAGCTGTTAGCGCCGGGCCAAAGGCAAAAAGTGCATTCCCGCCAATGACGACCTCATCGCCGGCTATCGCCGGCGATGAGAGAAGCATACCCGATGGAGCACCGACGTTCTGCGCACAGATCTGTGCTCCATTACTGGCATCCAGCGCGCGCAGCATCCCGCTGTTGTCAGCAAGGAAAAGTACGCCGTTGCTGACGGCCGGCGCGGCCTCAAGTGCGGCGGGTAGACTCGCAGCCCATTCCGTGATGCCGGTGAGCGGGTCCAGGGCAGCCACGATGCCGTTCTGCGCGGCGATGTAGACACTGCTGGCGGCTACCGCTGGCGTTGCAGTGATAGTGCCGCCAACAGACTTTTGCCACAACAGGGCACCAGCACCGGCGCTGAGCGCAGTTACAATTCCTTGCTGATCCCCAACATAGAGGATACCCTGACTGACAGCCGGGCCGCTGGTCAATGGTGCGTTGAAGTCGTTCCATAGCCAGGCTGTATGACCGGTGCGTGTATCTAGCGCATAGACCGTACCATCGGTCACCGATGTACTATTTGTGCTATTGAAGAGAGGGGTGACAACCACATAAAGCTGTCTATCAGCCAGAGCCGGCGAGCCGACCACCGCGCCGGTTAATTGCACATGCCAGACGGGCTTGCCGGTTTGCAGACTGAGCGCGCTGATCTGGCCATCGGCTGTGGCCACATAGACCTGAGTCCCATCGTCCGCGGGAGCAGCACTGCTCATGGCCATGCTGACAGCCCTGGTGGCCTCATATTGCCAGATAAGTTTACCGGTGGCGGCGCTGAGTGCGTAGAGATAGCCATTGCATGAGGTAAAGAGGACCAGACCCCGGGTAACGTCAGGCGCGCTCAAGCAGGTGTAGGGCATACCATTGTTAGGGATAAAGGACCAGCGGAGGGAGCCATCCTTGAGATTAAGAGCATAGAAGAACCCGCTGGTCAGACCCACAAATACCGTGTGTGCCGCAATCGCTGGTGCGGTCTGAACCGCGCCTGGCACCGTCGAGAAGAGCCAGCGCTGGGCCAGGGTAGTCACGTTGCCAGGTGTAAGTTGTGGTGCGCTGGTCGTGCCAGAGCGCGCCGGGTCATGCTGGAAAGTAGGCCAGTCGCTGGGACCAGGTAATAGTGGTGCTGGTGTGGGAGTTGCCTCGGTGTTCACTGAGGCTGGCGTCCACTCGATGCCTGCCGGTGTTGGTGTCATCTGGGGAGCAGGCATCGGAGCCGCTATCGGTCCAGGTTGGGACGCATCGCCACGATTCCCTGATACGTATGCCTTGCCCTCTTGAGGTATACCGCCGGGCACGTCAGCGAAAGTGCTGGGAATGGACTCGAGCACAGCGGCACCATTCACATTCAAATAAGCCATGCGCGCGTAATGCAGATGGTACCCGGTGGCACAGCCGGTCTCCCCGGTGCGGCCAATCTGCTGGCCACGGGCGACCTGCTGGCCTACATGCACCCAGCCATTATTGCCGATACCAGCATATTGCTGCTCTTGCATCAGATGGAGATAGAGCCCATAGGTGCCATCGGCATATTGAATCAGCACTTCGTTGGCACGGAAACTGGCACACCCTTTGCCGGGAACGTAAGAGGAGGCACTGACATCGTTGATGACAGCAACCACTGTACCTGGCGCAGCGGCAAGCACCGGCTGGCCAGCGGGATGGGGTGGGTAATAGAAGTCCCATGCGTAGCGGTCATAAGCATCAGTATGGGAGAAACAACCGCTTATGCATGTTCCCTGGAGAACGATTTGATTTCCCTGACTGACAGCCCAGGCCTGGCCGGCGGTCCAGGGGAGATATTGCACAACCGGTGTCGTTGGCGTGCTGGATACCCTCGCAGCATAAGCGGTTGGGATAAGTGGGACCCCCATCTGGAGTAAGAGGAGCGCGACAACGCCGCTCACTACAGCGACTGGCCATATCCTCCCAAGCGCCCTCACTGCCAGCTCCTCTCCCCCATCGAAAAAGCTATGCCTTCGCTGATAGCACACACCGCCCGCTCCCACCCCCTCACCTTGTGCCGTTAGTATAGGACGGAAGGGAATCTCTGTCAATTGTCAAAATGGGCTGGTGTATGGGGCCTACTCGCCCCAGCCGCCATCGCTGCGCCAGCCTCCCCAGCTGTCGCCCATATCGTGCCGCCAGTCCTCATCAGCCAGCGTATCAGCAATCACCGGCTCACCGCTCATATGCATAAGGTGGATGAGCTCTTCAATGCTCATCGGTGGGGGACCATCGTCCCTGTTCATGCATTCAGGATGATCATTCATGACGGGCGTTCCCTTAGGAAATAGAGGGCAGACCTCCTCTGATCTCTCTAGCGCAGGAAAAAGAAGCGGGTAGGATCGAATGAGATAGTCATTTTCATCCCCGTCTCTGACACTACTGGAGCTTGGAGCTTCCTTCCTCCGCAAATAGGGGTGGACTGCCTCATAGCGCCAGCTTTCAGCCGCCGCTATCAAATCTGCCGCCTGTCGTCGCTCCCCTATCGTTGGCAGCTTAGCTACGTTATCGCACTTTCAGTGACAAAATATGGAAGAGGCGTCGCGGGCAGAAACCCATTTCTGCAACGTTGGTATGGTGACCGGCAGTGGTACTAAAGACGTGCGGCGCTGCACAGGAAAACCGCTACGCGGTTGAATGAAGAGATAGGGGTATTTGTGTTACTGGTATGGGCTTCAAAAAGCCGTGCAATACCCATGCATTACATGCCCCAGGGAATATTGCAGAGCGCCATTTCTTCCCTGGAAACGATATTATAGCAACATTATACCATACACCTTCATCCTTCGAGAAAAAAAGAAGCTACTATAGGGAAGCGTCTCCCGCATAAGAGGCAGTTTTTCTCCTATACGATGCCAGCATGCCGGATATTCAGCTGCATAGGATTCCTGAAAGTATCGAGATGTATCGCCTTGCCTGGTCACCTAGCTTCTCATGCCATAGCAGCGATGCGATGGAATGCCTGAAGATATTGGGGCATGCCGGCTCGCTCATAGGCCAGCCAGTGTTCCCAACCCCAGAAAAGGTAGGCGTGAATCGGGTACTGGGGCTGGAGCTGCGCAGCACGATTGTATGTGTCAATAATGGCTTCTGGCGGGCAGCTATAGGCAGCGTGGCCAGGTAGAGGTCCGGCACCGTTGATCTCCCATGGCTCTGCCTGTCCCTCAGTAATCAGAAGTTTGCGTCCATGTGCCTGCACCGCACTGGCCAGCCGGACCAGGAACCAGTTGGACCAGAAGGCACGAGTTCCATCCAGATAAAGATCCTCGTGGTCCCAGACATTGGCAGCAATGGCCAGGCGCGTGAAGAGATTGGCGCCGATCCAGTCAGCGTGAGGGATAGCAAAAGCCAGAGCAGTCCCCTGGTCAGCAGTGAGCCAGTGGACCAGCGCCCAGGAGATGAAAGTTGTAGCAACCGTACCGGTCATGAGGATAGGGCGATGAGCGTCCAATGCGCGCAGGTAGGCAAGCTCGCGCTCTACGAAATCATTGCCCAGCCGCTTGATGGGCGTGAAGAAGACCGGATCCCCGGCCTCGTTTTCCAGCTGCCAGGCAATGAGATTGGTCAGGTTGCCATAGTGCGCAACCAGCCGCTCAATCTGACGTAGTGCGCCATCAAGGATTGCCGGGTATGCTGCGGCAGTCAGCATTGGCTGGTTTTGCAGGTAGCTGGCAAGGCCAGTACGCGGCTCTTGACGCTCGGCGTTCAGCAGGCGCTGAGGGATCAGAGTCGGCGGAATGAAGAATTCAGGATAACCGAAGCTTTTGACCGCGCCGACACAAAGGATGAAGGGAATACCGGCACGAGCAACCGTAGCGACCTGCCAGTCAAGCGAGGTGGGATTGAATTGGCCATCAGGTGTTTGTAGATCGCTCCAGCGGGCGCCAAGGCGGATGAGCTGCACAGGTTCCTGGAGGAGACGTACCAGAACATCATACGGATCCAGGCCGAGTGCCCGGGCAACATCTGGGCGAAAGCTGGCACCGAGCGCCATGCCCTGCCGGGGCACGACTGGTCGGCTGCGCCAGGCATTGGTGAAGGGTTGGTTGGGATTGGCCAGCGCAAGTTCACTCAGGCCATCAGTTGCAGCAGTGGCTCCGGCGAGGCCACTAATGGCGCCAATGCCGAGGAGACTGCGGAGCAGTGCGCGGCGGGGAAAGCGCCGGAGATGTCCATGTTGACTTTTGCCCTCAATGCCAGCACGTATGTGACTCTCCCCCCCAAACGATTCCCTTATCGGTTGGAACGAATACTGCTGATCTGGCATGGCTGCATTGTATAACGTGGAGAAAAGGTTTGCGCTCCCGGAGCCTTCGTGTCCTTCGTGGTGCAATCTCCATTCCTGGCACCGCAAACCGCCAGATGCACAGTACGGATACTCACCCAAAAACCTATCCTTGTGAGACAGGAAAGCCATCCTTGCAGCTACAGCCTCGCAATCGCTACCAGCTGGGAGTCACGAATGTGCCAGCTATGCTGCTGAGGCTTCTATAAAGGCATGCTGTTCAACTATTGTTGAGCTTGCCTGGTCTGTTGCTCTGTATCGGCTTTGGGATGATGAGCCCGCCAGGAGGCAATAAGCACTAATGTCCAGAAGAAAATAGAGGGTATTGCCACCCAAAGATAGAGCAAACCGGCATGTAGAAGGTCCATAGCAAAAATCCTTTTACCATGCATCAGGGTTGGAAAGAGCAGCATTGCCATGAAAGCTCATTGCCGCAAAATATATGCCGGTCATATGCAAGGAGGTAGCTTTACTGAGGTAGCTTTACTCAAGTAAGGCCCGTCGCAGCTCGATAATCTGATCACGCAATTGTGCAGCGCGCTCGAACTGCAGCTCTTTAGCTGCCCGTCGCATCTGGCCTTCCAGCTCCTTAATAAGGCGGGCGATTTCTTCCTTAGGAATGGTGGTAATGCTCGCCGTGCCACCAGGCATATAAGGCGCACGTGCCTCAGTTACCTTGCCAATACGATCAGACAGTGAGTAGACTTCTTTCTTGATGCCCATGGGGGTAATACCGTGGCGCCGGTTGTACTCCTCCTGAATATGCCTTCGTCGTCGCGTCTCGTCTATGGCGCGGCGCATAGACTGAGTGATGGTATCAGCGTACATAATCACGTAGCCATCTACATGGCGGGCAGCGCGCCCGATCGTCTGGATCAGCGATGTTTCGGAGCGCAGGTAGCCTTCTTTATCGGCATCAAGAATGGCGACCAGCGAGACTTCTGGCAGATCCAATCCCTCGCGGAGCAGGTTGATGCCGACCACCACATCATACACACCCAGGCGGAGATCGCGCAGAATGTCTACCCGCTCAATAGTGTCGATCTCTGAATGCAGGTAATGCACTTTGATGCCGAGCTCCTGAAGATAGTCTGCCAGGTCTTCGGCGGTCTTCTTAGTCAGTGTGGTTACCAGGACTCGCTGGCCAACGTCTGTGCGGCGACGAATCTCAGCGATCAGATCGTCAATCTGACCCTCAGTGGGGCGCACGTCTATAATCGGGTCAAGCACGCCGGTCGGGCGAATGAGCTGCTCGACAATGCGCTCGCTGTGCTCATATTCATAGGGACCTGGTGTTGCAGAGACAAAGATAGCCTGGTTAATATGTGCCTCGAATTCATCGAATGTCAGCGGGCGATTATCCAGTGCTGATGGCAGGCGGAAACCGTAGTCTACCAGCACCTGCTTACGCGAGCGGTCGCCGGCAAACATACCGCGCACCTGGGGCAGGGCGACGTGTGACTCGTCGACAACGAGCAGATAGTCGTCAGGCAGATAGTCCATCAGGGTCCAGGGCTGCTCACCGGGGGCACGACCCGAGAGGTGACGTGAGTAGTTCTCGATTCCAGAGCAGATACCGGTTTCACGCAGCATTTCCAGATCGAAGTTGGTACGCTGCTTGAGCCGGGCAGCTTCCAGGAGTTTGCCTTCACGCTCCAGTTCCGCCAGGCGCTCTTCCAGTTCTGCCTCAATGCTCTTGATGGCGCGGTTGAGCCGTTCTTGTGTGGTCACCCAGTGCCTGGCAGGATAGATATCCAGGCGCTGGCGCACGCCCAGGACTTCACCAGTTAGTGGGTCAATTGAGACCATGCGCTCAATCTCATCGCCAAAGAACTCGATGCGAACGGCCACATCTTCATAGGATGGGAAGATTTCCAGCACATCGCCACGCACGCGGAATTTGCCCCGCGTGAAATTGGTATCGTTGCGCTCATATTGGATGTCAGTGAGATGGCGCAGGATCTTCTCACGGCGGCGGTACTCACCAGTCTTGAGCGTCAGCACAACTTCGCCATACTCTTCAGGGGAGCCCAGGCCATAGATGCAGGAAACCGAAGCTACGATCAGCACATCGCGGCGCTCGAAGAGACTGCGGGTAGTGGAGAGGCGAAGCTTCTCGATCTCCTCGTTGAGCAGGCTCTCTTTCTCCACATACGTATCAGTGCGGGGAATATATGCCTCCGGCTGGTAATAATCGTAGTACGAGACGAAGTATTCTACTGCGTTGTTGGGAAAGAATTCCCGAAACTCACTATAGAGCTGGGCAGCGAGCGTCTTGTTTGGGGCGAGCACCAGAGTCGGCCGCTGTACCGCCGCGATGACATTGGCAATGGTATAGGTTTTGCCACTGCCCGTGACGCCAAGGAGCGTCTGCATACGATAGCCCCGCTGCAAGCCGTCTACAAGCTGGGCAATGGCCTCCGGCTGATCGCCAGTAGGCTGCCAGGGCGCGACAACCTGAAAAGCGGGCATGATAGTGTTCTCCTCTGGCTATTGACCGCCGGTTATCAGCGGCTAGCCCGGTAGCCGCCAGTGATCCGGTGAAAAAAACCGGTTGCTCCAATAATATGTTTCCAGCCCATTATAACACATGGATACCGTGTTGCCGCTGCAGCTCCTGGCACTGGTAAACGTAGTCGGTGGTGATATTACTGAGGCCCCGCCGCTGATAGTAGTACGCGTGACCCACGATAAATCTAGCGATCAAGCCTGGACTGGCAGGTGTGTTAAAAGTTTTTTTGTACGTAGGGCTGGCATGATGCTCCAGATAGCCAGTCTGAGAAGACAGATACACAAGGGCCAGCCCTCGCGCATGTTTGCCACTTGCGGCCCCGACGAGCACACAAGCAAGCTTACTATGATATCCTCCGGGCAGTGGTTCCTCTGCGTATCATCACAGGTTAGGGCCTCCCCCTGGTAGCGCCAGCTCATCACTGGTCTCCAGACCAGCCCCACAGGGCAGGCAGCGCTGCCTATCCCCCATTGTATTGGAAGCAGCAGCCATCCTTCCTTGACGTGGCGCCTTGATGGTATGCTTGACTTCCAAGCATAGTTGAACTGCCGTCAGGTGAGACTATGGCTTCTTATGAACGCCAGCGTATCCTGCGAGGTACCGTGCGATGACAGGAATGCTGTATCGATGCGCTTGGGCAGAGGGATCAAGGCATATCTCATCGGTAGCGTTGATGGCGTCTGGGCAGTAGACTGGATCACGCTCCCCGATCTGGCATGGGCCATGCCCTGCACAAGAGCGCTCATAGTGCCCCCCAGCCATAGCGATGAGAGCATGGCTTGCCCGGTTCTACCAGAAATTGGCCGCTACTCTACCTGGCGCCCGGTTTTGGGTGGAACGTCGGAAGAATAGATCTTGCCCTTTCACCCTGGCTAAAAACATTGTATAATGCCCTGCTTGAGGAAGCAGTATGAGGAAGCAGTATAATGTAATAGGAAAGTTTTTGTGCCTGAAAGATGATTGCACGCTCATGGCGATAAAAAAGCAGAGCAGTCAGCAAACTGAGGAGAGATGATTTATGGGTGTGCCGCGGGGAAAGTATCATATTTGGACCGTCGGCTGCCAGATGAATATGGCGGACTCGCAGCGAGTGCAGGGTATCCTGGATAGCCTGGGCTGGCAGGAGGTGCCAACAATGGACCAGGCAAATCTGGTGGTGCTCAACACCTGCAGTGTGCGGCAGGCGCCGGAGGAGCGCGCACACGGCCAGCTCTCGCTGCTCCGCCACGCGAAACAGCGACGCAAAGACTTGCTGGTGGCCATGATGGGCTGCATGATCGGCAACCAGAAGACGATAGATTCACTGCAACAGCGGTATCCCCATGTAGATCTGTTCTTTAAAGTCGAGCAGGCGGATATCCTGCCACGCTTCCTGGAGGAGCGATGGACGCCCCTGGCAGGGGAAGGCTGCGTCGATATGATGGATGACCAGCCAGCAGTGGCAGTGCAAGCGGATGGCCGTACGGTGCTGCCTATGGTTATGGTCCCCCGGCCAGGGGAGCGCGAGGCACGGTACCCCGCACCGATCAGGCTGCGAAGTAGCCCTTGCGCCTGGCTACCGGTCATTCTGGGGTGCAATAAGGTCTGTACCTATTGCATCGTGCCATACCGGCGGGGCCGCGAGCGCAGCCGCCCTGTAGACGAGGTGCTGGCAGAGGCAAGGCAATTAGTGACGAATGGTGCCCGCGAGCTCACGCTACTGGGGCAGACAATCGAAGCATATGGGCTGGACCTGCCGGATCACCCCGATCTAGGCGACCTGATGGCGCGGCTGAGCGAGATTGAGGGACTGGAGCGGCTTCGCTTCATGACATCCTATCCCAAGCACATGACCGATAAGATGATCCGCCAGATGGCGGCGTTACCAAAAGTCTGCGAACACGTCAATATTCCTGTGCAGTCGGGGGATGATGAGGTGCTGAAGCGCATGAAACGTGGCTACACGATTGATGAATATCGCAGGCTGATTGATAAGCTGCGCGCATGGTGGCCAGGTGTCTCGTTGTCCACTGATGTCATCGTCGGTTTCTGTGGTGAAACCGACGAGCAGTTCCAGCACACTCTAGATCTCTTGGAAGAGATTCGCTTCGATGTCGTGCATGTCGCGATGTATTCGCCGCGGCCAGGAACGCTGGCGGCAAAGTGGGAGGATGATATTCCGCTAGCGGAGAAGAAGCGTCGGCTCCATGCGGTCGAGGAGGTGCAAGCACGCATTGCCGGCGAGATCAATGCCGGCTATATCGGACGGACAGAACAGGTGTTAGTTGAGGAGCGCCAGGTGCAGCGCGGGCGCGTGAACTGGCGCGGACGCACCCGCACCAACAAGCTGGTCTTCTTCCCTGATGAGGTAACAACTGCTGAGCAGGGGAGAGCCAATGTGGCCACAAGAGTGCAGCCAGGCATGCTGGTGCAGGTGCACATCGAAAAAGCAACTCCATGGTCCTTACAGGGTAACATGGTCCAGATAGCATCAGGTGAGCTTCGGTAGAATGCCGAGGGAAAGATGGTTGATAGAGGAGCACAACGGATGCTGCAGTCCCAGTATCAGCCCGAGGAGCGGGCACGTCTCCGGAAACAATGGGTTGATCAAGCTATTGCCCAGGCTCTTGCCAGCCAATGGGAGGAGGCCATCGCAACAAATAGACAGATTTTAAGCCTCTTTCCCAACGATGTTGAGGCATATAATCGTCTAGGCAAAGCTTACAGCGAGATTGGCCAGTATGCTGAGGCGAAGTGGGCTTATTCGCAAGCGCTCAAGTTTGACCCTCATAATACAATAGCCCAGCGCAATTTAGAGCGTCTCTCACGCCTGAGCGATGAGCAGGCTGCAAGTGGTCCTGGCCTGGAGCGGATCGATCCGCGACTCTTCATTGAGGAGACAGGTAAGACTGCTGCTACGTCGCTGCTGAACCTTGCCCCAGCTGAAGAGATTGCCAAACTGGCAGCTGGCGATCAGGTGCGGTTGGTTCCTGAGGGACGCCGTCTGCTGGTGCAGACGGCGCGAGGAACCTATATTGGGCAGGTAGAACCGCGCCTGGGAAACCGGATCATCAATCTGTTGGAAAGCGGCAACCAGTACGCAGCAGCGATTACTGCCATTGAAAATAGCCAGGTGAAGATCATCATCCGCGAGACGTATCAGCATCCGAGCCAGTGGGGAAAGGTGAGCTTCCCCGCGCAGGGTGGTAGTGGCGAGACAATTCGTGCCTATATTAAGGATAGTGTGCTTCGCTATGACCGCGAGGAGGATGAAGAGCTGCTGGGTGAGGAAGGCGAATACGTAGAGAACGAGACGGAAGGAGAGGAACTCTCTGATATAGAGTTCGAAGACACAGATCTGGGAGAGATCTAGGATGAATAAGACCAAGCGTATGGCGATGCGCAAGCACCGGATCAAGGAGCGCAAACTGAAGGAGAAACGCAAGCGCCAGGGACAGGGGCAAACCCCGACGACTGCGGGACGCCGCTAATGTTTGCTGATCGCCTGTATGTGCATGATGAAGCTTTCCTCAGCTCAAATGCGCCACTGAGGACGCGAAGTTACATAGGGATGCACCCTTCTGCGCCGGACGCCAGTGCTTCCCGCAAGCAATTTCATCACCTTTGCAAAGAAACATGAGATTCTTCTGCCAGGATCAGGAATCAGCAGCTCACTCCCTCCTCTCGTTCAGATGAAGCAAGGGGGAGTGAGAGTGGTATTATCGCTATGTATGCAGTAACGGTGCAGGATATCCTCACATTGCTCGCGCCCCGTGGGGCCCGTCTGGTCGCGGGCGAACAGGGTCTGCGCCGTAAAGTAACCTGGGCCATTACCATGCGAACTCGCCCGCCTGCTTTCGAGGCCCCTGCCGGCGGTGAGCTGGCTCTTCTTTCACTCTCCGCCCTGCGCAGCCTCCAGCTTTTGGATAGACATATTACCCTGGAGCGCATCGTCCACGATCTGCATGCTGCCGAAGTAGCGGCGGTTGCCGTTGCCGGAGATGAGCCGCTGCCAGCGGAGGCAATCTCGCTGGCTGAGCAGATCAGTTTGCCACTGATCCAGTTACCCCGTGGGACGCCGCTCTGGGAAATCGAGCGCGATATTATCAGCCATGTTGTCAATCAGCAGGGTGAACTCGAACGGCAAGCGAGCGAGATCTATCATACATTGCTGGCTTTAAGCATTCAAGGGGAAAGAGCACCCGCTATCGCTGAGCATCTGGCACGGCTCACTGGAAAAACAATTGTGGTGGAAGATGAGCAGCGTGTTGCTATCTTGTATGCGCCACCACCGGGCAGTCCTCTGAGCCGTGAACACGTGCTTGCACAGCTTGCAAAAATGCCCGATGCACCGCCTCCCCTGAGTACGAACTCTCCTCGTGACAGTGTTGTCCGCGATGGCCTGATGCGCGATGCTGCGGTGCGCCAGCGATTGGATGACCGTGGGCTGACTCGTTTCGTGGCGCCAATTCAGCTCAAACATGAGGTGATTGGCTATCTTTCGCTGATTGGCGATGATGCAACCCTTGATAGTCTGGATCGTCTTGTAACTGCACAGGCCAGTGCGATTTTTGCGCTGGCATTTGCCCGCGAGCGTGAAATTGCTGCTGTGGAGCAGCGGCTGCGGGGAGACGTGGTCGATGATCTGCTTGCCGGTAACTATGCATCAGAAGCCCAGATCATTCAGCGCGCTGCCCATCTGGGCCTCGATCTGACCCGTTCCTATATCGTTGCAGTAGCCAGTCCGGATGATGGGCAGGAGTATCACCGTGTGGACCTGACTCCACGGCCTCTTACCGGCAGAAGCTCAATCCTGCAAGGCAGGGATCCGAACCTTACTCGGCCACTTCTCTCCCTGGGAGAGGGACAGCATCAGGAGCCAGCTCCTGCGGGGGATGAATGGCAACGACGGCTCAGGGATGAAGTAGAACGGAGCTTTCCCGGAGCGTGGATACGCTTCTCTGTCGGAGCGAGCTCTACACGCGAACGCGCTGTGCTTCTGCTCCCACTCCCTGCCAATAGCAGTCTGCCTGCGGTGCTGGAGCGGCTGCGGGCGCTTCAGCACCGCATGGCGGCACCGGAACGAGCAATGTTCGCGTCGCTTCGTGGGCAAAATCGCGAGCCGAGCTCGCTCCGGCAAATTGCCATCGGAGTGGGACGAGTGTATGAGGGATTAGATGGACTGCGCCGTGCTTTCCGCGAAGCCGAACAGGCGCTGGAGATCGGACAACAACTCTTTGGTCCGGCTGGCCTGACCTATTTTGGTGATCTGGGAATCTATCGCTTGCTTTTTCCCCTTCGTGACACAACGGATCTGACAGCATTCTATACCGAGACATTGGGACCCCTGGTTGAGTATGACCGGCGCACGAATGGCGAACTTTTGCACACCCTCGAGGTCTATTTTGCCTGCCATACCAATCTGAGCGAGGCAGCGCGCGCGCTACACTTGCATCGCAACTCGCTCCTTTATCGCCTCCAGCGTATTGAGGAGGTGCTGGGTATCTCGCTGGCTGATGCTGATACGAGCCTCTCGCTGCAAGTGGCACTACGCATCCGGCGGATGTTAGGGCATGATTAGCCGCCGGCAAGATGGCCAACAATTAAAAGCTCAGCAAAATCATGCTGCATCCCCTTGACCGCTGCGTGAGCCCAGACATTCTTCTACCGCTACCGCGTATGCTCCCTGATCACTCGTGTGCAGAGCATGATCTGCCCCGCCTCTACCAGGGGATTATTGAGCAAAAATGCATCAGCCATACCTGAAGGCCGCGTCACCGATCCGCCTGTGCCGGCTATCGCCTGGGCAGGCCTCGTCATATGTAATAATCACGCGTCGTAATAGAGATAGAACTCTAGTGGTGTTGGCCGCAGAGCAACCTCAGCTACCTGCGCGCGCCGCAGCTCGATATATTTCTCCAGCACATCGCTGGTGAATACTCCACCCTCGAGCAGAAATTCGTGATCGGCTTCCAGAGCATCAAGTGCCTCTGCCAGCGATCCCGGCACGGAACGGATCTCTCTGGCCTCCTCTGGTGGAAGCTCATAAATATTTTTGTCTATCGGGCCGAAGCCATGACATTCTGGCGCGATTTCGCGCTGGATGCCATCGATACCGGCCATCAGCATCGCCGCAAAGGTAAGATAAGGATTACAGGTCGGGTCAGGCGGGCGAAACTCGACCCGCTTCGTCTTAGGGCACTCACTGTACATAGGGATGCGAACAGCAGCGCTGCGATTGCGCTTCGAGAAGACGAGATTAACCGGTGCCTCGAAGCCAGGCACCAGCCGCCTGTAGCTGTTCGTGGTAGGTGCAGCAAAAGCGAGGATAGCCGGCGCGTGCAGGAGAAGACCGCCAATGTAGTAGCGCGCGATCTCGCTGAGTCCGGCATAGCCCTCTTCGTCGCTGAAAAGAGGCCGCTCGTCTTTCCAGAGACTCTGGTGGGTATGCATGCCAGAGCCATTGTCGCCATAGAGTGGCTTGGGCATAAAAGTGGCCGTTTTCCCATGACGGAGCGCAACGTTCTTCACGATATATTTGTAGAGCATGACCTTATCGGCCATGCGCAGCAGCGTATCATAGCGCATATCAATTTCAGCCTGGCCGGCGGTAGCTACCTCATGGTGCTGGGCCTCGACGGGAATGCCGCATTCTTCCATGGTCAGCACCATCTCAGAGCGGATGTCCTGCAAGGTATCGCTGGGAGGAGTCGGGAAGTAGCCTTCCTTTGGGCGAATCTTGTGCCCCAGATTGGGCCCACTGCCATCGGCAGAGTTCCAGTGTGCCTCAATAGAGTCTACTTCGCAGTACTGAATGTGTCCGGTTGAACGATAGCGCACGTTGTCAAAAATAAAGAACTCCGCCTCTGGTCCCCAGTAGCTCGTATCAGCAATACCCGTCTGGCGCAGATAGGCTTCAGCTTTGCGTGCAATATAGCGCGGATCACGGCTATAAGGTCGCTTGATTCGGCCTGGCTCATAGACATCGCAGGTGATGGAGAGCGTAGGGATCCTGGTAAAAGGATCCATGATAGCAGTGGTAGGGTCAGGCATGAGCAGCATGTCGCTTTCATTGATCTCCTGAAATCCGCGAATGCTGGAGCCATCGAATCCCAGACCTTCATCGAAAGCGTCCTCAGTAAACGCACTGAGGGGTACCGAGAAGTGTTGCCAGGTGCCGGGCATATCAACAAACTTGAGATCAACCATCCGAGCGCCACGTTCACGAGCAAACTTCAGGACTTCTTCTGGTGTCATCAAGATAATACTCCTTACATAAAACTATCAGTGGTCAGCTTGCAGCGTTCAGCTATCAATTGCTGCTTCGCTGGCGTCAGCCGCGCCCTTGTACTGACTGCTGATAGCTGACCGCTTTGAGCTCATGATAAACGGTTGAAGAAGGACGGGTCTACGTGTACATTGTCAGAAATTGCCCTGCTGCTTTTTGGGCAGTATGCACAAATGAGGGGAGCAGCGTGGTGAAGAACGGCAACAGGCTTATATCAGCTATGGCCAGCGCTATTTAGCCATGCTTGACATAGTGAGCAACCTTGACGCCAGTGCGCGGGTTATAGCGAATGTGGTCCGGGTAGACTTCATGTGAGTCACAGCTCTGGATTCCCCCATTTTCGGCGATAATATCGCTGGGGTGAATCTGCTCCCACATCTGGGCCACCATGCCAGGAACACTGGCGCGGTAGATAAAGCGGGCCTTGACCCCGGCCCGACGAGCAATGGCCTCAGCCTTTTTAAAGGCAAGCTGCGCAGCGGTATCCTCGAAATAGGGCTGGGTGACCTCAAAGAGTTCGAGATCGGACTTCGGGGCACGCTCACTGAGGTAAAGAAAGACAACGGTACGCCCTCGCGCGCTCTCGCAGGCTGCCTCGATCAGCGCCACATCACTTCCTTTGCGGGCAGGCAGCACAACCAGGACCGAGCCAGGCAGCGGCTCGGCCACCGGACTGGGAAAAACAATATGCCGGTTGCTACGGGCAAGGATAGTATAGTGTATGATCGCGATGAGGATGCCAAGTATGGTAACCGTCCCGCCGAAAGCAGTAGCTAGCGGTTTTGCAACGAGATTCGTGCCCCATGCAAGCATCACGACGGCGGTGGTAAAGATACCCAACCCATAACTAATAGCCCAGCGAATACGCCGGATCCTGCTCGCGTGGGATTCGCCTCCTGGAGAATATTGCAAGGGGACCCGATCGATGGCAAGAGTATTTGCCGCTCGCCGCTCACGCCAGCGCAGGATGTCCAGACCGAAGCAGGTGAGGCTGAAAGCACCGAGCAGACCAAAGGCATACATATCGCCGAGCAGATCGATGTTGCCCGATGCAGCGATCAGCACGACAATAGGCACGGCAGTTGCAATAAAGATAGAAACATGCGGTGTCTGGCGCCAACGGTTACGCCGCTCGATGGCAGCGGGGAAGAACTGCATGCGGGCCAATGCCAGAAAGACATGATAGCTGCCGATAATTGCCGTATTGCAAGCAAAGACAAGCAAAGTAGAGGCACTGATCGCCACTGCGATCTCTAAGCCAGGACCACCATAGGCACCCCCCAGCTCAGAAATAAATTTATTGGGATTAACTGCACCGGCATTCAGGAGCGTTGTGGAGAAAAGGGTAAGCAGGGGACTGGTAAAACCAATCGTCAGCACAACCAGCAGGAGAGCAAATCCAACAGTGCGCTTGCGCGGGATCTGCATCACTGGTGAGAGCTGCGAGATGCTCTCCAGCCCGGAGAATGCCAGAAATGAGCCGGCAAAGCCGATCAGCAATGCCGTTGGCGCCAGATGCCGGCCTTGAAAGATAATGGCAACAATGCTCAGGAGATGGGCCACTGGAACGTGAGTGAATACCTCGACAAGGATAGCCACATCGCTGGCAAAAGCGATAAGTGCCACTGTAGCGCTCACCGTGGCGCTCTCGCGCACACCCCACCAGTTCAGGAGTCCGAGCAATGCGACTGCGGCGATAGTGATGAATAAGACATACGGTTTGATGGCTGGGAGCACATCGGTAAAGTATTGGATGCCAGAGAGGGAGCTGATGGCCGCCGTGAGGAAGTAATCGACCAGGATAAACATGCCACCCAGAGCACCGGCCCACTGGTTTATCGAGCGAGCGGCTACTGTGACAACGCCGCCACCTTCCGGAAACCGCTGACTGACCTCAGCATATTTCAAGGTCAGCAAGATGAAGACACTCATGGTCAGAAAGACAAAAAAACCGGCAAGTTTGCCTACCTGCCCATAGAGGATGCCAGGGGTATAGTAAACGGATGTGCCAATATCCGCAAAGACAACTGCCCAACAGAGGAATGCACCTAAGGATTTGCCAGGGTGGCTGTGCTCATCCTTCACCTGGCCTGCTTCAACGAGAGCCCCCACATGTCCCATCATCTTCGCCCCTTAAAGCCATCGTGGCTCCCCACCACTACTCCACAGAGTGCACGCACTGCAATAGCGACCCTGCTTTACCTATTCGCACCATTGTATCCGGCCTGTGGCAACTTGACAAGTCTTTTTCCACTCTACGAGACAGATCCCTGTTTCCGCTGCCCTCTCTCCTGCAATACTTTAGACCGCCAACAGGATCAGATGCAAGAGAACATAGCCAAAGTGGTTAATCAGCCGGTGCATATACTCGCTGTCCGCAGTTTCTGCCTTTGGCCTTTATCAGCAGAGCGCTTTAAAAGTCATAGTAGTATGCTTGCTATCACGCGCTGGCTGTCAGTCTGCGGTAGCTACCTGCTCGTTCCAGCAGGTGGCCACCGGCCTGAGGCGGGCAGGTAAAGCTGCCCACTATCCCTGCCTGGCTACCGTGATGCCCGATCATCAACCGCCAGCGCCCGGTACTGTTAAATTGCCCTCATTGACATGCGCCATTGACGCGAGCATAGAAATCTGCTACACTTGGTCATGAATTGCGTGTGGCATAATCTATATTCTCCTTGATCCTTCTTGCTTGAGATATACGCGGTCACCACACCCTGTTGCCAGGGTTGCCACCCTGGCTGCTGCTGGTAGCCAGCAGAAAAAGGGAAAGCAGGAATGCTTCTGGTCTATTCCTACCCTGTTTCGCTTGTCCCACAAGCGAAACGGCAAGGAGCTCTGCCTCCTTGCCACTCCGTAATGGCATGATGGAGTGCGTCGTTTAGTTTGAGAAGCATGCCTTATGCCTGAGCCGCTGGTAGGCATCATTGCCAATCCTGCTTCTGGTCGAGACATTCGCCGCCTCGTCGCTCATGGCACAGTCTTCGATAATAATGAGAAGGCTGCTATCGTCCGCCGGGTCCTCCTTGGGTTGGAAGCAGCTGGCATTACGCGCGTCGCGTATATGCCGGACCACGATTTTGGCATTGTCCCACGCGCCCTTGCAGGGCAGCAGGTTGCGCTCGAGGTTGCTCCCCTGTCTATGCCAGTACTGGGCACCAGCGCCGATTCTACCCGGGCCGCACAATTACTTGCTGAGTTAGGTGCACAATGTATTATCACGCTTGGCGGTGATGGCACCAACCGTGCCGTTGCCAAAGGGTGTGGCACCATTCCGCTCGTAGCCATTTCAACCGGCACAAACAATGTGTTTCCCTCCTTCCTGGAAGGTACCATTGCTGGCTTGGCTGCTGGTCTGGTCGCCACTGGCCGTGTGGATAATTGCGCGATCCAGCGCTCTCCCTGGCTGGAAGTGCTTGTGGATGGCATCGTGCGGGAGAGCGCTTTGGTGGATGTGGTGATTTCCTCCCTTCCCTTTGTCGGTGCACGAGCACTTTGGGTGGCTCGTGGCACGCATGAAACGACGGTAGGAGCTTTCGAGTCTGTTGTCCGTGAGGTCTTTCTGGCGCGTGTGGTATCAGGAACTATTGGCCTGTCTGCGCTTGGTGGCGCGCTACTCGATCATGCAGCGGAGCCTGATCAACCGTCGGGCATGCATATCGTGCTGGGGCCTGGTGGCCGTCAGGTTCTGGCCGCACTGGCGCCTGGTCTGGTTACCTGGGTGGGTGTCAAGGAGCATCGGCGGCTGGCCCTGGGCGATGTGGTGCGGTGCCACCCAGGAGTCGGGACAATTGCGCTCGATGGCGAGCGTGAGCTTGAGCTCGCTGCAACCTCGGTTGTGGAAGTTCGGCTTCGTGCCGATGGACCGCTGGTAGTGGATGTTGTCACTGCATTGGAGATGGCAGCTCGTGCCGGCTATCTGCGGCGTTAAGGATTTGAGCTGTAAGAGGTCACAGAGGAGGTTTGCAACTATGGCAACGAAGCAAGATGTGAGTATCAGCGCGCAAACGCTGGATAAACCGCGCCTGCTCCAGATGTATGAGCAGATGATGACTATTCGCCAGTTTGAGGAGCGCGCCGGCCGCGAGTTTGCTGCTGGCAAGGTTCCAGGCTTTGTGCATCTCTATGCTGGCGAGGAAGCGGTAGCCGTGGGAGTCTGTGCGCACCTGACCGATGATGATTACATTACCAGCCATCACCGTGGCCATGGACATTGCATCGCCAAGGGCGTGGATTTGCGTGCAATGGTCGCCGAACTGCTGGGGCGCGAGCCTGGAGCTTGCCGGGGCAAGGGTGGCTCAATGCATATAGCCGACGTGAATAAGGGTATGCTTGGCGCAAATGGCATCGTCGGTGGCGGCTTTCCCCTGGCCACCGGCGCCGGGTTAACTGCAAAGTACAATGGACGGGGACAGGTTGCCGTCTGTTTCTTTGGCGATGGCGCGGCGAACCAGGGTACGTTCCACGAGAGCCTCAATCTCGCCGGCATCTGGAAGCTACCAGTCGTGTATGTGGCTGAGAACAACGGCTATGCTGAGTCCACGCCAGTTACCTATCATATGAGCTGCCGCGATATCGCCGACCGCGCTGCTGGTTACAACATGCCTGGCGTCACCGTTGATGGTCTCGATCTCTTTGCCGTCTATGAGGCGGCAGGCGAGGCCATTGCGCGGGCACGGCGTGGTGAAGGACCCAGCCTGATCGAGTGCAAGACTTACCGCTACCATGGCCATTTTGAGGGCGACACGATAACATATCGGACGAAGGAAGAAGAAGAGTCCTATCGCGCTCGCGATCCGATCCAGCGGTTGCGCCGCTATCTGCTAGAACGTGCTATCGCCACTTCCGAGGAACTGGATGCCATCGATCGGCGTGTTCAGGAGCGCATTGATGATGCCTGGAGCTTTGCAGAGGCCGCGCCATTCCCAGCTCCAGAAGAGACACTGACCGATGTGTATGTGAGCTATCGGTGAGAAAGGAGTAGACAATGGCCATTGCAGTTCGTCAACTCACCTATGCGCAAGCGATCAATGAGGCGCTGCGGCTGGAGATGCGCCGCGATCCCCGAGTTATTCTGATGGGCGAGGATGTGGCCGGAGGGGCCGGTATTCAAGGCTTTGAGCGCCAGGATGCCTGGGGTGGCGTGCTGGGTGTAACAAAAGGCCTGGTGCAGGAGTTTGGGCGCGATCGTGTGCTCGACACACCCATCACCGAGGCCGGCTTCATTGGCGCAGCCGTTGGTGCAGCCGCTACCGGCCTGCGTCCGGTGGCAGAGCTCATGTTTGTCGATTTCTTTGGCGTCTGCTGGGATATGATCTTTGACCAGGGCGCCAAGTTGCGCTATATGTTTGGCGGCAAAGCACGCTGTCCAATGGTCATCCGCACTATGATCGGCGCAGGAATGGGCGCAGCAGGCCAGCATTCCGGTTGCCATTACTCAGTCTTTACCCATATGCCAGGCATCAAAACCGTGGCTCCCTCCACACCTGCAGATGCAAAGGGATTGCTTGCCGCCTCGATTCGCGACGACGATCTGGTGGTGTTCTTTGAGAACAAGCTCCTCTACTCCACAAGTGGTGAGGTGCCAGAGGGAGAATATGTCATTCCGCTGGGCAAAGCAGATATCAAGCGTGAAGGAACCGACGTGACCATTGTAGCCATTTCACGTATGGTCCATCAGGCCCTCGCGGCAGCTGATGCATTGCGAGAACAGGGCATCTCGGCAGAGGTGATCGATCCACGCACCCTTTCACCGCTGGATGAGGAGGCTATTCTCAGCTCAGTTGCCAAGACGCATCGGCTGGTGGTCGTGGATGAGGATAACCCACGGTGCAGTGTTGCCACAGATATCGCTGCGCTGGCTGCCGATAAGGCCTTCACAGACCTGGATGCGCCAATCAAACTGGTCACGGCTCCCCATACCCCCGTACCATTCAGCCCGCCGCTGGAGCAGTTCTATATCCCCAGCCCGGAGCGCATTGTTGCGACAGTGCAGGAAATCATGGGATAGGTAGATGTCGCTCTACTTCTGACCAGAAGAAATCGGAGCGAGCGCCAAGGCAAACATTTCCCCCTTCCCACGCCGGAAGGGGGAAATGGTGGCCAGATACACCTGACTGGTCAGGAAAAGTGCACGAGCGCGGAAGCCCAGATCTTTCTCTTTTGCGAAGAAAGGAGCGCAGCAGTGGCCACGATCTTGAATATGCCGAAGTGGGGGCTGACAATGAAGACCGGCCGGGTGGTGGAGTGGCTCAAACGGCCGGGAGATCCGGTGCAACAGGGCGAGCCGATTGTCCAGATTGAGAGCGAGAAGGCAACAAACGACGTGGAGGCACCCGGCACCGGGACGATCCGGTGGGTCGGGGTACTGGAGGGAGATAGTGCGCCGGTCGGCGCGCCGCTGGCTGTGATTACTGCGCCGGGCGAGCAGCTCTCGGATGAGCAGGTGGAGGCTCTGCTACGGGAAGATGCGGAAACCAGGCGCCAGCTAGCCGAGAAGGCTGCTGGCCGGCAAGCGGCAGCAAAAGCACAGACGGCAGCATCCGGTACGGCGGTGCGTGCACCGGTGAGCCCCAGCGGGCGGATCAATGCGTCACCAGCGGCAAGGCGGCTCGCCCAGGAGCTTGGAGTCGACCTGGCGACGATAACTGGCACGGGGCCAGGCGGCATGATTGGACGTGAGGATGTGCTGCGTGCCGCCGAAGCGGCTAAAGCCCCATCTGAGGAGACGGCGGAGCGCCTTGTCCATGTGAACGGTATAGCAACGCATTGCCTCATTGCCGGACCTGCCGATGCCCCACGGGTGGTGTTTGTGCATGGCCTGGGCGGCTCACTTATGACCTGGTCTTTGAACCTGCCGGCATTCGCCCAACGCTTCCGCGTCTGTGCACTCGACCTGCCCGGAACAGGCACCAGCGACAAGCCGCAGATGGATTATAGCGTGGCGTCGCTGGCCAGTTTTCTGGCACACTTCCTGGATGCCCTGGGCTCAGACTGGCGGCAAGTGAGCATTGTCGGCCATTCGCTGGGTGGTGCAATAGCACTGTCGTTCGCCGAACGCTACCCAGATCGCGTAGAGCGGCTGGTATTGGTAGATAGCGCGGGACTGGGGCCGGAGATTGATCCTGCCCTGCTTACCCTGATGCAGGCTGAGCCGACGCGTGAGCATCTGCGCGAGGAACTGGCCTGGTTCTTTGCACGGCCAGGCATGGTGCAGGAAGCGCTGGTAGAACAGCTCTATGAGCAGCGGACGACACCAGGGGCGCGTGAGGCGCTGCAGGCAACGATGACGGCAGCCTTCGGGGGTGGACGTCAGCGCATGAACCTGCGCGGGGCGCTGGCGACACTATCCCATCCAGTGCTCATTGTCTGGGGCGCGAACGACCGCGTAATTCCTGTGGCACATGCGCAGACGGTACAGGAGACAAAGCGCCATCAAGTTGAAGTGTTCACCGATTGTGGCCATGCGCCACACATTGAGCAGAGTGAGGAGTTTAATCGGCTGGCTATGGCTTTTATCAGTGGCTCATAAGGGGGCAGTATGAACATTTTGATCGAAAAAAATCTCAAAGTGCGCATGCGCGATGGCGTTGAGCTGGCAACCGATGTGTATCGTCCTGATACCCGTGAACCAGTACCGGTGCTCGTCCAGCGCCTGCCCTACAACAAGGAGCTTACCGCGCTCGTCAACTTCGCCTGCGATGTATCTCGGGCAGTTCAGGCCGGCTATGCGGTCGTGGTACAGGATACCCGTGGTCGGTTCGCCTCGGGCGGTGAGTTCCATCCATTTTTTGATGAGGCTACTGATGGCGCTGACACGATTGCCTGGGCGGCCAGCCAGCCGTGGTCGACCGGTAAGGTTGGTATGGTTGGTGGATCATACTTTGGTGCAACCCAATGGCTGGCGGCAACACAATCTCCACCCGCCTTGCAGGCGATAGCACCCTATGTCACTGCTGCCGATTACCACGAGGGTTGGGCTTACCAGGGGGGAGCCTTTGAGCTGGGCTTCAACCTGAGTTGGACACTGCCCTTTCTGGCGCTCGGCGAGTTATTGCGCCGAATGGAGACTGGCCGGGCGACTGCAGAGGATCTGAGTGCGCTGATTCAGGCGATAGATAGAAACAATGAGCTTTACTGGCGGCTCCCTTTAACTGACATGCCTCCTCTGGCGGGGCTAGCGCCCTATTATTTCGAATGGCTGGCGCACCCCAACTATGACGACTACTGGCGGTCCATTGCTCCGCGAGAATATTATGAGCGCATTACGGTCCCTGCTCTCAATATTGGCGGCTGGTACGACCTGTTCCTGGGCGGTACACTCGCCAACTATCGTGGCATGAAGGAGCGGGGCGGCAGCACGCTGGCCCGCCAGCAGCAGCGCCTGATTGTCGGACCATGGGCTCACGGGGTGAGCGGCGGTGCCTTCGCCGAACGACTCTATGGATTCATGGCGAGCACAGATATCTTTGACCTCACCGGCGTGCAATTGCGCTGGTTTGACCACTGGCTCAAAGGTATAGACAATGGCGTTGAGCGTGACCGGCCGGTGCGCCTGTTTGTGATGGGTGCGAATATCTGGCGCGAGGAAGACGACTGGCCGCTGCCCGACACAAACTTCACAGCTTACTATCTTCATAGTGGCGGGCATGCCAATAGTTTATCTGGCGATGGCTTATTATCAACTGCCCGCCCCGGTGACGAGCCAGAGGATGTCTATCTCTACGACCCGCGTAACCCTGTCCCCACAGTGGGCGGCCAGACATTCCTTCCTGGCCTGTTCGTCGGCGCGAATGCAGGGCCACGCGACCAGCGGGTGGTAGAGACACGCCACGACGTGCTCTGCTACACAACTGAACCGCTGGAGCGCCCGGTTGAGGTAACCGGCCCGGTCCAGCTTATTCTCTATGCCTCCTCATCGGCGCTCGACACCGATTTTACTGGCAAGCTTGTTGATGTGGCACCCGACGGACGAGCCGAGATCCTTACTGAGGGAATCCTGCGTGCCCGCTATCGTGACTCCCTCTCCAATCCGGCGCCGCTCCAGCCAGGCCGTATCTACGAACTGCGGCTCGATCTGTGGGCAACCGCGAATGTCTTTGCAGCGGGTCATCGTATCCGGCTCGACGTCTCCAGCAGCAACTTCCCCCGCTTTGACCGTAACACGAACACCGGTGGTACCATTGCAACGGAGGGAGCAGACGCACTCGTCCAGGCAGTAAACCGCGTCTATCATGACCGCGCCCATCCGTCGCATGTGTTGCTCCCAATTGTTGAACGGAGCTGAGCTGCGAAAAGGTGCTGGAGTGTTTCTCGACCACAACGGCATAGGAGCATCGAATTCGGAATAACCAACCATACAAAGAAATTACCGCATAGACCTGGTGTTGAGCGCTCGGATGCGTGCCGCCGCCTCGTCGCGGCTGATCTTACCTGCCAGCAGCTCATCCAGCACAGCCTCGATTGACCCGGCTACCGGGGCTGGCGGCGTCTCTGCTGACGTAGGCACTGGCCGCATCGGAGCCCCTGGCATCAGATGGCTCGTAAGTCCGCTGAAGAGCCGCTCGTGGATAGCCACGCGGAAGTAGATTCCTGCAATGACTATCCCCACCACCAGTGCTGCTGTGCCCATACGTGCCATATCCGGCCAGTTGCTGAGTGGCGATCCCAGCAGAGACGTTGCCAGTGCATAGAGCGCCACCACAGCGCCAATCGCTCCAGCCAGAATACCCCCACCGAGCAGCGCAAAGACAAATCCACGCCGGGGACCGGCCGCCGCCGGATCTGTCCGTCGCTGGTGGAGATACCAATCCCATGGAATATATCCCAGACCCGTAATGACAAACGCACTGGCCCCTGCCCAGGCTCTGGTATCTGGCGACGTGCTGACTCCACTTATGCTCTCCAGCGCATGCAGCAACACCAGGCCGATCCCCCACCAGAATGCCATCGCCAGGAGCGCAGTAGCAATTGCCTGCGTCGTCAGCGCTGTCGATACCCGGCCCATTAGCCGGTGCTCCTGGGAAACGTTTAGCCACAGAAGATAGATCCCCATCACCAGCAGGCCCAGGGTGAGCAGCGGAACGAAGTTGTAAATGGCCCCTGGGCCGGCAACATCGCGGGCAGATACCTTTATGCCGAGGAGGACCACGAGTAGGAGCTCAACTCCCAATGCCGCGCCCCACAGGGTGAAACCCACGCCACCAGCAAAACTGGCAAAGTACAGAATCTGCCGCAACAGCGAGTGTGTGTCCCTCCATGCCAGGAAACCATAGCCTGCCCAAAACGCGGCGATCCACAGCATGGCTGCCGCCCGGCTCAGCACGTTTGGCCACTGGCAGGTGGTGAAGCCCCCGCATAGCCCCGGACCCCCAGCTGCCATCGCACCCGCCCCGCCAAAAACCAGGTCATCGACCACCATCCGTATCGTATCAAGCCAGGTCGGAGCAAGGACGAACAGCAAAATGAGCTGTACCCCATAAAGATGGAGACGCTGAAATACGCTGGCTACGCCCGCACCGGCAGGAGCCCGTCGTCGCTCCCATTCGAGAAACCCTACCAGGGCCAGCGTCGCGATCGTGAACGCTGCCGATCCACTCAGATCACCGGCAGACATCGTACCCAGTTGCTGGATTACGCCAAACGCGCCGACAGTCACCGCTAACGGCGCGGCGATCAGCTCCACGATATTGAAGTAAAAGGCACGAACCGCCCCGCTGCCCGCATCAGGATCAGTCCGTATATCACGTTGAATCAGCCAGTAATGCAGGCCACCCACCAGACCAGCAATAGCCCACGCGATCACCGCAAACACAACGGCCCGCACAATATCTGCACTACTGGGGATCACACCAGCGGCACCCCGCAGCGATGTCTGCCCCAGCAATACCACCAGCAGCCGCGCCAGACCGAAGGTAGCAAAGATCAGCATAGCGATAAAGACCGTGTAGAGATAGAAGCGATACAGACTGCGGGCCAGATGTCCGCTCGACCCCTCATGCGTTTCGGCTACCAGATTTGCCATGTGCGTACTCCTTCAATAAGGCGTAAAGAAGTCCATCAGTGCTAAGCGGCCATCATCGGTCAGCAGGATATTGCCTGGATGCGGGTCGCCATGAAAGACTCCATCAATAACGATCTGCTTGAGATAAGCTGAGAGCAGATCCTTCGCAATGGCGCGCAAGTCAAGCGTGTTCAACTCCTCGCGGCTGAGCCTGGTCAGATGCCGGCCATGAATGAAGCTGAGGGTCAGCACACGGCGCGATGTATAATCGCTGTAAACTGCCGGTGTGGTCAGCAGGCGAAAGTCAGCAATTTGCCTGCCAATAAGCCGGGTATTGTCCGCCTCTAGACGGAAGTCCAGTTCCTGACTCAGGCTGTGCTCCAGCTCACGGACGATCTGGGATAGACCATAGCGCGCGCCAAACGATGTATATCGGGTGGTAAAGTGAGCGATCTCATGCAGGACTTCGACATCAATCTCGATCCGCTGGCGAACGCCTGGGCGCTGCACTTTGACCACCACTTCATCCCCATCATGCAGAATAGCCCGGTGTACCTGCGCTATCGACGCGGTAGCAAGGGGCTCACGGTCAAATGACTGGAACAACGCAGCGATAGGTCTACCCAGCTCGCTCTCAATGACCCTGATAATCTTGTCACTGGGCACGGGTACAATACGGTCCTGCAAGCGCGAGAGAGCAGCAATGTAGTTTGCCGGTAACAGATCCGGACGCGTGCTGAGAAGCTGGCCAAGCTTGATAAAGCACGGACCTAGCTCTTCAAGCGCACTTGCCAGCCCTTCAGCATGGTCATCACGCTCCATAAGGCCATTGAGCGCGAATGCTTCGTCCTCTTCGCCATGCCGGTGTGCTCGACGAAATTGAGCCGCGACATGATGGATCTCATACCGGCGCAAAACACGCAAGATCTCTATGTAGCGCTCTGGATGGCGCGAGAACCAGCTCGTAAACAGGCTGCCAGCAGATGATTTGAAGTTAACATGGCTTTTGAGTTTAGTCATACATGGTTACGGCGGGAAAAGTTGCCGATCCTCCTTTACTACTCAAACCGGGGGATGTTTCGCATAACACTCGCAGGGGTCTCCCGATCAATGGTCAGGCATAGAGAAAATCTTTCTTCCCCCATTGTTGACCCATTCCCTGCCCATTTTCCAGCCTGAAAAGTGCTCATTTTTTGCTCATTCCAGAACCAGTAATGCGCGACTGCAATCGCCTGCCCGCCCTGGTTCTCCCTCTGAGCTTACCAGGTTCGATGGAAGAACAATAACAGGGCCTGCCAACCATAAGCGATACCTGCGGGCAATGATCCGGCGTATCTCTGGTAGTGCAACCCCTTTCTATTTTCCCGGCTGCAGCCAGCTCTTCTTGACACCCCCCCTATGGGGGTCTATACTATTGATAGATACCCCTATCGGGGGGGTAGGGGTTTACCGATCGGACAGGAGATAGCGCCATGAAAGCAGAGAAGCAGGAAGTCCTCAAGCGGCTCTCGTATATCGAAGGACATCTGAGCGGTATTCGCAAGATGATCGAAGAGGACAAATATTGTGTGGATATTCTGCACCAGACCTATGCCGTGCGCAAAGCTATCGAGAAGCTGGAAGCGTTGATTCTCGAAGGGCACCTGTACTCGTGTGTTCCTGAAGGGATCAAGGGAGGCCGCGAGACTGAGGTGATCGCGGAGCTGGTGCAGCTTTACAATCTGGCCGGCAATCGTTGAGGAGGCTAGTAATGACCACAGAAATCCGTCAGCAGCCTGGAAGAGCAAGAATAGGCGCTAGCGGTAATATGGCGAATGCAGGGGAAACTTGCGCCCCTCAGGGAGAGAAGATAGCACAGATGACGCTTGAACTTGAGGGGATGAGCTGCGCTTCCTGCGCCCTGCGCATCGAGAAGGGCCTTAAGAAACTGCCCGGTGTACGTGAGGCGCACGTCAACCTAGCGACAGAGCGGGCTACCGTAACCTTTGATCCATCTGCCGTGAGTGTGCAGCAGATGCTCGACAAAGTGTCAGCCGTTGGCTACAAGGCGACGCCTGTCGCGACAGGACCTGCTGAGGCAAGCGTCGAGCTGAGCATAAGCGGCATGACCTGCGCCTCATGTGCACGCCGCATTGAACAAGTGCTGGCGCACACTGACGGCGTGCTAACGGCTAGTGTAAATCTGGCCACCGAGCGTGGCACGGTGCGCTATAACCCACGCGTCGTGCAAGTTGCCGATCTGATTCGGGCGGTTGAGCGTGCCGGCTACGGAGCTACAGAGGTGGTGGCCGGAACAGGTGCAACCGCTCACGCAGCAGTGCCTGCCGACACTGAGGCTGAGCGCCGGCAGCGCGAGTTGCGCGTGAAGGCATTCAAACTTATCCTGGGCATCGTACTGGCGACCCCGGTGGTGATCCTGAGCCTGTTCTTTATGAACCAGTTTACTGGGGAGAACTACCTGCTACTGGCGCTGACAACACCAGTTTGGGCCTATGTCGGCTGGGACTTCCATCGCGGTGCGCTGAAGGTGTTACGCCATGGCGGTGCCAACATGGATGTGCTCGTGAGCATGGGCGCAACAGCTGCCTACGGGCTGAGCGTCGTGGCGACCTTCTGGCCACAGGTCGTCGGCGCGCTTACCTTCTACGATACGGCTGCCCTGATCATTACCCTGATCTTCCTGGGCAAGTATCTGGAAGCACGCGCCAGAGGCCAGACCTCCGAGGCGATTCGGAAACTCGCCGGCTTGCAGGCACGCATAGCCCATGTGGTACGCGATGGCCATGAGCAGGATGTTCCTGTCGCCGCCGTCACCGTGGGCGATGAGCTGATCGTGCGGCCAGGTGAGAAGATCCCGGTGGATGGTGTCGTCCTCCAGGGCGAATCAACGGTGGATGAATCCATGCTAACTGGCGAGAGCCTGCCAGTGGAGAAGCATGTGGGTGATACGGTGATCGGCGCGACGCTCAACCAGAGCGGCCTGCTGCATATACGCGCCACAAAGGTCGGTGCCGATACAGTACTGGCGAGCGTCATCCGTATGGTAGAGCAGGCGCAAGGCTCCAAGGCACCCATTCAGCGACTCGCTGACGTTGTATCTGGCATCTTCGTACCCACTGTGCTGGGTATTGCGGTACTGACATTCCTCGGTTGGGGCATTGCTGGCAGCGCGCTGCACCTTGCTCGCAGCACCAGTACCGTCGGCATGAGTGGGATGACGACGTCCAATCCCTGGATTGTAGCGGCAGTCGCGGCCATCGCCGTCCTGGTCGTGGCCTGCCCATGCGCGCTCGGCCTGGCGACACCAACGGCCATCATGGTTGGTACCGGTAAAGGCGCTGAGCAGGGCATCTTAATCAAAGGTGGCGAGAGTCTGGAGCGCATTCAGGCTGTCACTGCCGTACTGCTGGATAAAACGGGTACTATCACCAAAGGGCAGCCAGAGCTGACCGATGTCGTGCCATTGGGTGATCTCGATGAGCGCGATCTTCTGCAACTGGCCGCCGGCGCTGAAGCAGGATCAGAGCATCCCCTGGCACGGGCAGTAGTCACAGCAGCACAGGTGCGTGGAATTACACCGGCCGGGCCGATCACCGCGTTTACCGCCATGGCGGGCGCGGGTCTGGCAGCAACGGTAGCAGGGCATACGGTGCTTATTGGCACAAGGCGCCTGTTAGAAGAGCAAGCAGGAATAAATCTCGCTCTTCGGCCACCTTTCACAGGCACGGTACCGGCTGGCACACAGGCTGATTCGTTGGCTGCGGTGCTCGAACGGCTCGAAGGCGCCGGCAAGACCGCCATGCTGGTGGCTGTGGATGGCACGCTGGCAGGCGTGATTGCCGTCGCAGACACGGTGAAAACTGGTTCAGCGGCGGCTGTTGCCGACCTCCAGCGCCAGGGAATCGAGGTCTGGATGATTACTGGTGATAATCGGCGCACAGCCGAGGCTATTGCCCGTCAGGTCGGTATCGCGCCGGAGCACGTGCTCGCTGAAGTGCTACCGCACGAGAAGGCGGCGCAGGTGGCACGGCTTCAGAAGACGGGCCGAGTCATTGCGTTTGCCGGTGACGGCATCAACGATGCGCCGGCACTGGCACAGGCCGATGTCGGCATCGCCATGGGCACCGGCACCGATATCGCTATGGAGGCCGCAGACATCACCCTGGTCAAAGGCAATCTACGCAGCATCGCGACAGCGCTGGCCCTGTCGCGGGCAACGATGCAACGGATCAAAGAGAATCTCTTCTGGGCCTTTGGCTACAACAGCCTTTTGATTCCGCTGGCCATTGCTTCACCGGCTATCCCAGTGCTGCGTGCGGGCGCGCCGATCTTCGCTGCCGCTGCGATGGCGCTCTCATCGGTGACGGTGGTGTCAAACTCGTTGCGGTTACGACGATTTGGACGATAGATCAAAGGAGTATCATATATGGCTATTGAAGAGAAGGTTCTGAACGTTCCCGATATTTCCTGTGAGCACTGTGTCAAAACTATTAACGCAGCTCTCAGCACACTGGAGGGCATGCAGTCGGTGCAGGTCGATATCCCCACCAGGACTGTGCAGGTGCGCTACGATCCCCAGCGTGTGACAATGGATCAAATCGCGGCCACCCTGGATGAAGCAGGGTATACCATCGCCGAATAATTGCCCGATCAGGAGCTCCTGCCCGACTTTCTTGCATCCCACAGACAGAGCGAGCGGAAGCGAGCCGCAGCTCGCTATGTCTGTGACGGCAACAGCCCTGCTATCCGGAGGTGACAGATGTCGTTCAGGACGAGCAGCACACGGGCAGCACCGCGCACGCGCACAATCGTAACTGAGGTATTGGCGCAGGGAAAGAAGAAGTTGCGGTCCAGCCCTAAAGTTGCTGCAACATAGGCGTTGATCACCCCCCCATGCGAAACGACGGCGATACGCTCGCCCGCATGCTGCTGGGCCAGCGCATCAATAGCCCTGGTGACCCGCATACGAAACGCGTCATCTGGCTCGCTATCCGGGATGGCAGACCAGTAGCCAGCGGTCGCGACGCGCTGTACAATGCCCGTCAGCCGCTCGCGCAGGTGCGCAGCCACTTCCTCCGCACTGGCACCGTCTGGCAGCGGCTGGCCTATATTGCCCAGCATAACCTCCCGCACATCAGGAACGATGGTGACCGGCACCTCCTGATATTCGGCCACAAATGCTGCGGTCTCCTGCGCGCGGCGCAGGGGGCTGCTATAGATGGCTGCAAAGGACAGAGAGCGCAGATGCTCACCAAGCGCTCGTGCTTGCGCCTGACCGACTGCACTCAACGGCTGATCGTCATATAGCCCGCTTGGTACCAGTTCCTCAGCGCCCGGCAGGGCATCCCCATGACGTATCAAGAAGACCTCTGTGCCGCCACTGCGCCGGCTCAGAAATGGATCACTGATCGGGCTCGTCGTACTCATCGGCCTGGCTCCCTCCGTATATAGCCAGGGAGCGGATCCTTGCAAATGGTGCGTATAGAGCGAAATAGATGCGGACAAGGGCTCTGCTCTGGGTCGCTGATGCCCATGGCATCAGCGAACAGGGGCAAATTCATGCAAACCTCCCTATTGTGTTTGTCTGATCTGATCGGTAGTTATGCTGCCAGGACCGCGGCATATATTGGCCCGGTTCCAGTATATGCCGCTGGGCTGGGGAGGTGTCAACGGTTCGTCTTGGCTTGTAAAGAGCGTGCACAGGCAATGAACGTGTCAGGAGCTACCAGATTAACTGGCTGGGGGAGCAACTCGCCAAAGGAACCCCTGAGAAGGTATATTTGACTGTAGCAGATATTACATAGCGCCAGCTCTGGCTGGTATAAGATGAAAAGACCGATTCGGAAGTAGGGGTGCAGGGGCCCTCCCTGGAAGGAGCGGAACGGGGTGGCGAGTAGAGGCAGTGGAAGATACTTGATGTCCCCTGCCCGGGTACGAGATATTCCCATTCGCTCTTTTCCCAAAAGCGGGCACGTGATTCTGCACAAGAAGGGAGATGAGATGACCGCACCTGACCCGACAGCATCCTTTTTCGATGAGGGGCAACGTTTTCCTCTCTGTCAGCCAGAGCCCCTCCAGCGTTTGTTTCAGGCTGCCCGGCTGAGACAGGGAGAAGTCTGCCCAATCGACGTTCCCACCACTTTCCAGGATTTCGATGATTACTGGACCCCCTTTCTTGGCGGGCAGGGTCCAGCTCCTGGCTATGCCATGTCGCTTTCAACAGAACGACGGCTGGCCCTGCGAGAATATATTCGAGCAACGCTTCCTATCGCTCCTGATGGGACAATTCACCTGACCGCCTGTGCCTGGGCTATCCGTGGAAGGGTGCAAGAACAGGAGACTGACCCTGGAGCTCATCATACTGAGTAAAATCATTGGCAGCTGAGAGGAGTTCATTATGGCCGTCGTCCCTGCACATGAGCAGACTGTAAGTGCCACCCGCAATCCTGGTATCCCGCTTGATCTCGGACAGATCGCCGCCGTACAGGTAAATCGCAGTGCGGTAGAGCGCCGTGCCGCCACATTGGTTACGCGACGCACTGTGAAGCAGGACTGGCAGGCAGCATGGCTACTTAAAGCGATCACCTGTCTAGACCTGACCACCCTGGCCGGCGATGACACACCGGGCAGTGTGCAGCGTCTCTGTGCCAAAGCACGCCAGCCGGTGCGTGCCGATCTGCTGGGGGCATTGGGTGCACAGCACCTGGGCATTCGAGTTGGCGCTGTGTGTGTCTATCATAATCTCGTCGCTGTCGCCGTAGCGGCGTTGGCCGGGTCCGGCATCCCCGTCGCCTCTGTTGCTACCGGCTTCCCTGCTGGCCAGATCGCGCTCGCACAAAAACTGCAAGAGATCGAGGCAGCGGTGCGCGCCGGTGCGGCAGAGATCGATGTGGTCATCTCGCGTGCCCATGTGCTCACCGGCAACTGGCAAAGCCTCTATGACGAGGTACGGGCATTCCGTTCCGCCTGTGGTGAAGCGCTTCTCAAAACCATCCTCGCCACCGGCGAGCTGGGCACGTTGCGCAATATCGGTATGGCCAGTCTGGTCTGTATGATGGCTGGAGCCGATTTTATCAAAACCTCCACGGGCAAGGAAACCGTCAATGCCACATTGCCAGTCGGCCTGGTAATGACACGCGCGATCCGCGATTACTATGAGCGCACAGGCTATTGTGTTGGTTTCAAGCCGGCTGGTGGTATTCGCACGGCAAAACAGGCTCTCGACTGGCTGATATTGATAAAAGAAGAGCTGGGCGATACCTGGCTCAGCCCGGCGCTCTTCCGCATTGGCGCCAGTAGCCTGCTCTCCGACATCGAGCGCCAGCTCGCCTACCACGTGACTGGGCGCTACTCGGCAGCGCATTACCATCCGATGGTGTGAACGATCCTTTGCACCACAGAGGACACCAGGGACGCCTGCTATAGCTGCGAAAGAATAGCGTGACCGGGCATTCCCCTGCCCCCTTCATGTGGCCTTCATAATCCTGCCCGAAAGGAGCGATGTCGCATGGCTGTTACCCGGATCTTTGCGACGATGGAATATGGCCCTGCCCCAGAGGCCGCAGCACCGGCGCTGGACTGGATCGCTGCCCGGCATGGCCAGTTCCATCTCTTTATCAATAACCGTTGGGTAGAACCAGCAAGTGGCCAATACTTCGAGAGTATCAATCCAGCGACCGGCAAACCGCTGGCGCGTATTGCGCAGGCTGGGGCCGCCGATGTGGATGCCGCTGTAGCTGCTGCACGGGCCGCATTTCCAGGCTGGAGCCAGACCCCCGGTCATGCACGCGCACGCTATCTCTATGCACTCGCACGCCAGATTCAGAAACATGCGCGCCTGCTAGCGGTGCTGGAGACTCTGGATACCGGCAAGCCTATTCGCGAAACGCGCGATATCGATATTCCCCTGGTGGCACGGCACTTCACCGCTCATGCCGGCTGGGCGCAGTTAATGGCTAGGGAGTTCCCAGATATGCGCCCGCTGGGTGTAATCGGCCAGATTATCCCCTGGAACTTCCCCCTCCTCATGCTGGCATGGAAGATTGCGCCTGCTCTGGCGCTGGGCAACACGGTCGTGCTCAAACCGGCGGAGTTCACTTCCATCACTGCTATCGCCTTTGCCGAGATTGTCCAGGAGATTGGCCTGCCGCCGGGAGTGGTGAATATTATCACCGGCGAGGGGCGCGTTGGTGAGCTGATCGTCAATCATCCCAATGTAGACAAGATCGCCTTTACGGGTTCGACCGAGGTTGGACGGCTCATCCGCCGTGCAACCGCTGGAACAGGCAAGAAGCTTTCATTGGAGCTTGGTGGCAAATCGCCGTTCATCGTCTTTGATGATGCCGACCTCGATAGCGTTGTCGAGGGAGTTGTGGATGCCATCTGGTTCAACCAGGGTCAGGTCTGCTGTGCTGGATCGCGCCTGCTCATACAAGAGAGCATTGCCGATCGGCTCCTGAGCAAGCTCCGTGCACGTATGGAAAAGCTACGCATAGGTGACCCGCTGGATAAAGCAGTCGATATCGGAGCTATTATTGCTCCAGTACAGCTAGAAAAGATTCGACGGCTGATCGAACAGGGCATTGCCGAAGGTGCCACCTGCTGGCAGCCATCGTGGGCCTGCCCAGCAGCGGGCTATTTCTTCCCGCCGACGCTCTTCACCAACGTCGCACCGGCCGCAACGATTGCTCAGGTGGAGATTTTCGGCCCGGTGCTGGTAGCCATGACCTTTCGCACACCAGCAGAGGCCGTAGCGCTGGCCAACAACACCAGTTATGGGCTGGCAGCAAGCGTCTGGAGCGAGAACATCAGTGTGGCGCTGGATATCGCCCGTCAGATCAAAGCGGGGACAGTTTGGATCAATTGCACCAACCTCTTCGATGCCGCTGCCGGCTTCGGCGGCTATCGCGAGAGCGGCTTTGGCCGCGAAGGTGGCCGTGAGGGACTTTATGAGTATATGGAGGATACGTGCCCCGCCGACCCTCTACCAGCAGCCCAGGAGACAGTGACCAGCGTTTCCTCCTTCCCCGCCGAGCCCCTTCCTGACAATGGCACCGATGGCCTGGATGCCCCGGCGTTGCCGGCTATCGACCGTACGCCCAAACAGTTCATCGGCGGCAGGCAGGTGCGCCCGGACTCTGGTTATAGTCGCGCAGTGCTCAACCCGACGGGCCAGATCATCGGTGAAGTGGGCGAGGGTAACCGCAAGGATATTCGCAATGCGGTAGAGGCAGCGCATGCTGCCGCTGCCTGGCAGCAGACGACAGCTTACAACCGCGCGCAAATTCTCTACTATATTGCCGAAAACCTCTCGGCGCGAGCTGAAGAGTTCGCACGGCGGATCAGCCAGATGACCGGCTGTGCACGGGCTTATGCTGCTCAAGAGGTCGAGTTGGCGATTGCGCGCCTTTTTACCTATGCTGCCTGGGCGGATAAGTATGATGGCGCGGTACACCAGACGCCGCTGCGTGGCGTAACTCTGGCAATTCCGGAGCCCATAGGCGTGCTAGGGATCGTCTGCCCTGATGAGTATCCACTGCTGAGCCTGATTTCACTGGTGGCACCGGCCATCGCGATGGGCAATACCGTCGTCACGATTCCATCGGAGCGCTATCCTCTCAGCGCTACCGATTTCTATCAAGTGTTGGAGACGTCAGATGTACCTCCAGGTGTGGTGAACATCGTCACCGGCGCGCGCGAAATCCTGGCCCAGGTGCTCGCCGAGCACGACGATGTGGATGGCGTCTGGTATTTCGGTTCGCACGAGGGCAGCCGCCAGGTGGAGCTGGCCGCTGCTGGAAATATGAAACGCACCTGGGTGAATTACGGGCGCCCCCGCGCCTGGTGTGATCCGCAATCGGGCGAGGGTACGGAGTTTCTCCGCCATGCCTCTCAGATAAAGAACATCTGGATACCCGCTGGTGCCTGAACAGCGCAGCGCGAACCAATCGCAAAACGCCGGGGGCTTGTGTCCGGTGCCTTTCCCTGGGGACAAGGATACTCATGCAAGCCTCCGACGTGCCATCAAGTATAGCACAGCCACGGCAATTTGTCGGTGATCTTTCTTACCAAGCCTGAGGCTTTGCGCATATCTTCTGGGGTTGGAAGCCTATATAGCTATCTGATCCTCCTGGGCCAGCTGGCGCAGCGCTGAAGGATTCACGATGAGGATCTGTTTGCGCCCCATTTCAATGACCCCTTTGTTGCGCAATGTGCTCAGCGCCTGTGTAACTGTCTCACGATGGACACCAAGAAGATTTGCTAGGTGCTGATGGCTGAAGCCCTGGACCACAGACCGGTATGGTGTATCAGACCGGGCCAGTTGCAAGAGGAGACCAGCCAGACGCGCGGGCACAGTTTTAAACATCGCCTCTGCAAAGCGCTCTTCCATTGTCAAGAGACGTTGTGCCAGCGAGCGACCAAGAGCAATGGCTATCCCACGCCTGGCCAGCAGACGCTCAAAATCAGGATAGTGGAGCACACTCACCATCGAGGGCTCCAGGGCGATCGTGAATGCCTGTGCTGGCCGCTGCGTGAGTGCTGCTTCCCCGAACCATGAGATAGGCTCGACGGTCGTCAGAATGAATTTACGGCCTTCTGCGGAGAGATAATAAATCTGCACCCGACCACTGTGCAGGATAAAGATTCGCGTCTGGATATCACCGGGCTGTGAAAACAGGTACCCCGTTGGCACCATGACCAAAGGGATATGCTCGCTGATCTCCTGTAGCTCATCGGATCGCAGCTCGCTAAATAGCTCGCAGGTGGCCAGAACCTGCAGCTTCTCCGCATCGTTGCGAACAAGGCAAAGCTGGCGTCGTAACCGGGGGGATGATTGATGATTCATGACTATACCTCTTGTTTTGCGCTGTCGCCATCAGACGAGAGCAGACTAGGGCTGCTATGAACTATAACAGCCGATACGTGCTGAAAAACCATTGCTATAGCATATGGAGTGCCATTTCCTCTTAACTGATCATACACCAATATTACAACTGCAGAAAATAGGATAGCAAGTATAGCTCAAGCTCCTCTGAACCTTCTCTCGTCCATCTCCCAACCTTGCCTTGCCCATCCTCTTCTCTATATCGTGGAGAGCTAGAAAGGAGGCTGCCTATACTGATACTTTCCGCTTCTCCCCTTTGGCAAAAAGCTTCATCAGGTGCCCAACAGAAAAAAGATCAATATAGGTTGCCTGTAATGCTACACATGACCGGATCGGCAAGTGCAGACGAATTCGATAAATAATACATGGCTCAGCATTTATTACATTATTGCTCTGTTTCCGCTTTCTATCTTTAAAGTTGAGTTTAGCGATGTAAGAACGAAAAATCCTGGCTCGGTAATGTTTCAGGTAAGTTTGCCTTGTTAGACTGATGATGAGCGAAGCGGCGATGAGAGTCAGGTGCATGCATGTGGCCTCGCTGCCTGTCATCTCTAAGCGCCAAAGAAATGTGTTGAGAGGAGTTTATTAGTTCAATGACTACCCTGTCCCCCCGGTTGCGGCCGCTGGATACGCCCGATCTCACGTTCTTGACCGGCGCAGCGAGTCCAACGGTCGATGCCCTGCTCGCGCGGGTAAGCGTAGTGATTCCTGCGCTCAATGAGGCTCCTAACCTCCCTTTGGTTTTGCGGCGCATCCCACGCGGGGTGCATGAAGTTATCCTGGTTGACGGCCACTCGACTGATGAAACAATCGCCATAACGCAGGCCTGCTGGCCTGGCATTCGCGTGATCGTTCAGAGTGGCCGTGGCAAGGGGGACGCACTCCGCTGCGGCTTTGCTGCGGCTACGGGTGAGTTTATCGTCATGCTCGACGCCGATGGCTCTTCTGCTCCTGAAGAGATTCCGCTCTATGTCTTGCCCTTGCAATTAGGCTATGACCTGGTCAAAGGATCACGCTTCCTGCGGGGCGGTGGCAGCGATGATCTGACCCTTGTACGACGCCTCGGGCACGCAGTTCTCTTGACTCTCACCAACCTGCTCCATCGGACACATTATAGCGACCTGTGCTATGGCTACTGTGCTTTGCGGCGACGTTGTGTGGCCGCTCTGCAACTGGATGCCTCTGGCTTTGAGATCGAGACACAGCTCAACATTCGGGCCAGCCGAATGGGTTTGCGGATCGCTGAGGTACCCAGTTGGGAGCGGGCGCGACGCTTTGGACGTAGCCGGTTGCGGACGGTACGCGATGGCGGACGTGTGCTTTGGGTGATTGTACGTGAACTGTTTGGCCCCCATCCCAAATGGGTGGTGCTGGCGGAGGGCATAAGCTCAGGCCCGATAGTGCCAGTTGAGCGCGTGTTTTAATAGTTCAGGTGGCAGAGCGCACGGTTTGCGCCGCTGCTATATAGCGCGTATTCGGCAGTGCTCGAGCGCTGCTGTGGGAGGATCCGATGCATAATAACCATTGGCAGCCCCGACGCATGGTATGGATGTTGTTGGCGGCATTGCTCCTGTGCCTCACGAATAGTATACCAGTAGTGGCTGCCAGGCATCAGCAGCGCCCGGTAACTCATGCTGGGCATGCACATCGCTCTCATGCGGTGCCTGCGAATAGCGCATCGCTCTATGGCGTAGGTATCCTCACGGCCACCAGTCAGTTTCCACGACCGGGCACAACGTTTATCCCTTATGCTACCTATAGCCAGATGGGCGCGAGCTGGGTCCGCATCGAGATCATCTTGAATGCCCCTGCCCATACACTCGATGACTCAAAAACTCTGCAAATTTATCAGTCGGCAATTGCCCAGCTCCATGCCGCTGGCCTGAAGGTGCTGGCTTTGCTGGACTACGGTACCCTCCCTGCCGAATACGATGCGCTCAATGTATCTTATCCCTGGCAGTGCTTCTTGCAAATCAAGCCATCGGTCAGTTGCCTCGGCTTTGTCGGCACTCCCCAGGAGTACGATAACGATATGGCCCACCAGGCCAGTATTCTGGCAAATCTGGGCCCTGATGCCCCCGATGCCTTTGAGGTCTGGAACGAGCCCGATAACTCCAGATGGTATGTGCCGCCGATCAACTACACGGGCTTATATAGTGCGGTCCAGGCTGCAGTGCACGCGGTCGCCGGCTCTGGCCCGGTTGTTACCGGCGGTCTAGTTACCGCCATTGATATGCAGACCCCTGGAAAGCTTGGCTCTTGGGCAAGCCAGACAACCGTCTATGCCACCGCGGACGCTGTGGGTCTCCACCCTTATGGCTATGTGTCGCAGAACTACTGCCAGTGCTACCCTCGTGCCGGCTGGCTGGATACGGTGAATACCAGCTGGATTGCCTTCTTACGAGCTCAGGGCAACCCCAATGCCTCCCTCTGGTTCACCGAATACAACTATACCGCCGACTCGACGCAAAACAACCCCCTGGACCGCGCGCTGGGTATCCAGGATGTCTACAGTTGGGCGAAGGTCAATAATATCCGGGTTTTCTGGTTTAACGCGCAGGACTATCCCCCCACCGCACCCTATAGCGGTATCTTCAACGCAGATGGAACACCAGTTACACTGAGCTCACCGGTGCCCTGCGGCGGCCCGCAGACAACTGAAGAGGCTGTATATCAGGCCAGTGCCGCCGGTCTGTGCTAGCTACCAGCGCCTTATCTTCCTTGGTGTGATGGCATGGTTGCATCAGATATGGCGAGCATAACGTCTGTGCTCCCGCTGAGTATCTTTGGCCTCGTCAAAGTAGCATAACAATAGCAATTGGTGGAGATATGAGCAGGTGTCCGTAGAGAAGGGATAGGTGGAGCGACTGCCCGGGCACATCCACAATGTGCCCGGGCAGCTTTCTTTAGCGCGCCTCGCGATCAGGGGATAGATAAAGGATATAGAGCACATGCTTCACCAGTTCACGCACACTGAAAGGCTTGGTGATGTAGTCTACCGCACCGACTTCATAGCCGCGCACCACATCAAGCTGCTGGCCCATCGCCGTCAGCATGATTATCGGCGGGGCTGCTGCGCCCAGTGCCTCCTTCACATGATGGGCAACAGTATAACCATCCATGCCAGGCATCACCACATCCAGCAACACTAACCGGGGACGTTCAGTCAGTATCAGGCGCAGCCCTTCCCAGCCATCATGTGCCTCAAGAATTTCCAGCCCCGCCTTGTGGAGCGTGGTCGTAATCAGGTGCCGGACATCAGGATCGTCTTCCACGATCAGAACTTTGGTCATGGGTGTGCTCCTGTTCACCGCAGCACTGCACCGCTGCCCGACAGGTGCCAATTGCAACTCGCTTGGAAATCGCTCGACACCTGTCGGATGGTGTGCCGGGGGGATAACCGCAGGTCAGGATGCCATCAACAGATGGGGGGATCATGCTCGTTCCTGAAGATACCGGCTGATCTCCTGTGCCAGCTCCTCGGTTCCTGTTGCTCGTGTGAGACAGCGTGAGGTGGCGAGCAACTGCGCCGATGGCGGTAGCGCACGATCGGCAACCAGGATGATGGGCGGGATGATCGCCGGGTGATACATCTGGAGCGCTCTGATCACCTCAATGCCCCCAGATTCCGGTAGTTGCCGGTCGAGCAGCACAAGATCAGGGTAGGCGATGCGCATACGCCGGATGGCTGCGCCATCATCAGCGACATGGAGCGTTGTGTAGTGGTGCTGTTTGAGTATCTCGCTAATCTCTTTTGCTGCCTCACGGTGAGCGATAGCCACCAGAATCTCACCCTGCCGGCCAATCAGGCGCTGCACGCGCTCAATGAGTTGTTGTACGTCAATCGGCCTGGCGAAGTAGCCAGCGAGCGCGGAGCGCAGCATGCAGCGGCTGTCGGCAACAATAGCTGCAATCAGTACCGGCGTATGCATAGTATCCGGTAGCACACTCAGGCGCTCGGCCAGTTGGAAGCCATCCATATCCGGAAGCTTGGCATCAACAATGATCAGGTCCGGCCGCTCGCGCTGGGCCAGAGCCAGCGCTTCGGCAGCACTATATGTTGGGAGCGTCTGCCGACCATCACGCTCCAGCAGTGTGCGTAGACGCTGGTTGATGGCTGGCACATCCGCCACTACCAGAATCCGTGCCTGCTCCCGCGTCTGAGGCGCGCCTGATGCCTGGGGCAGACGCAGGGTGAAGGTGGATCCTCGCCCTGGCTGAGAATTGACAAGAATATCACCACCATGAAGTTGGGCAATACTGCGCGTAATTGCCAGCCCTAAACCCGCTCCCTGACGTATCTGATCTGCGGCCTCATGCGCACGATAGAACTTCTCGAAGAGATGCTCCTGCTCTCTGGCGCTCAGGCCAATACCCGTATCAGTCACTGCCACCATCACCAGGCCCTCAGCTGCGCGCGAAGAAATCTGCAGATGGCCATATTCAGGTGTATACTTGTGGGCGTTCGCTACCAGATTGACGACGGCGCGGGTCAGCCGATCATCATCACCCCATACCAGCGGCAAATGGGGATCTAGTTCCAGGCTCAGTTCCTGAAATTTTCGCCGAATCTGGGGCCGCAGCAGCTCGACGGCATTGCCGATAACCTGGTTCAGGTTAACCAACGCTCGCTTAATGTGAATGCGCCCAGACTCAATGCGCGAGATATCCAGCAGATCTTCGATGATCCCGGTGAGACGGTCCACATTATGCTTAACAATGCTCAGGCTGATCTGCTGTTCCTCATTGAGCGTGCCGGCGGCGCCATCTAACAGCAGTTCGGTGTAGCCAGCGATAGAAGTGAGTGGCGTGCGCAGCTCGTGGCTGACCGTGGTGATGAACTCGGTCTGCACATGCTCTACAGGTGGCTGTTCTCTGCTCAAGCTGCCAGCGGGGACATGCTGGTGCTTCAGCGCGGCAATCAGATTGGTGCGCCGCAGGGCCAGCGCTATCTCCTCACCAATAGTTGCAAGAGCGGTCAAATCTGCCGCATCTGGTGTATGATGCCAGGGTGAGAGCAATTGCCATACACCAACCAGAGCACCGCCAGCAATGAGGGGCAGGGTGATCAGCAGGGGTGCCTCCGCAGCCGCGGTCACGGCGTCTGCCCAGAAGCCGGACGTTACCTCTAAATGCTGCGTAGCAGCCGCACGCGCAGCCACACGCCCATCGGTAGCATCCACTGGTAACCATTGGAGGGCAGCGCGCAGCTCTGGAGAGACACCGCGCTCGGCCAGCAGGTGCAATGTATGGCCGGCTGCGTCGTGGGCATAAAGCAGTGATTGTTTACTGTTGAGGGCGTCAAGGAGATCCCGGAAGACTGCTCTAATCAGGGCATCCATGTCGGTTTGTGCAGCCAGGATGTGCGCAGCTCGATAAAGAATGTGCAGACGCTGTATATGGTGCTCTGTTGGATCTCGCAACGCGAGATCCAACAGCGTAGTGAATCCTGCCGAATCATGAGCAATATCGCGCGTCGTTGCCAACGATGCCGGGGGGATAAGGATTGTGCTTTTAGTCATCGCTGCCTTCTCCTGCTCCTTTGGTGGCTATCGGGAAGGTGTATCCCAGGTTGCGCACCGTCAGAATGTATTGGGGATGTTCCGGATCGCGCTCGACCTTTTGCCGCAACTTATGAATACGTACTCGCAGAGATTCCAGGTCTCCGCTACCGTTATAGCCCCACGCAAGCTCAAGTAACCGATCGGTGGGAACCACATGCCCGCGATTCCGTAGCAGATGGATAAGGATCCGCCCTTCTACCGGCGTGAGCCTGTTTGTGCCATGGTCGGTGATTACCTGGCGCTCGGCAAGGTTAATACGCAGATGGTCATCAATCGTCACAATGCCCGCCTGAGCATCAAGCGCCCCATAGACACGCCGCAGCGTTCGCTCGATACGGGCGCGCAGTTGGGGATAGCTGAACGGCTTGGTAACATAATCATCAGCGATGGTCTCCAGGCTCTCGACAATCAGTGGCTCCTGATCAAGGGCCGTAAGCATAATGACCGGAATATCTGCCTGGCGCTGCAACCGCCGTGTCGCTTCTATCCCGCTTATATCCGGTAGCCCGATATCCATAATAGCCAGATGAGGCACCCGTGCCCGCGCTTGCAGCAGCGCGCGCTCCCCGCTATTGGCGATCAAGACATGATACCCGTCTGCGCGCAGACGTTGTTGCAGGAGGCGCAAGATATCTATGTCATCGTCAACAACGAGTATGGTATATGGCTCGCTGCTCAGCATAAAATTATGCTCTTCCCCTCCTTTCCAGACGTTTTCTGTTCAGTATATCTCCTTAACGGTTGAGCATTGAAACACCTGTAATATATTATACAACTTGTCGCATTATTTTACTATAATTACTCTACTTGCCACGCTTGGTATTATAGAGTCTAATATACTGCGTAACCTTGCTTCCCCCATCCTACCCCGCCATCTCTCCTCCAGACCTGTGCTTACTGCATGCTAGATGGTGTTCCGCCAATAAGCAAGGAAAAATGTTACAGAACCTCCACAAAAAAGGTCTGCCTGGTAATATCCTGGGTAAGCCACCTCTGCTAGACTCGCATGCAGCATTGTGGGGGCTCAGTCCGGCCCTCACGATGCTCCCAGTTCCATTTGCTTCCCTTCCCTATGTCAGCCTTTCCTGGAGCATAACTAAGGAGGGGATGCTGAAAAGAAAAGAGGTCCCTATGACCACCGGCGCAACATGGCAGTCGTCGAACCAGCAGGATTTGCTACCAGCTATTGACGTCCTCATCACCACTGGTAACAGCGATCACCTCTCCTCTCTGGTCGCCGCGATAACCCGTGTCCGCCGGCAATTGGATAGCCGCGATCAACTTGTCGTCGTCGTGGATGGCAACGCTGCTCTGCACAACAAGCTTCGCCTGGCGTTTGGCGACACGGTGCGCGTGTTGTTCACTCTACAGCCCCGGGGTTCTGCCGCTGCCCGTAATATTGGCGTGCAAGCGCTCGGCACCAATTCTGAGGTCATCGCCTTTTTGGATGATGATGTGCTTCCCACGCCAGACTGGCTCGCTCGCCTGCGCTACGCCTATCGCGACCCCCAGGTGCTGGCGGTGAGCGGCCCGGTGATTCCCCCTTGGGAGGAGCAAGATGCTCCCTTCTGGCTGCCCCCAGAACTCTACTGGACCATTGGGTGTTCCTGCAGGTTTGCCCAGCAAAGGATGGCCGTGCCTATGGAGCTTGGCAGCAATGTCTCATTCCGCCGACAGGTTTTCGATGAAATTGGCCTTTTTACAACCGGCCAGGGACAATCCCGCGATGACGCAGAGAGCGAATTTTGTATCCGTCTCAAGATGGCTATTCCTGCCGGGCAGATTATCTACGATCCAACCGTTGTCGTCCAGCGCACTGGGGTACCTGCATACCTGTCTCTGCACCACCTGCTTCACCGTAGCTATGTCGCGGGGCGCCAGCGGTTCTTCTATGAAATGGCGGCGCAACATGCCGGGCAGCATCCTCTCCCACCGGTATTGCGCCAGGGACTGGGACGGCGCCTCAAAGCGTTACTCTACAAGCAGCAGCCGGGAACACAACTGGCGCAAATAGGCGTCCTGACCGGTGCTATCCTTGGGGAGATGGTCGGTTATGTGCATGCCATCTGGGGGCATATCCTGGGCAGATCGCATCCCCCGATATCTTCCTACCCCCTCCCGGTTTGCCCACCCCAGATGCGCCCCGCTCCGGCGGTGATAGATGATGAGCAGCCGCCGGCAGCCAGAGTTGATCAGTCTTTGACGGGTGCACCTGATCGGCCTGACAGGCGCGAGCATCATAAGCAAGGGCCCGCTCCTCTGGAAACAGGTCTCAAGCAAGCGCACTTGAAGGTCGCCCTGGTTACCCCACGTTATGCTCCGGCCATTGGCGGGGTCGAGACCCATACGCGCCAGCTCAGCGAGCGCCTGGCGCAACTGGGAGTAGAGGTGACGGTGCTCACCACTACCGCCGGTGGCGCATCGCCGGGCCCGGCTGTGGTGAATGGGATATCAGTGCAGCGTGTCCGTTACTGGCCGCAAGGGAAGGATTACTACTTCGCTCCTGGTATCTACCGGGCTCTGCTCCGTGGCAACTGGGATCTCATCCATTGTCAGGGTTACCATACGCTGGTGCCGGTTATTGCTATGCTTGCCGCCTTGCATAAGCGCACACCATATATCGTGACCTTCCATTCAGGCGGATATCCTGGCCCATTGTATCGCTGGCTCCGCAAACCGCAACTGTTTGTCTTGCGACCTCTGCTGCGTGGAGCCTCCAGGCTGCTCTGCGTCTCTGCGTTCGAGCGCGAGCACTTCGCGAAAGTCTTGCACCTTCCGCAGGAACGGTTTGTCGTGATCTCGAACGGGATGGATGTGATCCCGGTGCACCGTCCTGCCAGAATAACCGGGCAGCGGGCGCCATTGATCGTTTCAGTAGGGCGCCTGGTTCGCTACAAGAGATATCACCTGCTGATTGCTGCCTTCGCCCGATTGCGCCAGGACTACCCTGATGCCCGCCTGGTCATCGTTGGCTCAGGACCGGAGGAGGCCGCCCTGCGGCGACAGATCGCCGCCCTTGGCATCAACCAGTGCGCAGCGATCCGGGCGATCCCTGTTACCCGGCAGCAAGAGATTTGGGAATTGCTCGCCCAGGCGGATCTCTTCGTCCTCTTAAGCGAGCATGAGGGCCAGGGACTTGCAGTCATGGAAGCGCTGATGATTGGCACACCCGTGCTAGTCGCCGATACTTCGGCGCTGGCGGAGATCGCCCGCAAAGGCTGGGCTCAGGCGGTCCCAGCGGATGCCTCACCGGCAACCGTAGCGGCTGCCATGGCCGAGATGCTCCGCAATCCTGCCCCATGGTCGTCACCGGCCATTCAGTTCCCTACCTGGGATGCATGTGCCAGAGCGATCCTGACCCTCTATCAGGAGGTCTTGCATGGCTCCCGTAGCCAGACCAGCACCCCCGAAATGGCGGAGGTTGGCTGATGCGCATCCTGATGTTGACCGATTTCTATCCACCGATTATCGGCGGAGTCGAACGTCATGTGCAGGCGCTAAGCCGTGCATTGGTGCGGCGTGGCCATGATGTGGCTGTAGCCACGTTATGGCATGCCGGGCAGGCGCCTTTTGCAATCGATCAGGGTGTGCGTGTTTACCGGATCCAGGGACTGACACAGCGCGTCCGTTTTCTCTATCAGAGCCAGGAAAAGCGCTATCATCCACCGTGCCCGGACCCTGGCATCATGCTCAAACTCCAGTCCATTATGCAACGCGAGTGTCCCCATGTCATTCATGGGCATGGCTGGATGCTGTACTCGTATCTCCCTCTGAAGCGCGCGTATGGCATTCCCGTCGTGGCTACGTTGCATGACTATGGCCTGATATGTGCCAAACGCGATTTGTTGCAGCCATCCCTACGTATCTGCTCAGGGCCAGGCTTGACCAGGTGCCTGCGGTGCTGTATGGCGTCCTATGGCACTGCAAAAGGCGCGATAGCCTGGGCCAGCCAGCGCTTGGGCACGAACTGGCTGTATGGTGTTGATCGCTTCCTGGCAGTCAGCCAGTTTGTTGCCGATCAACACCGCGCAAAGATCGGCAGCGCTCTGAGCGAGACCACCGGCTTCTTTGAGCATGAGGCCCCTCTTCGCATTGTGCCCAATTTCTTCGATCCGCCCCAAGAGGATCAGCAGCCGCTATTGTCCCGGCAGATGGCATCACTGTTGCCTAGAAGAGATGGCTTCCTGCTCTTCGTGGGTGCTCTGGCACACCATAAGGGCATCAGCGTGCTGCTCGATGCCTATGTGGCCCTCCGGGCCGATCGCCGGAACAGGTCTGTCCACAGCAGCCAGCGCGGCAGCGAAGCAGCGGGGACGGTGCCTGCTGGTGATATACCGGAGCTTGTGATCATCGGTGCTGGCGAGTCCGGTGATGCATATCGGGTTCAGGAAGGGATCACCATCATTCGCGATGCCCCCCCGGAACTGGTGCTCCATGCCTGGCAGCGTTGCAGCGTGGGCATTGTACCCTCTCTCTGGCCCGACCCCTGTCCGACCGTTGCCCTGGAGGCGATGTACTACCGGCGGCCGCTCATCGCCTCCAGAGTGGGCGGCTTGCCTGACATCGTGGCCGATGGCGAAACGGGTCTGCTGGTTCCTCCTGGCGACCCGCCAGCATTACAACGTGCTCTGGCCACTCTGCTGGACCACCCTGACGATGCGGCACGCATGGGCCAGGCCGGGTATCAGCGATTACACCGATTGTTTACCCTGGATGTTGTCCTGCCTCAGATTGAGGAGATCTACCACGAGGTGGTGGGGGCTTCCCTTACGGTTGCCCGATAATACTGTTTGGCGATGATGCTATCTGGGCTTCCCATGCCCCTGCCTTCTCGGCAGAGCATCATCAGTATCACCAGACAGTAGAACTTTTATGAAAAGGAAGGTTGTTTGCAGTGGCATTCGTTGCTCGACCACAAGTAGTGCTCACTGAGTGGGTCGACCGGGGACTATACGTACTCGAAGATCGCCCGGCTCCGGTTGTTCCCCTCTGGCAGACGCTGCTCGGCGTCTGGATTTTTCTGCTGGGGGCTGGCGTCATTGCCTGGGATTATGCAGCATTGCCTGCTGGCCAGCTCCCCTACCTCTGGTTCTGGGTCGGTATGGCGCTCTGCCTTGCTGGGGTGCTGATCATGGGCCTGCGTGCCGGCGTGAGCGAGTGGGTGCTCCTGGGCGGCCTCGCTGCCCTGGCGGCAGCCCTCTATCTGCCGGTCTTTCTGCGCAGCCCAACCTACCTGACCTTTCAGGATGAGGTCTATCATTACCAGATCCTGCAACTATTGGTTGCCAGTGGCCATGTGCAGGTGCCCGTGACTATTTTTGCCATCGCCGGCTCCTATCCTGGATTGGAGCTATTCGGCGCATTGACCCACTGGGCAACCGGACTACCATTACTGGCCACAACGCGCATCGTTGCTCTGATGCTCCATGAGACCATCCCGTTGCTGGTTTACCTGGTGTTGCGCATGGCACACCTGGGACGCCGCCCAGCATTCCTGGGAGCGCTGGTTTTCTGCGCCAATACCAGCTTCTTCTTTTTCCATTCCCTATTCAGCTACGAAACACAGGGAGTTCTCCTATTCGCTGCATTAGCATACTGCCTGATTGCCAGCGAGCATCATCCGGGACAACCCTGGATAGGCTTGGCCGTCCCGGTCCTGGCAGCTCTGACGGTGACGCATCATGCCAGCTCCATAGCCGCCGCATTCTTGCTGCTGGTGTTTACCATTATCGCCGCATTGCGCAGTAGTCGGAACATCGTCGGATACGTGACCTTGACCATCCTTGGCCTGATTTTGCCATCGGTCTGGTTCCTGACAGGAGCGCGGCCGGCCGTTGGCTATCTCTATGGCATCATGGATGACCGGTTTGTTGCGCTATTTAATGGCCTGGCGAATCTTGGTGCAGTCCATCCGCGCACACTGTTTCAGCGCAGTCAGTCGCCCGGAGCTGAGCATATTGTCGCCTATCTTTACGCGCCCATCATCCTTATTCTCTCTATTATTGGCATCGTCATCCTTGTTCGCTGGCATCGTGCTCATGGCAGCCCGGTGCTCTGGACAGCTTTGGGTATCCTTGGCCCGCTCCTCTGGTTGATCAGCATCCCTCTCGTTTTCACGCACAGCTCGGATATTGCCTATCGTGGCTGGCCATTTACTTTCATCGGTCTAGGATTATTCGCCGGCACTGGCCTGGCCTGGCTCAGCGTGACCATCCAGCAGACCAGCGATACCGCCCAGATTGCTCACGCTGCTCAGGCCTGGCGACCGGCAGCGCTGGTCTTTCTGGTGAGTATCATCCTCCTGGAAGGGGCGATAAGTATCGGCGATAACCAGGCCGGGCGCTTCCCCCAGAATCCACCTGTGCAAAGCGCTGGTCCTCAGGCATTAACGCCGGATACCCTTGCTGCTGCACAATGGCTGGATGAAACAGCCGGTCGCTATCATCGCATGGTCGGCGATATAACGATGGGTATCGCCTTTGGTGGCTATGGCTTCGAGAATATGTCTATATGGGCCACATGGATACCATTCCTCACTACGAATACGGCCGTCGCCCAGCGGTACCTCCAGACATATCAGGTCCAGTATGTTGCGGTAGACCGCCGCGACAGCCAGTTGCCGGCACGCTACGGCTACTACTTCAGCCAGCAAGAGCTGTTCATCCCTGGCTTGCCGGATTACGGGGCAACCAGCCCGCTCGCCTCTGCTTTTCTGACTAAGTTCGATCAGATGTCCGGGCTGGAGCGTATCTACGACAACGGCAATGTCCTGATCTATCAGAACACCGGTGCTGGATCCTGAGAGGGGCTTAGCGTGTTCGTTTCACCAGCTCTTGCACCAACCGAATATCCGTCCATTATGGAGGCGCGTGCCTGCTGGGCGTGGCAGATCCGGGCTGTTACCAATCTTAAAAGCCTGGTGCGGTCCTCGCTGCTCCGCAACGCCTTTCATATGATGACCAGCACGGTCGCCACTTCACTGCTGGGGTATCTCTACTGGCTCGTTGCCGCGCGTCTCTATGCACCGGCCCAGGTCGGTCTGGCCTCGTCGGTCGTGTCGGCAATGATGCTGACAGCTATTATTGCGACAATGGGATTTGGTTCAGCGCTGGTGCAGGAGCTGCCCCAACGATGGGCCCGACGTAAGACGCTCATCAATGGAGCGCTCGGGGTCGTGCTGCTGATCTCCCTCCTCCTGGCAGGCGGATTCCTGGCTTTCTCCTGGTTTGCTCTTCCCAGCTTCCGGGCAGTCGATCGTTCACCGGTTTTCGCCGGTACTTTTATTGTCGGTGTAATCTGCTGGACGCTCGGGCTGCTGGTTGATCAGGTCTATGTATCGGCCCGTACCGCCAATCTCGTGCTCTGGCGCGGCGTAATCCTGGGTGTCGCCAAGCTGGTGCTGGTTGTCATCTTCGCGTTCCCCCTGGTCAGACCCTACCTCATCAGGTTTGCTCCCTTTGCCTTTGGTATGCGTGGTCTGCACTGTGCCCTAGGCATCTTTGTGGCCTGGGTTATGGGCAGTGTGCTGGCACTGGCTATCGGCCTGCATCTGATTGCACGCGTCATTCCCCACTACCGTTTCCGGCTGCTCTTACGCAGCTATGAGGCCTGGCGCCTGATCCCTCTGGCACTTGGCAATCATCTCATCACGGTAACACAACTCGCGCCAAATTACGTGTTACCGGTGCTGGTTACCGAGCTCCTCTCACCGCGCATGAACGCCTACTTCTATACCACCTGGATGGTTGCCGGCCTGCTCTTCGCTGTGCCCGGCGCCATGGCCGTCTCACTCTTCGCCGAAGGCTCAAACGATGCAGCGCGGCTCGCACGCGAGACACGGCATGCCCTGCTCTTTACCTCGCTCGCCAGCATTGGCCTTGGCCTGGCAATGGAACTGCTGGCTGCTCCAGTGCTCCATCTCTTTGGCCGTACCTATGCCGCCAATGGGCTGGAACTGCTGCGTATTCTCATCCCGGGTGTCCTGCCACTGGTCATGAACGGCCTGGGGATCAGTGTGCTACGCGTGCAGCGACGGCTCCGGCTGGCCGGCGCGCTCAGCCTGGCCAACTGTGCATGCACGCTGCTTTGTGCTACCATCGGTGCCCGCTATTGGGGCCTTGTGGGTATTGGCCTCGGCTGGCTCGGTGCCCAGTTCATCGTCGCGCCACTATTCTTCTGGCCGCTGAAAACGGCCTTCAGAACACTTATCGGTCAGCAACCGGTAGACAATATCCATCTTCCCTCTGGTGCACAATCTGGAGAAGTGAAAAGCTCAACATAACACAACATTGAGGAAGTGCAAGAATGAAACGTGCGCTCTGGCTTGGCCTCCTGGCCATCATCACCATCCTTGCCGTTATTGCTGCGCTCGGCCTCCCGTTAGGACCGATCCAGATCATTGTGGGGCTCCTCTTCGCGCTCATCGTACCTGGCAACGCGTTGACGCTGGCCGTTTTCCCTGGCAATCAGCAACTGAACTGGCAGCGGCGCCTGCCCTTGAGCATCGCGTTCAGTGTCGCTCTGGCGGTGCCACTTGGATTGATCTTGAGCGAGACCCCCTGGGGCCTGCATGGGGCTCCTTTCGTCGGGATTCTTGCCCTCATCTCCCTGGTTATTCTGGCTATCGGCTGGTGGCGCTACGATCCGCTGGCTGACGTCGCTGCGGCGAATACCCAACCCCTCGCCCTCTACTTTAGCAACCGACGCGATCAGGTGCTCGCTGGCATCGTCGCATTGCTGATCGTCGGAACTGCTATCTGGGCTGGTGTTGGCATCAGTCGCGCGAGTGCTGGACCAGCGCAGACTTTCACCGCCTTTTTCCTTACCAATGCACGACAGCCGATAGCTACCTCAGCCGGTAGCAAGGTGGACACTATCGGTGTAGGAGTTACCAATCACGAAGGCCGCTTGATGGAGTATCGCCTCGTTACCACAGTCAACGGGACTCCTTCCGGCTCAAGCATGACGATCACGCTTGCCAACGGTGCGACCTGGCGTGGCGTTTTGACGTTCCCGGCACCAGCGGCTGGAGAGGTCCAGTGCCTCCTCTTCCGCAGTGGCGATCAGATGCCATATCGCACGCTGCATATATGGCTTGCTGGACAGTGAGAACAGATATGTACAGGCAACCTGGAGAGAGAGATTCCTATCTTGCGCGAAGGATCAGCAGGGCGCTGGCCAGAATGCCACGCCCTGCGGCCGGCTTTTTAGCCGGTGTGATACCTGTTTCCCTGAGACCGGACCGGCCGGTCTTCAGCGCGTGAACGGAATACCCGTGAAGGCGCTCTATTGCAGATACATAGAGCGGTTGGAGGACCACCTGCTCCGCTAGAATGTTGGGAGTGCGCAATGCCGAGTGTAATGCCTAACTTTTTCATCGTTGGGGCGGCAAGATCTGGTACAAGTTCGCTTGTTCGATACCTTGGCCAGCACCCGGAGATCTATATCCCTCCCTGGAAGGAGGCTCTTTTTTTTGCGGCTGAGAGCTTGCCCCGGTGTTTCGCTGGACCCGGGGATGAGCGATTGAACCGCTTAATCATCCGCGATCCAGAACAGTATGCCCGGCTCTTTGCGGCAGTTCGCGAAGAGAAGGCCATTGGTGAGTCGTCCGTCTTCTATCTCTGCTATCCTGATGCCGCAGAGCGGATAGCGCGGACAATTACGGACCCCAGGATCATCGTGCTGTTGCGTAACCCGGTGGATCGGGCCTATAGCGCCTACATGCACCTGGTGCGCGATGGTCGGGAAACTCTGACCTTTGCCGAGGGACTGGATGCCGAAGAAGAACGCCGGCGCCAGAACTTTGAGCCGATCTGGTGGTACAAAGCCTTGGGCCTCTACTATGGGCAGGTAAAGCATTACCTCGATGTGTTTGGGGCTCGACGTGTCCATGTGGTGCTCTATGATGACCTCTGCGCTGACCCACAACGCGTGCTGCGCGACATCTTCAGCTTCCTTGGCGTTCGCGAGGACATCGCCGTAGATACATCTATCCGCTATAACGTCGCTGGCATCCCGAAATCGCGGTGGCTCTATACCATCCTGGACAACTTTATAGTGGACCCCTCGGCTCTGGGACAACGCGCCAAGAGGTTAATGCCAGAGCGCCTGCGGGCAACCCTGGCAAATAGGCTCATGAATATGATTTTGCGGCGGATCCCTATGGAACCTCAGATCCGGGCACAACTCAGAACCTGGTTTGCTGAGGATGTAGCCATGCTTGCTGAGCTGCTCCACCGCGACCTCTCTCGCTGGGGTGCCGGCCCGAGAACACGGATGCCTGTGCGAGATCCGGCGATAGAGCAGGACCCCCAGGAAGATGCTGACGGTGTCCACCAAGGTTAGTGGCGACGAATGCGCTCCCGGTACTCAGAAGCGGAAGATGGATGAGGCCAGTGATTTTTTGAGGGGAGATCAATGCAGGAGAACTATCGGTTACGAATCTGTGTAGTTGGCGCCGGGACCCACTTTCTGAGCGGTATCAGCCACTATACCTGCCGCCTGGCAAATGCCCTGGCTGATACCTGTCGCGTATCGGCGATCCTGATGCGTCGGCTGCTCCCGGCGCGCTTTTATCCAGGCCGACAACGCATCGGCGCTGCGCTGAGCTGCCTGGAGTACAGTCCGGCAATTCATGTCTTTGATGGCGTAGATTGGTTCTGGTTCCCCAGCATCGTTCGCGTGCTGGCATTTCTGGTGCGAGAGCGACCAGATATTGTCATATTTCAATGGTGGAGTGGCACGGTACTCCATTCGTATCTCGTGCTGGCTCTGCTCGCTCGCCTCTTGCGGGCACGTATCGTGATTGAATTCCATGAGGTGCTCGATACCGGAGAGGCACGACTGCTTTTTGCCCGAATCTATGTCCGCTTGATAGCACCGTTGATACTTCGTCAGGCGCAAGGTTTCGTGGTTCACTCTCGATTTGACCTGAAGACGCTTGAGCAGCGATATGGATTTCATGGGCGACCGGTTGCGCTCATTCCCCACGGTCCATATAGCCACTATCAACAGGCGGGCGATGGGCAGCGATACCGCATGGCGCCGGCTTCGTGCTGCAACCTGTTGTTTTTTGGCGTAATTCGGCCTTTCAAGGGCCTTGAAGATCTCATCATGGCCTTTGATGCCCTGCCGGAGGATCAAATCTCCGCCTACTGGCTCACCATTGTTGGCGAAACCTGGGAAGGATGGACGCTGCCCGCCGACCTCATTGCACGGAGCCGCTATCGTGATCGCATCACTTTTATCAACCGCTACGTATCTGATGCAGAAGCGGCAGCGTTGTTTGCCGGAGCAGATGCCGTCGTCCTCCCCTATCGCCGATCATCGGCCAGCGGCCCGCTGCACCTTGCTATGAGCTATGGCTTGCCAGTAGTCGTTACACGCGTTGGCGGCTTGCCAGAGGCTGTGGCTGACTATGCCGGTGCCGTTCTGGTGCCCCCGCGCGACCCCATCGCCCTTCAGGCCGCGCTTATACAAATAGCCCGACTGCGTGGCCAGCGGTTTAGCGATCCCCACTCGTGGGAGCGCACGGTCGCATCCTACCGCGCCCTCTTTGCAGCTCTCTTTACCAGATCGAGATCGGAGGTCAATATCAGTGAAACGACTGATGCTCAAGCAGATCAACCGCTCTGTCGGTGATTCATGGGGAGCTGGGTGCAGAGCTCGCCTCATCCAGCCATTTAAGCCCGGCGCTTCGACGGCTGGACCTTCCAATGTTTCCTATCGCCTTGGTAAAATCGCTCAGCTCGGTATAGTGGCCGGACGGTGGCTAGATTGTGGTTGCGCCGATGGTGGCTATACAGTCGCCCTGGCAGAACTGGGGGCAACACAGGTTGTAGGGATTGATATCCTCCAGGAGCGGATAGCGCTGGCTCGTGAACGGGCGCGAGCACACCCTGCAGTCACATTCCTTCATGTTGCCCCTGGTGTACTCCCCTTTGCCCCGGCAACGTTCGATGGTATCCTGCTGAACGAAGTGCTAGAGCATGTGACCGACGAAGTGCAAATGCTCCAAGAGCTCCATCGGCTTCTTCGCCCAGGAGGCTATCTGGTCGTCATGAGCCCGAACCGCTGGTTTCCCTTTGAAGGGCATGGGATGCGCATTGGCCATAACATGATCAACATACCCATCCCCTTGCTGCCCTGGATACCGGCCATCATTGCCCGGCACTTCATGCGTGCCCGAAACTACTGGCCACACGAGCTTCGCGAACTGATCCGTAGTACCGGCTTTACCATTCATTCCACCGGCTTTGTATTCCCGGTCTTCGAGGTCTATCCCTGGCTCCCGGCTCCGGTGATCCGCCACTACCGTCGCCTCGTCCCCATCCTGGAACGAACCCCTGTTATCCGGCGCTTTGGCGTCTCTAACTTTATCGTGGCACGCAAACCGCCAGTTTCAGAGCAACTTCATAGCCCTGATGGTGCGTCCTGCTGAGAGCTCATGACTGCCGATCCCTCACCGTTCCTCACCGCCAGGAATGTCCCGGCCGCCGGGAGCAGCCGCCGCCCATGGTCCAGTACGAACGCCCAGCCGGTCATATCCCCTTCGACAATGGCAGGATCAGACCAGCCTGGCCGCGGTGCAATCATCCAGGCAACTGCACCGAGGACACCCTGATCGTGCTCTATTGTCACCTCTTCCAGAACACCCTGGTATACTGATGCCTGCCACTCTGGGCTGCCTGCCAGCCCAGATTCACTGGTCGGTGCAAGCCCGTTGCTTGCGCCAAACTCTTCCAGCAGGATTGGCTTATGCTCTGCCTCCTTGCGCACAGCCCCCAGATAGCGCCGGGTCCATTGCTGAGGAGTGAAGCCAAGCAGCGCGCCCTGTGCAAACTGATAGAGATGAGGCGACACAATGTCCACCAGATTGATAAACTGTGGAATGTCAGCCGGGTCTTGCCAGCGGAACTCGCCCGGATGTCCTGCAACCCGGCTCTTCCAGCCACCAATAGTAATGGGGATCTCCGGCGCAACCTGGCGTACATATGCCGCCTCCGCGCGCAGCGCCGCTATGCGCATCGGATCGCTCACATCTGGCTCATTATAGAGGTCTACTATCCACAGAGCTGGAGCATGGGCCAGCCCATATTGATCGAGTAACAGATGCGCCTGCTCGATCGCCATATGGCCATGCCCATCCATCAGCAGCAGAATGATATGCATATGATACGCTTCTGCTTTGGCAAACACCTGTTGCCATATGGCTCGTGGATACTCTTCGCCGGTGCTCTCCCAGCGAAAATCGGTAATACGGAACGTGTTGATGCCGAGCTGTGCTGCCAGAGCGAAGAAGTCGCCTCCGGTAGCGGTCCTTATCGTATAAGGGGTGCCGGGAACCAGCGCACTCATATCGACGTTGACTCCATAGGCTATCCCGGTTGAAGGCAGCATAGGTGATTTGCCCATATATCCAAATCCGGTAATAAGGATGAACAATAATCCAAGGAACAGCACTATTGTACAACGTTTGATTCGCGTATAGTGGTAAATCATCCAATCCTCCACAACCACCCAACCTGACCCTACTCTTCTCGGCTGCCTCAATGGCACAACTATCCCCCATGCCCAATTGCTGAGCAACACGAGAAACGTAGCCTGAATGCTAACTCGCCACCGGGGAGATTGGGGTGAGTATTCCTTCCTTGCCCGGTGTATATCATTGCACAAGATATACCAGGCCTCGATCCGCTTTCATATCTTTGGCCGCCTGCTCAAAGGGACAGCAGTTCCCCTGTAGCCATTTACTGAATGCATGAGCTGCCTACACTGGCCTGCCGCTCGTCGTATAGATGGAACCCTATCGTGGCTGCTCCCCGCTGCAAGCCTCGACAGGTTTTATCGTTCCATGCTTGCTACAAACGCCCAAGCAGAGGATAAATGGGCGTTTGCAACTTCCCGACGATAGAGTAACAGTGACACCATGCAATCTCTCACCATGAGAAGAAGCATGATGCCATACGCTCTCCAGTAGAGCCAGTGTTCAATAACAATAATAGCTGGGGTAAAGCATAGAGTCAACCGTACCCTCGTGTACTGGTACTTTATGGTTATTGTTGAGAGCCGGAATGGTGGGGACTCACCTGAGAGACGGTGTACAAAGACCCGCAAGGGCGAAGTTGCCAGAGACAGCTCCTTCCTGCCCTTTGTGGCTCGGCTCGATTCATCAGAGAATCGGGCATGATTGCACGCGGAGCTGCCATGTGGTGCTCAGGCGCGCCTGGCGCGATTCGAACGCGCGACCCACCGCTTAGAAGGCGGTTGCTCTATCCACTGAGCTACAGGCGCTCATGTTCTCGGTTACCCTGATCTCTTTAAATTATATGCTCTTCCTGCCAGCATTCGCAACAGCAGACGTTGACACCTGACGATCATCGTGGTATCGTATAGGCAATAGATCCTGAGCTGGTATGCCTATATCGCGCCATACGGCAACCCGGTAGCGATCTTTGTTGAAAGACGGCGGACAGCAATGAATATGAGCAGGCGGAAATCTGACCAGCGGTCCCACATGGCATTCGTGCCAGTGCTATCGCGTTGTGGCCTGCACCTGCTGTTTGGTCATACCAGTGTTGGCAGCTTGCCCCTGGTTGGCTTTATCGCTCATCATCATATCACCACGCAGTGATATCTTCTGGTTCTCTGCAGCCAGATGGATGGTCACTGCGTAAGAGCTAGTCGTCAGACTAGCTCTTTTTGTTGGCCGGCATCTCTCTGCAACTGCGCTGAGTCAGAGCATGCTGGGCTTGCCCTGTGCCAGCGCTGGCGCTGGGATGTACAGCAAAACAGGAGTCATTATGGTAAAACGACCTGAACGATTACGTGGTATGGCTGATGTTCTCCCAGAGACAGCATATGGGTATCAATCAGTGCTCATGACTTTGCGAACCTGCTTCGAACGCTCTGGCTATCAGCTTATCGATGTGCCAATTGTCGAAGATGTTGATCTGTTCCTGACCAAAGTTGGCGAGGAATTTATTCCCAAACTTTATAGCTTCAATTATCGCGGACGCACGCTCTGCCTGCGCCCAGAGTTCACCTCCTCTATCTGCCGTGTTTTTATTGACCATTATCAGCGTGTCGCGTTACCACTACGCTTCCAGTATGCCGGCCCTGTTTTTCGGCATGATGCACCCGGGCGGGCCCGATTTCGCCAGTATACCCAGGCCGGCGTTGAATTATTTGGTGGGGAGCCTTTGCTGGCTGATGCCGAACTCATCCTCCTGGCCTTACAGGCTTTACGTGCTCTGAGGATTACCCGCTACCGATTGGTACTGGGGCATATTGGCATCGTCACACAGCTCCTACGCCAGTTCGCGCTGGATGACTTTGCGCGCTCAACCATCTTGAATAATCTGGAAAATCTGGTTAAGCCTGGAAGAGGTGAGGCCTATGTCCGCGCGCGCCTTGCAGCCTTGCAGGCAGATATCTGGCAACCTGGCGAGATGCCAGTAATCCACACTCGTGCCACCAATGGTGTGATTGCTCCGACCGCCCTTCCACCTGATCTGCAGGACACTATCAGCCTCTTTCTCCATAGCCTGGGGCTACCATTCCGCAATCATGAGGAAGAGAAAGAGGTTGCTGAGCGCCTGGCCAGACGGCTACGTGCACCGGCCCGTCAGGATATCAGCCAGGCTATCGATTTTGTAATGAAATTGCGCCAGTGTGCCGGGCAACCAGCAGAGGCTTTTATAGCTATCCGTACCCTGCTGGCACGCTATCAGCTCAGCGCCGAACCGCTGGCTCCGTTGGAGCAACTGGTGGCCATGTTAGCAAGCGCCGGTGTTGATAGCCGGCGCATCATCGTTGATCCCGGTCTGGGTCGAGGCTTGCAGTATTATACCGGCCTGGTCTTCGAGATCCATACTGAGGATGATCGGGGCGACTCCCAGCTCTGCGGCGGTGGTCGTTACGATGAACTCACCCGACTCCTGGGTGGACCGGCAGTCCCTGCCTGCGGCTTCGCCTTCGGTGTTGAGCGCCTCTGGCTGGCAGCATCTGCTGAGACCCCTGGCCAGAATAACCATACACCTACCCCGCAGGCTTTGGTGATCCCCATAAGCAGCAGTGACTGGGGCTACGCCATGGCTGTAGCTGAGCGCCTGCGCACCCTTGGCCTCAAAGTTGTGGTAGACATCAGACAGAAGGGGGTGACTGCCGCGCTACGGCGTCTTGCACGGGCGGCTCGTGAGACCCCCGAAAAAGAGGAAGGGGATAAAAGGGAAGAGGATAGCAGGATCCGCTTTGCACTGATCGTTGGTGATACCGAGCGCACAACCGAAACCGTGGTTGTGCGCGATATCCCGGCTCGCCAGGAACGGGTTGTTCCGCTAGCCGATCTTGGCAGCCTCCTGAAACAGCCAGAGGACGATGGATATGCACAATAACGGCTCGGAACCTGTTCGCCTGGCTGTGCCAAGCAAAGGGGTGCTCGAAGCGCCCACGCAAGCTTTTCTGGCACAGTGTGGCCTGACTATCAGCAAAAGTAATGCCCGGCAATATCTCGCCACCATTCCGGCTCTGCCCCACCTCGTTGTGCTCTTTCAACGGGTCGCCGATATCGTGACCCTGGTGGAACAGGGTGAGGCTGAACTGGGCATTACTGGCTATGATATGGTAGCTGAGCGGCGCGGCACAGCGATCAGCCTGGAAGAGGGCGATGGCCAGCTCATCGTCCTCCATCGCGACCTGGGTTATGGCGCCTGCGATCTGGTGCTGGCAGTACCGGAGACCTGGGTAGATGTGCAGTGCTGCCGCGATCTCGCGGAGGTCAGCGCCTATTATCGCGAGAAAAAAGGACGCAGCCTCCGTATCGCCACCAGATATCCAGAACTCACGCGTGCATTCCTGGCCGGCAAAGGTATCACCTTGTTTCAGACAGTTGTCCCCCAGGGAGCATTAGAAGCTGCCCCGGCTATCGGGCTGGCCGATATCATTGCCGACCTCATGCAGACCGGCATTACCCTCCGCGAAAACCATCTGCGCGTCCTGAAAGACGGCGTGATCCTTCACTCGCAGGCATGCCTGATCGGCAATACCCAGGCCCTTGCCAGAAGAGGCCGCGCATTCACTACAGCAGTAACCTTGCTGGAGCTGATTGATGCCACTCACCAGGCTCGCAAACATTATCTCCTTACGGCCACTATTCGTGGCGAATCCGCAGCCGATGTGGCACACAGCTTCAGCCGCCGTCGCGATCTCTTTGGCCATACTCGCCTCCCAGAACCCCAGATCACCCCGCTGATGCCGCTAAGCTTCTCCCCTGCTGGCGATGACCGGCGAACCCCTCCGGACGCAAGAGTCACTGTTTCGCTGATCATCACCAGCACTAGACTCCTTGAAGCGGTCGATTGCCTCAGACAGATGGGCGCTGAACATATCTACGCAACGGAACTTGCCTATCAGTTTGCCGCAGAGTCACCTAGTGTCAGGGCGTTGACCGAACGATTAAAGAAAGGCAAAAGTCATGATTAACTCGATAAACTATTACCGGCTCGATGAACTGAACTCTGCACAGTTGCGCGCGCTGCGCCGACGCGCGGAAGCGCGTATTGATGATTTGCTGCCCGTCGTCCAGCCTGTGCTGGCAGACGTCCGTAGTCGTGGCGATGCCGCGCTTATCGAGTATACTGCGCGCTTTGATCACGTGCAGCTTGCGCCAGAAAGGCTGCGTGTAACGCCTCCGGAGTTTGCTGCGGCTCGCGACCAGCTTGCGCCCGATGTCCGCCAGGCTATTGAAAGCGCAGCGGCGAACATTCGCCGCTTCCACGAGCGGCAGCTACCTCAGGAACTCTGGTTTACCGAAATTGGTCCGGGAATTCTAGCCGGCGAAAAAGTCACACCCATTTCCAGCGTTGGCTTGTATGTGCCACGCGGCAAAGGTTCTTTCCCTTCTGTGCTCCTCATGCTGGCACTGCCCGCGACAATTGCCCGTGTACCGCGCATCGCTATCTGCACCCCTCCCGGCCCTGATGGCTCGGTGGATGCCGCCTGTCTCTTCGCAGCGGAACTCTGTGGCATTACGGAGGTCTATCGTATCGGTGGTGCCCAGGCTCTGGCAGCACTGGCCTACGGCACTGAAACGATCCCCCCCGTCCACAAAGTGGTTGGCCCTGGCAGCGGTTACATCGCCGCTGCCAAACGACTCCTCTATGGCACGCTAGACGTCGGGCTACCTGCTGGCCCTAGTGAGGCAATCCTGCTCGCCGACAGCAGCGCCGATCCCCATATTGTTGCCCGCGATCTGCTTATTGAGGCAGAGCACGGATCGGACTCATCAAGCCTGCTATTGACCGATAGTGAACCGCTTGCCCGGCAGGTGCTGACACTCTTGCCGGATCGTATCGCAACACTCCCCGAGCCGCGCCAGACTTTCTGCCGGGATGTCTTTGCCGGCACCGGTGGCATCATTGTCGCCCCCGATCTGGACCGTGCCCTGGAATTCATCAATGACTACGCCCCTGAGCATCTGGAGGTGCTTGTGCGTGAGCCATTTGCGCTGTTACCGCGCATCAAGAACGCCGGGGAGATCCTGCTGGGGCCCTGTACCCCGATCTGCATTGGCAACTATTGCCTGGGCACCAATGCTATCCTCCCAACAGGCGGCTTTGCCCACACATTTTCGGCTGTCTCTGTCTTTGACTTCCTTAAGCGCTCAGGCATTGCCTATCTTGATCCGACTGGATATGCCCGGCTCCATACGGTAGCTCGGCAGCTTGCAGTATACGAAGGATTCCCGGCCCATGCCAGAGCCGTTACTGGACGTCCTTTGCCAGAAGTCGCTCACAAAAATGCACCTTCCCGTTAACCCGCGTCTATCTGGCGGTTCAGTTCGCCGAGCAGCATGGGAGGTACCCATAGAGCGGGCGATGGCCTCTGGTGGCACGGGCATCTCGCCCGCACCAGTCTCCAGGGACCGGCTCACTCAATGCGGCTGCGATCCCTGCTCGCACATGATCTGGCACAAAAAACTGACTCTTGCACGATCGGGGGTGTTCCCCCACCATTGCCTACAGCCTCTGATGAGCTGTGAAAATCCGTCGTGAAACAGCGCTTTTTCAGAAGCAAACGCTGGAAAGAAGAAGAGATCATGGCCACCGAGCCACCAGTTATCTTATTTGACCTGGATGGTGTCATCACCAGTGAAACTGGCTACTGGGACGCAGCGGGTCTCATGCTGCGCACGCTCCTCAGCGCCCCGGACTACCTCGGCCTCTCAGATTGGGCTTTCGCCGCCCCGGCTTCACCAGAGCAGGCAACGGCTCTCCGTGCGGAGATACTGCCTGATGCGCTCATTCTGGCGCTGAAGGGACGAGCCATCAACTCGAACTGGGACATCGGCTACATCGCTGCTGCGCTCGCCCTTCTGGCACTGCTGCGTAACTTGCTGGCACTGCCGGCGACACAGGCGCTGGCAAGCGAGAACCATGCTCGCAAAGGCAGAGCGTTTGGCCTGCTTCAACAGCGTCCCATTAATAGTATCTGGCTCCAGAGCCTGGGTGCGCTCCTGCGTGAACGGCGTCAGATATCCCGCATGCAACCCACAACCGAAGAGCCACCACAGCCTGCAATCTCGCCCATCAGCACGGATCTTTCGTTCGCCAGTGCAATCCGCTTCTATGAGACTGCCCAGGCCTTTCTCGCCGCCACCAGCGGCATTACCGGCTTGGCGCTCATTGAGCAGCTCAATCTGTTCGGTGCAGATTATCTCTGCCTCAGCCCCCGCTCGGTATCCCGGCCATTTATGGCTGAAGCACAGCCAGAGCACCGTCTGGTGCCTGTGTTCGCACGCTATGATTCCTTCTGGTCTCTTTGCTATGACCTCTTTCAGGGCTGGTATGCTGGTGGTGGTCCAGCGGCGATCACCACGATGATGGGACCGGCCTGGGCCGGCCTGATCACCTGGGAACGTCCCCTGCTCCCGCTGGCCCACATCAGCGCAACATTAGCCACATTGCACGCTATGGGCTATCAGCTCGGTATTGCCACTGGCCGGCCTTATGAGGAAGCGATACCTCCGCTGCGTGCGTGGGGTATTCTGGAATATTTCGATCCGCGCCGGATCGTCACCTATCGCGAAGTCAGGCGCGCCGAACAAAGGCTGGCTACCCTGAGACAACCACGCATGTTGGGCAAGCCTCATCCCTTCGTTTATGCGCGTGCTGCCTGTCCCGAAGCCGACCTGTGCGCGATCTGCGATGAGCAGTTCCAGCTGGATTCTCAGCAGCAGGTCATTGTCGTGGGCGACAGTGTCAGTGACATTCTTGCTGGCCGGCGTCTGGGTGCAACCACTGTCGCCGTACTCAGTGGAACCGCTGCCCTGGACACTGCTGCGCTGCGGGCGGCCCACCCGGACTATATGTTGCCCGATATAACAGCGTTGCCAGATGTTTTACATGATGTAGTTGCTCGTAAGAAAGAATCGTGGAGAACTCAATGATGCACACACAAAATAATGCTGGAACACAGCTAGCCGAGATCCAGCGCATACAAATGCAAGACCGATCGCGGGCAGAAGCGTTGCTACGCCAGTGGTTTCAAGCCCACCTGGCTGTGCCGGTCACTGCGGTCACCTTAACACCAAGACCAACCTCCCTCAATTCACTTAATGGATTCTGTGTGATTGATGGGCAACAGTTGTTTTTCAAGACGCATGTCGAGGAGCAAGGTGTGCTCGACGAGTATTACAATGTGGACGTGCTGGAGCGCGCCGGCTACCCGGTCGTCAAACCGGTCGCTGCCTTCCGCGAGAGGGGACGCCAGATGCTCATCTATCCCTGCGTCACTGCTCCCGTAGTATTCGATATCGTTCGCGCCCTGGAGACAAACCCCAACTCTGTTCCTGATCCTGCCCGCACATCGGCCCCTTCAGGCCAGGGCCCAGGCGGCGCAGACAAAAGCCAGAATGCGTGGCCCGACCTGACGATAGAAGCTTTTTTGCGCGTTGAGCGTCAGGAAGACCGGCGCCTCCTTGATATCTATCTGCGCACTCTGGAGTTTTTGCCGGCTCAAGCCAATGGCACTGCACCGGTCCATCAACTCTTCTGGCACCGCCTTCAAGGTGAACGCATGCGCACATTTTACGCTCGGCGTCCTATCACATTACCGGTCGGTACATTTGATATAGCAGCCCTGCTACGCCTCAAGTGGGTGATCAATGGCCGGGCATACAGCGAGACCCTGGGCGCAATGTTCGAGCGGGCTGCCGACCTTCTGGTGCCATCTCGTCCTGCCTGGTCGGTGATCGGGCATGGCGATGCCCATAACGGGAACATCTTTTTTGAGCCTTCTCCCGATGTCGCCGGCTATACCTACCGCTACTTCGACCCGGCCTTTGCCGGACGACACAGCCCCTTGCTTGATCTGGCCAAGCCCCTCTTCCACAACGTCTTTGCCGCCTGGATGTACTTCCCACAGGAAGTTGCTCAAACCCTGAAGCTAGAGGCACGGCTGATCAACAATACCCTTTATGTCGAGCATGATTATGTGCCCTCACCAGTACGTCTGGGCATCCTGCAGGCCAGGGTTGAGCTGGTGCTTGGCCCGCTGGTGCGCGAATTGGCGGCTCGCCATGCCCTGGCCGACGATTGGCAGGCATTTCTCAAATCAGCGCTTCTCTGCTGTCCATTGCTAACCATCAACCTGGCCGACCCGGAGCGAGTACCCGCACCAGTAGCGCTACTTGGCCTGGCATACACGGTAGAAATGGGCGGCCTGGCTTATCAGGGCACACCATCGCTGCTGGATGCCGCCCTGGCCACTATATCAGTATAGGAGCAAGCTATGATCGCCATAATTGATTACGGCGCTGGCAATTTGCGCAGCATCCGCACCGCGCTCGAGCGCGTGGGCGCTACTGTAGCCATGGCCGTTGAACCCGGGATCGTAGCAGCGGCTTCGGCTGTCGTGCTGCCGGGTGTAGGGGCCGCTGGCCCGACCATGCGCCGGCTACAGGAGACTGGATTAGACGATGCGCTACGGCAAGTCTTCCATTCCGGCAAGCCTTTCCTGGGTATCTGCCTGGGCTTGCAATTGCTCTTCCAGCAACACGAGGAAGGCGACGTGCCTGGCCTGGGCCTGCTCGCCGGTAGTGCACGCCGCCTGCCGGCAGGTCTGAAGATCCCACACATGGGCTGGAACCAGATTGAACCCTGGTACAGCTCGTGGAATGAGGCCGGCGCGGCACAAAGCATGTTTGCGGATATCCCGCCGGGCAGCTATGTCTACTTCGTCCATTCTTTTTACGTGGATCCCGTGGACCCCACCGTCATTGCTGCCCGCACAACCTATGGGATCCCTTTTTGCAGTGCCATTGCATCTGGCCAGGTATGGGGGACGCAATTCCATCCCGAAAAAAGCGGCGAAGTGGGGCTACGCCTGCTACGCAATTTTGTGAGGTTCTGTAAGTCATGATCATCCTACCGGCGATTGACATTTGCGCAGGGCGTTGCGTCCGGCTTGCTCAAGGTGATTACCGTCGTGCAACCACCTACGCCGACGACCCGGTAGCAGTGGCCCGACAATGGGAGGCTGCCGGCGCAACATGGATCCACCTGGTGGATCTCGATGGCGCACGCGTTGGCTCCTGCGTTAACTACAAGACCATCGCTGCCATACGCGCCGCCGTGCGCGCTTCACTGCAGGTGGGCGGTGGTATACGGACCTTAAACGATCTGCATAGCCTGCTCGCTGACGGGATCGATCGGGTCATCCTGGGCACCGCCGTGCTCACCGATCTTCAGATGGTCTGCGACGCGATTGCACGCTGGGGCAACCGGATTGTAATCAGCCTGGATACCCGTGGCCGGCTCCTTGCCGCATCCGGCTGGCAGGAAACCTCAGCAATACTCCTGGTAGATGCAGCTCGGCAGCTATATGCCCTGGGCGCCCGACGTTTTATCCACACCGATATCGCCCGCGATGGCATGATGACCGGGCCATCCTATGAACTCCTGGCGGAGCTGCGCGCTGCTGTTCCGGTACCACTGCTGGCTGCCGGCGGCATTGCCTCGCTCGACCACCTGCGCCGGCTTGCTGCAATGGGCATGGAAGGCGCCATCGTTGGTCGGGCTCTATACACCGGATCGCTTAATCTACAGGATGCTCTACGGGAGGTACAGCATGCTCGCTAAACGCATTATCCCTTGCCTTGATGTCGCTGATGGACGGGTGGTGAAAGGAACCCATTTTGTGCAATTGCGCCATGCGGGCGATCCGCTTGAACTTGCCGCTTACTACAATAACGCTGGCGCTGATGAGCTGGTATTCCTGGATATCACCGCGACTATCGAGCATCGCTCCACCCTGCTCCGCCTTGTTGAGCGCACTGCTGAGCAGCTTTTTATCCCCCTGACTGTTGGTGGGGGTATTCGCAGCGTCGGCGATATACGTGATACCCTCGCCGCCGGAGCTGATAAAGTCTCCATTAACACTGCTGCCGTAGCAAATCCGCGACTGATCCAGGAAGGAGCAGAGATATTCGGGCGCCAGTGCATGGTGCTCGCCGTTGATGCCCGGCGCACATCTATCACGCCCTCAGGATGGGAAGTGTATACCCAGGGGGGGCGATATGCAACCGGCCTGGATGTGCTCGCATGGGTTCGCCAGGGTGTGGCCCTTGGTGCCGGTGAGATCCTGCTCACCAGCATGGACCGGGACGGCACAAAAGAGGGATATGATCTGGATCTGCTTGCGTCAGTGGCGCAGGCCGTCCCAGTGCCTATCATTGCCTCAGGTGGCGCGGGTACACTGGAGCACCTGTATGAGGCGTTGACCATCGGCCAGGCCGATGCGGTGCTCGCCGCTTCGATCTTCCATTATCGCGGCTACACACTGCGCAATGTCAAAACATTTCTTGCCGAGAAAGGAATCACAGTGCGGCCATGCTAACGTTTGACGCTGCTGGCCTCGTGCCCGCTATCATCCAGGATGCTAGCTCTGGCGAGGTGTTGATGCTCGCCTACATGAATGCCCAGGCTCTGCACCTGACCCGCACAACCGGCATCACCCACTTCTGGAGCCGATCACGCGGGCGTCTATGGCAAAAAGGCGAGGATTCAGGACACCTCCAGGAGGTTGTAGCCATCTATGTGAACTGCGAGGAAAACAGCCTCCTCATCCAAGTGCGGCAGCGCGGACCTGGTGCCTGCCACAAAGGCTACCGAAGCTGTTACTACCGCGAATGGCGCCCTGACGGCTCCCTCGTACCCATCATGCCACCTGCCTTTGATCCTGCCGCAGCCTACAGCATGAGTAATCCCACCCATCGCCCTGGAGCCAATGGTGAAGCTGCTCTCGGAAAGAACACCACTCACAATCAATCGAGCCCTCAGTGCCCCTCCCTTCATCACAAAGTGGCGAGCAGTCCAGGAGGTGAGGCTGAGCTCGAGATCCTCTTTCGCCAGCTCTATCAGATCTATGAGTACCTGCGCGATGAAGACCTTACAGCCGTTTCGGCAACCTCACGGGCGCTGCACGCCGCAGATCTGCCCTGGCTGATGCAGCGTGCCCTTGACGAATTGAACGAGCTGCACGGCGTGCTGATGGGCACGCACCGGCACACTGCTGATAAAGCAGCCGATATCGTGCTCGAAGGTTATCAGGCATGTTACTGGCTCTGCCTGATGGCCATTGCTGCACGTCTCCCCTATGACAGGGTCGAGCCCCACCGGCATGTGCTATGTGGCTACACCAGCCCGAATCTACCTGCCAGTGGCAATACTGACCCATTCATAACCACAATCACGACGGGCTTTGCCCGTGTGGGAGCAGCGTGCCGGCAGAGTGGCGTCCATCCAACCGCCCTTTTAGAGCGTGACCTCTCCGAGTTACGCTCCCGTCCCTATCTCGCTGCCTTCTGGCAAGCCGAACATAAGGAACAGTGACCCCCTTAAAAGGCGATGTTGCAGGGATCACTCATGGGACGAGTGGAACATCGTACCGGCGCCCGACGAACCCCCGCTCGCCCCAGAGGACGAGCGGCTAGGAAATATACAAAGCGAGCAAAGCGAAATAAGGCAGAAGCTCGCTTATAGGATCGTCTTCCATGCGCTCTTTTTCTGGCCCTCACCGGCGACCAGCGCAAAAGACCTGGAAATAGCCCAGGAACAAGACCGCCTTCCCGCACCGGCGGAATATATCATGCAGTATAATAGTGATGCAGCAGCGCTCAGCTGCAGCTCCATCCCACTCAGTTGCGTGGACAGAATAAAAGCACATAACAGGAGGTAGAAAGCATGCTGGTCGCCGATGTGATGACTCATGAAGTCATCGCGGCAACCGAAGATGATACAGTAGAGCATGTCCAGCAGCTTATGACACGCGGGCGTTTCCGCCATGTACCCATCATACGTCCTGGCCTATCTCAGCCACCTCTCTCATGGCCGGTGCGCCTGCAAGGTATAGTTGTGGGCGTTGTCTCTGACCGGGATATCGCCGTTACCCTGGCCAGATCAGGTGATGCCGGGCGCCAGCGACCCATGCGTGAAATCATGAGTGCGCCCCCTCTGACCGTGCTCCCAGATATGCCGGTTGAACAGGCAGCAGCGCTCATGGCCGACCATCAGATCGGCTGCCTGCCAGTAGTCGCTGCTGTCGAACCGGATTCACCACGTGATGGCAAGCTGGTTGGCATAGTGACAGAGAGCGATCTCTTCCGTGCCCTCATTCGTCTCCTCGGCGTGCAGGAGCCCAGCACACGTGTCCGTCTCCTGCTGCCCGAGGGCCATGTCGATTTGCTGGCGCAGGCGTTACAGATTATCGCTGATCGTGGTGTCAGGCTGGTTGGCCTGGTCGCCGAACCGGTGGATAGTGCCGGACACTGGCCTATCACCATGCGTCTGCGTACGATCTATCCCACACCGATTATCCAGCAAATCCAGGCGCTTGGCATTCAGGTCGAGTCTCCCACCATGCCCTCTGCCACCACAGAGACGGAGGCAAAGGAACAATGAGCATTTCACTCCCCGATACGGCGCGCTGCCGGAGCACCTTAACTTACGACCCGCGCTTCCTGCACTATGACTTTGGCCCCGATCACCCCTGGCAACCTCGGCGCCTGGCCGCGCTCCTCGATCTCCTCACTACAGTAGGGATATGGCATGAGGGCAGCCCGGAGCATATGCAGCCCATCCCCGCTACACGCGACGAGCTCCTGCTTGCCCATAATGAACACTACATCGAAACAGTTCAGCGCCTGAGCGATAAGCTTGCGCACGGCAATTCGCTCGATCCAGAAGAGCACGAGGAAGCCTTACATGCCGGCCTGGGGGATGCCGATACACCGGTATTCGCCGGTATGCACGAAACTACCGCCCTCATTGTGGGTGCCTCGCTCAGCGCAGCCCGGGCCATTATGCGTGGCGAATTAGACCATGCTTTTAACCCTGGCGGTGGCCTGCACCATGCTCTGGCGCGTCGTGCCTCCGGCTTCTGCGTCTACAATGACATTGCCATCACCATCGCTGCCCTCCTTCAGGAATTCGAAGTCAAAGTGCTCTATGTCGATTTCGACGCCCACCACGGCGACGGCGTCCAGTGGGCATTCTATGATGAGCCACGTGTGCTCACCATTTCCTTTCACGAAACTGGACGATTCCTCTTCCCCGGTACCGGTGAAATCATCGAGGTAGGGCGGGGTGCTGGCCGTGGCTATTGTGTCAACATTCCCGTTGAGCCCTATACTGAGGATGACTCCTGGAGAGAATGTGTCACAGCTATCCTGCCACCGCTGGTAACCCTCTTCAAGCCAGATATAATAATCAGTCAGCATGGTTGTGATGGCCATGAATGGGACCCGCTGACCGATCTCTCGCTTACCACTCAGGTCATGGCGTGGCAGACGACCCTTGTCCATAACCTGGCACATCAGTATTGCAATGGTCGCTGGCTGGCTCTCGGTGGCGGTGGCTATGCCGCCTATCGGGTGGTCCCACGTGCCTGGTCGCTCGTCTGGTCTGAACTCGCCCGGCGTCCGCTACCCGAAACCATCCCCCAGGACTGGATCGATCGCTGGCAGCCCGGCGCTGATGGACCGATCCCCCCCACCTTCCTGGATCGCCCAGAGGATTTCCCACCCAAGCCGCGCCGTGCCAGCATCATGCGGCAGAACCGGCGCACCGTCGGGATGGTGCGCAGCATGTTGTTGCCCGTACCGGCACGTCAGGCATTTCCTGAGGCCCGTTCTGTTACCGGCCTGCCCGACCTGATGCTTCAGCTGACCGGTGAGGTCATCGAGCCACGGGTAGAGCAGATAGAAACCCCCAGAGGCATCGTGTTGCTGCGTGACTGGTGCCCCCCCTCCCTCATCGAACGGCTCCATCCTGATCCCGGTCTGCATGCCTTCGCCCGCTTCCCTGAGCGCGAGCACTCATTGCTGGAGCGCATCGCCAGCCGGCCCGACTCCGACCTGGTGATAGCTCACACGCCCGATGGCCGCATCGTCGGCCAGGTAACCATCTGTAGCCCTGACGAATGGTGGGAGGGTATCGAGGGCCTCTATGAGGTCGCCATTGAAATCAGCACCGACTGGCGCCGCTCCGGCCTGGCAAAGGCCCTCCTCCAGTTCGCTCTCCGCCCATCCTATTTTGAGCGGCTGATCCTCTTCGCCCTGGGCTACAGTTGGCACTGGGACCTCCAGGGCTCCGGCATGGACGAGTTCCAGTACCGTGAGGTATTGCGCCGCCTCTTCGCCAGCGTTGGGTTTACCGAGTACCGCACCACTGACCCGGATATCTGGCTCAATCCCGCGAATATCCTGCTCGCCCGCATCGGCTCCCAGGCAGACCCGGAGATGGTCCGTCGCTTTAAAGAGAAGCTTGTGGCGCCACGCCATCCCTGGGCATAATCGCCACAACTCCCTGGCCAGCAATGAGCTGAATCTGTGCGCGAATGAAAAACCTCATTCCCCAAGCAGCCGCTCAACGATCGCTGGCTGCACATCCTCCAGCGATGCCACAACCAGATCGGCTGCAGCCAGACCCGCGTGCTCTTTCCCCCAGGAGACCGCGATACAGCGCATGCCAGCTGCCCTGGCCGCCTGCACACCCGCAGGCGCGTCTTCAATAACCACTGCCTTTCGCGGAGCAATTCCTAGCCGTCTGGCCGCCTCTAGAAAAATATCCGGCGCCGGCTTACCACGAGCAAGCGTCTCACCCGAAACAATAGCATCAAGCAATGGCCGAATCCCCAACTGCTCGCTGATCAGTTCAATATTCTCTAACGGCGCGGACGAAGCGAGCGCCTGGCGGTAGCCGGCAGCATGCAGCCCCCGCAGCAGCGGCAGCGCTCCAGGGAGCGCTGTAATCTTGGTGCGCACAAAGTCCCGGAAAAGCGCTTCTTTGCGATCGGCCAGGAACTTTATCTGCTGCTCATCCCGATCAGCTCCCCAGATCGGTCGGATAATCTCTGGGTTGCGCATGCCGAAGGTCTTCCAGAAATAATCCTCAGGGAAATTGACGCCCGTCTCCTGGGCAAGTTGCTGCCAGGCGCGGTAATGTGCCTGAGCACTGTCAACAATCACCCCATCCATGTCCCAGATAACAGCACCGGTCTTCGCTCTCTCGCTCATCACTCAAATAGCTCCATGCATCATAGCGACAATGCTGAGTGCGCTGATCAGATTGTTGATCAGGTGTAAGCCTATACTCGGCCAGACGGACTGTGTGCGCCAGCGAACCACTGCCAGCACTATGCCAATAATAAACAGCACCGGGAATGAGCCGGGATCGGCATGAGCGATGCCAAAGATCAGCGCGCTTAATACCACAGCCCATGGCACACGCAAACGGCGTCGCAAACCCTGGAAGACAAAGCCACGGAAGAACACTTCCTCACAGAATGGCGCAATGAAAACAGCAGCAGCTAGCTCAGCATAAACCGTCAGCGGGGTATACTTTGCCTGCGCCGCCAGAACCTGATCGTTAGTATGGATGGGAAGATGCAACCCGCTGATCAGCGCAGCATAGCCCAGATCCGCTGTAAAAATGATCACCAGTGACAGCGCAAGCACACCAATAGCTGGCCACAGACGGAAGCTACGAAAACCCAGCGCCGCGAGCCCATCGCGCATTGACAGCAGGCGGCGATACTTAAACGTGCCATACCACAGCGGTGCCAGCAGAAATGCCCCTTCTACCACGGCGGTTATCATAAAGGCGAGAATAGCCGAAATCAGATCGAGCGCAAATGACAGCACATGGGGCCGCGTCCCTGCCGTACCGGCCTGCAATGCCACGGCGATAGCAATCCAGGGAATCAGAGTGACACAGACACCCACGATCACATCGCGGAGTGTCCAGGGAGGCAATGGCTCACGCGGTGAGATTTTTGGCGGATGGCCCGTTTCTGATAGGCCAGCAGTAATAGAAGAAGGTTTCTCCATGAGTGCGCTAACCTTTAGTTATTGCTGGTATCTTGTGTATCGAAGGCTCAGCAGACAAACCTCACCCCCTGACCTGACTCCTGCTCCCCCTCATAGGGCAGATACAGTTGGCGAGTACCTCCCGATCCTTCTCTATTACCATACCACACGGCGCACTCAATAGTGTATAATATCCAGGTCAGCCAGGACATATCCCTCGAAGGAGTAAAAAAAGTTGGCAACAGTTTTGCATCAGCATCCAAAAGAGAGCCCGAACTGGCGCAAGCACAAGAACGCTTGTCCAAACTACCGCGAGCGGTGGTTCCGTGATAGCGACCCCTTCGCCGGTGAACCACTCTATCAGGTTTTCTGTCTGATGGGTACGCCACCGCTTACGCAGGAAGAACAGGATAAATGCCTGCATAGCCGCTGCCGCTGCTGGCGTCTGGCAGAACAGAAAAAAGAAGCCTGACCCCCATCCCTCCTGTTCTCTGTCCCCGCCAGTTATAGCCCAAAATCAGCGACCAGTAGGTGGAATCCCTGACAATCGCCTGCGCAAGTTCACCATTCAGCCGCCTCGCTGATCCAGCGATCGCTATCCCGTCGGTACGAGACCAGTTCCTCATCCCGGAAGAACAGAGCGATTTCTCTTGCCGCCGTCTCTGGCCCGTCGGAAGCGTGGACAATGTTATACCCGATCTCTAAGGCAAAGTCGCCACGAATACTACCGGGCACGGCCTCAGCAGCATTCGTTGCGCCAACAGTGGCCCGCACCACATTGATTGCCCTTGGCCCCTCCAGCACGCCAACGACCACCGGGCCAGAAGTAATGTGTGTCACGAGACCATGATAGAAAGGCTTTCCCTGGTGGACACTGTAATGCTCCTCTGCCAGCTCGCGCGTAAGATGGATCATTTTGAGCCCGATAAGCTTGAGCCCGCGCTGCTCAAATCGGCTCAATACTGCGCCGATAAGCCCGCGCTGGACGGCTTCTGGTTTCAAAATAATCAGTGTACGTTCCATTCTGCTATTACACCCCTGTGCTACCTCTTAGAGGCTGCTGACGCGTTCCCGCACACGCTGAGCCACTCGTGCCATATCCAGGCGTACCCGCCCGAGATTGGCCGTTGAGGTGCTGAGAACGACAAGCAGAGTATCGGCGGAGATTTCGCGAACCTGGATGCTCCCCTGTGGCGTTTCGATAATCGCATGGCGTACCGCTTTATGGCCAATCTGCTCCGTATACCGGTTCAAGCTGCCCAGGCATGCCGCAGCCATCGCCCCGATCATTTCGGTATCATGATCGTAAGCTTTCCCGGCAATAAGCAGCCCATCTTTTCCAACAAGCAGAGCCCCGCTGACGCCCTCAATCTCCAGTAATGGCCCTAGGAGGGTTTCCACCGTTCCACTCCTCCAAGCGGTGAAAAAAGCTATTGCTGACGAACTAATGCTAGACCCTGATTATATGCTTCTAACGCTTGCAGGTAATTGCCCTGACGCAGGTAAGCTTCGCCCAGCAGATGATAGACCGATCCGCGCTCCGGCGTATTATCGGCAATCGCCTGCAATTCATTGATAACCTGCGTGACCAGATCCGGCGCACACTTCAATATCTCTTCATACAACGGCAGCGCCTCCGCTATTCGGCCACGCAGCCGCAGGCTGGTAGCGCGGGCAAGCTGCTGGCGGTAATCAACCCCCGATACAGTCGCGGCTTCGGACATATCCTGCTGCTTGCTACCATTACGAGGCTCGCTGACCGCGCCCTGGGGGAGGCTATAGCCCGATCCCAAAACAATAGGCCATGTTTCGCCTGTTCCCGGCGTGGAGTGTACCCCGCTTTCAGCAGCTGTGCTATCTGACCCGCCTGGTGAGGGATCAGCGGCGATGGCGAGGGCTTTGCCTGCTGGCACAGAACGCGACGGCAGGTTCAAAGGGACGCCTGGCAATGGCTGCGTTGTGATCGGTAGGAGTACGCCGGTCGTGCCTGGGGTCTGCTGCGGCCCCGGCGTCTTGAGCACCGGCATAACCATCGTTGGCAGTGTCTCAATAGCTGGAACGCTTGCAGGTGTTGGCAACTGTGGGAGTGTTTTGGCTTCAACAAGCACCGTCACAGCGCTCGCCTGAGTTAATGCCTCCAGCAACGTCTCGCGCTCTGCTGTGGCAAGATGCGCAAGCACTGCACGGGCCATGATCAGATCGGGATCCAGCGCAGCTACCTCTCGGAAGAGCGGCCGGGCCTCTATCGTACGCCCATCGAGCTCCAGCCTGAAGCCTAGCAGCAGCAGCGCTTTGAGGCAATATTCGGCATCTTGCAGCATCGCCCGGCACACTGCCTCTAGTGCCTTAAGCTCGTTCAGACGCCACAGAACCTCCGCCAGACCGGCCTGCGCGTCGAGCCGTTGGGGAAACTGCTTCAGCACGGCACGCCACTCCAATAGCGCGCGCGTCCAGAGTCCACCGCGCATGTACAGACGCGCCAGCCCAGCGCGCGAGAGCTGAAATGCTGGTTGCTGCAGGAGCCCCGCCAGCCGATTATATTCACGAAACGCATGTCGATTACCAGGACGAAGTTCGCACACTTGATGATAGCAGCGTAACGCTCCCTCGCGATCATTACGCCGTTCATAGATCAGCGCCAATCCCATGATGGCCAGCGCATCTTCTGGATCCGCGCGCAGAACGCGCCGCAGGATCTTGTCCGCTTCAGCGAGCCAACCCTGGGCCAGCGAAATTTCGCCGAGCAACCGCTGCACACGCAATGCTTGGGGCTTTTGCTCCAGGAGGCCGAGGCAGCGCGCACGCGCTTCTTCATAGCGCCCGGCGACCAGCATTTCTTCGATTGGTCGCATCGCCTCACCGAGCGTCATCTCGCCCACCATCTATTCCCCCTTGTCGTGCCACCAGATGGCAGCCACTCCATGAAACCGCCCGACGGAAAATCTCTATGTCCCCGCGCAATTATGCCGATTACTGCACCAGACGTCAAGTACTGCCGCCGAATTAGCTATTGACGGCCGCACATAGCTACTCAAAATGAAGCAACCGCTCAAAGTGATCCTCATCAGTGAATGGACCAACCAGCGCCAGGCGCAGATCAGCATCGTGGAAAAAACGCTGGGCCACGCGCTGCACATCTTCAGCAGCAACTGCATCTACAAGAGCAAGTGCGGCATCAAGCTCCATAATCTCGCCCCGTAAAATCTCCTGGCCTCCTAGCCACGATGCAACGTTGTGTGTCTCTTCCAGGCGCAGGACTATCCGTCCCTTGACATACTCTTTCGTGCGCCGCAATTCCGGCTCCGGCACCAGCTCCTCACGCAGACGCCCCAGTTCCGCCACAATCGTGCGGATAGCCGCATCCGTATGGCTCGGATCAACCCCGGCATAGATGACCAGACTACCGGTTTCGTGATAATTCGTGACATAGCTGCTGATATCATAAGCCAGCCCTTGCCGCTCCCGAATCTCCTGAAACAGGCGCGAGCTCATGCCATCGGCCAGAAGCCCATTCAGCACAGCCATAGCATAGTAGTCCGGATCGTTATGAGCCACTCCAGGGGTGGCCAGACAGAGATTTGCCTGCTCTGTATCTCTGATTGCCAATCGTACCCGTGGCACATCGCGTGGCGGCAGGCAGGGTGTCCATTCTGGCACCACTCCACAGGGCCAGCCCTCGGTAAGTCGCTGTACCTCCTCCACAACCTGCTGGCTGGTGACATTGCCCGCCACACTCACCACCAGATTATTGGGCACGTAATAGCGAGCAAGATAATCGAGCAGCATTGCCCGTCGCAGTCTGCTGACTGTTTCCTTTGTCCCGGCCTCATCTCGCCCCAGCGGCAGATTTGGCCACATCGCCTCATCAATTAATACCCCAACCCAGTCCTGTGGACTGTCCTGGTACATGCTCAGCTCTTCTATGATGACCCGACGCTCCTTTTCGATCTCCCGGACATCGAACAGCGGGTGACGTTGCATATCAAGAAGCACATCCAGCGCCACTGACAAATGGGTCGCGCTGACTTTTGCCGAGTAGGCGGTTAACTCTTTGCTGGTCCCGCCGTTAAATCCGCCACCGATCCCTTCAATTGCCTCCGAAATTGCCTGAGCAGATGGATAGCGAACGGTCCCTTTAAAGACCATGTGTTCGATGAAGTGTGAGATGCCCGCAACCTCCGCCGCTTCGTAGCGGGAACCGACACCGAAGAAGAGCGTGACACTGGCCGAGCGTACGTGAGGCATAGGTGCCGTCAGTACGCGTACACCATTGGGTAGCGTAGTCTTTTCATACATCTGCCACAAAATCCTTATGCCTGTAGAATGGTATGCAGGTAGTGCACAGCATAGTATAAGTATATAACAGTGTCGCAGCAGTACAGGCTCGCGTAGAGGAGAATGTCTCCTGCCCTGGCCGTTCGAGGGGACAGGCGCAGGCGCAAAAGCTCATAAGGAATTCCCCCGCAAAGGGCAAAATGTCACGCCAACGAGCAAAGGAGTTCCTGATGTGCTATGATAACATATGCTGTACAATGCACAAATGTTCTATTACGTTGACCCGACGGGCGCGTTTTTCTCAAGCGCCGTTCCAGAAGCCTTACTGCCTCCTGGTGCAGGCGCAGCGATGCCTCGCGCTTATTCCCCTCCGCTACCGGAGATGGGACAATAGCGCGCCCCCGGTGTTAACCAATGTTCAAGGCCAGGATGGACGAGAGCAGAGCAACCCTGATTGTCGTGAGCGACTTACACCTGGCCGGCAATGGCTGGGAGCACGTGGCCTTTCATACACGGCAGACTCGGGCATTTGCAGATCTCCTCCAGGCCTGCGCGCCTGGTGGCATCCTGAATGATACCTTGCCCGTGGAACTGATCATTAATGGCGACTGGCTGGACTGCCTGCGAACTACGCCTGTCGCCGTTGGCCATGCTGCCACAGTGGATGGCGCACTTGAGCGCCTGGAGCACATTGCCATGGCGCATGAGGCATTCTTTGTCGCTCTCCGTGCCTTTCTTGCCATACCTGGCAATCGCATAACCGCACTGATTGGCAACCACGATATAGAGCTGGCTCTCCCTGCCGTCCAGCAGCGGCTCGCTGTCCTGCTGGGCGATCGCGAGGGACATTTCCGTGTCTGGCCAGCTCGCGGCTATCGTCCCTGGCCCGATGTCTACATTGAACATGGCAATCAGCTCGATCCCTGGAACGCCAGCACTAGTCTCTGGGATGAAACCGGTGAGCCACGGTCACCCGATCTGACAACTGCACTACTGCCGGTAGGATCACGTTATTTTCTGGACGTGCTCGCGGACGTCTACCGCCGCTACCCATATCTCGATGTGTTGACACCGTCCCTTTCACCGACCAAACAGCTGGCTCTCCTGTGCCTGCTGGACCCCCATCTAGTCTGTGAGCGGGCGCAGGCGGCCGCTGCATCACGGGGCAACCAGCGCCGCGCGTTAGCAGAGCTTCCGGCCGATCAGACAGGTGACCCGCCGGCGGTCTTCTCAGCGGCTGTGCGCGACCTGCATGCGCAGTTGCGCGCCGTGCGCGAACGATCGGGCATCATATCTGCCGATACTTCTGCTGAACAGGCTCAGGTTGACAGGCTGCATGCTGCACTGCGCGATGGCCCAGAGGCCGCTGCCCAGGCAATCTTTGCCTGGGATAGCTATGAGCCTCAGGGCTCTTCTGGCTCTATCGGGCAAATCGAGCGCGCGCTTGCCGCTGCCCATCCCGAAGCCCGGTACATTCTTTGCGGCCACACCCATGCGGAATTTATCGCCCAGTTACCATCTGGACAATGGATTGCCAACACAGGTACCTGGTGCTCGCGCCGCCAGCGCCCCACAGTAGCTGAGGCGCGTGCACTGCTCCCGTGGCTGCAGCATCCCAATATGGAGCAGTGCCCCCTCACCGACGCGACGCAATTGACTTTTGCCCTGCTGCACCGCCGCCTGGATGCCGGGACAGCACTGGGATTATATGCCTGGGAAGATCACCTGCACGACAAGAGAGCCGGTATCCCTATCCCGTTGGTCGCAGGATCTGCTGCCAGCAACAATCGCCCATAGGAGCGCAGAACGAGGAAAGCGAGAGTTTATGAGCCAGGAGAACCACGCACAGACCCTGCTGCTGATTGATGGCCATGCTCTGTTTCATCGCGCCTACCATGCCCTTACTGAGGAAATGAGCACGCGCTCCGGTGAGCCTACCAACGCAACGTATGGCTTCACGCGCATGCTCCTCGACATACTGCGCACCACCCAGCCCGACTACGTTGCTGTTGCTTTCGACCGCCCCGCACCAACCTTTCGCCATCGCGAGTTTCAGGCTTATAAAGCCCAGCGACCGGCTCTACCGGAGAGCATGCGCCCACAGTTCGCTCGCGTTCGCCAGATCATCGAGGCTTTTAATATCCCTATCTATGAGCTTGATGGCTACGAAGGCGACGATATCCTGGGCACACTGGCCGCCCAGGCGACCAGACAGGGATTAGAGACTATTATCGCCACTGGCGACCTGGATACCCTGCAACTGGTCGGCCCACATGTCCGCGTCACCTTTGCACGCCAACCGCGCCGGGGTGAAATGGAAGTCTATGATGAGTGGGCAGTCCAGGCGCGTTATGGTTTTACCGCCGACAGACTGCCAGACTACAAAGCGCTGGTGGGCGATTCCTCAGATAATATCCCCGGCGTCCCAGGTATCGGCCCGAAGACAGCATCAAAGCTCATCGCTGTGTATGGCTCCCTTGAGGAGATTCTGGCACATGCCGACGAGCAAAGCCCGAAAGTTGCCGCTGCCTTGAAAGCATACGCCGATCAGGCTCGTCAGAGCAAACGACTGGCAACCATCGTGCGCGATGCCCCCATCAACCTTGATCTGGAGGCTTGCCGTGCCAACCGCTTCAACCGTGAGCGCATCCTGGCGCTCTTTCGGGAACTGGAATTCTATAGCCTCGTGGACCGTGTGCCATACCCTTCAGCTACCCCGCCGGCAAAGTCAGCACCAGAGAGCGACGAGATACCACCTGAAACTCCCACTGCCCCAGAAATGACACGCGCGGCGCCCACACCATCAGCAACACCATCAGAAAGTGGCCAGGTTGCCCAGCTCAGCCTCTTCGATAGAGAACCGGTTGCTGGCCCTGCTCCGCGGGAACAGGAAAGCAGTCCTACCGATCACCGCTCGCTATCTTCAGCCAGCGGGTTTGTGGATACTGGACCTCAGAGCATGCTGGCGGACCGCTCGTCAGCGGTCCACGCGCCAATGCTTGTCGCGGGAGAGCACCGGCTCGTGGATGTGCTGGTTATCACCACCGAGCCGGCGCTGGATGTGCTGGCAAAAAGCCTGGCGAGCGCCGGAGCGTTCGCCTTCGACGTGGAGACGACCGCGACCAACCCATTCCATGCGGAGATCGTTGGTCTGGCTTTTTCCATGGGTCAGGGCGAAGCATACTATATTCCCGTTGGCCATGTGCCTACACCAGAAGGCGCAGAGCCAGGACCGCAATTGCCGCTTCCACTGGTGTTGGACCGCCTGCACCCAATTCTGGCAGATGAACGCATTGCCAAATATGCCCATAATGCCAAGTACGATATGGTGGTCCTGGAGCGATATGGTCGCACGTCCCCTACCCAAAACGCGATAGAAAATCCCCTGGTGCGTGGCCTTGCCTTTGATACCATGGTGGGAGCTTATCTCCTCAATCCTGGACGGCGTGGCCTGGGACTCAAAGAACAGGTCTTTGAGCACCTCAACATCGTCATGACGCCCATCAGTGAATTGATTGGCAAGGGCACCAGGCAAATCTCCTTTGCCCAGGTACCAGTCCACATTGCCGCTCGCTATGCCGGCGCCGATGCGTTGATGACCTATCGGCTCGTTGACCCCATTGAGCGCCAGCTCCGTGAGCGGGGTCTCTATGAGCTCTTCCGCAACATCGAGATGCCCCTGATCCCCGTTCTGGTGGCGATGGAACTGGCCGGTATTCGCGTTGATCCAGCGTTTCTCCAGCGCATGGCCGATGAGCTATCCCACCAGCTCCAGGCCCTGGAGCGCGAGATTTATGCCGCTGTTGGCCATGAATTCAATATCAACTCAACCCGGCAACTGGCCGATGTGCTCTTCAAAGACCTGCGCCTGCCGCCCGCACGCAAAACCCGCACTGGCTACTCGGTAGATGCCGAGGTGCTCGAAAATCTGCGTGGGCAACATGAGGTAATTGACTACCTGCTGGAGTACCGCCAGTTATTAAAGCTCAAATCCACCTATGTCGATGGCCTGCTGACCCTGATCGATCCCCGCGATGGCCGCGTCCACACTTCCTTCAATCAGACGATTACCAGCACTGGCCGGCTTTCCAGTAGCGAACCGAACCTGCAAAATATCCCCGTCCGCACGGCGGTTGGCCGGCAGATCCGCCGCGCGTTTGTGGCTGATGAAGGCTATATGTTGCTGGCAGCCGACTACTCCCAGATCGAGCTGCGCATCCTGGCGCACATCACGCGCGAGCCACGCCTGGTAGAAGCATTCCGCCGGGGGGAGGATATTCACGCGGCAACCGCTGCCACCCTGTATGGTGTACCTATCGATCAGGTGACACCAGCACAACGCCGGATCGGCAAGACGCTGAACTTCGCCATTATCTATGGCCAGTCCCCCTATGGGCTATCGCGTGTTGCCGATATCTCCGTAGAAGAAGCTGCCCAGTTCATCCGTAACTATGAGGCAACCTTCCCCGGCGTCAAGCGCTATGTCGAGGAAACCCTGCTGAAGGCACGCACCCGAGGCTATGTTGAAACGCTGCTCGGCCGACGCCGCTATCTACCCGATCTGGCCACCTTGCCCACAGTCCAACGCCAGGCTGCCGAACGCGAAGCCATCAATATGCCCATCCAGGGAACCAATGCCGATATTATCAAGATCGCCATGATCCGCCTCCACCGCAGCTTCGCCGAGCTGGGCATGAAAACCCGCATGCTCCTCCAGGTCCATGATGAACTGGTCTTTGAAGTCCCCGAAGGGGAACTGGAGCTCGCCAAGGGTATCGTACGCGCCACCATGGAGGAAGCTATGGAACTTGTGGTCCCGTTGCACGTCGAAATAAAAGTCGGCAAAAATTGGTACGAAGTCGAATAAAAAAGGGGAATCGTCATGAAGATGTCCAGGCGTATGCAAAACTTGCCACCCTATCACTTTGCAAATGCCGCAAAACGGATCGCCGAACGGCGCGCAGTAGGCATTGATGTGATCAATTTATCTATGGGTGATCCTGACCTCCCCACGCCAGACGAGGTTATCGATGCATTGTGTGAGGCTGCACATGACCCGATCAACCAGCGTTACCCCGAATATCGGGGAATGGGCGATCTGCTCATCGCCATCAAACGCTGGTTCCAGGCCCGCTTTATGGTTGGCCTCGCCCCAGAGACTGAAATCCTGCCGCTCATCGGCTCCAAAGAGGGCCTGGCTCATCTCCCACTGGCCCTGCTCGATCCAGGCGATGTGGCGCTCGTCCCCGATCCCTATTACCCCGTCTACCGCTCCTCAGTAGCGCTGGCCGAAGCCGAAGCATATCTGATCCCGCTGGACCCCCAGGCAGGCTACCTACCTGATCTGGAAAGCATTCCCCCCGATGTTTTGCGCCGGGCAAAGATGCTCTGGCTGAACTATCCCAATAATCCTACCGGTGCCTGCGCCCCTGCTGACTTCTTCCACCACGCCGTGCGCTTCGCACGGGAACACGATATCCTGCTCGTTCACGATATGGCGTATTCCGAAATCAGCTACGACGGCTACCGCCCCATGAGCCTGCTGGAAATCCCTGGCGCCAAGGATGTTGCCGTCGAGTTCCATTCATTCTCTAAATCCTTCAACATGGCCGGCTTCCGCCTGGGCTTCCTCGCCGGCAACGCCACCATAGTGGATGCGCTCGGCCAGCTTAAATCTAATATTGATACAGGTATCTTCCGTCCCATCCAGCGCGCCGCCATTCGCGCTCTCAGCCTATCCCGCGAATGGATCGCTGAGCGCAACGCCATTTACCAGCGCCGCCGCGATCTGGTGGTGGCCACCTGTAACACCGTTGGCATGAAGGCAGCAACTCCCAAAGCCGGCCTCTACGTCTGGGCAGCCGTCCCCCCAGGCCGGACAGCGGCAGAGTTTGCCATGTGGCTTCTGGATGAAGTTGGCGTCTTCGTGACACCAGGCACGAACTTCGGCGCCGGCGGTGAGGGCTTTGTGCGCATCTCATTAACCGTGCCGGATAAACGGCTTGAGGAGGCTATGGCACGGCTGGAGCGCGCCGTCTGAGCTTCTAAGCTAAAGGCGGCGGACGCACCCCCCTGCCATCAGACAGGGATAAGTTCTTCTACTGGCTGATGGGGATGATATGCCCGCTGATAGTGCCATCATCCCCAATCTCCAGAAGCCCGATCGTGGCCGCCGTTGCCGGCCACCGCCCTGTTGCGCTGCCAGGATTAAAGAGCAACTGCCCACCAATCCACTCGTTATAAGGATGATGCGTGTGCCCGAAGACGACACACTGGGCATCAGGAAACTCCCGCCGGGCCTCTTCGGCAATCTGTGTTCCCCACGCTTTATTGTGTGGATCCCACATGCGGCCATGCTCACCCAGAATATGTACCAGGCCGATCAGACTGTTACGGATACGCACCCGCCGCTTGATGGGCAGGGCACGAATCACTTCCTCATGCTCAATATTGCCCTGCACCGCCTCTACTGGCGCAATCTCCTCCAGCTCCGCGATCACGCGCAGCGTCGAAAGGTCGCCAGCATGGAGGATAAGTTCAACACCGGCAAAATGGTTGCGCAGGTTCGCCACTAGCGCCTGAGCTTGTCCGGAAATATGCGTATCTGAGATCACTCCTATCCGGTGCATTGGTTGCCTCCATGACTACCCGAAGAGGGTCAGCCTTCCCTGGCTAAAGAACAATTGGCCAGCGCTGACCGCCCGGCTAGCGAATATACTCCTGTCCCCCCATATATGGCCGTAGCGCCTCCGGCAGGCGCACCGACCCATCTGGCTGCTGATGATTTTCCAGCAGCGGTATCATGATCCGTGGCGTCGCCAGCGCCGTATTATTGAGCGTGTGCACAAACCGCACGCGCCCCTCGCTATCACGATAGCGGATATTGGCCCGCCGTGCCTGATAGTCATGGAAGTACGAGTCCGAATGAGTCTCGCGATAGCGCCCCTCCGATGGCACCCATGCCTCCAGATCATAACCTTTCACCTTGGCATCGCCCAGATCACCTGTACAGAGGACAACGACCCGATAGGGCAGCTCCAGCGCCTGCAGAATCTCCTCCGCATTCGCTCGGAGCGTCTCATGCCAGTATACCGACTCCTCATGGTCGTTACGGCAGATCACGTACTGCTCAACCTTGTTGAACTGGTGGACACGCATGATACCCCGCGTATCCTTCCCATAGGTGCCAGCCTCCCGTCGGAAACAGGGCGAATAGGCGGCAAAGCGCAGCGGCAGCTCCTCTTCACGCAGAATCTCCCCGCTAAACATCCCCGTCACTGAAACCTCTGCGGTGCCCACCAGGAAAAGCTCATCTTTCTCGATCTCGTAGACCTGCTCCCGCCCACGGGGAAAGTGCGATGTCCCCTCAAAGGCGAATGCCTTGGCCAGCGCCGGAACCACCAGCGGCGTGAATCCCTTCGCCACCATGCGGTCCATTGCAAAATGCAGCAGTGCCAGCTCCAGTCGCGCCGCATCGTTCTTCAGGACATAACTGCGGCTCCCTGCCACCTTGGCACCGCGCTCAATATCCAGCAGATCCAGGTCCTGCATGAGCGTCACATGGTCTTTAATAGGGAACTCAAAACGCCGTGGCTCCCCCCAGCGCGCAATCTCCACATTCTCTGTCTCATCGACCCCATCGGGGACGCTGGGATCAGGAATGTTGGGAACAAGCAGAAGCAGATCGTGCAATCGTGCCTCCATCTCACGGAGCTGCGGTTCCCGTTCCTTGATCGCCTCACTAAGTTGCCTGCCCTCGCCAATAAGCCGCTGGCGTAGCTCCTCATCCCTGCCGGCGTCACGTACTTGCTTGGAGAGTCGGTTCTGTCGGGCACGTAAATCCTCCACCTCATGCTTAAGGGCGCGAATGCGCTCATCCAGCTCCAGCAATGCCTCTATGTCTACTTCCACCTGCCGCCGACGTGCCGCATCCTTGACGATATCCGGATGATTGCGAATAAATGCCAGATCCAGCATAGAAAACCCTCCGCTAATGTAGTATTTGTTAGCTCATTCGACCAGGTTGCGTGAGATTTACACCACGAAAGCAAACTTGAACGCTATTGCCCATGAAAAAAGCTGCCCATCCCTCAGGGACGGACAGCTCAAAACTGCCGTGGTGCCACCACTGTTCGCGGAAGCCACTCTGCCGCTTCGTACACGCCACCTCTTCCAGGCATGGACAGAGCAGCCCCGCCTCGATCGCCCGCTAACGGAGGCGAACCGTTGCCGCTGACTCTGCTGCATTTATTGGCTATGCTACCCCAATAAACACAGCATTTTGGCGCAAGGCTCCCAAGGGGATTTCCGCTGTGCTCCCACCGCGTCGCACCAGCCCCGCGGCTCGCTGCCTGGCGATCACAGCGTACTTGTCCTGGTCATCGCCACTGCCCATCAGGAATCAATCCATACCAAAGAATAACAAAGGATGGAGCAGTTGTCAAATGCCCTCGACAGGCAAACAACCCCTCCTCACCAGAGCTGCGGCTGACTGCCCTACCCAAGCAGACTGTAGGGATTCTGGAGCAGGCGCTTCACTTCCTGAAGGAAGCGCGCCACCCCTGCCCCATACAGGATACGATGGTCCGCTGACATCGTCACCGGCATAATATCCCGAATCACAGGCTGGCCATCCACCGGCACAAACTGCTTGCGTACCGAGGCAACCGCCAGAATAGCCGCCTCCGGTGGATTGATAATCGCCACAAACGAAGTAACATCCATCATCCCCAGGTTAGAGACCGAGAACGTCCCGCCTTCGAGATCAGCCTGGCTCAGCTTGCGTGCGCGTGCCTTTTCCACAAGCGCCTTAGCCTCCCGGGCAATTGTGCGCACCCCTTTCAGGTTAGCATCGCGGATCACCGGCACCACCAGGCCATCCGGTATATCTACGGCGATACCGATATTGATCTGCTTATGACGGATGAACTGACCGTCCTGGAAGGAACTGTTGACCTCTGGAAACTTTTCCAGCGCCAGTGCACATGCCTTAACAACCAGATCGTTGATGCTAACCTTGACCTCATCTTCGCCCGCGCTGGCATTGAGCGTCTGGCGCAGCGCCAGCAGATCGGTCACATCGATCTCTGTGCTGACATAGATATGCGGAATTGCCTGCTTGGCTTCGACCATGCGCCGCGCAATAGCCGCCTGCATCCGTGAAGGCTTAATAACCTCAGCCTCTGGTGGCGCTGCTGGCGCAGCAGGAGTCGGTGCCGGTGCTTCTACCGGAGCAGCAACCGGCTGTGGCGCGGCGACAGCCGGAGCCATACGCTGCTGCTCGAGATAGTCCTCAATATCTGCCCGCTCAATGCGACCCCCAGGACCACGACCCTGGATCTGCCGCAGATCCAGGCCATGCTCGGCGGCCATCCGGCGCGCCAGCGGCGAGGCTTTGATCCGTGCGCCCTCTTCTATCCCTGCCGGAACCCCCATGGCCGGTGGCGCAGCCGGGGCAGCTTCAGCGCCACGCCGTGCCTCCGCTGCTGATACTTGAGCAGTTGGTGCACCCGCAGCGGTACCTGGCCGCTCACCCGCTGCCACAGCAGCGCCGGCTACGGCACGCCCATCTTTGGCGCCAGCTTTAGCAGCCTCCCGTTGCTCTGGCTTTCGGGCACCTTCCCCGGAGCCAATAATGGCAACCGGCTGGCCGATAGGCACCGTCTCCCCCTCCCCTACTAGAATTTGCTCCAGAATACCAGCATCATAGGCTTGCAGGTCCATCGTGGCCTTATCAGTCTCGATCTCTGCCAGGATATCACCCCTCTTGACCTCATCCCCCGGTTTCTTCAGCCAGCGACCAATCGTACCTTCTTGCATGGTATCGCTGAGCCTGGGCATAGTTACTTCTGGCATGGCTTATCTCCTCCGGCGCGGTGCTAGGTCGTTGATCGCATCTAGCAGTTGCTGTGCACCCGTCAATGCCGCCCGTTCAAGCGGCTTCGCGTAGGGAAGCGGAACCTCGACACTTGCCACGCGTTTAACCGGGGCGTCGAGATAATCGAAAGCCTCCTCCTGCACGGTCGCCACAATCTCAGCACCTACTCCATACGAGCGCCAGTCTTCCTCAAAGACAATGGCCCGGTTCGTCTTCTTGACCGAGTTGATGATGGTCTCGCGGTCTAGCGGTCGCAGCGAGCGTACATCTACCACCTCTACGCTCAGCTTGTCCTCTTCCTCAAGCCGGCGCGCTACATCCATAGCTACGGCTGCCATGCGCGAGTAGCTGATCACCGTCAGATCTTTGCCCTCTCTGGCGACCTTTGCCTGGCCAAAGGGGATCGTATAGTCGCCATCTGGCACTTCGCCTCTGGTATTGTAGAGCGCCAGATTTTCCAGAAAGAGCACCGGGTTATTGTCACGTATGGCCGTGCGTAGCATGCCGCGCGCATCGGCTGGCGTCGCGGGGGCAACCACCTTCAGACCGGGCACATGGGCGAACCAGACCTCCAGGTTCTGCGAGTGAGTAGCGGCCAGCTGTTGTCCACCCCCACCCGGCGTACGGATTACCAGAGGGATCGGACACTGACCACCGAACATGTAGTAGATCTTGGCCGCGTGATTCACAATTTCATCCATTGCCAGCGTGATGAAATTAATGGTCATAATCTCTACTACCGGCCGCAGACCGAGCATAGCAGCCCCAATGGCCAGGCCGACAAACCCATTTTCACAGATAGGCGTATCCACCACCCGCTTCGGACCAAACTCCTGGAGGAGACCGGCAGTAATTTTATACGACCCCTCAAAGACCCCGATCTCCTCTCCGATCAAGAACACATTCTCATCGCGCAGCAATTCCTCGCGCAGCGTATCGTGGAGTGCCTGCCGATAGGTCATCTCCGCCATAGCTATTTCCCTCCTGCCAGCGCATCATCCGGCGCATATATAAAATCAAACAGGCTCTCTACCGGTGGATCAGGACTCTCCTCGGCGAACTGGACCGCGGCATCCACATCGCGCTGCGCCCGCTCCGTAATTTCATGGATGCCCTCATCGTCAAGCAGACCGGCCCCCTTTAAACGCGCGGCGAAGAGCGTAATGGGATCACGTGCGCGCCCTCTTTCAACCTCCGCTTGATCTCGATAGCGGTCGGGATCGACTACCGAATGGCCGCGAAAGCGGTAGCTGACCGCCTCGATCAGGCTGGGCTCGTGCTGCTCCCGAGCAATCCGGGCTGCCTCGCGCACCGCATCGCGCACTGCCAGCACATTGGTCCCATCTACCCGCTCGCTGCGCATATCGTATGCGCAGGCCTTACGGTACAGCTCAGCCACAGCCGAACCCCGGTCTACACGTAAGCCCATTCCATACTGATTGTTGACGATGAAGTACACAATAGGCAGGTGATAGATCTTAGCCAGGTTGAGTGATTCATGGAAAGGACCCCCGTTCGTCGTGCCATCGCCCATCTGGCAGGCAACAACCTCATTGCCTCCACGGTATGCCACCGCAAAGGCCGCGCCCGTAGCCAGAGGCAACTGACCTCCCACGATCCCGTAGCCACCCATAAAGCGCCGTTCGATATCAAAAAGATGCATTGAGCCGCCGCGCCCTTTAGAGCAGCCAGTTTCCTTCCCAAACAATTCGGCCATCACCGCCTGGGGTGAGATGCCCCGGCAGATTGCATAACCGTGCTCACGGTAATTCGTGTAGATGTAATCAGTTGGCTCAAAACCAGCACAGAAGCCGACCACGGTTGCCTCTTCGCCAAGATTGAGGTGACAGTAGCCACCAATGCGCGCTCGCTGGTACATCTCGCCGGCCTTCTCCTCAAAAAGGCGGATCAGCACCATCTGGTAGTAATAATTTAGTAAGGTCTCCCGATCTTCGCCCTCAAGCGACGGCGTCCGGGTTTGATCGCGCGCCGGCGCAGTGTCGCGCGTATTCGCTTGTGTTTGCTGCTGCGTATCCATACGATCTCCTGATCCTTTCTGACCGGCATGCCGACCTGGCCGGCATGCCGGGTTATCGCGCGATCTGGAAGACGCCAGCCTGACCAGAATGCTTATGATCCTGGCGGTGCTGGCTCAGATGAGGCAACAACTTCTTCAGCCCCACAGCGGGGACAGCGTTCTGGTGGTTCGTCGCTATGCGTTACCTCCCCGCAAACATGGCATACCCAGCGGGTGGCAATTTCCCTGACCAGATCGGCCCGGCTAATGATCCCGATTAACCGACCCTGGTCAAGCACCGGCAGACGCTTAATGCGTTCATGCACCAGAATATGGCTGACCTCTTCCAGATCGGTATCCTCGCTAACGCTGATGACCCCGCGCGTCATGATGTCGCCGACCTTGCGCCCCTCTTTAGCAATGACATCATACTCGGTCACCACACCGACCAGCACACCATCATTATTGACCACCGGTAAACCGCTGATTCGGTGCTGGGCGAGAAGACGCGCAGCCTGCTGCTTGGTCTGATCCTCTTTAACCGTAATAACCTGCCTGGTCATCACATCTTTAACTTTCATGCGGCCTCCTTTCCGTTCTCTGTTGGGGGCAAAAGATCGATCATGTCTGCTGCCACACCAACGCTTATTGTACCCCATGGCAGCAACGACTCTTGAACTTCCGAGGGCACTATATCCTGCGCATGGGATCTGCACCGACAAATGTCCATCACAGAGCCTGGTTCATCTTTATTGATTGGGGAAAGAGCGCCTGCTCTCAAACATCGCAGCCCTCAGCTCACTCACGCTGAGCTGCAGGTCCGCCAGATGGGGTTTTGCCTTATCTGCCGCCTACTCGGCAGATGCGCGGCGCAGGCGAATCAGCCGACGAGGACGTGCAACAATTGCAAGAAAGAGCCGGTGACGGAGCTGCTCCCAGTGCCTGTCCATTTCGCGCAGCTCATCGCTGGTTGGCGCAGCGCGAGCACTGCCCCAGCGTAAGCGGACATAGAGATCCCCCAGATGTTGCAGGGCATAGCCCTGCTGGGGCAAATGAGCCCTGAGAAAGGTGAGATATTCATAAGGGGTCTGCGACGGCCGCGCCGCAAGACCAGCCCAGCTTGCCAGACGGCAGAGCCGGCCAAACGCCTGCTGAACCGAGTGCACATGGCGGAAAAGCCATATCCAGCAGGCGGTAGCGAGCGCAAAAAGGAAGAAGAGGAAGCCAGCAGAGCTGCCAGCAATGTAGATGGACGTCAATGAGCCATGGGTCGCTCCGTGCGATCCCCGGATAGAGCTGCTGCCCTCCTGGTTAATCCGCTCAAGCTTATTTCGCGATCCGCTGGCATCGGGGATTTTGTTGGTCGGTCCACCACCAGCAGAACCGGCCGCATACTGACCAGGTGCCGGGCGAGTGAACGTCGGAAATGTTGCTGAAGGCTCGAAATTAATCCAGCCGTAACCGGCGAAGTAGATCTGCGTCCACGTATGGGCATCGGTACCATGTACCACCCAATCATGATGTGCCGGGTCATAAACACCGTCGGTAAAGCCATTGGCCACACGTGCCGGCATGCCCAGTGTGCGCGCCATAATAGCCATCGTGGTGGCGAAAAATGTGCAGAAACCACGACGCTGCTGCAAGAACCAATCAACGGCATCTTCATTAGCCGGCGGTTGCGGATTCTGGGTCGAATAGGTAAACTCGGTACGCAGGTGTGTCTCCAATGCTACAGCCATGTCGTACATATTCGTAGCCCCTTGGGTCCAACGACGAGCCGTAGCCGCAACATTTGGCGAGAGATCTGCCGGTAATTGGAGATAAAGGGCTAATAGAGCAGGATCGTAGGTTTCAGATGAGCTGATATCGGCAGGACTGTTCGGAAACTTGGGCGCGTTCGCCGGCAGTGGCACCGCGCGAAGCATTTGGGGATCTGCGCTGGAAACTGCTGACCACATCGTATAGCGCATATTTGCCTGAAGTGGCCTGGTCGCTGCCCATGAAACATTGCCAGCCGCGTTGGCATCCACAACCATCGGCACTGAAGCCGCTACTGGCTCAGAAGCACCGAAAAGATACGGTTGTGTGGCCAGCGGCGGATTCACAAGATGCACATCCTGGCGAATCGTATGGGTATAGAACGACGCGATACTCAGATCCACACCCGCCGGTACGGTCTGTGGCTGCACACTGCTCGAGGTCCACGTATGTCCATCAAAATGGTCGTAAGTAAAACCTACAAGATACTGGCCCGCCTCCTGCGTAGTATAGTCAAGCACAACGATCTTCGGCAGATTCACGGTGCCAGTGAGGGTCAGATGATCACCAAAAAAGTTCGCCTGAATGCCACCATTCCCGCCCGGAATGTTCATCAGTTGATCAAAACGGTTCTGAATCGCGATCCATGGCCTGTTAATCGTCTCCCAGAGCGTCTGAGCCGCTACACTGGTATTGCCTGTCGGCAGAAGCCAGGAAAGAAGCAAGACACCTATGGTAAAAATTGCCCCCGCCTGCATGAAATCCCATCCAAGATCCGGTGAGAAGCGCAGGCCGAGCCGCCGCCAGGAACGTATGGACTCGGCAAGGGTGAACCGCATCAGGAGGAGCAGCGTGCCGACTAAAAAGAAGATGAGAAAGATAATGTTTTCTGGCCCACTATAGTTCAGATTGATCAGCAACACCACGCCATTGGCCACTGCGGCCAGCCAGGGGCGACGCGTCCGATAAGTCAGCCAGGAGCTCAGATAGCCAAGAAAGAAGCTGATAACGGCCAGGAACAGCAGAAAGATCGTATCGTCGCTGCTTGTGCCATTGGGTGTCATAGCGCGATGCACCCAGATGACGATGTGGATCAGCAATGCGGACCAGCGACCACTCAGTGCCACCGTGGTGGTCTGCCAAGCGGCAAAAGCAACCCCACTCATGATTGCCACCGTATGGAGAAAGAAGCGCGGCACACGACGCAACTTGGCGGTAATCAGGCCGAGCACTAGACCCACACCCGTCGTAGTGGTCAGGATGCCCAGATTGTTCACCCAGTCTACGCGCTGAATGCACCAGATAACGCTGTAGACCATGAAGGCGAGCAGAAAGAATGAAAACCACCCCTCCTCAATTTTCAGGTGCAGACGCCGGCGCTGAGTGTCAACGGGCTCATGCATAATTCGCTCGGTCGTGAGTGACATCAGGGCCTCTCCTTCACAGCCTGACCTCATTTATTATAGTATAAAAAAAGTGATTCAGCAGCCTCCGCCACAACCTTTATCAAACAATCGGGCCCTCTTCAAGCACGTGAACCAGCGGATCACCACGACGAATGACCATCGTTGGTATCCCCAGGCTGATTAAAACGTCTACAGCGTGCTCATTCGATGGGTAAACATCAAATGAGCTGGGATCAATAGCGATCACCGCCGGCTTGACACCACGTCGCCGCAGCTGTTGCAGTCCCTCCTGCCAGTCATCATGCCAGGATGGCGTGATGACAATCGCCGCAGTATTGCGCGCAAAATGCATGCCCTGAATGGCCAGCGCCTCGCTCAGGGATGGGCCAGGACCGGCATGAATGCAGGCCAGCAGCTCAAGAATACGCTCGATCTGCCGCTGACCACGATCCAGGTTCAGAAATTCGTAGTGCCCCGCGTTGACGACCAGACCGACCGCTACATCATTCTCCAGCAAATAATTGGCCACCGTCGCAGCAATGGTTACACCATATTCCTCAGTTGAGGCATCATCCTCGCCTGCCTGGACATTCTGCTGCAAATCCAGGAAGATCCAGGCATCAATTGAGGGGTCAAGATCAAACTCCTTGACCATCAACTGGCGCAGGCGTGCACTGGTGGGCCAGTGAATGCGATTCATGCTGTCACCACTGACATATGGACGCACAGTGACCGCATTCGTGGTCGTCTGGAGTGCACGCTGTGAGCCCCGTCCATGGCCAGGCAATTCACCAGGATACAGATCAAAGCGCGTGATAGGCAGCACCGCCGGCAGCACCAGCAGCGGCCGCGGCTGTACCAGGAGCATACGCCGCTGAAAAAGACCAAGCAGATCTCGACTGGTCACTACCGCCGGACCCAGCACATAGCGCCCCCGCCGCCGACAGAGCGTCCGTGTCTTCCAGGGAACCCGCGAGCGTCCACGAACGCTGGCAACATGACCGGCGTAATGATTCGGCAGGTCCGACTCATCGGTGATCTGCACCCCCAGCTTAGGCAGGCTGCTGTGATTCTCCAGAGCGAATCGCTCTTCCAGTATCTCTCCTACCTGAACACGGGTGGCCGACGATACCCGTGAGAGCGAAAGACCCCGCAGATTCAGAACAGTCCACAGGTAGGAGAAAAACAATGTGGCCAGTAAAACATAGGCCAGCAGGTACAGTACGCGCCAGCCGGTCGTCAATGCAAAGAAGAGGAGCGCCAACGCCAGCGCCACCACCTGCCATGGACGCATTACGACCGCCTCCCTATCCAGGCACCGGGTACAGGAGTCTCTTGCAATAACTCGTCGAGAATCGCTATGGGCGTTACCCCTCGCACGCGTGCTGCCGGTGTTACAATGATGCGGTGACTCAGGGTTGCCCTGGCCAGCGCTTTCACATCGTCCGGTATCACATAATCGCGACCCTCGATAGCCGCCAGCGCCTGGCTCGCGCGGAACAGTGCCAATGACCCGCGCGGGCTCACCCCTAAATACACATTGGCATGATGACGAGTGGCATCGGCAATCGCCACAATGTATTCCCGTACGCTCGTATCCACATGGACTTCGCGGATGGCCATCTGCAACTCCACCAGCTCTTCCGCGCTAATGATCTGCCCGATCGACTCGATCGGATGACGTCGCTGCTGACGATCGAGAATATCGACCTCATCGCGCAGCCTGGGATAGCCCAGGCTGATATTCATCATAAAACGATCGAGCTGCGCTTCCGGCAGGGGAAAGGTGCCCTCGTATTCGATCGGGTTCTGAGTGGCCAGAACAAGAAAAGGAACCGGCAACGGATAGGTTATACCATCGACAGTCACCTGACCCTCTTCCATCGCTTCAAGCAAAGCCGACTGTGTCTTCGGTGTCGCCCGGTTGATCTCATCAGCTAAAACCATCTGGGCCATAATCGGTCCGGGACGAAACTCAAAATTATCGGTCTTCTGGTTAAAGATCGAGACACCCGTCACGTCGCTTGGCAGTAGATCAGGAGTAAATTGGATACGTTTGAAGCTGCATCCGATAGACTTCGCGATAGACTTAGCAAGCACCGTCTTCCCCACACCGGGAACGTCCTCAATGAGAATATGTCCACGACAGAGAACGGCTATCAGCGCAAGCCGTACAGCATCGCTTTTCCCCACAATCACTTGCTCAACATTGGCCACAATCCGCTTCACAGTACTTGCAATTTCTTGCATTGATTGCACAGCTACTCCCCTGCTCTCTCTGGCTTGCCGCTGGCATCAGCGGACCTCACCTTTGGCCCTGTCCCCCAGCGGAACAACGAGACCCCCTGAGAAAACGGCATAGCGCCTGTCTCTCGCGCCGGCACGGGCAGGATGATAGGCCGCTCGCCGAACTCCCCCTCGTCGCTGGTAAGACAGATAGGTTGCCAGTAATGATCGTCACGCCTCTGCCCTATTATGGCTACAACAATGCCCGATGTGACTTCATTGTACCATTTATACGGCGTTACGCATACCATGTTATATACCGTTGCGACACGCTTGAAAAGCCAGGACCCCTTCTGCCCGATTTCCCCTGGCACTGGCAGAACAGAGAGCCCTGCGACAGGACGATTGAGCCGTCCTGACGGTGTGCTGCGCTAGCTGACGATGCAAAGCGCCCCGGCCGCTGTAGTGCGCGATCATCAACCATCAGTGCCCGGCACCTCTACCTGTCTGATCCTGCGAAGGAGTCCCTTGTGCCGGGCAATGGCACATGATACAATGAAACTATCCAGAAATTATTGAGCGCATGCAGATCGTTATGGATGTTTGCCTGGTATATACCGGTAGCCCGTGAGATCTGCACTTGCATCACTCAGCAATAGGGAGGTTAGCCTATTAATAAGGACTCTCGGGGGAGCGACCGCACACGCGAAATACGCGTGAATGAGCGTGTGCGTGCACGCGAGGTACGCTTGATTGATGAAGATGGCACCATGATCGGCGTTATGAGCTCGGCGCAGGCGTTAGCTATCGCCCGCGAACGTGGTCTCGATCTCGTGGAGGTGTCGCCCAATGCTACACCGCCTGTCTGCAAGCTCATGGACTATGGACGGTACAAATACGAGCAGGCGAAACGGGAGAGCGCGGCGCGCAAACATCAGAAAACATCGGAACTGCGCGAAATTCGTATGAAGCCGCACACCGATGAGCACGATGTGCAGGTCAAAACCCGGAAGATTCAAGAGTTTCTGGCCGATGGTGATAAAGTAAAAGTCAGCGTTATCTTCCGTGGGCGTGAACTGGCCCATACAGAGTTGGGACGGCATTTATTAGACCAGGTGGCCTCTCAGCTCAAAGGAACTGGTACAGTCGAGCGGCCTCCCATGATGGAAGGCAGAATGATGTCCATGATTGTGGCACGTGCCCCTGGGTGGGACCCATCTGCCAAAGAAGCTTCCTCCAGCACCAGTTAGTACAAACCGCGTCGCCAGAATGGGCACGTCTGGCGGCCCTTGATGATGCCGTCGGCGGGAGGATAGGCGCTCCCGCCGCTCTTTTTGCTATCTCTCATCAGCCAGCCTGCTATGAAACTGGAGGTAGACTGTTGTACGAGGAGGCCGTCTGATGAGCCAGGAATGGTCGGCCTTGAACCAGTATGGCATCACAGAGCCGCTTACCCGCCAGATGAGCCGCCTGGCACAGGCGGAGGCGGCGATTGACCAGGCACAACTGCGCACGATCGAGCAGTTATACACGGTTAGCCAGGGCCTGTATGAGGTAGCTACGGCGCTCCATCAACAGGCACGGATGCTCGAACACGCCGTTGAAGGGGTGTTCGCCGCCGATGTGAGCGACCCGCGCACTCGCCTGCTGGCACAAACGCTCAGCCTGAGCCGCCACGCCGATCTGCGGCTTGCCCAACTGAGCCATTTACTCAGCGAAGCTATCCAGATCATCATCGATACGCGGAGCGAGAGCACAGAGTTGCAACATGAGCGCACCCGTGTTGGTACACTCATCAATGTCGCGCACACCATCAACTCGACGCTAGAACTCAGCCAGGTGCTCGACCTCGTAATGGACCAGATCGTCCAGGTCATGCGCGCCGAGCGCGGCTTTCTGATGCTCTACCATGAAGATTCCGCTACTCTGGAACTCTCGGTTGCACGCAATCTCGATCAGCAGACCATCAGCGAGCTCGATTCCTCTATCAGCCACCGTGTCGTCGATCGCGTCTGGGCCACGCACACACCGCTCCTCACGACAAATGCCCAGCAAGATACCCGCCTGAGTGGCAGCGACAGCGTTTTCACTTATGGCATTCGCTCCATCCTGTGCGCGCCGCTGCGCGTGCGTGACCGCAGCATCGGCGTCGTCTATGTCGATAGCCGTACAACCGCCAATCTCTTCCAGGAAGCTGACCTCGATCTGCTCACAGCCTTATGCGATCAGGCCGCTGTTGCCATCGAAAATGCCCGGCTCTACACGGCTGTGCGCGCGCAGATGCGCGCAATGAGCGAGATGCAGACCTATATGGAGAACGTGTTCTCTTCTATCTCCAGCGGCGTCGTGACAACCGACACCGCTGGACAGGTCATCAGAATCAATCGCGCGGCAATGCGCCTCTTCGGGCTGACACCCGCGGCCCTTAATCGCCCCATTGCTGAAGTCTTCGCCGGCGTTCAGGGAGTAGACGTCGCCGCGCTCGTGCGCCAGGTCGCCGAACGGAATGAGCCACTTATCGGCTACGAGACCAATTGCCGGCTCCCTGATAACAGCGATCGTTATCTGCGTCTCGGCATAACCACCCTGCGTGATGCTGCCCAGCAACATCTGGGGCAGGTACTCATCGTCGAAGATCTCACCGAATTGCAGCACTCGCAGCGGCGCGCCGAACGCATTAAGCGGGTCTTTGGCCAGTACGTGCACCATACGGTTGTCGAACAGCTCATCAGCGACCCCGATGCACTGCATCTGGGCGGAGAGACGCGAGAGGTAACAATTGTCTTTGCCGATATGCGTGCCTTCACCCGGCTGGGCGAGACAATTAGCCCCCAGGATCTGGTCAACCTGCTCAATGATTATCTGGAGGTACTCACACAGGCCATCTGGGAAGAGAAAGGCACCATTACCATGTTCATCGGCGATGCGCTGATGGCTATTTTCAACGCCCCCCTCCCCCAACCAGACCATGCCCTCCGCGGGGTACGCGCAGCCTGGGCCATGCGCCAGGCCATTGACCGTTACCAGGCCCGCTCTGGCGTCGCAGTCCCGCTGGTGTCCTATGGCATCGGTGTGAATACCGGGCCAGCAGTAGTCGGCAACATCGGTGCCCGTGAGCGCCTGCAAAACTATACCGCCATCGGCGATGCTGTCAACGTAGCGGCCCGCCTCCAGAGCACAGCAACTGCCAATCAGATTCTCCTCAGCGCCGCAACCTATGAGCTAGTGCGCGATACTGTCACCGTACGTGCGCTGGCCCCCCTCATCGTTAAGAACCGCCTGGAGCCGATCCATGCCTATGAGCTGCTGGGCGTGCAGTAGCCTTTAGATCGCTCGCTCCAGTACAAAACCTCGTGGATGCACCAGATAAAAGCCAAACCACTCATAGAGCCGGTGAGCATGGTAGTTCTGCTCCTCAGTGTTCAGGACGATCTTCCAGACATTGTGGCTGGCAAAGAAGCGCACTGCTTCGGCCATGAGGCGTGCACCAATACCCCGGCTATGATAGTCTGGATGGACCGCAATACGCACCAGGTACCCGATACCCTGCTCAACCGTATTAAACTGATAGCCAATAACCCGTTCGCCATCTGTCGCCACCACAAAATAGGGGTAAGTAGCCTGAATTTCCAGAAAGCCTGCGGCATCATAACGCCAGTGTGGCTCAAAGCAGGCCGCTTCCACCTCCAGCACCGCATCCAGATCAGATGACCGGAACGGACGAACGATCACCTGCTGATTCCCATTTGTCGGAATGCTAAAGTCCGTCTTATCGTACGAGCGAAGGGTCGTGATCATGTGGAAGTGCCGGGCCAGCAGCGCATCTTTAAGCCAATCAAACTCCAGGTCGCTGCCCGAATAATACAGGCGCTCAACACCAGCAAGATGTAGCTCCTGGCAGAGCACAGGGAGCAGCAGGTCGAGATACTGATGGTAGCGATGCCCCTCAGACCACGTAACTCCAAAGCCGGCAATCCAGGCACAGGGTGGCACCACTGCATGGCTCAGCAAGAACCCCCGCACCTGCGTGCCCGAGAAAGCTGCTACACCAGGAGCACGTGCCAATAACTTTCCCAGCTCCTCCAGGGCAAAGCGGTGATAGATATACTCTGAGGTATGAAAGAGACGGAGTAACCCATCCCGATCAGCGGACGTGAGCTGGCGCACTGCAATGGCCTGATTACGGATCATTGCCCATGCTCCTCTCGTCCTGCCTCCGGAGTCAGGGGGCTGGCGCGAGGACGGCGGCGGTAACCAGTGAGATGATGAATACGGCGCAGTTCCGTCACAATAGCATCAGTATTCCACCGGAATCCTGGCGATGGCGGCGGCCCAATACCGTCCACAACCTCGTCACCGCCAAGCAGGACATTAAGACACGAGACCATACACTGGGCGAACGCATCGAGATGATAGCCTCCCTCCTGTACCAGGATAAGGCGCCCACCGCACAACTCCTCGGCAAGCTCCTTAACCTGTCGAGTGAGCAATACATAAGAGACAGTATCCAGCCCCATACTGGCTAGCGGATCCTTCCAGTGCGCATCATAGCCGATTGAGACCAGAATGAACTCGGGCTGAAAGCGATCCGCCAGTGGGGCCAGCACCTGCCGAAAAATGGGATCATAGACCGACCAGCCGGAATATGCCGGTAACGGCACGTTGACCGTCGTTCCTTCCCCGGCACCGGCGCCAGTTTCATCGGCGCGTCCGGTGCCAGGATAGAGTGGCGACTGATGGGTACTGAAGTAGAGCACGCGCGGATCCTCATAGAAAATGTCCTGCGTGCCATTGCCATGGTGCACATCATAGTCAACTATGAGCACACGGCTCAGTCCATACCGATCAAGAGCATACCGGGCAGCGACGGCAACATGGTTAAACAGACAAAAACCCATAGCCCGCGATCTGGTTGCATGGTGACCAGGAGGGCGCACCAGCGCATAGGCGTTAACGATCTCGCCAGCCATAATCGCATCGATGGCCACCAGCGCGGCACCTGCGGCCATCCGTGCAACATCGTACGAGCGCGGCGAAATTGCGGTATCTGCATCGATGCGCCGGCCACCGGCCTGTGCCGCCTCCGCGATACTGGCGATGTACTGGCGATCATGCACAGCAGCCAGCTCGTCAAGAGTGGCCGGGCGCGGGCGCAGCTGTACTAACCCCTCGCGCTGAAGCCACCCAAGGGCCTGAAGCATATCCATTGCCGCTTTGAGCCGCTGGGGTGACTCCGGATGGCCGGGTGGCGTGAGATGTTCAAGAAAAATCGGATCATAAAGCAGCGCCGTCGTCATGCAGACTGTCCCCTCATCCGCTCGCATCAGGGCACCGATAGCTTATGTCCCTGGCGGCGTATTGCCTGCCGCAGGAGATCAGGAATATCGAAGATGGTATCGGCAACCGGAACATTGGCCCGGCGCAGCGCTTCAACCTTGCCTTGCGCCGTTCCCGTATTCCCAGAAATGATCGCACCGGCATGGCCCATGCGCTTGCCCGGAGGCGCAGTACGCCCCGAGATAAAGCCAACCACTGGCTTGGTCATCTCTTTAATATACTCAGCCGCTTCCTCTTCATCCGAACCACCAATTTCACCACAGAGAACTATAGCATAAGTGTCTCGATCCTTCTCAAAAAGCCGCAGGCATTCAACAAAGGCTGTGCCAATTATTGGATCACCACCAATGCCAATACAGGTGGACTGACCAAAACCGGCCTGGGTAAGAATATGGACAATTTCATAGGTCAGCGTGCCCGATCGTGAGATGAAGCCAATTCCGCCTGGCCTGAAGATATGATAGGGCATGATTCCGATCTTCCCCACGCCCGGCGTACAGAGACCAGGGCAATTCGGGCCGATAAGCCGCACCTGGCGCTCGTGCACAAAAGCCATGGCGCGTGCCATATCCATGACCGGAATGCCCTCAGTAATGCAGACGATCAGCCGAATGCCCGCGTCGGCAGCCTCCATTATGGCGTCAGCGGCACCGAGAGGAGGAACAAAAATACAACTGGCATTGGCACCGGTCGCTCTCTTAGCTTCGTGCACCGTATCGAATACGGGCACACCCTCAACCCGCTGACCGCCCTTTCCAGGTGTGACTCCGCCAACCACATTGGTACCGGCGGCGATCATCGCTCGTGTGTGAAAGGACCCCTCTCGCCCAGTAATTCCTTGAACGAGCACTTTCGTCGAATGATCAAGGAGAATACTCATCTGTCATTATCCCCGGTTCTTGATAGCGGCCACTATCTTTTCCGCCGCGTCACGCATATCCCTGCCCCAGGTGAGGCCAGCATTGGCCAGCATCGCTCTGCCTTCTTCCTCCCCTGTGCCCGAGAGCCGTACGACTATGGGCAACCCTTTGGGCAGATGCTCCTGGGCCAGAATAACTCCCCTGGCAACCTCTTCGCCACGGGTGATACCTCCAAAAATGTTGACCAGAATACCCTTCACGTCAGGGTCGCGGGCCACAAACTCCAGTGCGCGCTTCATCACATCCGCTTTGGCCCCCCCACCGATATCCAGAAAATTGGCCGGCTCACCCCCCACTTGCGCAACCATGTCCAGTGTAGCCATCACCAGCCCGGCACCATTGCCGATAATCCCAACATAACCATGAAGCTTGACATAGGTCAGATTCTCGCGCTTCGCCTCATACTCCAGGGGATTACTTTCCTCTGGCTCTGCCCAAGCGGCAAACTCCGGCTGGCGAATCAGCGCATTATCGTCAATCAGAATCTTGGCATCCGCAGCCAGTACCTGCCCATCGCTCGTAAGAGCCAGCGGGTTGATCTCCGCAAGCTGCGCGTCGGATTCAATGAAAGCTTTCACCAGCGCAGAGAGTATCGTTCCACCCTGTGCAATAACCGTGTGCGGCAGACCAGCTTCAGCAAGGAGTTTGCGCGCCTCAAACGCCGGAAAACCCCAGCGCATATCCACCGTGCGGCGCACAATCTTCTCAGGTGTTCTGGCTGCTACCTCCTCGATATCGATCCCTCCGGCGGCGCTCACCATCACAACTGGCGCCTGTGACTTGCGATCCATGATGACACCAGCATAATATTCCTCTTTGATATCGAGTTTGGGAACAACCAGCACCTTTTCCACACGCAGACCTTTGATATCCATGCCCAGAACCCGCGCCGCTGCCTCACGAGCCTGTTCAGGCGTATCACCAAACTGTATCCCCCCGGCCTTGCCACGTCCACCAACATACACCTGCGCCTTTATGACGACCGGCGTTCCCAGCTCCCGCGCTATCTGCTCGGCTTCCCCAGGCGTTGTCGCCACTTTCCCTGGTTGCACCGGAATACCATAGCGGCGCATGATTTCTTTTGCTTGATACTCGTGGATCTTCATTGCGCTGCCTTTCAAGAGAACGGTCCGCAGCCAGCACCCACCAGTACGCGGCTAGCTGGCATCTTCGGCCTGACTGCTGGCTACTCTAGCGATCCAGCATTCTACCATTATACGAATGCGCCTGAATGCATGTCAAGCCAGCTCGGTCGCTCGACCGCAAGATTCCTACCAGTGGCGTTTGCCACTCAGTCCAGATATAATATACCTAGAGACATGATATCATGCCTGGCGTTCTGCTCATCGTGGTGGGGAGGGTATACAACTTGCAACGGCCAGAAAGCGGCATGGCATAACCATCGATGCCAATGGATAGTCACCCTGTGGAGCAGAGCTCGACGCTACGCAATCAGAAAAAGGCGCGCCACAATCCGCGGAAAGCGCGGCGGGAGTCATTATGCCTCCAGCACGAATCCGCAGCCGAGAAGACAACGACCGGCGACCGGGAACTGTTGCAAAAAATAGCACATATCAGCAATACTATCAGTGCCGCCGCTATCACTCTTCCCGGTCCGCAAGCCATCTGCCAGGTAGCGGTCACTGCGCTGGTCGAGAGTTGCCTCTACCGCAGCGCAGCCATCTATCTGCTCCATGATAGCGCACCCCGGTTGATGGCCCTGGCTGGTATGGCCACAGCGCCGCCCATGTTCCCTCGGCTGGCGCTCATGGTTACGCAGAAGGGAAAACCTGTCACTTTTCCCAATCATCACGTGCTGGCTGTGCCCTTGCCCCAGCGGAAGGAGATTTTCGGCGTGGTGCTCGCAGCGCCAGGTGCTCAACCTCCTGCCAGTGTCCCCAGGGCAAAAAGGTCAGCCGGTGTGCGCGCTGCCGATAGGGCGCTGACAGCGCTGACAACCGTTGCCAATCATCTCGCTCTGATTCTCAGTGGTGCCATGGCCTATCAAGTAGCTCGTGACCGGGCGACGCGGCTGGCAGCAATCAACGAGATTGGCCGCATGCTCAGCGCAACAACCGATCTGCATCTGCTCTATCGGATCATCCATGCACAGGTGAAGCGGGTAATGGATGCAACGGTGTTTTATATCGCCCTCTATAACGAGCAGCAAAATCTACTTGCCTTCCCGTATACCGCCGATGGGGATCGTATCGAGAATGTGCTCGATGACCTCATCGAATACCCCCTGGGTGATGGCCCAACGAGCTGGGTCGTCCGCGAGCGCCGGCCCTTGATTGTGACACAGCCGGATAACTCTATCCAAAATGCCGGACGATCGTTTGGCTATGTAGGCCAGATCAGCCAGTCAGCTATCCATATGCCCATGTTGCATGGTGAGCGCATGGTCGGCGTGATCAGTGTGCAGAGCTATATCCCCAATGCCTACAGCGCCGAGGACATAGCCGTCCTCGAGGCTATCGCCAGCCAGGCGGCAGTGGCTATCGAAAATGCCCAGCTCATCCGGCGGTTACAGGATGCCTATGTCCGCCAGCGCGAACTGGATCGGCTCAAAGACGAATTTATCTTGACGGCGTCCCATGAGCTGCGCACGCCGCTGGCAACGATAATGGGATATTTGTACCTGTTGAAGGACTTCCAGGGAGAGCTGGATAGCACGCAGGCTGATGAATTCATTGCCCAGGCGCTTGACAGCGCTGAGCAACTGAATATGATGGTCAATAATTTGATGGATGCGTCGCGCCTGCAGGGTGAACACATACAGATTACGCTCCAGCCGGTGGCGCTGGCATCCCTCATTCAATCCCTGGTGGCCAACTGGCGGAGCATCGCCGGCGAACGTATCGTAGATGTTATGGTCCCTGAGGGGCTCATCGTCCTGGCAGATGCCGAGCGGCTACGCCAGATCCTTGGCAATCTACTCAGTAATGCCATGAAATATACCCCTGCGGACCGACCAATCCAGATCCGCGCCGAGCAAAATCTGCCCGATCCCGACCACGTCACCATCAGCGTGATTGATCAGGGACCGGGCATTGCCGTGGGAGATCAACAGCGGGTCTTTGAGAAATTTGTCCGGCTGGAGGAAACGATGAAAACATCGGTCCGTGGAACCGGTTTAGGACTCTATATCTGTCGGCAGCTGGTCAATGCCATGGGCGGCGACATCTGGGTGGAGAGTGAAGCGGGTTCCGGTGCAGCTTTCCGTTTTACTTTACGGGTAGCTAGCGGCAATCAACCTATAGCAGTCATATAGCTCGCCTGCTATATGGCTGCTCAGAGAAAAATCGCCTGCTGATTACTCGTAGCTGATAGCAATATCACGAGGAGGCATGCTGTGGGTATCTTCGGACGGCTCGGAGTTCCAGGAACGGCCGAAAAGAAGCGCGGAGGAGAGGAAGGGCACAAATTCCACGGGCACCAGCCCGATACGCTGACGGAGCAGGGACGTCCGGACACCGGATTGCAAAATATCCTGGTGGCGCTTCAAGGCATCGATAATGAACTCGATGATGAATTAGTGCGCCTCGCCTGTTATATGGCCAAACAGCGCAAAGGTCGAGTTTTTGCGGTTTATGGCATTGAAGTGCCCCGTACCCTCCCGGTTGACGCCGAGTTACCAGAACAGGCGGCAAAGGCAACCAGCGTACTCGACCGGGCGGTGGCAACTGCCGAACGCCTGAACTTTACCCTGGAACCAGAAATTGTCCAGTCACGAAGCTGGGGCGCTAGCCTGGTGGATGAAGCCGAGGCCCATAACTGCGCCTTGATTATTATGGGCATCGCCTACCAGATTGGCCGGAGTGGGCGATTTGAACTGGGTGAAGCCGTTCCCTATGTGTTGACTCATGCCAGGTGCCGCGTCTGGGTGATTCGTGCCGCCCAGCGCGCCGATGCGCGAACTGGCGATCAGCAGGCATCGGCCTCCTATCCGCCTGGTCTGTCTGATCGCCGCGCCTGAGTCAGATAAGCACTCATCCTTTCCCCAAACAAACAAGAGTTGAGAGGAGTTAGCGAATGCGCGAAGAATCCAGCCGGGAGCCCCCCGGTCAACATTCCATCTGGTATGATTATTTTCATGCCCTTTACCGTGTCTCCCATGCCATTAACTCTAACCTGCATGTGCCCGAAGTGCTCACCATTATGGCCGAAAAGATCACCGAGGCGATGCAGGCTAAGGCCTGCTCATTGCGACTGCTGGATAAACGCACCGGCACCCTTACCATCAGCGCAGAGTATGGGCTGAGCGAAGCCTATCTCCACAAAGGCCCGGTCCAGGTGGAGCATAGCCCCCTGGACCAGGAGGTGTTGCGTGGCAATTCCGTCTATATCGCCAACGCCGCAGAAGACGCTCGCTTCCAGTACCGTGAACAGGCCAGACGCGAAGGCATCGTCTCCGTGTTCTGTGTCCCCCTCATCGTCCACGGCGAAACCATCGGCGTGCTCCGTGTCTACAGCGGTCAACCACGCACCTTCAGCGAGGCCGAACAGGAGTTTTTGGGCGTGCTGGCAAGCGTCGCCGCACTGGCTGTGGAGAATGCTCGCCTGTACCAGGCGCTCAAACGCGACTACGAGGAGACCATGGATGCCCTCTGGGGCGTACCATGGCAGGATGCCTCCAGAGCAGAATCCCCTTCCGTCCTGAACGACTGATGCCAGCTCAGCCTGCCTCTATGACAACGGGCACGCTCTGCAGCGCCAACATTCTGCCGCCCACAGCGTGCCCGCCTGCTCTCTGCCTGAACAAGACCTCAACCCTGCCCGGAAAGTGTCACACTCCGCTTTTACTCCTATGCGCTGCTCACTCTCTGGCCACCAAGCGCCGGCCGGCGCATATGATAACTGGTCACCCGCTGAAAAGCATCGGCAACGCGCAGAACAGTGCTTTCATCAAAATGCTTGCCAAAAATTTGTAAGCCTACCGGTAGTCCTTCACTGAACCCGCAAGGAATAGAAATCCCCGGTATACCGGCAAGATTAGCCGGAATAGTGAACACATCCATCAGATACATCTGATAGGGATCAGCAATACGCTCACCGATACGGAAGGCCACCGTCGGTGAGACCGGACTCACCAGCACATCAAATTCGGCGAACGCACGGTCAAAGTCCTGCTTGATCAGGCGGCGCACCCGTTCAGCACGCAAATAATAAGCATCATAGTAGCCAGCAGAAAGGGCATAGGTACCCAGCATAATCCGCCGCTTCACCTCCGGACCAAAGCCCAGACCGCGCGTCCGCTCCAGAGCTTCCCAGGAATTTGCCGCCTCCTGCACCGAAAAACCATACTTGACACCATCATAGCGGGCCAGATTAGCGCTGGCCTCGGCCGGTGCAATGATATAGTAAGAAGCGATGCCAAAGCGGGTATTTGGTAACGAGGTTTCACGAACCTCGGCCCCTAACCCCTGCAATACCTCTATCGCCTGCTTGACTGTAGCCACCACACCGGGCTCAGCCCCTTCACCCCAATACTCAACCGGAATACCAATCTTCAGTCCGCGAATATCCCCCGTCAGTGCCGCAATATAGTCAGGCACTGGTACATCAACCGATGTCGAGTCCAGCGGATCATGACCGGCAATAACTTCCAGCAGCAGCGCCATATCGTAGGCGTTCCGGGCAAAAGGGCCGATCTGATCAAGCGATGAGGCAAAAGCAACCAGACCAAATCGCGAAACGCGCCCATACGTCGGCTTAAGGCCAACGATCCCACAGAGCGCCGCAGGCTGGCGAATCGAGCCGCCGGTATCCGAGCCAAGCCCCCCAGGAGCTTCCCCCGCCGCAACTGCCGCCGCCGAGCCACCACTACTCCCCCCAGGAACGCGGCTCAGATCCCACGGATTATGAGTGGCAAAAAAAGCGGAATTTTCTGTGGACGAGCCCATAGCGAACTCATCCATATTAGTCTTGCCCAGTATAATGGCACCCGCTGCCTTCAGCCGCTTTATCACCGTCGCATCATAAGGCGGCACAAAGTTCTCAAGCATACGCGACCCACACGTGGTGCGTATGCCCTTCGTACAGATGACATCTTTAATGGCCAACGGAATGCCTGTGAGCGGCATCACTGCCTCGCCCTTCGCGAGCCGAAGATCAGCCGCTTCAGCAGCACGCATGGCTTCATCAGCGGTCACTGTAATAAAAGCACGCACCTGAGGATCCACTTCAGCAATGCGATCCAGGTAAGCACGCGTCAGCTCAACCGCGCTGATCTCGCGCCGCCGCAGCCGCTGCGAGGCTTCACGTATCGTCAGCTCTATCAATTCCCCCATTTCGCTCTCCTCAGCTCTGCAATTTCCCTGATGCTGACACCCCTTGCGGGCATCCAGAGCTACTCCTCCAGCACGGCATGCACACGCACAAAGTTATCTTCGCGGTCAGGAGCATTCGCTAGCAACTCATCAGGTGGATATGAAGGACGCACAATATCCGGACGCATCACATTCTGGAGCGCCTGGATAGAGAAAATAGGATCGATATCGCTTACATTCGCCTCATTGAGCACCGCAATATGTTCCAGAATGCTGGAAAGCTGCTCGGTAAATTGCGCGCGTTCAGCATCCGTGAGTGCGATATGTGCTAACTGTGCCACGTGATCGACTTCCTCACGACGAATCATCGATAATCGTTTCCTCTCTCAAAAGCGAATATGGAATCCAGAATAGTTACCCTGAGCCGGCCCCCACGCCGTTTCAACCCGTTCAACATAAGCCCCATCAGGACCCTTCCACAGTTTCTGCACCAGCTGTTCTAAAGATGCGCGTGGCCCCTCGGCTACCACATCAACGTTGCCCTCAGGCGTGTTACGCACATACCCGCGCAGCCCCAGCCGGCCCGCCTCGCGAACGACAAAGTACCGGAAGCCGACACCCTGTACGAACCCATAAACAGTAGCACTGAGCCGCACGCGATCTTCTGTGGCTGCCATGATAGTCACCCCTATGATAATAACGTACCCATTATACCAGAGAACCATGATAGCACAGGAAGGCTATGGGTTCAATGTAAATTGCCGCTTGCTGAAAGCCAATGGCACTATGTGATACAGTTATATATATGAGAGCCTGCCACCATCTGGCTCCCACTTACCTGAATGGAGCGGCGAAGGCCCCTGTCCCCAGGCATAGGGTTGCAGCCACGCCTGCTGCCATCTTGACCAGATCAGGCTCTCAAGATGCACAAATCGCTCTGCCTCTTCGTTCTCTGGAACTTGTTGCGGAGGAAGTTTGTCACACGAGCACAATCAACCTTTCGAACGCGCCGCTATTGGCTGCCTGCTGGTCCATGGCTTCAACGGCGGCACATACGATATGCAGGAATTGGCTGAGCATCTAAGTGCTCAGGCTATTGCCACCCATAATATGCTGCTCCCCGGACACGGAACCCATGTCCAGCATATGCGCTCGATCACCTGGAAAGATTGGGTTGCCGCCGTACTCGCCGGATATGACACTATCCGTGCCCGCGCTCGCAAAGTGATCCTGATCGGGCATTCCCTTGGTGGCGCACTGGTGCTCTACGCCGCCGCCAGACGGCCGGTAGATGGCGTGATAGCGCTCTGCGCTCCCCTGCGCATGCAGCCGGGTCTGGCATTCCTGGTCGGCATAGCCCGATGGTTTGCTCCCTACATGCCCACCCTGCGAGAGGATATCATGGACCCCGTTGCGCGCCGTGTCTATGCTGCCCACACCTGCCGCTGGACCTCACTCGAAGCGGCACATCACATTTTTCGCTTTCTGCCCTATCTCGAAGCGGCGCTCCCTCGTGTCACTGCACCTGCCCTGATTGTGACCGCCCGCCACGATCATGTCGTACCGCCAGCGGACAGCCATGAAATCTATCACCGCATTGCCTCAACCGAGAAGGAATTTCTTGAGCTGCCACGATCGTCGCATGTGGTAATGAAAGACTACGACCATCAGGAACTTTTCGAACACATTGCCCGGTTTGTGTTTCGCTATCAGCAATCAGCAGTCCGCCATCACTTCCCCTCATCTCCATCGCTTGCCGACGGAAGGGCAAATAGGATATGCTGATTGTCTCTTTGAGAGTTGAAACCAGCAATGACTGAGCGAAAAACATCTCATGCTCATCCACCTCGCTCCCGCCAGCGTCGGCCCCTGCCGCGCTGGATCTGGATAAGCTGCCTGGTGTTAATAGTCGCCATGGGCACCGGGCTTGGCCTGGGCGCTCACGCGCTCTATGCGGCGGCCCATCGCCCGGGGGCGCTGGTCAATACGCGCCCGCAGCGCTCGACACCCCCCCTACCCCGCTTCACCCCAACGCCCGCATCTACCCCCGGTCCACCGCTCCCCATCGCCGGCATCAGCGGCAGCATGCCCACAATCTCCTTACCCACAGACCGCTCTATCGTCTACGCCACTGCCTCCAATATCGCAATTGTGCCCGCCGCCGGCGGCGCTGCGCAGACCCTCTACACACCGGAATATCAGCCCCAACTACCCCCCCTGCTTACTCCGTCTGGCCAGGTATTATATAGTGGCAATGGCCTCTGGCTGGCCGACCTGTTTGACAACACCGCAACACAGATCGCCACCTTGCCCCCAGATATGACAATAGCATCGGCGGCATTCTCGCCGGATGGACACTACCTCACCTGGACCGCTGAGGCCGACGACAGTCAAGGCATCAATATTATCTACGCCGGTCCAGTGAGCGCTACATACCCCGTTTACGAACAAACGGCGCAACCCTGCCCGTGCTTTATGGCCCTGGGTTTTGCCCCTCCTGACCCACATAACCCCGCCTTCTGGTCCCGACTGCTCGTCACAAATGACCTGGGCAGCCCCGGCGGACCCGGCAACGGCCTCTGGCTGCTGGATCCCCGCGCCGGCATCCCTGCCGGCCCCATCCTGCCCGCTGACCATGGGCAGGGTCCGCTGGCCCTGGTGGACCGTGGGCAAGTATTGCTCTATGCGCCAACCGAAGGAGTAGTGCCACAGCCCACTGATGGCAGTGTCCCCGCATCTGAGGCCAACGGCCCCTACGCCAGCAGCCTCGCCGTTGCCCGCTGGAATGGCCAGCAGTACACCGACTCGACACTCCTGGTGGCGCCGCCACCTGATGGCATCCCGGCATCGCAATACACCTGGATCGTCACTCCCCAGTTCTCCCCTGATGACACCCAGATCGCCTATGTGCAGTTCACAACTGACGCACAACCACCTTATGACCGTCATAATGCCATCTACACCGTACCCGTTGCTGGCGGACAACCGCGGTTAGTTGCCACCTTCACCGCGAAACTGGTAGAGCTGGGTGGCTGGATTACTCAGAATCTCCTTGCTATCTACGCCGACGGCGGTATTTGGGCCCTTGACATCCATACTGGTGCCGTAACCCTCATCACCCCTACCAACGGCTTCGTCCATATCCTGGGCATCGTCACCAGATAACACATGCCAGCATTCCTGTATCAATAAGTTCCTTAAACCCATAAGATGCCCTGGTGCACGATGCAACCCTCAACAGTGCCCCGACACTTGCAAAGTGCCCCGCCTCTGCATTGACGTCATAACCCCACCGGTCTATACTTGATCGTGGTGACTATCCCTGCATCGCGCTGCCAGACCCGGTGCACCTCCATTTTTCACCATCGATCAGGAGGCCATGCCCGCAGGCCACTCCCCTGTGGACATCTGCAGACCACCGCTGACCGATGCCTCGGAACCTCTGGTGGCCAATGCACCTTACCTGCATCCGGCTCGCCCGGAGACATCACCGGACACACAGCTATTAAAACCGGACACACAGCTTAAAAAGGAGAAGGAAGATGAAAGCTGGCCTTATCCTCGCAATTATTGGTATCCTCGCCATCCTGTTTGGCATCATCAATCACTTTGGCGGTATGCTCAAAATTGGCGGCTCACATGGTGACCTGATCATCGCTATCATTGGCGTAGTGCTCTTTCTTATCGGTGCCGCTATCATCCTGGCTGGCCGCCGTGTCCCTGCGCAGGGGAGCGTTACTCAAGGCAATCGACGCATGGGTGGATAATCCCTCCCTGCCGCCGTACCAGGCCCGCTCTTGATTTCTCTCCCCTGACTCGCTACAATAACAATGGGCCCGCCGAGCGTACTGGCAAAGACGCATGCGATTGCTGGCCTGGCATTGGCGAGGCGTATCCCGACCTGGTGAAAGGAGCCCTGGATTGTCCGCTCTGAAAACTGCTGCAAAACCGATTGGCTCGATCATCCTCACCCTCATCTGGATAGCCATCTGGATGCAGGGGCCCGATGTCCTGCCAACTCCCATCAAAACGATTGCCATCATTGCCGTTTTCGCTATCTGGTTCGCCTTCATGGTGTTCTACCGCCGTTCCAGTGTCGAAACCACCAAGCTCAGCATCACGGCATCGCTTACCCTCATCTGGCTGGCCTTGGTACTCTTCTTCCCCTTCCGTGCCCTGGTTGCACAGGGAGGAAACGCCGAAGGCGCCTCCGGCGCTGTCGCCTTCTTCTGCCTGATGGGCGGCCTGGGCATCTCTGTCCTCTGGATCCGCTTCCTCGCCGACGACATCACTCTCTAATCACCAGAACGCGCCAGCGAGGACACCATGATGCCCACCCTTCCTGCACAGAAGACATGGGTGAGACCATCCCCCCTCTCCATCGGAGATGGAGAGGGGGCCAGGGGGTGAGGCCATCCCTCCTCAACGGCCTCCCCTTATGGCAGAGAAATCGCCTCCCCCATCATTGCATTTCACCTGGCGCTATGGTATCATTCTCTGCGCCGGGCAGGTGAGCATCGATGCCACCCCAACATTGCCTGTGTACAGATCTCTGTGCCCCCACGCTCTCCCGGCGGAGAGCGTTTTTTGTAGGGCGTGATCACCGGCAGATAACGGGATGCCTGTATGCCCTTTTACCTGGTAACCAGGACACATGCCACAGGCCCTAGGCGCAGTCTGAACCGCCGGCTCCCCTGTGGCCACAATAAAAATGCATAAGCGCGTCCCATACGGGTACCCGGGGATGGCTCAGAACTCACATGCAGCCTGCCCGGATCGAACTGTGCTCAGGAATTGAGACCGCGAGACATTCAATGCCAGAAGAGATAATACGCCCCGTCTGGTGGAACAACATAGAGGATGAAGCGGTTGAGCTGCTGGACCAGTCACAGCTCCCACAAGCAACGGTAACGATTCGTTGCCGCACCGTACAGGAGGTCGCCGCAGCGATCGTCACGCTCAAAGTGCGTGGCGCGCCCGCCATCGGCGTTACAGCAGCTTTTGGCATCGCCCTCGGCCTGCGACGCGCCCTCCCAGCGTTACGCTCGGTCGCAGAGGCGCAAGCAACTCTCGATCAGATCTGTGCTCAGTTAAGCCACACTCGCCCAACAGCAGTCAACCTGTTCTGGGCAATTGAGCGCGTACGCCAGCGCGTGCTGGCTGTACTGGCAACGCCCGACGGCCTGCAACGGATAGGTGAAGTCGCCCTGGCAGAAGCACAGGCCATCGCCAATGAAGATATTGCAGCTTGTCGTGCAATGGGCCGTTTTGGTGCCACGTTCATTCAGGATGGCGATATCCTGCTGACCCACTGCAATGCCGGCGCCCTGGCTACAGCAGGCTGGGGAACAGCACTGGCCCCCATGCGCGAGGCCCACCGCCAGGGCAAGCGTATCCACGTCTTCGTCGATGAGACTCGCCCGGTCCTCCAGGGAGCCCGACTGACCGCGTGGGAATTGCAGCGCGAGGGCATCCCCCTGACATTAATTACCGATAATATGGCAGCCTATTTTATGCGCCACGGCGGCATCCGCGCAGTCTTTGTTGGCGCGGACCGCATCGCCGCCAATGGCGATGTCGCCAATAAGATCGGCACCTATGGGCTGGCGATACTGGCCAGAGAACATGACATCCCATTCTATGTGGTTGCTCCCCGCTCAACTATCGATCGCTCCCTGGCCTCAGGAGAGACCATTCCCATTGAGCAACGCAGTCCCGATGAGGTGACCCATATCCAGGGTGTGCCGGTTGCCCCGCAGGGCGTGACAGCAGCAAACCCCGCTTTCGATATAACGCCACATACCTATATCAGCGCGATCATCACCGAAGCTGGGATAGCCTGCGCACCCTATACAGAAAGCTTGCAGCGCGTATTTGCCGTCCCCGCCGATGGTGAGCCTCATCCATCGCAGCTCTCTGTGCCAGGCGCGAACAGTGCCAGCGATCGTCCGCTCACGGCTGGGACCCGAGACACATAATCCAGATTAAGGAGGCAGTATTGTCCATACTGGTGGTAGGTTCGGTGGCGTTGGATCGGGTAGAGACGCCATTTGGCGTCGCTGATGGTGTGCTTGGTGGAGCGGCATCATATTTTGCGCTCACGGCTGCCCTCTTTGACCGGGTATACATGGTCGCCGTCGTCGGCACTGATTTTCCGCAAACATACCTCGACCTCTTTCGGCAGCGGAACATCGATCTGGAGGGATTGCAAATTCTCCCCGGCAAAACCTTCCGCTGGACAGGCCGTTATCATCATGATATGAATACCCGCGATACCCTCGACACGCAATTGAACGTCTTTGCTGATTTCCATCCCCGCATCCCAGAAAACTATCTCTCTGCCGATCTCGTCTTCCTGGCCAATATCCTTCCTACCCTGCAACTCGAAGTTGTCCAACAGGTGCCCCGCGCACAGCTCCGTGTCATGGACACAATGGACCTGTGGATCCGCGAAACACGCGCTGAACTGGAGACAACCATACGCCACGTAGATATTGTCCTGATGACCGAAGAGGAGGTACGTCTCTTTGCCGGTGTGCCCAGCCTGCGACTGGCCGTGCGCGCCATTCATCGGCTGGGACCCCGATGGGTCATCGTCAAGCAAGGCCCCTATGGGGCCCTCCTCTTCGGTGCTGATGAATCCTTCTTCGCGGCTCCTGCCTATCCGCTCGAGGAGGTGCGCGACCCGACTGGCGCGGGCGACGCCTTTGCCGGTGGATTCATCGGCTATCTGTCACGGCTGCCAGCAGACCAATGGAACAGCGCAGCTTTCAAACGCGCGCTGGTCTATGGCAATATCATGGGATCGTTTGTCTGCGAGGATTTTAGCGTCAACCGCCTGTTGCAGGTAACGCCAGAGGACATCGCAGCACGCTATGCGGAGTTTCGCGCATTCACCCATTTCGACCCGGATTGGCGCTAACCGCTCGCATAGCGAACAACAATATCTTGTGCATTACCCCTGGCGGCGCCGCTGTCGCACCCGCAAGAGGATGATTGCTATTATGACAATTGCCGAAAGTTTGCCTAAAATGTATCAGCTACGCGCGCTGGCTGACGCCGAAGCAATTCGCGCATTTCTGGACCGCGACCCGATCTACAGTGCGCACGCACAGTGTTTGCTGGAACAACAGATATTTTCAACGCCAGGCGCTCCTGCGCCCGATCGCTGCGCATGGTACCTGATAGGCAATCGAGCCGGTGAGCACCTGGCCCTGGTAATGATAACCAGAAACGGATCGGCACCACTGCTGTTCACTATGGGTCATCCAGAAGCAATTTATCACGCGCTGGCACAGGCAGGCCCTGGCCTACTGGACTGGCGATCTCCTCTTGCTTCCAGCCACGGCAAATGGCCTCCGTTTAGTGCCCAGGGCCAGAACAAGAAACAGATAGCCCGCTCACTTAACATGCTTGATGGCCGGAATACGCTACAGTGCCGCTGCTGGCAGGACATATCAATGGCGCCGATGCGTACAACCTTTATCATGCAATCGGATCACCTGCGCCACCTGGCACGCCTCTACCGGCTCAGCAACAGGCGCGAGATCCTGCGCATGGTAGTGACACCCGCAACCTTCCGGCCAGCTGCTTTGCAGCGCTGGGCTATGCCGCTCGAACGCCGCCATCGCGCAGCTGTAGCATGGCTGTATACATTAGCAGACAACCCTCTTCTGGCAGAGGACACCTTCGATACCGGTGTTTATTATGGTATTGCGGAGCAAGGCTTGTTGGTAGCGGTGGCGAGCGCACATCTCATTGCCGAGCATGCCCGCATTGCGGTGGTAAGCAACGTGTTTACACATCCGGGCTTTCGGCGTCGCGGTTATGCGCAGGCTGTCACCGGTGCCGTAACGGCCCATCTGTTTGAGCATCTCTGCCAGCACCGGCTTGATGCGCAAGCTCGTGTGATCCTTGACGTCGTTGCCACTAATGAACCAGCGCTTGCCGCCTACCGGCGGCTGGGCTATCAGATTGAGAACCGTTTTATAGAAGCCGATGGCTGGCACCGTGGACTGGTGTTCGCTCGCACCAGCAAACAATCCACACATATGATCTCCATGCCTGCTCTGGACCAGCATCGACTGGCCACTGAAGGCTAAAAGCCACTGGCCGAGAAGACTAAAGGAGAAGAAAAGCATGAGTACAGGGGTAACAACCGGCGATGTAAAAGATCGTTCTCTGGCGCCGCGTGGCCGGGCGCGCATCGAATGGGCCACACGGGAAATGCCCGTGCTACGTCTGATTCGCGAGCAATTTTCCCGGCAGCAACCGTTGCGCGGCATCCGTATATCAGGTTGCTTGCATATCACCACCGAAACCGCCAATCTGGCGATCACCTTGAAGGCCGCGGGGGCAGATATCGTGCTCTGCGCATCCAATCCCCTCTCTACACAGGATGATGTTGCTGCCTCCCTGCTGGTGGATGAAGAGATTCCCGTGTATGCTATAAAAGGCGAAGATGAGCAAACATACTATCGGCACATTCATGCCGCCCTCGATCACCGACCACACATTACCATGGATGATGGCTGCGACCTGGTCTCTTCGCTGCATAAAGAGCGTGCTGAGCTCATTGCCGACGTAATCGGCGGCACAGAGGAAACAACAACTGGCGTGATTCGGCTACGCAGCATGGAGCGCAACGGCGTCTTGCGCTTTCCCGTGCTTGCTGTCAACGAATCGGCCACAAAGCACCTCTTTGATAACCGCTATGGCACTGGCCAAAGCACCATCGATGCCATCGTGCGCACAACAAATATGCTCCTGGCTGGCAAGGTGTTTGTCGTTTGCGGCTATGGCTGGTGCGGTCGTGGTGTGGCCATGCGCGCGCGCGGCATGGGCGCCCATGTGATCGTCACAGAAGTCGATCCCATACGGGCGATTGAAGCTGTCATGGATGGCTATCAGGTCATGCCCCTGTGCGAGGCCGCTGCTATTGGCGATTTCTTCGTGACAGTAACTGGCGATCTCAATGTGCTGGATACACCGCATCTGGAGCGCCTTAAGGATGGCGCTATCCTCGCCAATGCTGGCCACTTCAACGATGAGATCAACATCCCGGCGCTCGCCCAACTGGCAACAAAAGGACGGCGCATCGTGCGCGATTTCGTCGAAGAGTTCACTTACGAAGATGGACGGCGTATCTATCTGCTGGCAGATGGACGCCTGGTCAATCTGTCAGCGGCAGAAGGACATCCCGCTAGCGTCATGGATATGAGCTTTGCCAACCAGGCGCTTGGCGTTCGCTATATGTTGGAACAGGCTGGCAAACTGGAACCACGCGTGTATACTATTCCTAAAGAGATCGATCGCGAGATCGCCCGCCTCAAACTGCTTTCCATGGGTATCCACATTGATACCCTGACGCCAGAGCAAGAACAGTATCTGGCTTCATGGGAGTCGGGCACTTAAGCGGCTGGCCAGCCATTTGCGGCCATCATGGCCCCTGAGGGGGCTCAGGCACAATAGATTGGGCTGCCGCGTTGATTGTTCGTGGCTGCGTGTGAGTATGCGTGTGAGTAAAGGAGGAACGGGGCTCTGAGACCGACACCTTGCTTGGTTCTCATCCCCCACCACAACTATGTCCAGTTTTATGGAATATCCGAAAAGCTTTTTCACCAGTGAATCCGTCACCGAAGGCCATCCCGATAAGCTCTGTGACCAGATTAGCGATGCCATCCTGGATGCCATTCTCGCACAAGATCCGATGGGTCGCGTGGCCTGCGAAACAGCAACAACCACTGGCTTGGTCCTCGTTTGTGGCGAAATTACCACAACCTGCTGGGTAGATATGCCAGCAATCGTACGCCGTACGATCGAACAGGTAGGCTACATTGATGCTCAATATGGGTTCGATTATCGAACCTGTGGCGTGGTAACTTCCATCGGCAAACAATCGCCAGATATCGATATGGGTGTAAGCCGCTCGCTAGAAGCCAGGGAGCTTTCCGATGATGAGCTCGAAGCCATCGGCGCCGGCGATCAGGGCATGGTGATCGGCTTTGCCTGCAATGAGACCAGCACCTACATGCCCTTACCTATCGCTCTGGCCCATGGGCTCACCCGCCGACTCTCCCAGGTCCGCCGGGAATCGTGGGCAGGCAATGGCCCCATGCCCTATCTCCGACCCGATGGCAAAAGCCAGGTAACAGTTGAGTATCATTATGGCCGGCCCGTGCGCGTGGATACCGTGGTGGTCAGCACCCAGCACGCCGCCGATGTCTCCCAGGCACAGATTCGCGCCGATGTTATCGAGCATATCATCAAGCCCGTCATTCCACCAGAACTGCTGGATGCCCGTACCCGCTACCTGATCAATCCCACCGGACGCTTTGTGACCGGTGGGCCCATGGGGGACGCCGGCCTGACCGGCCGCAAAATCATCGTCGATACCTATGGCGGTATGGCCCGCCACGGTGGTGGCGCTTTCAGCGGGAAAGATCCCACCAAAGTGGACCGCTCCGGCGCCTATGCTGCCCGCTATGTCGCTAAGAATATCGTGGCTGCCGGCCTGGCCGATCGCTTCGAAATCCAAGTGGCCTATGCAATTGGCGTAGCTCGCCCGCTAGCAATCTATGTGGACAGCTTTGGTACCGGCAAAGTGAGCAATGATGAATTGATCCGCCTGGTACGCGAACACTTCGACCTGCGTCCTGCCGGAATCATCCAAACACTTGACCTCCGCCGACCAATTTACCGGCCTACCGCTGCCTATGGCCATTTTGGCCGTACTGATATCGATGCTCCCTGGGAGCGATTGGACAAGGTCGCCGAGCTGCAACGTGCCGTGGGCATAACACCCACCAATTCGCGCGAAATCCTGGTGAGCTGATTGCTACACACCTTTTTGCCCCGCAGGCACCGGTAAGATACCGGTGCCCTGCCCACCTGGGACCCCCTACGGAGCGAACCACGTGAAACCAGGAAAGGTGCAGAGTGGGGAGAGCACGCCTAACGGCTGCTCTCCCTATCCTCCCACCACAAATATAGGCACCTTGGTTGGATGAAGCCCCCGGCAATGTGGCGGCTGCTCTCCACGCCTCCCTGCCAGTCCCTGGTTTCTGCGCTCCCATAAGCTGCCAGGAGGAGAAAAATCCTGCTTTGCAAACCGATCATCTTGACTACTGCCAGAAACTGGGAATATGCTGAGAACTGTGGACCTGTGTCATAACCTGCCCGGTAATAAGCAACCTGCCAGCGATCAACGCAGCAGGCTCGCTGCTGACGCAAGTCCGCTGGAAGTTAGCCTGTACCACTGTGTGACATCTCACAAGGAGTGAACATTGAAAGCGGTTATCCTGGTTGGAGGCGAAGGGACGCGACTCCGCCCCCTGACCTGTAATCGCCCCAAACCGATGCAGCCTATGGCCAACCGGCCCTTCATCGAGCACGTCTTCGCTCATCTGATTCGCCATGGCATTCGTGACATCATCCTCAGCATGTGCTATCTGCCCGGCCTCATTGAGGAGTATTTCGGCGATGGCCGGCGCTTTGGCGTCAACCTCACCTATGTCTGTGAGGATACCCCCCTGGGCACTGCCGGCGCAGTGAAAAATGTCGAACGCTATCTGGATAGTACCTTTCTGGTGCTCAATGGCGATATCCTGACCGATCTGGACCTCACCGCCATGCTGGCCTTCCATCGTGAACGGCGGGCGGCGCTCACGATCGCTTTAACGCCCGTAGAGGATGTCCGCGCCTATGGTTTGGTAGAGATAGATGCCGATCAGCGTATCCACCGCTTCATTGAGAAGCCGCAAAGCCTCGATGGCATCACCACCAATCTGGTGAATGCCGGTACCTATATCCTCGAACCCCATACCCTGCGGTACGCACCGGCGAACGAATTCTATATGTTTGAGCGCGGCCTTTTCCCCACCCTCCTGGAAGAAGGTGAGCGGCTCTTCGGCTATCCTTCCCATGCCTATTGGTTGGATATCGGGACCCCCCAGAAATACCAGCAGGGCAACTTTGACATCCTCACGGGCGCAGCGCGGACAACCGTACCCGGTACGGCTATCGCAGATGGCATATACGCTGAAGCAGAGTGCCAGATCGCGCCAGATGCCCAATTGATCGGTCCCATTGTCCTGGGAAATCGCTGCGTAGTCGCGGCAGGCGCACGCATCGTCGGACCGGCAGTGCTGGGGGATGGATGCGTGATCGGCCCCGGTGCCAGCATCGAGCGCAGTGTGCTCTGGCAGCGTGTGAAAGTCAGCGGTGTCAGCGATCGGCTCGCCGCAGCAAAGCTGTGCGGCTGTATCGTTGCCAATGACTGCGAGATTGGCCCGGGAAGTTTTATTGGTGAGCAGGTCGTCATCAGCGATCACTGCGTCGTTGGCGCAGAGAACCATCTGGAGCGTGGACTCCGGCTCTGGCCACATCGTACTCTGGAGCCCAAAACTATTACTTTTTGAGCCATAAAGACTGCTGCTGCCGGTCTGATATGCTATAATCGCTAGTACAAAGACCTGTGGAGCTATGGGCCGTTCGTGGAACGAACGGAGCAGGCTGGATGAACAGAAACAACGTGCACATGGCGTTAGTTATGGTTTAGGAGCCAGAAGTGCTATGGGAAAGCGCTCGCATCTCGCGCGGGAAATAATTGAGACCCTTGTTCTCACCATTCTCATCTTCCTTGTCGTACAGTTCGCGGTACAAAACTTCCGGGTCGATGGCATCAGTATGGAGCCCGGTCTGCACAATAATGAGTTTGTTCTGGTTAATAAACTCGCCTATGATTTCCATCCCCCCCAGCGGGGCGATGTGATTGTGTTCCATTATCCCCTGAATCCCCAGGAAGATTTCATCAAGCGCATTATCGGGCTACCCGGTGACACAATCAAGGTAACGCCAACGCAGATCTATGTCGATGGCCATCTGCTCAACGAACCGTACATCTCACATCCCTACAATGCCAACGTGAACACCTGGCATTTAGGGCCAGGACAATATTTCGTGATGGGCGACAACCGCCCCGAGAGCTATGATTCCCGTTACTGGGGACCGGTACCCGCCTCCTACATCATCGGCAAAGCAGCACTGGTCTATTGGCCTCTCAATAATATCGAGTTTGTCCCAACGTACTCAACGGTTTATGCCGCAGTAACGCAGAAATAACCCTGTCCCATCCCCACCTGCTCATGCTCCTGCCAGCACGTCGAGCACCTCATGCCTCGCAGCATCAGCGGCATCCCCCTCTACCCGCTCCAGGGGGCATGGGCATCTTGCCCACCCCCGCGGCGACATCCTTTCTCCCCTCCCTCCAGGGATAGCAAAAGGGGGAACCCGGCTCTGCCTCCATTGCCTTCCCCTCAGGGAAAGGGAGATTCTTTCAAATAGAAGTTGGGGTGACTATTCGCACAGGCGCCGGAGGAGCCAGCAGAAGCGGAGCATTGGCAGTCAGCTCCATCGGCTTCTCGAGCAGAAACCTATACTTGTAAAGAGGGGATAAGACCCTTTTCCCTCTCTATCACAGATGGAGAAGGACAAGCACAGCGAGAAAAGGGATCAAGCCCGCCGGAGAGTGAGACACCCCATAAACCCCATCCGTTCCGAGCGTCAGAAACCTCTGGGAGCACTGGTGAGCTCGAAATGCCGCTATGTGCCCAGCGCCTCGCGCAGCGAGCGCAGCCGCCGTACCAGATCGCGGTTGCGCTGCAGCTCCTCCTTGCTCAGGTCACGACCCCTCACCGGAATAGACGACTCGAACGCCTGCAAACGCTCACTCAGCCCTCCTGCACCAGCGACAGCCGCATACCGCCGCGCCATATCGAGCGCGGCCGCATCGCGCTCCAGCCGCACACTCGTGATAACCAGATCCGCATATAGTCTGGCATACTGGCCCAGGAACGAACGGCGATTGTTCGCATCGGTTAACTCTTCCAGCCCGCGCTCAATAATCGTGGCCGCACTTACCAGCCGTGTATGCGCCTCAGCGAGACGATCCAGTTGTATGAGCGCCCGTGCCTGCTCATAGCGTGCCTCTGCCTCGGCCTGCGGCTCCTCCACAGCGGCAAAGAGTTCCGCTGCCCGGCCCAGAGCGGCCAGCGCCAGCTCCAGCTCGTACATCGCCAGCCGAATCTCACCAATGGCACGCAACCCCTGGGCCTCAGCAGCAGGCTCCCCCATATCGCGGAAGCGTGGCAATGCTTCCTCCAGCGTCCGCAGCCCCTCGGCAAAAAACTCACGGCGTCCCAGCACCTGACCCATACCAAATTGTGCGAGCCCCTCGCCGCGCAGGCTCTCCACAGCGTGAAAGCGCCGCTCCGCCTCCTCAAAGTTTGTCACCGCCTGATCAAGGCGGTTCAGGCGCAGCGCTGCCTGGCCGCGAGCCAGCGCTGCCTCAGCCTCCAGGAGCGGCTCCATACCCCCCCGCGCATGCTCGCCAGCAGTGGTGAACGCCTGAAGCGCCGCTTCAGGCTGACCCAGCGCTAGCCGTAGCTGCCCGACCACGAGATCTGCCTGCGCCCGCAGGCCATACTCCGCTACCAGCTCGACATCGGCTGCTGCTTCAGCAATGAGCGCCTGCGCCTCACGAAAATGCATCTGTCGCGTGGCGATAGCTGCCAGCAGCAGTGTTGCCTGCGTCGCAGTGGCCCGATCATAAATAAGGCCACGTCCACCACGCGCCGTGCCAATCGCCCGCGCCGCCTCGCTGAGGCGCCCCTGCTGCATCGCCACCAGCCCTTGCCCCAGCAGCGCACGAGCCTCAATTGGGGCGCTGGCCACCCGCTCGGCACGCTCACGGGCCTCCACAAATGTGGAGGCCGCACGCTCCAACAAGCCGCGCCGCCGCTGCGCCTCGCCAAGATGGATCAGCGCCAGCGCCACTCCCACCTCATCCTTAATGGCATGAAATGTCCGCTTCGCCCGCTCAAACTCGGTCACTGCCTGATGGATCTGACCGCGACGCAAATTCACCTCACCCAAAATCAGACTCGTATCAGCGCTTCCCGGTCCACTTTGCAGATCCTGGTAAAGCTTCCCAGCTCGCTCGCTGTTAGCCAGCGCCTGATCGGGCTGGCCACGGCGCAACGCGAGCGCCGCCATCCCAGCGATTGCATCCGCTTCCCCTAGCTGATATTCCAGGGCACGCGCTAACTGAAAACCCTCCGCAAACGCATCTGCCGCCTCATCAAACTGGCCAAGCTGCAATAATGCTATGCCCAGGCCACGCAGGGCATCAACCTTCCCAAATTCATCGCTAGTACGCTCATAGATAGCCAGCGCCGCACGATAATGTTCAATTGCCTCGGGATAGCGCCCACTGATCCGCTCAACCTCGGCAAGAGCACGGTGCGCATCCGCAGTTCCCGTCGCGTGCCGCACCGCTTCATAAGCCGCAAGCGCCTCACGATAGAACGCTATCGCTTCATCAGCTTGCCCGCTCTGCCGGGCAACATGGCCTGAGGCCAGTGCAGCATTCGCACGCCCAAGCACGTTGCCGGCCTCGGTGAAGAGGGTTATCGCTCGCCGATAGGTATGCTGCGCCAGATCCAGCCGCCCACGTGCCCGCTCAACATGCCCCAATGCCAGCGTTGCGCTCGCCTCCCGTAAAGTGAGATTATGCTCGTGATAGAGTTTTATCGCCTCCTCATAACTGGCCGTCGCTTTGCGCAGCGCGCCACTCTGGCGTTGCACCTCACCAAGTGCCGCACGGCACTCCGCAACGTGCACCATATCATGAAGGTTGCGGAACAACATCTCCGCCTGCGTCAGCGCCTCCGCCGCTATTTCCAATCGCCCTTCTTCACTGGCGCGCAGACCCTTACGAAGCTGCGCTTCCGCTTCCGAGCGTGTCCCGTTATCCATCTATTCACTCCTGACCAGGAGAAACGGTTATCAGCAATGCTTCGTGTATCCACGATAATTCTACTGCCAGGCCGCCAGAAAGTCAAAGGTGCCCACCCCTCTCAACGATCAGCCTGATTGACCTGATATGCCAGTGAGCCGCCTGCGAACAGAGACGTCTCGCCCACCACCCGCTGTCATCCCCACCGTGAAAGAGCATTAACCATTTTTTCCTAGCCAGGACAACAGACTGGCTCCTCAATATGATATCGTACTAGCATACACTATGTATTCTGCCCGACGACCTGGAGCATATCTTCTGATGAAGTGGCAGCAAACGCAGCTTACCATTCAGACACAACTGGCCATCATCATTGTGCTGGTGACCGTGCTCGACATTGGCGCTGCGCTCGCCGTAGCAAACTTCACCATTCAGCCCTATCTTCAGGAACTATTGGCGTCCCCGCGCCAGCATCCCCCGAACATCATCGCACGCTTCGTTCTAGCAGAACTGGCCATACTCTTTATAAGCGCTATCTTTGCCTTGCTCATCACCGGCACAATCACTCATAAACTTCAGAACACAGCACGCCAGATTACTTCGGCCGCCACAAACCTCACCAGTATCGCGACACAACAGGCAGATAAATCTGGCCAGCAGGTCTGGGCGATTCGCGCCATCAACCACGAAATCGTGAATCTCAGCGAGGCTACCGCTCAGATCACCCATCGCACGGCGCAACTGGCCGAGATAAGCGCACACATGCTGGCAAACTACGAGTCACTCTCCCCTACGCAACTCAACGCATGCATCGCCCATATCTCCCGCTCTATGCAGGATATCAGCGCTATCACCCGGCGGCAGGCCAGAATCTACACCCATATAGGCACCGCCATACAGGCCGTTACTGATACCGCCGAGCAAATAGCCTGCGATAGCCACGATGCCGCTACAAATGCTCGCCGCCTCGAGCATCTCGTCCTGATCCTGCACCATCTTATCGATAGCAGTGTGCCCGTACATGAGCAAATCCCGGCAGACCACCACCCCTAGCCTGGTAAGTGCTGCGAAAATTCAAGCGGGATTGGTCTGAGACCTGCCCATTCCATTGGTACGGAGCACCTGAATGGCGCCAGCCAGCACAACGGCAGCGCGATCCACTTCCTCTGCAGTGCTCCAACGCCCTAGGGAAAGACGGAGGGCACCCCGTGCAAGGCCAGGCTCAATACCCATCGCCAGCAATACTGCCGATGGCTCGCTGCGGCCAGCATGGCAGGCCGATCCGGTAGATGCTGCGATCTCCGGCGCCAGCGCCAGTACCGCCTCACCATCCACATCAGGTACACAAACGTGCAGCGTATTGGGCAAACAATCTGTCGGATGACCACTGCGGTGTAACAGACCCACACGCTCTGTCAACCCGCGATAGAGTCGGTCGCGCAACTCGCGGAGACGTGCCGCCTGTTCGGTAAGACATTCCGCTGCCAGCCTACAGGCTACGCCCAGCGCCACAATAGCTGCCACATTCTCGGTGCCGGCACGTCGCCCATGCTCGTGGCTAGCGCCATGGATAAGCGCGTCCAGCTCCACGCCGCTGCGAATGTAGAGCGCACCGATACCCTTGGGGGCATAAAGCTTGTGACCAGCGACTGTCAGCAGGTCCACGCCCAGCTCCTGAACGTTCACCGGAATCTTGCCAACTGACTGGGCGGCATCAGTGTGCATCGGAACACCAGCGGCATGCGCTATCGCCGCAATTGCGGCGATAGGCTGAATCGTACCGACCTCGTTGTTGGCATGCATGATGGTGATGAGAATAGTCCGATCGGTGATGGCGGCGGCCACAGTAGCCGGGTCCACCTGCCCGTAGCGGTTCACTGGCAGATACGTGACCCGAAAGCCATGGCGCTGCTCCAAATAGCGGCAGGTGTGAAGTACGGCAGGATGCTCAATCTGCGTGGTAATAATATGGTCGCCACGATTGCGCCGGGCAAAGGCCATGCCTTTGATCGCATGATTGTTACTCTCAGAGCCACCTCCGGTAAACACAATCTCCTCCGGTGCCGCATTGAGGAGAGCAGCAACCTGCATGCGCCCCCGGTCAACGGCAGCATGGGCCTCGCGGCCAAAGCTATGGCTGCTCGAGGGATTGCCGAAAACATGCTCTAGATAGGGACGCATCGCCGCAAAGACACGAGGATCAACCGGCGTAGTCGCATTATAGTCCAGGTAGATTGGCTGCATAAGCATACTCCTCTGAATGGCGTGCAGAGCAGCGGTAAGCAACCGCCTCCCTGCCACTGCTATTATATCCCGTTGACCCCTATGCGGATGCCATGCTTCCCCCGCTCCGGCCATGAAGCGGGACGAGCGTCGCAACCAGAGAGGTGAGGCTATACGTCTCGCCCCCTCTTGACGACACATCATCGATAATCTATAATCTATGCCATAACCGGCGGTACAGAGCAGCCGCTGTTTTTAAACGCGCGGGGAGGAAGTCAGATGAGCGCTCAGAGTGAAGAAGTCCTGGGCAGTTTCTATGGCGATGAGGAATTTCCGATTACCTGGGAACCAGGTGAACGAGAACTCTTCTGGATCTACGACGACCTGCATTGTCCCAATCCGATCTCACCAATGTTCTTCGACATCGGTGGCTGGTGGCTAACCTGCGATCATATGTTCCGACGGTTTGGCACGCCCTTCGCCTGCGACTGGATCGCGAAAAACATTAACGGTTACCTGTATACAGCCGCGGTTCCCGCTGACTCTTCCATCCACGCAGAGGCAACGGAGTACCAGAGCCGCTATGTCCCCCGTGTCCCCCGCGACCCATCCTATCCCCACCAGATCGGCGCCTATCTGGACTGGGTGCTGCCCCACTATGCCCAAAATTTCCTGGATTGGTGGCGTACCCGCCTCCGGCCCGAGATTGAGCGCAACTTCGCCTATCTGGATAACTACGATACAGAGTCTGCCAGCCTGGTTGAATTGGCGGTTTTGCTTGAGGATGCCATAGACATTCACGACCGCCATTGGAAGATCCACTGGATGCTCAATTTCGCCCAGTTCTCTTCCACCCTGAACCTCAATGCCACCATCCAGGAGGTCAAAGGATCGGTCGACCCCAACCTGATGGGACGCTTGCAAAACTCCGTCGCAGACCGCAACTGGGACTCAATCGAGGCACTCTGGCGGATAAAAGAGAATATCAAAGGCGACCCGGAGCTGGTCGCGGCGTTCAAGCTGGAGACAGCCGGCGATGTGCTGCGCACCTTACGTGCCTCGGAGCGCGGGCGGCGCTTCCTGGAGGAGCAGATCGCACCCTATCAGCAGGAGTTTGGCTACAAAGCAATCTGGTCGCATGAGTTCTCCTTCCCCACCTGGAAGGAGAATCCCGCCCCCATTATCGAGGCCGTGCGTGGCTATCTGGAGACCGACTACAACTACCCGAAAGCGATTCAGGAAGTTCGAGAGGACCTCGATCGCGCCATCCATGAGCTGATGGATGATGTCCCGCCTGGAGAGAAACACGATAAGCTCCAGGCCGCCCTGGACCTCTCGCTACGCATGAATCCTCTCACCCCGGACCACCACTTCTACATTGACCAGGGAACCAATGCCCGCCTGCGCCTGGTCCTGATCGCCATCGGGCAGAAGCTGGTCCAGGAAAGGCTGCTCGATGATCCAGAAGACATAATGTACCTGCGCTACAATGAGCTCCGCCTCTTAATGGCCAATCCCAGCTCCGTCGCTGCTCGGACGATCGTCTCGCAGCGACGGGATGAGCGTGAGCGCGCCTACGCAATCCGGCCGCGCGAGTGGGTAGGGACCGCCACTAAGACGGCTCTGGAGTTCCCCTACAACTCGCTCTGGGGATTCCCGGAGAAATTCTATCGCGAGCCGCCCAGAAAGACAGGCGAGATCCAGGGGCTGGCCGCCTCCCCGGGCGTGATCGAGGGAATAGCACGCAACGTTTCATCACTGGCAGAGTTCGATCAGGTAAAGGAGGGCGAGATCCTCGTCTGCCGCATGACTAACCCGGCCTGGGTAGTCCTCTTCACAAAGATCGCCGGCCTGGTGACCGATGCCGGTGGCACCGTCTCGCATCCCGCCGTCGTCTCGCGTGAGTTTGGTATACCCGCCGTTGTCGGCACGTCGAATGCAACAGAGCGAATCAAGACGGGCGACCGTATCCGTGTCAATGGCACGACAGGAATCGTTGAGATATTATCGTGAGCATCAAACGCGTGGTCCTGCGCGAGCAGATCAAGGAGATTCTGCTCGAACGTATCCTTAATGGTATCTACAAGCCCGGAGACCGACTCATCGAGACACAGATAGCGCAAGAGCTGGGAACAAGCCAGGCACCGGTGCGCGAGTCGCTCCGGGAGCTGGAGCTGCTGCGCTTCATCGAATCGGAGCCCTTCCGAGGGGCACGCGTGCGGGCGATCTCACGGGACGAGCTGGCCGAGATCTATCCCGTGCGCGCCGCACTCGAGGAGGTAGCGGCGCGGGCCACAGCCGTCCGCCTCAATGGCCAGGTTGAGCTGCTCCGCGCTGAACTCGATGCCATGCACTGCTGTGCAGACGCAGGCGATTTGTATGAGCAGGTCCGGCACGACGTGCAGTTCCATTGGCTGATTGTAGAAGCCTCCGGTAACCGGATTCTCCAGGACGTCTGGAAATCACTCCGCATTGAAGCACGCACGCTCATCACCGTCATCAAGACGGATATGGATTTGCATGAGCTCGCCGAGATGCATCGCCCGATCCTCGAAGCGCTCGCCGAGCGCGATCCGGAGAAGGCGGGCAGAGTATTGCGCCAGCATGTGGAAACTTTCGGCATGATGATCCTGAAAGGGGGAGATGTGTGACTCGCCTCGTTGACCTGTCCATGCCAGTGCATCGTGGCATGATCACGTTTCCGCAAGTGCCACCGCCGGCCTTGCTCCTGTACGATAGCTGGACGGAGTTTGCCAAGCGTATCGGCGCTGCTCAGTATGGTGCCACCTGGCTCACGGCAACATATCTGATCACCCAGAATGACCACGTTGGCACCCATTGCGATGCCGTCAAGCACATCCGGGGTCCCCATGCTCCCGGCCCAGAGGGCATCCCGCTCGAATACTGCTATGGGGATGGCGTGGTGCTCGACTTTCGCCATAAGGAGTATGGCGCCGGCATCACCGCTGCCGAAATTGATGAGGCGCTCGCGAAGATCGGCTATGAACTCAAGGAGCGCGATATCGTCCTCATTCAGACTGGTGCCTCTGCCTACAACACCGAGCCGCGCTATCTCACCGACCACTGTGGCATGACTGCAGAGGCAACACGCCACCTGATCGCTAAAGGCATACGTATGATGGGCATTGATGCTGTCACTTTCGATCCACCGGTCTGGGCCATGTTTGAGCGCAAGCAATTCTGGGAAGCGCACATGGTCATGAAAGATGAGGACTACTGGCACCTCGAAAATCTGATGAATCTCGATCAGCTTCCCCCCTTCGGCTTCAAGGTGGCAGTCTTTCCCATCAAGTGGATCGGAACAACCGGTGCCCCTGTTCGTGCGGTGGGAATTATTGATGAGTAATCCAGCAATCCTCTGGTTCACTGACAAAGCATGCCAGGATACCCGCCACGCCGGCGGCAAAGGAGCAAGCCTCGCCACTATGACGGCCGCCGGGCTACCGGTCCCTCCTGGCTTTGTGATCGCGGCGCATGTGCTCGAACAATCAGTTGATGCTGAGCAGTTGCGAGCCCTGGCTGTCGCCCAGGACTATCGGACGGCGCAAATGCTGGTGCGCCAGGCCCGACCCCCTCACCACACCATCGCCACCAGCTATCAGCAGCTCGGTGGCCTGGTAGCCGTCCGCTCCTCGGCACACGCCGAGGATTCAACGACGGCAAGCTATGCGGGACAGCAGGAAACCTACCTCAATGTCTCCGGTGCGGACGACGTTTGTGCCCGTGTAGTCGATTGCTGGGCGTCCTTCTTCAGCGAGCGTGCGCTCTTTTATCGGGCGCGCAAGGGTTCGCTCACCGACCTGGCCATGGCTGTGGTCGTGCAGAAAATGGTCCAGCCGGTAAAGTCGGGGGTCCTGTTCACAGTAGACCCCGTTAACCGGCGTCACGACCGGATGATTGTCGAAGCAGTGTTTGGGCTGGGAGAGAAAGCCGTCTCGGGTGAGGTGACACCCGATCATTACGTGATCGATCGTGCCGGCGAGATCAAACGGGAGCATATTATAGATCGACGGGTGCTCACTACACACGACCTCCAACTGCTGGCTGATCTCGGCCGCCAGCTGGAGGTGTATTTTGGCACTCCCCAGGATATTGAGTGGGCCATTGATGAGGCCGGCTGCCTGTACCTGTTGCAGTCGCGCCCCGTAACAACCATGTAGAACGCCGGTCCGGGTAGTGCCACCTTCATGTCCTTTGTGGTTCCGCAAGGGGCAGAGAGTGCAGCTATCCAGACCTGGCTCCCGTATGCCTGTGGCCAGATGAAATGGGAAAACGGCAAAAATCTACACCAGCTACAACAGTTCAGATGGAGGACACGGTGAGCGGAAATGTCGTTGAGTGGCTGGCGCCAGCCTCCCTAGCGGAGGCACTCCAGCTACGGGCTGAGCGCGGCAACGAAGCGACCGTGGTAGCCGGTGGCACCTTTGTAGCCATCCTGATCAATCAGGGTTTCCTTGCACCCGCGGCGCTGTTAAGTCTGCACAATGTACCAGAACTGGCGTTCATTACGGCAAACAACGAGCTTTGGATCGGGGCCATGACCACCCATCGTGAAGTGGAGCGCTCGGCTATCGTACAGCAGGGCTGGCCTGCCCTCGCCCGGACATTTGCATTGGTGGCCAGCCCGCGCGTACGCAACCAGGCAACAGTCGGTGGTGTACTTGCCGATGCCGATTACGCCTCCGATCCACCGGCAATGCTCTGTGCGCTCGGCGCACGGGCGGTAGCACGCAGCCGCTCAGGTGAGCGCGAGATCCCTGTTGAAGAGCTCATCACCGGTTATTACCAGACTTCCCTCCACCCGGATGAGCTGCTGATTGCCGTGCGGGTGCCCGGCGGCATCGAGCGCGCCGTCTATCGCAAATTCCGCTCGCGCTCCACTGAGGACCGGCCCTGCGTCGCCGTTGCCGCTGCCCGCGCGCAGGGAAGGCTGCGCGTCGTGGTCGGCGCGGTGGCCGAGCGACCCCAGTACTTTCCGGAGATTTGTGCCCTTGCCGAGGGCGTATCCCTCGATCGTGATCTGGCCGCCGAGATCGCTCAGCGCTATGCTGCAGCCATCAACCCGATTTCTGACGTACGCGGCTCGGCTGAGTACCGGCGCCGTGTGATCGCCGTGGAGGTTCGCCGAGCCCTGGAGGAGCTGGCTTTATGATCGATCCCCGTGTAACCGGAGCAATTCGCTATGCGCAGGACGTGGCGCTCCCACACATGCTCTACGCGCGCATCCTGCGCTCCCCCTATCCCCATGCGCGTGTCTTGCGTGTAGATGCTTCAGCGGTGCCCCGGAGTATTGTCGTCCTCACGCCCGCTGATGTCAACAACCTGGGTAGATATGGCTGTCAGATCCGGGATCAGACCGTACTTGCACTGGACCGCGTCCGCTTCATTGGGGACCCGGTTGCAGCAGTTGCTGCGCCAACACTGCGTGAGGCAGATGAGGCATTAAACCTGATTGCAGTGGACTATGTAGAGCTACCGGCCGTCTTCGATCCCATAACGGCGGCTGCCGACGGGGCTCCCCTCGTCCATGAGCAGCATTGCATCTCCGATAACGATGCCGCCTACTTTGGCATGCGGCCAGTAGCAGGCACCAATATCTGCCATCACTTTCGCATCCGGCACGGCGATATTGCTGCCGGCTTTGCTGAGGCCGCTATCGTTGTTGAAGAAACATACCGCACGGCGGGAGCGCAGCATGTGGCGATGGAGCCACACGCCACCGTAGCGCGCTGGGTGGAGGACCGCCTGGAGATATGGACAGGCACGCAGACCCCTTTCAACCTGCGCATGGATCTCGCCAAGATCTTTGGTATCCCTGAGGAAAAAATCCGCATCATCTGCCCCCCAATGGGCGGCGCATTTGGCGCCAAAACCTTTGTCCGCCTCGAAGCCATAGCGGCATGCCTGGCACGCAAAGCCGGGCGTCCCGTCAAAGTTGTGCTTAACCGCAACGAGGAATGGCTGACCATCAACCGCCATCCAGCAATATTGCGGATCGCCATCGGCGCGCGTGCCGATGGCACATTGGTGGCCAAGCGTGTCGAGTGCTGGGCCGACACTGGAGCCTATGCTGATTGCGGTCCAGGGGTGGCCCAGAAGATGGGCTATGCTGCGGTAGGTCCTTATCGCATCCCGCATGTATGGGTTGATTCCCATTGCGTCTACACTAACCTACCGCCAAACGGCGCTTTTCGCGGCTACGGCGCTATGCAGGCGGTGTGGGCTTCGGAACGCACCATGGATCTGCTCGCCGACCGGCTGGGCATGGACCCGCTCGAACTACGGCTCAAGAATGTGCTGGTTGACGGCGATCGCTTCTGCACCGGCGAAGTAATGCACGATGTGCATTTTGCCCAGTGTCTCCAGACAGTCGCGGATAAAATAGGCTGGGCAGAGGGCCGGCGCGGCAAAGGCCTCTGTGTGCTACTGAAAGGTATGCAGACGCCAAGTCGGGCCGCTCTAGCGATCACCGCCGCTGATGATGGGACCTCTGGTGATAGGACCTATATAGTACACTGCGCGACCGCCGAGATGGGTCAGGGAGCACGGCGAACAATTCAGCTTATGGCGGCGGAGCTCCTAGGCGTTGATCCGTGTCGCATACGCTTCCCAGACCCAGATACCGATCTCGTCCCTTATGATACGCGCACAACCTCCAGTCGCTCAACATACATGATGGGGCGCGCCCTGGCGGCAGCGGTGCGCGATCTCAAAGCTAATGGCCGGCGTGGCTATGGGGAGTGTGTCAACTATGGCGGCCTCGATCCCGATACCGGCCAGGGAGTGGCCTCAACACACTGGCATCAGGGTGCTGCGGCCGCGGAGGTGCATGTGGATGAGGAGACAGGAAAGCTCACCGTCGTGCGGCTGCATGCGGCAACCTATGCTGGCCGCGTGGTCAACCGTCCTGGGGCTGAGCTTCAGAACGAGGGCTCGATGATCATGGGGTTAGGCACGGCACTCTTTGAGAGCATCGTCTTTGCCGATGGCCAGGTCACCAATGCCAATCTATCCGACTATAATGTGCCGGCCGCGGACGATCTCCCTGAGCTCACGCATAGCCTGATTGAGCGAGAAGGCGCCGAACCGCACGGACTGGGGGAGACGGCGCTTCCCCCGGTACCGGCCGCAATTGGCAATGCGCTGGCCTCACTGGGAGTTCATGTCACCGAGCTGCCGATGACGCCTGAAGTGATCCTGGCCGCAATCGACCGGCGAGAAGCTCATGCTGCTGCAACTACCCCGGCAGGACGATGACGGTGCCCCATCAGCCAGAGACCAGCAAAACACCCGGCAGGATGAACCGTCAGGGCCGGGCCGCGAGCATGAGCAATGCTTTGGTGAACCCCTTATTTGCCGTGCAAACCCCGTTTCTGGGAAAGGTATGGCCAGAAGATGAGGATCCGCTTCAAAGTTAACGGCGTGGCGGCTGCCGTTGATGTACAGCCGGATGAAATGCTGCTTGAGGTGCTGCGCCGCGAACTGGGCCTGACGAGCGTGCGCGCAACCTGTGGGATCGGGGTTTGCGGTGCCTGTACGGCGATTATCAATGGCAAGCTGATCTCGACCTGCCTGTTTCTAGCGCCACTGGCCGAGGGATGTGAAATTATCACCGTCGAAGGATTGGGTGGCGATCACCCCGTGCAACGGGCTTTTGCTGAGATGCAAGCCTTTCAATGTGGCTACTGTACGCCAGGCATGATTCTAACTGTAAAGCAGCTCCTGGAGGAAAACTCGCATCCCTCTGACACGGAGATCAGGGTAGCACTGGGAGGAAATCTCTGCCGGTGTGGCTGCTATGTCAAGATCATCGCCGCAGTACATCGGGCAGCAGAGCAGATTCACACCACAAAGGAGAAAATGCATGAGACTGGTTACCTATGATGCCGGGAAAGGACCGCGCGTGGGGGCGCTGGAGGATGGAGAGGTCATCGACCTGGGCTTTGATGGCGACATGGTGGCTTTCATCGCGGCCGGCGCACCTATCGGCAGACGCACACGCATTGGGCAGGCACGGCTGCTTGCACCGCTACGCCCGCGTTCGCTGCGCGACTTTCTCGCGTTCGAGGGACATCTGCGCAATGCCTTTAGCCGATTGGGGCGTCCCATCCCCGATGAATGGTTCACCGTGCCTGCCTACTACAAAGGGATGCCGGATACGGTGATCGGGCCTGATGAGGAGATCCCCTGGCCGTTTTATACAGACCGGCTCGACCATGAGCTGGAACTGGCAGCCATTATTGGCCGCCGTGGGCGCGATATCCCACGGGAAGAGGCACTCAGTTATATTTTTGGCTATACGATCTGGAACGATGTCTCAGCGCGCGATGTCCAGGCGCGGGAGCTCCCCATCAACATGGGACCGGCAAAGGCTAAGGATTGGGATGGATCGAATGTTCTGGGACCATGTATCGTTACTGCCGATGAGCTCGATCCCGGCAACTTACAGATGAGCGTGCGCGTGAATGGCGAGACCTGGGGCAGGGATACCTCAGCGAACATGCATCACACCTTTGCCGACATGATCCATTATGCCGCGCAGGCGCAAACGATCTATCCAGGCGAGGTATTCGGGTCTGGAACCGCTGCTGGCGGCTCAGGATTGGAGCTGGATCGCTGGCTCAAAGAAGGAGATATCGTCGAGCTCGAGATCGAGGGCATTGGCATCTTGCGCAACCGAATCGGACGCAAAGGAAAGTGAAACCCGACAGAGCTCAGTGCCTTCGGTGAATGCGTCTGTTTGCCGATCCGATCGGACGAGAAGACAGATAAAAGGAGCGTGAAACCAATGGCATACGTGGTTGCTGCGCTTTGGCGTGCCAAAGAGGGTCAGGAGCAGACTATTGAGCGGATTATCAGAATTATGACGCCCTTGTCTCGGCAGGAGCCAGGTTGCCTGTTCTATCAGGCGCACCGATCACCCGATGATCCACGTCTGTTCTTTCTCTACGAGCAGTATGTCGACAGGGCAGGTTACGAGGCACATATGGCCTCGCCCCATTTCGAGCGCTACGTCAAGGGCGAGGCCATCCCCAATCTCGAAAGCCGCGAGCGGGCATTCTACGAGACAATGGATGTCTAGCTGGACCTCACCTCCCTGCCACCTGTTCCTTGCAGTCACCGTAAACCAGACACCGGGAAGGAGTATAACGCCATGACACGGATAGTGGACCTGAGCCCGCGCGTGCCGCAAGGGTTCATGGGACCACCTTCAACGAATATCGGGGTGCAGTTCACAGTCCGCACAAAGCCAGGATACTGGCAGTCAGCACAGGTCTCTATGAGTCTCCATACGGGCTGCCATGTCGAGTCGGCCCTCCATTGCTTTGCGGACGGCGAGCCAATTGATCTGGTGAGCCTGGACCGGGTGATCGGCAGTGCAGTCGTCCTCGATCTCACGCCGGTGACGGAGCGGGCCCTGATCGATGTGCCAAACCTGGAAACAGCTCTTGGGCGCCTGGAGGCGCAGGGTGAGTCTGTGCGTACCGGTGATATCATCCTGCTCCGGACCGACTGGGCGCAACGAGCTATTGGCACACCCAGGTATTTCCCCCAGTCACCGGGCCTGACCGAAGATGCGGCACGATGGCTGGTAGCGAGAAGGCCGAAATGCATCGGCTGCGATTTCTTTGAAGAGCCTGCAGCTCGAGAGCCCGGCTGGACGGCCGATCAATTTGTCGTCCATCGGGCAATTCTGGGTGCTGGTATCCCCCTGGTAGAGGGCCTGGTCAATTTACGAGATCTGCCACCACGGTGCCAGTTCTTTGCGCCATTCTACTATTTTGCTGGCGTGGATAGTGCGCTGGCCCGTGCTTTTGCCCTGGTTGAAGCATGAGCAAGCTGATGCCTATCCGAATACATTGGGTGCGACATGGGCGGATCGCTGCGCACCATGGCGATGTCCCACTAACTGTGGATGGTCGGGCGCAAGCGGAAGCAACAGGGCGGCAGCTAGGCGAGCAGGTTGGCCCCGGCGAAGCGGTGGCGTTTTTATACGCCCCAACCCGGCGGGCCCATGAAACAGCTATAGCCCTGCGGAGCGGAATCGCAGAGAGCCTGTCTTCCCTTCCTGATGCAGCAAGAAATGGCGCAGTGATCAGGCCAGCGGAGCTCCGATCCACATCGGCTGCGTTGCCCGATCCGCCAGCCAGGCTTTCATCGGACAGACTGGCGACAATCTCTTTACTCCCGCCTGTTGAGTGCTGGGCTTTGCGCAATCCTGATATCTATGTCGCAGGTGCTCGCGTAGAGCTGGTGAGCAGCGCGACAGCGATGATGGAGCAGCTCCCGGATTCCCGCTTGAGCGCAGCAGAGTTAATGCGTATTCCTTTCCTGCGCGGCTTCTGGGGTGCAGCGGATCGCATCGGCTATTGGGTTGACCATCCCAATCCACCGGGCGAGGATGCCCGAGCAGTGGCCCGCCGGCTGATGGCCTTTGCCGTCAGTCTATGTGACCTCCCGCGAATGCGACCACGGCGGTATGTTTGCGTAACCCACTCTGGTCCGATGCGCGCTTTTCTGCGCCACTATCTGCTCGGGGAGGACCCGGGTGAGCCTGATTATGGGGAACCGATCGATTTGCTGATCCCTGATGAGCGGTTGCTCATCATCCGCTATCGTGAATGGCAGCGGGCAGTAGCACTGGCGGACCGTGCTCCTCCTGTTCCCTTTCCCTGAGCAGGAGCTGAGCATGGTGTTCATAAACAGTAAAGAGCAGGCCGTCAGGTGATGGTCAAATGGAGATGGTCGAATGGAAAGGAGCGGCGGCGCTTCTCCCTGCCTGAGGTGTACCGCGGACAGGAAGCAGAGGATCACCGCGCCGCACCAGATGTCAGATGAAGCTAGAAAATGAGTTTACAGTTAAGGCTCCACTGGAGCGGGCCTGGCAAACGATGCTGGATATCGAGCGCGTAGCACCATGCGTACCGGGAGCCAGCTTGCTAGGGAGAGTAGGTGAGCGGGAGTACGAAGGGACAATAACGGTGAAGGTTGGACCGGTTGCTGTCACATTCAAGGGCAGGGTGCGGCTGGAAGAGGTAGCTGAAGCGGCTCATCGGGTGGTGATGCAGGCAATGGGTAAGGATGTCCGTGGACAGGATACGGTATCGGCTACCGTTGTTTCTCTCATGGACGCAGCGGATGGCGCAACGCATGTGCGTGTCGAGACCGACATGCGCATAGCGGGACGCCTCGCACAGTTTGGACGTGGCATTATGCAGAGTGTGGCCGCCAGGCTCATGGACCAGTTCGCAGCTTGCCTTGAGCGGGAGATCGCCACAGATTCGGCTCCTTAGACCTGGCTCACATCGCCCGCACCAGGCAGGATAAGTGCATCCCATCTTGCAAGCGATTGCTGTAATATTCCTGGTCACTGGTGTGCCGGTTGCAATGGTTCATGCGCATGGGTTGTCTCGGCGCGCAGCCGGTTACGCCGAAACCGCAGCCGCCAGACGGCAATAGCCGCTTCCAGAAAGATAGTACCAGACATCTTGGACTGGCCCTCAGTGCGGTTGACAAAGAGAATGGGAATCTCTTTCACACGAAAGCCAAGCAGCAGCGCACGATAGGTCATCTCGATCTGGAAGACGTAGCCATTGGCAGCAACAGCGTTGAGATCAATGGTTTCGAGCACCCGGCGCCGGAAGCATTTGAAGCCACCAGTGAGGTCGCGGATCGAGACACCGAGAATGGTACGGGCGTAGAGACTGCCACCCTGGCTGATAATCCGCCGTGGTAGCTCCCAGTTCTTGACCCCACCGCCAGCGATGTAGCGTGAACCGAGGACGAGGTCAGCGGTGTCGTTTTCCATCTCAATCAGGAAACGCGGCAGGGCATCAGGGCTATGGGAGAAGTCAGCATCCATCTCAAAGATGAGATCGGCCCCCTGCTCAAGCGCATAGCGGAAGCCAGCAATGTAAGCCGGCCCCAGCCCCTGCTTGCATGGACGGTGGAGGACATGAACACGTGGGCTGGATGCAGCCAGCTCATCGGCGACAGCGCCCGTGCCATCGGGGGAGTTATCATCAACGATGAGCACCTCGAGCCGGGGATCTTGCCGAAGCACCTCAGGGACGAGGCGGATGATATTGTTCCGCTCATTGTAAGTCGGAATGATGACGATCGCGCGCAAGTTCTTTCTCCTTTATGCAACCTCTCTGCTATACCGCTGTTAACGAGGTAAGGACGGAGTCCGTAACGGCAGCAGGAAGGGATACGAGCTAGACCAGCCAGTGGCCGGTGATAAATACCGTGGTCAGCAGCATGAACAGGCCACTGAACAGAACAAGGATTGCCGTTTGCCGTGCTGGCGTCCTGGCCCAGAGTGCCAGAGCAATGAAGCCGGGGAAGAGCTCCAGCACGAACCGTTGGTTGGATTGCAGAGGGGCCATACCGCCAAGCCCGGAGTCAGGGAAGAGCAGGAAGAGGATAAGCATGGCTACGACGAACCAGTTGTAGCTGGGGCGGAAGTGCCGCCATCCGTAAATCAGCAGGATCAGGAAGGCCACCGTTGCTCCCAGATCGAGAAAGCTGTGCGCCTCGAAGAATGAGGCGGGCGCAGCAACCACTAGGGCATGGATGCCCCATAGCAGGCTGGCCCATGGTGCCATGGGGATACGATACCAGAATTCGCGCTGCACATGGGAGAAGACCAGCGGGTCCCCGAACCTTATGAAGCAATAGAGCGCGTAGAGGCCCAGCCCCAGGCAGATAGTGCCCGCAATAATGCCGGTGCGCAGCAGCCCCTGCCAGGTCCAGGACCGTTGACGAAAGAACTCTACCAGTAGGGGCACAATAAGGAGAATGCCGGCCGTGCGGGTCGCTGCAGCGAGCGCACCGAGCAGCGCGACGGCCCACCAGCGCTGGCGTTGCAGATGATAAAAGAATTGGAGCACAAGCGCCAGAAAGAGTGATTCATTATATGGGGCGCTGAGAAAAACCGCCGTCGGGAACAGGAGCAGGTATAGCAGCGTTCGCTGGGCGATCTCCTCGCTAAAGTCCTGGCGCACCAGCAGATAGAGGGTTGCCAGAGCTACCAGCAACGCGCCATTGCTTACGATCAGGCTCGCCAGGTAGTAGTGTTGCGCCATCAAGCCAGCGACTGCACGAATAAGCAGGGGATAGAACGGCAGGAATGCCGTCTGTTCGGGCGTCAGATAGCCAAAGCGGGCGATGTGCAGGTAATAGTGCGCATCCCAGCGGTCAAGAGCAGTGAAGAGATTATTTGTGCCTACTGAGGTCCACTGGTAATCATAGGCGGTAAAGAGCACAAAGCCAAAATAGACGGCGACGGCCAGGGCAAAGCGGGTGAGGATATACACCGGCAACACCCGACGCAATAACTGTGCTATTGGTGCAGTGAGCAAACGTGAGCGCCAGGTGGGGAGCGATGGAAGTGATATGGCCTCAGCGTTAGCCGATATCGGTCGTTCAGGTTCAACAGCGCTGCTCACAGCCTGGACTGCCTCCGCCAGTCACAAGGTGGGGGTAGTACACATCCGCTCAGATAGGAAATACCCGAGCAGACCAGCACCAATGCCACCCGGTATACCGAGCATGCCCATCAGGATGTCAGGGCTTTGGGCAAGACCCACTTTGTTTATGACGTATGACAAGAGCCACGGTAACGAAAACGTCAGAATGCCGGCTAAACGTAGCCGCCAATCGAGCGCTTCCCAGCGTGTGCGCAGGTGCGGGAGGCGTGGATACAGCAACGTCAGCGTGAGCAGGCTGAGCAGCGCGGTATAGCAGAGAGGGCAGACGCCCATGGGATGGCCGAAGAGCAGGGCGCTGCGCTCCGGCAACGGGCAGAGGAGGGCTCCCAGCCAGTAGATGAACGTAGCCATCCAGGAGAACGGTGGGGTGCCGATCAGGGCGAAGAGTGGCGCCAGTATCGGCCCCATACCGGCAAGCACCAGAGGCGCATGCCACCACCGCCACAGGTGAGAGATGATACCGGCTTTCTTGACTCTCGCTGAAGATCTTATCATCGGCATTCCTCAGGAAGCATGGGGATTGCGCCACAACGGGCTTCAGGGCATCACCAGGAATCGCCTCCTGGTGGCCTCTCTGAACGTCGCGTTGCGACAGAGCGCCTCCCCAAGAATGGAACCGGCTCAGGATATGGCTGATGCAGGAGCAGGGCGCAGGGCTATCGGTGGTGCAATGCGTCGCGCGCGCAGATCGCTCAGGAGGGCAGCGGCGGCACGGCGCCCACTGCTGACAGCCCCTTCCATACTATCATAAAATCGCTGCACCGTATAGCCACCAGCCAGATACAGATTCGCAATAGGCGTGCGCTGCACCGGCCGTAGCGCATCCAGGCCGGGCCGGGGCCAGTAGACGGACTGCGGAATACGCACAAGCGACCATTTACGAATGTGGGCACCGGCAGCGGTGCGCGGAAAGAGACGCTGGATATGGCTCCAGACCTGGTCAATGATCGCCCGGTCGTCCCAGTCCATCAGGTTACGGGCGGGAGCCACAACCGCCTCGATGCGCGAGCAGCCTGCACAGGCGTAGGCGGGTGTCGTATTGCCCAGGTCGGCGTAGACAGGCATGATACCATCGGGCGAAAAGAGAATGTTGTTGATATAAGTCACCTGGCGATCGAGCCAGAGCTGTACGGTCATGACCGGTACGCCTTCAAAGTACCGCAGTCGCTCAAAGTAGGGATCGTGGCGCCATGCGCAGGGAATCAGCCGGTTCAACTGGTGAATGGGCAGCGCCAGAATGACCTGGCTGGCATGAACCTCTTCGCCATTGGCCAGCCGGACGCCCGTAATCAGGCCATCAGTGTTCTGTAGCAGCTCGCAAACCTTCGCATTCGTGCGAATCAGACCACCTCTGGCGCGAATATAATCGGCCAGTGGTGCGATAAGCCGCTCCTCCGGCGCGCCGTCCAGGAAGCCCATGCGTGAAGCACCATCCTGGCGCAGGAACAGCGCAGTAACATCGAGCACGATTTTGGCCGAGATCTCTGCCGGAGGCACGAACTTCAGCGCCAGGGCCATCGGCAGGAACATTTTGTGGAGCATACGCCTGCTGATACCGTTCTTGAGGTGCCATTCCTCGTAAGTGAGGTTATCTTGCCGACGGTAGTAGTCCTCACTGGAGAAGAGGATTTTGGGCAGAGCGCGGGCAAGGGTCAACTTCTCGGCGATGGTGAAGTAACGGTTGCCAGCAATAGCCGGGAGCAGATGCAAGGGGCTGGGCAGGTCCCAGGTATGGAAGGCGAAGCGCGCGCCGCCTTCCAACGTATAGGTAAGCACGTGCTCTTTCCAGAGGATACGGTCGTAGATGCCCAGCTCACGCATGAGGTCAAAGATCTCGACGTAGGCACCGAAGAAGACGTGTAGCCCGCTCTCGATCCAATCGCCGTCGTCGTCGCGCCAGGAGGAGACCTTACCGCCAAGCATGGACCGGCTCTCCAGGAGTATCACAGGAACACCGGCGTCCACCAGTGTTTTGGCGGCGGCCAGACCGGCCAGGCCACCACCAGCGATGACCACCTGTTGGGAAGTGGAGATGGCCCCGATTTTGTCTGTTATGTTGCTCATCTGCATGTATGCTCCCCTGTATTGTTTCCATATATCATATCCATATCATCGCGGTAAGCGATGCTCTGCACGCGTTTTTTGCCGCCTCTGGCGGTGAGAGGCACCGCCAGGCTCATCCCTCTCTAAATAACTATCGCAAACAGGGATGGCGGTGCAAATGCCAGGGCTCAGTTGGGATGCTTGCCACCAGCGAAGCTCACCACATCCCCCGGCACCCCGCAACCAGCTCTGCCGCTAACCGCCAGGCGTGCACCTCCTCACCCCGTGGCTCGTCGCTGAAACGATAGTCATGCTTGCGAATCAGTTCGTCAAGCTGCGCTACGATCCGCTGGATGCAGGTGCGCTGTGCCTCATCCAGCCATGCCAGCACCGATGCCGGCTGCATTGCCGCGCAGGCCCGGCGCGCAGCCCGAAAATGGATCAGGCAGAAGCCACTGGAATGCATAAACGCTTCCTGTACTTCTGGCTCCCCACACGTCTGGGCAAAGGCCATCAATACGCGGTCCTCCTGCTCCATCCGGATATAGCAGGCTGGACAGATTCGCCAGCGTGCGGCAGCTTCCCTTTCCGCTGCTGCACCGGCTCTTTGGCCAGTGTGTCTCCTGCAGCCAAACAGGCGCTGCCACCATCCCCGGCGTCCCATCACGCCTTCGCGACCGCTCTCCTCCGCGCTTCCTATCGCTCGTACCTGCGCTGCAGCCAGCAGCACCGAGCGATAAGCAACAGCCAGTTGAAAAGTGGCGTGGGGCCGGGCGACTGCCCAGGTATGTGTCGTGCAAAAACCACCTGCCCGCACCAACAGCTCGCGATTACCACTATCGGTAAAGGCCTCATATACCCAGTTGTCGAGATAGCGATCGGTGGCAGCGACTGCCAGGCGACAGATCGCACAGCCTTCCCGGTTAAGTGCCTCCAGCAGATCAAAATAGCTGGCAGGATGCCGCAGACGCCGATCGCCATCGCCTGCCGCGGGAACAGCCTCAGCCATAAGAAAACCTCCGCAGATTTCTGCTCTCATGCTCGTGATCGGTCTCGTCACGGCACTTCCGGCTGCTGTTCTGCTCTGTGTTGTATATCCAGTACCAGATGAATCAGCGCATCAATATGTGGCCCCAGTGTCGTCTCTAAAGCCGGATCGATCGGACCATAGCGGCTAAGGGTAGCTGGCCGGGTGTCTTCGAGGTCGGCCCAGAGGGTGGCAAACTCGGCGGCCAGGGCACGGCGCATATCTACCTCTGATCCGGTCAACTGGAATTCCTGAGCCAGCGCGTTGATCTCCTGTCGGAGCTGGGCAAGCAGACGGCGCAGCTCTACCTGCTCGTCAGGTGTGGGCTGATTGATGTGACGAGTGAGGAGATCGGCGTTGGTAGGCTCCTGACCGAGCTGTTCTTCCCAGCGCCGGATCGCCTGTTCGAGCCGGGTCAAGACTGTAGTTAGCGCACGGCGCTGAGCAGCATTGAGTCCGTGCTGGTGGCTCGATGTAGCAGGCATACTGCCAGGTGATTTTCGGCACTTGAAGAGCGGCATTGGTTCGTTCCCCTGTATGAACAGAGATCTCAATCACCAGCGATGAACGGCCTGGCACTTTCATCTGAATGGATATCGGTGAGCGTTTCAGTGCAAGGAGCATAGCGGGCCGGCGAGGAGGAGCCGCAGCCGGGTGAACAGAGCGCGGAAGGGCACAATGGCCGGGCTGTTGAATGGCACGCTGGGATAGCTCGTTTCCCCTTTGGGCGTGGGCGTTACCAGCGTGACACTACAGCCGAGCAGCGAGTGTTGTAACTGGACGGCGGCGATGGCTGCCAGTGGCCAGGAGGTGATCGCTGGTGTGGCAGCAGACGACTGGCGTCGATCCGTTGCCGCGCTCAGCAGGATGACGCGCTGGGGTGTGAGCGCCAGGAGACGTGGCCCGACGTGCGCCTCAGCAATGGCCGGTGCAAGCGCCCGGACAAGGAGCATTTCCCCCGGTTCTAGCGCCGTTGGCAGAGCTTCCTCTAGCTGCTTCTGAATGGCAGAAGGAATGAGTCCTCCCAGTCCTTCCAGGGCAGCGATTTCGTCGGCCTGGGGTTGCCAGGGCTCCACATGGGGCACCCGACGCACCCGTCGGTCCTGCTGACCCTGGTCGCCGGGTAACGGCAGGAAGCGCGCAATAAGCTGTACCGCCTGCTCCAGGGCGGGTGTAAGCTCTGCGGGGAACTCGACCGTAAATGTGTCGGTACCATGTACGGCGGCAGACTGGATGGCGATCTGGGCATGGGAGCTGGCAGATTGGCCAGGCGCCTGTCCGGCAGGGATGAGGCGGGCACCGCTCAGCCGCTCTATCGGGCAGGAGCGGGCTACGTAGCCCCAGGCGACCATGGTGGCATCGGGTCCGGCGAAGTCGCGCAGCCAGAGTACCTGGCGATCGGTCACCAGGAGCATACCTTCGGCCAGGCGCCGTGTACGCAGATGGAGCGGTCCCTCACGTACGGTCAGGGCCGGGCGCTCTACAAACAGGAGTACGCGTTCGTCGCCCAGCAGCAGCTCGCTGAGATAGCGTTGGAAGCGCAGGGGGATATACTGAAGCAAATGCTCGGCTTCGGCATAGGCGTCCATGCCGCGCTCACGAAGCATATGAGGGCTCACACCGGTGATGGCCCGCCAGGCGGCAGGGGGTGCCGCGTCGCGGTCCTGTACATAAAGTCGCTCGCCGGGCAGCACCGTTCGGGCCTGGCGTTCACGGGCAAACCGCCGATGGGCAGCGGTGGCCTGGCGGACGATGGTCAGGGCATCTGCAGCGCTGCGCCAGGACAGGGCCTCTGGGGAAGCAGGGCCCTTTTCCGCATGCGCGCATACAGAGGGGTGCGAAGGGATCTTCTCCGCTGCCTCGGCAACAGTCAATGCCCCCTGTACTTCTCCAGTGGATAGCACCAGGTCGCGGGCAAAGCGATTGATAGCAGACCGGATCTCTGCTGGCAGGTCAGCTATCCCGGTCCAGGGAGCATAGGCCGGATCAATGTCGGGGACAGCGACCAGGAGCCAGGTATTGAAAGCGGGAATACCGGTATCGGATAATGCCGTCAGTTGTGCGCCACCAAGGAGGCGTGCGCGGACATGCGTTGTGGGCGGGTTCGGCTGTGAGCTAATGAGCAGGATGGTTGGGCCGGCATGGCTGCCACCGGTGCCGCTTTCCTCATCTCCTGTATCGGGTTGGTCCCAGGGAAGATAGGCCAGGTCGCCGGGAAGGGATGTGGAGGCACGATAGACACCGGCCAGAGTCAGGGCGCCTTTCTCGGCATCGTAGCGATACTGATAGCAGGTGCGTGCAGGCCGATGGACAACGACATCGATGCCGGCCAGGGATGACCCGCTGTCTGATGCTGTCTGCCGGCGACCAGTCCACGACGAAAATGCATCTGCCTCCGATTCCCGACTCATACAATACCTCCTCCGTTTAGCTGATAGCAGTGGATAGGGCGGGTCCACCAGAGCATCGCGGCTCCCAGCAGGCTGAGCACAGCGGCATAGATGAAGCCAGCGATCGGCGTAATGGTGGCCCAGAGCGCGCCGACAACGATGCTGGATACGAAATCGCCGATGCCATTGATAGTGGCCAGAGCGCCATAGCCGGTGCCGCGCTGTGCCATGGGGAGCAAATCGGCAGCGAGCGCGCCCTCCATCGCCTCTACCAGGGCGATGGAGATGCCCCCAGCGACGAAGAGCACCGTGAGCACTGTGAAGCCAGCAGTACCTTGGGGAGCCAGGGCAAAACCGATAGCCATGATAGCGAAGCATCCATAGCCTAAACCGAGCAGGAGCCGTTTGCCGAGGCGTTCGCTGAGCACGCCGACCGGATAAGAAGCGCCGGCGAAGACAATGTTGTGTGCCGTATAGAGGGCGACGGCGATGAAGCTGGCGGTAGCGGCACCAAAACTAGATGTCAATTGCTGGCTGACCCGCAAGATGAGCAAGGTAGGGGCGAAGTTGCCCAGTCCAAAGAGGCCCACGGCAAGCAGGAACCAGCGGAAGTTCGCTGGTAGAGCGGTAAGTTGCGTGCGGAGATGCAGGGTCTTATCTGCTGCCCGGTGCCGCTCGCGAACCAGCAGCATAATGGAGAGCGGGGCGAGGATACCGGGGATAGTGGTCACCAGGAAGATTTGCCGGTAGGTGAGCATTGTGAGCAGACCCAGTGCAATCGCCGGGCCGCTGATCGCGCCAAGGGTGTCCATCATGCGATGGAAGCCGAAAACGCGGCCATAGGCCCAGGGCTCGCTGGCGTCCACGAGCATGGCCTCACGGGCGGGTGTGCGGATGCCGCGCCCGATCCAGCCAAAGGCTCGGAAGGCGAGCAACTGCGGCCAGGACTGGGCAATAGCATAGAGTGGCTTGGAGATGCCGGTCATGATATAGCCGATAACGGCGAGCGGCTTACGCTGGCCCGAGCGATCGGTCCACCAGCCGGAGGTAAGCTTGACGAAACTGGCCAGGGCATCGGCGACGCCTTCGATGAAGCCCAGCACGGCAGGCGAGGCGTGCAGCGTGACCACAAGGAACAGGGGGAGGATGGCCGTAGCCATCTCATGGTTCATATCACTAAAGAGGCTGGCGAGGCCCAGACCCAGAATACGCCGGTTAAGCCAGGGGCCACGCGGCGCCTGGGCACGGGTTGTATCCGCCGTGAGCAACTGACTCTGTCGCTCCGCGCTAAAGTCGCTCATCTGTCTGCTTTACCCCCTGTTCTGGTCCCCTTCGCTTAGCAAGGGCAGTGAATAAGTGCGGTTGGCAAAAGCTTGACCAATCCAGGCATCATAGAGCTGGCAAAGCCAGCCAACAAAAAAAGCTTCTACCCGTGGCCAGATGGATCAGCTACGGGGTAGAAGCTATCAGCCGATTTACGGCATTCAGGCGAGCTTCATCGCCATGGTTTATTTGTTTTCATGATATCATATGGGACCCATGACGTCAATTTCCTCTTGCTGACCGATAACCGGTCTCCTTGAGCGTCAGAGCATGGTGCTAAGGCTGGCGGAACAGCTCGCGTAGATAGGCCCACCATTGTTGTGCCAGCTTGACTGTGGTTGTATCAGGAGGTGGACCGTTGTAGCGGGCGGCAGTATAGACAGAGGTCAGCACGGCAAGGCCCTGGTCGCGGGGAACTGCTGCTGTGCCGCTTACCGGCGGTGTGGCTGCCGCCAGCGGGTTCTCCGGCGGCAGTTGCTGGCACAGGCGCTGCGCGAACTCATCAGGCGTCTCCGCTGGCAGCCGCTCCAGGCCAGCGGCAGCAGCGGTGTGGAGCAGGTCACGGTAAAGCAGGCGGATGGCGCGAATAGGGGAAGGCAAGCCAGCCAGGCCGTCGGTGGTCTGGTTGTGCGGATGCGGGCGCAGCCAGGCGCCCAGGCGTGCCAGCAGGTCGCGGAGCTGCGTGCGTAGCAGAGAGGCGGCGTCTAATCCCTCACGCTCCTCAGCAACTGTCTCCGTGCGAAAAACAGTGAAGTGGCGCAGCGTGATCCACAGTATGAGGAGGGCAGTGATGATGCCCAGGCCAATGAGCAGCCAGTGGCCTGCTGTGATCCATATGGGCGGGATGGTGAAGGATGTTGCGTGGATCCGTGGTGGTTGTCCTGCCCTGGGCGGTGTAACGCCATGGCGTTTCGCCAGCCCTTGCAGGGAGGTAATGAGCGGGCTCAGGATAAAGAAAATGGCATAAGCCACGGCCGTAGCCACCACGCTAAACGCGGCAGTGATCGCGGACCAGGCGGGCTGGAGCGCCCACGCCAGCTCCTGTAGTGCCTGGTAGGAGAAGATCTGTTCGATACCAAAGGCCAGCGCCAGGATGCCGGCACTGGCTCCACTGAGTGCAAGCAGCCAGGTGCGAGTCGGGTTCATAGCGGGATTGCTACTCGCGCTCCGTTGCTGGCGCAGCCTGGCCAGCCGGGCGAGCGAGAGGGCGACCAGGCCAGTGAAGAAGAAAAGAGGCAGGATCAAACCGAGCATGGCAAGCAAGCTAATCTGTGCCTGGGAGGGAGCTGTGCCAGCCAGGAGGAGGGACAGCACTACCGCGCCCAGACCAATCTTGAAGCGGAGTGCAAGGTCATCAAAGTCGATCTCCGTCCTGCCGGTCATGAGCGCACGCCACCATAGATAGGTTGCCAGGACCACGAGGCCAGTGACCAGCGCCCACCGGTTGCCGGTACCGATGCCCATCAGCCAGGCAAAATTCAGCGGGCCGTAGGCTCCGATCGGGTACACACGCAGGCGCAGGAGGAACAGCGTGCTGAGAGCCCAGCCGAGTGTGATACCGGTGCGCTGTCCGATTGGTGACCACTCATGGCCGAGAAGCCAGCGAGTCCACCAGGTAGCACCAAGCAGTAGGCCAAAGAGAGCTGGCAATGGCAATAATGCTGCTTGTATGCTGCCAGTGAACCAGGCGGCGCCCAGATTCAGCCATGCGGCCACCGGCAGCGTTTCCATAGCGGCGATAGCAGCCGGTAGCCATAGGCGGTCAAGCCAGGTCGAAGACGGCTGTGGGTAGCGGCTGAGCCGACTCTCCAAGGAGTTCGGCGCGGAGCTCATACCATCGTTCCTCCCCTCCAATGTGATAGGCCAGAAGATCGCCAGTATCTATGGGAGCACTATCGCCGGCCAGCAATAGCGCGACGGCATGGCCATGGCTCCGCAGGCGCTGGAGACTAGTGAGCAATGCTGGCTCCAGGGCAGCGGCAGCGCTGATCACGATGACGGTCGCGCCAAAGGGCAGATGATAGCTTTCGGCGGTCAGCAGCGGCTCAAGCGGCGAGACGAAGTAGGGCACGATGCGCGCCAGGGCTTCAAGCAGGCGGGCAATCTGATCATGTCCGGTAGCCGGTTTCAGGCGGATGCGCATATCCTCGCCTGGCTGGAGGGCGCGCAGCCGAGTCTGGAAGGCGTTGGCGTAGAGGCCCACGGCGTAGCCCTGATCTATAGCCCAGCTAGCTACCGAGGCGGCAGCGGTGACGACCAGTTCCAGCAGAGCAGGATTGAAACCCATGCGTGCCTCTGGGAAGGTATTGACGTTCAGGAAGAGGGTCAGGGTATGGGTCGTCGTGGGCTCGTAGATTTTGCTTTGCAGACGCATGGTGCGTGCGGTGGCTTTCCAGTGGATATGGCGCAAGGAATCACCATAGACGTACTCGCGCGTGCCGGCGAAGCGTGTGGGGTCCTCGAGGAGTCGGCGGGGCGCTTTGCGCTCGCCAAAAGGATGGCGCGCGGGCAGGCCCAATCGCTCTATCGGCACGATTGGCGGATAGATCAGCAACGTATCCTCCTGGGCCAGCGGCGCTTCGCGCACCAGAAAGCCGAACGGATCGCCACTGCGCATCACGCCCGGTCCCAGCACATAGAGGCCGCGTGCGGTGCAGTGCAGAGTATAGCGGCGTGTGAGACGCTGATACCACCAGAGCGAGAGGGTGTTTACTAGCAAGGCGCGATGTGGCTTGTATGTCGGGTCCAGGCGCCCGCCCTGTAAAGGTAAAGCGTCGGGCAGCTCATCTTCCACTTCAAGCCAGGGCAGCGGCAGCGGTTTGCGATTCTCTACGCTGATGGCCAGAGTGATGGTTTCACCAAAGAGGGCATGGGTCTGGCTCAGGCGGCGCGTGTAGGTCAGCCCGGTCAGGCAGAAGCGATACCAGAGGTCAGGGACGAAGCCGACGGTGAGCATAAGGAGACCGGCGACGAAGATGAGCCCCTGGTGCAAGGGGATACTGATAATGATGCAGAGAAGACCAAGCCAGTACCATGGCCGCCGGGCGAGTAGCGATGTATCGGGCAGTCGGGTGCCTTCACCGACTTCTGCCATGCTTTTCCTCCGCGAGTCGTGATTGCAGTGGAGGCAGCGCCTCGCATCGCTTTGTTGCAGCATATCATAGCACATCCGGCTTAGCGGCGCTTACGGTGAGACGCCGCTTTCTTTCCACCTTTTTTGCTCTGGTGATTGCGCTTGCCAGATGCTCTGGGTGTGGCGCGGTTTGCCCCTTTCTGGATGATGGCTGTGGTGAGGCGGGTCGGCGATCCGGGCGGGGGTGGAGGAGATGCGGGATCAGAGGTGGCAGCAGGTGGATCGAGGGCAAGCGGGGTAGTGGATAGCCAGGCGACCGGTATGCTATCGGCACGCATGGGCGTCTGGCCGGCAATGTCTGCTGGATCAGGGGTGGCCCCGGTCGTATGATGACCATTTGGCGCGCCATCAGGCATGCCGTTGCCAGTGAAAGGCGTGACGATTGGGAAGGAATACGTGGAGTGTGCCTGGGAGATCTCGGTGTCAGGCTCGCGCTGATGCTCTGCCAAGAGAGATGCCTGGCGCAGGTGCTGGCGTAGCGCCGGCGAACGGGTCTTCTGTGCTCGTTGTTGCCGCCGTTCCTGCGCTATCTCGGCCTGCCGCTGGAGCTTCCCTTGCAGTAAATAAATCCGTTCTGCCACGGCCTGGTAGCGTAGCTGCAATTGCTGTTGTTGTCGCCAGGGAATCTGGGTGGGTTGCCGCCGCGTCTCCAGCTCGTGCAGACGTGCCTGGTTATGAGCCGCAATAGCCTCGAGCCTGGCGATGGGTTCGTCGAAGGCATGGCTCTCAGGGGTGTCGGCAGCCTGTTCACGCAAGCGGGCAAGGTTAGTGATGGTGCGAATAGATCCGTTCAGGATATGGATGCAGGCTATTTCGACATCGAGCGGGGAGAGGTTGGGGGGCAGTGGCGCGAAAGCGGTGATGGCGGCATCGGTATGGGCGGCGAGGCTGTCAAGGATAGCAAGCGGATCGCCAGCCGGAGAGGCGCTGCCCTGAGTGTTGACAGCGCAGGAATCGACTGCCATGGGGGCTCCTTTCATGATGAGCATTGCGAGCGGCCAGCCTGACATGCTCCTGGTTGTGCTGTTGAACACGGCATATTGCTGAGAAATACACCTTGCTACAACGGGTGTTCTAAAACAAGTATACCATAGCTATCGAGCGGTTGTCAATGTCGAGCTGGCTGTTGTCGATACAACAGCTGTCGATGCAAAAGGTTGAGCAGCCATCCAGTTCCATTGTCGGGGTGGCAGTCACATCGGTGCCCTGGGCTGGCAAGGCATAGGCGGCTTGGGTCATCACGAGTTGCTGTTGCCAGCAGTCCCTGGATCACCCAGACTGGCTACATCAAGCAGCGCGTCGATAGCATCTTCATAGCGATCGGTGATATCTTCAAGCGTCTCATAGAGCGCTCGTAATGTCTGACGCTCAGGGCCAGGAGCATTGCTACGGAGCAGGCGAGCGACTGCCTGACGCTTGTTGATATCGGCGGCGATCTCGATCTGGCCAATGGTGTCGCAAACACTCTGGAGTGCTCCCAGACGACGCTCGCCAGTCAGGAGGCCAATACCGTGCTGGAGAGCCTGGGAGCCGCGCACGATGAGCCGCGCCTGTTCGGCAAGGCCGGCAGATCCGGTTGGCAGATCACTTGATTGGAGCTGTTCACTGGCGCTGGCGATCAAGCGCCTTGCTTCCAGTAAGGCAATGGCGGCCTGATGCAGGCTGCGGATGAGTTCATATTCGTCTGAAGGCGCCTGCATGGACACCAGGGAAGCGACCAGACGAGCACTGGTATCAATAGGTGCGGGCTGCGGCTTTTTAGCCGCTGGCCTGGTGGTGCCCTCACAATCATGTGCCAGTTGCTCTGCTGCAGTGCACAGTTCATTGCTGAGCGCATTGAGCATCTCGGCAATAGATGGATAGTGTTCTCCCAGCATATGATAGCTCCTTACATTCCTAAAACACTAAACTGGATGAGCGTTAACGAGATGGGCGTTGCCTGACATTTCCAGCATCATGCAAGATTGCGATGGCAGCTCACCTGTTACCCGCATCGTAGCTCTCCAAGGTCACTGCTCCTTCCATTCCCAAGCGGGCGGAAGGTGCCTGGTTTCTGAAAAGGCTGGCGGGGACGCCGGATAGGCCGCGATGAGGAGAGGCAGAAGAGAAAAAAGCTCCTACCGGGGCCCGTCCGTTCCCCAGGTAGAAGCTATCAGCCGGATCTTCCGGCGCACGAGCGGCGAGCTTCATCGCCTGAATTCCAGCGATATTGTATCATATTCGAGAGGAAGAGTACCACAGGAGCGAGAGTGTCGGTCGGCGGCACGCTGCGCTGGCATCTTGCCGGAAAGCGGATGCATGGGCGCGGGGGATCGCTGCAATAAGTGGAATTGTCGGGGTGCCTGGGGGTATGCAACGCAGGTAAAGCGTTGGGGGGATGCGGCAACAGGCGATGTGACGGTGCTCATGACCGCTCTCAGTACAGTACTGTAGATGCCCTGCGAGCAGGTACCGAGAATCATTGGCCCCTGTTTCTATGGTACAATACAACCAGTGTGGGGTGATGAAGCTCGCCTGAAAGGCTCTTCGTAGAGCTGATAGCTTCTATGGTTGGTATGTTACCATAGAAGCTATTTTGTTGGACGGCAACGATGATGAACAATGTGGCCGGTAGTGTACCGCTGGATACGCTGCGTGAGACGGCGCTGCTGGAGGCAATGGCAGAGTCGGGCTGCCCCCTCTGCCGCAGCATCTGGCGCGATGATAGACGTAGCCAGACCTGGTATGTCAATGATGGCGCAGTAGATCATAAGACGCTAGTACGGGTGCGCCGCGCGCTGGGATTTTGTGGCTGGCATGCGGTGACGCTGGTGCTGCTGGAGGGACATGCCTATATCTGGAGCCATCTGGGAAGTGCCTTGCTCTATCAAGATATCTGGCAGCAACGGGTACTACCGGCGTTGCAGCGCTCGCGACCACATCGTGCTCATGGGCTGCTGTGGAGCGGGCTATGGCCGTTCCACCTGGCGCGCCTGCGTTTGCAGCTTGCCAGCCAGGAAGCGTGTCCGGTCTGTGCCGATGCCGCCCATATAGAGGCTGAGCAGATAGCCACATTTAGCAGAGCGCTGGCCACTCACTCAACCTTTCGCGCCAGCTATAGCGCCAGCGATGGCCTTTGTCTCCCGCACCTCTTCAAGGTGATGGAGCACCTCGCCACTGGCAGAGTGCTGGCAACAGTGCCTGGTGAATTACGAGCGACGCTTGTACAGCCAACCAGACGTCGGATCTCCCATATGGGCAGATTCCTGAAAGGCTACCGGGGGAAGCTCGCGTTGAGTGGTACCATACGCTTGCTTTTTGGCGCGAATACCTTCCTGTGGGCTGCGCACCAGGCGCGCCTGGACCTGGATGGGAATGAGAGCGAATGGCGATGTGCCGCGTGTGCCTATGCCGATGCGCTGCTGATGCGGGCATGTGCGGATTTACTTGCGGCACCGGTGCTGCCACACCTCTGCGACTGGCATGGATGGTTCTTGTATCGGTTTGCTGTCTCGGCTGGGGTGGAGCCGTTGTTTACGGCGCTGGATCGCACGGTTGCTGCGCAGCTCTTATTCCTGGATGCCCAGGGGGCATCTTTAGCATCGCCACAGCAACTGCTGCGGTCATGCGCATTGTGTGTATGGGGAAGAGAGCGTGAAGCGGCGCTGGTGCGTGAATGGTGGCGGGACCGCCATGCCGGGCTAGAGGTATCGGGTTATCCTGAGCTTTGTTTGCCCCATGGCCGCCTGTTGCTCGGTCAATTGCCGGCGCTACGTCTGTCGCGTGCTGCGGCTCTGGCGTTGTGCCAGTGCGCTGAACATCTGTCCGAGCAGTTGGCTGGCTATATCAGCCATTGTTCGGAGCATCAACAGGCCAGTATGCAGCCAGCGGAACGGCGAGCATGGCAAGATAGCGTCCGCTGGTTTGGCGGGTTGATGGGCAATGAGACGCTCAAGTGGTTCAGTCATAGACCTCCGCATAAATGCGGGGCTTGCAGCTAGCCCGCCAGGGACGCTGCGTCTGGCAGTATGACAGCCGTCCGATAGGCAATGATACCGCCATTACGCACCTTGTCAATGGCGTGGTTGAGAAGAACGGAGCGGTGCATTTCTCCCCCGCTTGAAAGCCGGGGCTTCCTGCGCCGGTTTCTGTGATATCTTCTTTTGCCGGTTCTCTTGTGGTGCTCGTGATGAGGTCCGAAATATGCAGGAATGCTGCTGATTGCCGCCATGGCATAGTGGTCCGGTCAGGTGGAGGGTTGCTTTCAACACGCTGAGAAGATCAAGGAGTAGCGATGGTAATTCAGAAGGAACATGCGATAGCCCTGGAGCGCTTGTTGGCTGACAAAGAGGCCGGGAAAGCTTATACCGCTGTTGCGCCTGAAGACGAGCGGATTTATCTTGAGCTGGAGCGGGCAGGTCTGGCATCTTTGCCAGCGCCGATGCAGCGTGTGCCGACATACCTGGGTGAGGAGCTGGCTCGTGTGTTGCGCCAGCTCTCTGGATCGGGTGCTCTGCCGGATCCGGCATCCTGGCCTGAAGGCTGGCGTTGGGTAGGGAGCGAGGTCATCGCCATGCTGGATGCCGCCGATCGCGGAGCAAAGGTTGGCCCGCTGGCGATAGAGCCGCTCGTCAGGCGCGGACTGGCTGCGCCTATGCATGATCGCGAAAAGAATGTCACGTATGTCGGGCTCAGCGATGGGGGTCGGCAGGTCCTGGAGATCTACCGGGCCCTTGAGCCGGTCCTGGAGATCTCTGCGGAACTGGCTGCGGCCATTCGCCAGATACCCATGGGGCCGACCGAGTCAAGCCAGCTTTTCACGGGCTCCCATGAAGAGCACCTGCTGGAGGCTATGCGTCTGATAGCGTATAGTGTACCGAACTCAGATGTCTATGCGTTCACTGCGCTGGGCCAGGCGGTGAAGAGAGCGCTGGAGGTGGGAGGGTTTGCCACTGAGGGGGAAGTTCTCTCTGTGCCACTGCTGGTGGCTCTCGCTGCCCATGTGGATGGGCAAAGAATCGCGGCGGAAACGCTGATGATGCTTCAGTCGCTGGAATATGTCGGGGCTGCGGGGGAGCTTTTGCCAGCTGGTGAGTGGGCGCTGGAAGCTTTTCGGTTACTGCAGGAAGGGGCACGGCGAACAGTGTGGAGCTTTGCCGTCGAGGCCGAGGAGGCGGAAGTTTTACAGGCTATTCATGCGCTCTGGGAAAAGGCTGCAGCGAATCCCGAGGAGGTCCCCACATTTGATCGGCTACGGCGGGCGATGATCGATCGCAAAGTGCAGGAGTATCAGAAGCTGGTGGAGCATTATGGGCGCCGGCTGGAAGAGATGCCGGAACGTCGCCAGGAGATTGCCCGCCACTTTGCTGAGGCCAGAGATCTGGCGCACTGGTATGACGAGCATTTCGACCTGCGCGCGGTACTCTTTAGTCTGGAGTCTCTTAACCTGATTGAAGCTAGGGAGGGTGAGCGGCAGGAAGAGGTCTTCCGTCTCACGCCGTTTGGTGAGCGCGTGCGCAAGGACCAGGCGGAACATGAGCGGGATGTTACCTCCGCTGCGGTGAAGAGCATCACGATGACCCGTAAGACTTTCTCCGCGCCGAATCTGGAATGGTACCGTGAGAGTCGGGAGGCTGGCCTGATAGGAACCGCTGAGCCGACTGAGGCCGGGCTGATGTACGCTGAGCTTGCCGAGCGTATTCATCGTAAGCCCTATCTCACGCGCTACGAGCTGCTTGTCTTTCATCATATCCCGGCGCGGGGGATGGATCTGGATGAGCTGTACCATGCCCTTGCGGGAGAGTTGCAACCAGAATGGATTCGCTGGGCGTTGGGGAAGTTGGAAGCTCGCCATCTCATCGAGATCCTGCCGGACGGCAATATTGTTGAGACTGAGGCCGGGGAACGGTTGGATCGGGCGCTCTCCGGGGTGCCGAAGGGGATAGGGAGCCCGGTGAATCCTATCCTGTACCGCCTGTTGAAAGCGCTGGCTCTGGTGGGGACGCTCTATGCCAGGGAGCGGCGGGTGCGCGTCTTGCCGCGCAATATCGAGACAGCCATCAAGCTGAGCGGCCTCACGCGGACGAGTTTTGAAGATGCCATCAGTCTGGCGCGCGTTGCCGGGTTTATCGGGCAGAATACGATTAATGAAGCGGGGATTCTCTTGCTGGAGGCGGTGGAAGCGATGAATCCTGGGGAGCGTTTTCCTACGGCTCATCGGGATCTGCGGTAGGAGGCTGCGTCGTATGATATAGTGATTGTGAGTAAAAAGCAGAGCGCGGTAGCCGAACGATGATGGTCGTTCGCAGGTGATGAGGCTCGCCTGGCGCGCCCAGATGGGCTGATAGCTTCTACATCGTCATGGCGGATCTGCCGGCATGGTCCGCTGGCGAAGTGGAGGCTTTTTTCTGGTCTGGTTCATTTGTTGTGTGGAGTAAGGAGAACAATGGAGATCCCCAATGAAGTGGCTGCCCGACAAAGCGAGATTGGGAAGCGGGTGAGCATGGCGCTGGGTCGCGTCCGCGAGATGGTCGGGCGGGTGATCGTGGGCAAAGAGGAGACGATCGTCCTGTTGCTGGTGGCTTTGCTCAGCGAGGGTCATGTGCTGATCGAGGATGTGCCGGGTGTGGGCAAGACGATGCTGGCGAAGTCGCTGGCACGGAGCCTGGGTTGCACGTTTCAGCGCATTCAGTGTACCCCCGACCTGCTGCCATCAGATATCATCGGCATCAACTTCTTCAATCAGAAGACCGGTGAGTTCGAATTTCGTCCTGGCCCCATCCTGGCGCAGATTGTCCTGGCTGATGAGATCAATCGTGCCACACCACGAACACAGGCGGCACTGTTAGAGGCAATGGAGGAGCGACAGATAACGGTCGAGCGCGAGACGCTGGCGCTGCCCCGGCCATTTCTGGTTGTCGCCACACAGAATCCTATCGAGCTGGAGGGCACATTTCCCTTGCCTGAGGCACAGCTCGATCGCTTCTTGCTGCGCCTGCGTCTGGATTATCCAACGAAGGAAGAGGAGCGCCTGATTCTGCGGCGCTTTAAAGAGGCCCAGCCGCTGGCTGAGGTTGAGCCGGTGCTCACGGCTGCGGAGCTGGAGGCATTGCAGCGGGAGGTGCGGCGCGTGACGGTTGCGCCGGAGCTAGAAGATTACCTGCTGAGCATTGTGCGCGCTACGCGGAACGATCCGGCGGTGGAGCTGGGCGTGAGCCCGCGTGGCGCACTGGCACTGTATCGGGCAGCACAGGCACTGGCGGCGCTCTCAGGGCGAAGCTATGTGTTGCCGGATGATATCAAGCGTGTTGCGCCGGCGGCATTGGGCCACCGACTGATGGTGACCCGCCAGACGCGGTTGCATGAACGGGCCGGGGAGGAGATCATCGCGGATCTCGTGAATCGGCTGCCGGTGCCAGTGGAAGAGATGCGCTCTTGACACGGCAATCTCAGCCGTGCTATTGTCATCCTGGCTGATCCTCTCCAGGCGTCTGTTATACCTGATCTCGTTGAGCAGTTTGTGTACGTACCTCAGCCGTGCTCCCTTACACCGGCTGGTTTTTGGGAGGGGCCCAGGAGCCATGCGACCGATCGGGCCAGGTAACAGGTCAGCGGGATATCGGGTGCTCAGCAACCTCTCCCTAAGAGCCCTGTCCCTCCCTGGACACGGGGAAGGGAAAAGAGAGTGCAACCGGATGGGATACCAGCTCTCATGTTACCGTGCACATCATGCACACAGTTGCTGGTATGAGGGATTTTTACCAGAGCCGTGGCACGAATCTTGTAGGTCATCTGCGCTCTCGGAAGGTCTGTGCATCACCTGTAAGGCTTGTCTCCTGGGAGTTGGCACAGTGTACTGGCGGTGTGATACAGCCCCAGGGGGTTGCCAGTTGTGAACCGGGCGGGTTTTGCAGATGAACGCACACTGACCAGCGTCCAGCGGGACGTTGTCCAAGGGAACAATGGGTATAGCAAAAGGAGGGTTACTCATGAGTGTAGAACGTCGGGGCCGGGGCCGCGGGTTCGCGTCAATGGACGCGGAGAAGCAGCGCGAGATCGCCAGCAAGGGAGGAAGAGCTGCTCACTTGCAGGGAACCGCCCATGAGTGGACAAGCGAGGAAGCCCGAGCGGCTGGCCGCAAGGGTGGAGCCGCAAGCCGCCGCCGCGCGATTGCCAATTAGTCTCAGTACAGCTCTGGAGGATTTTCTTGACACGGTGCGGGGCAGCAGTTGCTGCATGATGAGCTAACTGCTGCCCCTCTGGTTTGGGGGCCGCTCATCCCACAAGCGGCCCCGGTCAGGGGCGACACCGATAACCGCGCTTGCCCCTGACCTGCGCCCACAGCTGCCTACCATGGGGCGGAGGAGATACGCCCGTCCAGTACATCGGTGATCGCTTCGGCATATGCCGGGTACCGTTGTGCGAATGCGCGCAAGAGGCCAAAGTTGCCGGTCAACATCATGTCTCCATGGGGTACAGCTTCATAGGGCCGGTGGCGCGAGCCGCGCAGCAGTTCGCGCCGTGGGCCAGTTACGGCGAGCAATGGGAATGGTCTACGCGGCTCCGGCTGCCCATCAGCGGAGAGGCGCAGAGCGCCATGCCCGTTGTCGTCAAACACCTCTTCATTAGTAAGCGAGCCAGCTACCAGCCGCTCTAGCAGAGCCTCCAGTTTGGTGCGGTCCAGCAGGCCAGTGTGATGTTCGAAGAGCGCGCGAATCTGGCCATCCACGAGATGGAAGGCCAGGGTATGGAAGTTGCCGATATTTGCCAGGACAACCTCGTGCGTGTGTGCCACGAGCGGATCATCCAGCGTGCCCAGGGCAGCGGCAGCACCAGTATCCATCAGCAGGATAGGTGCGGTGGCAGTGAAGGCGCGCGCGCTGCGTGCGATTGCGGCCAGCCGGGTGAGGGCGGGTGGCAGTTCTTCAGCGCGGTAGGCAAAGGCGGATGGGTGGGGTTGTTGTTGCACTGCCTGGGCAATGAAGCTGAAGCGAAAGAGGCGGTCGCTCACATGGGGTGGGGCAGCACCATGGTCGAAGGCAGCGATGGCCATTCCATCAACGTCGGGCGCAATGTCAAAAGCCTGGAGTGCCTGACGGATCGCGGCGCCATCGAAGTCGCCCAGAGTCAGCGCGGTAGTCCCCGGCAGTTGTGTCAGTCGCTTGGCTTCCGCCTCATCAACGATCTGAATGCCCATCTCTTCGACCTTGCTGAGATCGTCATCGAAGGTGCGGGCGGCGTCAGGGGTGGCAAAGGCCGGATAGCCGGCGAGGACGTGATCGCGCGCTGCCCAGTGGCAGGGACCACCGCCCATGGTGACGCCGGTCAGTACGAGCCGGTCGCCACGCCGTGTGGCCGCCTGGATGCGCCGGGCGAAAATGATAGTCGGCGAGGGCATGATAAGCCGGAAGCAGTTTTCGATAGTACGCCCGCTCTGGAAGAGCAGGATATCCTGTGTACCGGTGCCGACATCGATGGTGAGAATGCGTACGGGTTTGGTCATAATCAGCCTCGTGAGCCATTGGGCATAGATCGATCATCCCTTATAGTATACGGTATGGAGAAGAATATGCGGGTGATGCTTGCCAATGGGCAAACTGACTATCATGGTGGCCTGGAGAGAATGGTTCCGCTGCGTGGGGCGGCTGCTGATGCACTCTTTTACGGTGGATTGGATGCTCACAGCGAGAAAAGGGGTTCTCTGGATAGAGGAGCCCGGATCTCACCGCCGGCCTTGTGTGTGCATCTTCATCTGCGGGGAAGGAGGGGAGCATGATCTATTCGGTAGGGTGCGATCCTCTTCATGGGATCGGTCATGCATGCTATAATGCATGTAGCTTTGCAATTATGGCGATCATTTGCTCCTGCAATGCCAGTAGCTGCTCCTTATCGGCTCTCGCCATAGAGGGCACGCTGCGCGGCGAGCATGATGCGCGCTTGCGGCTGACACATGGAAAGGAGGAGGCGCCGAGCAAGGCTGGCGCCGTAGTGGATGGACGATATTCGCTTTGACCGGCACTTTCGCACACCGTACTCCGAGGGGTATTACATCATGCAGAATACGACCCGGATTGGTACGGTGGATATTCATTTTACAACTACTGCTGTCCATGGCACGCTGATCCTGGAACGGGAACTGGAAGAGGCGGAAGTGGCCAAGCTCATCGAGCAGATTGATGAGGACCTGGTGCTTTCTGCGGATATGCCCCGCGATGATTTTCTGGTCAGTGTCTATGTGGGGCGGGATGTGGGCTTCTATAGCGATGACTATTTTGATGGGGAAAGTGCGGACGAAGACGAGGATAACCTGGACGACGAGGAAGCGGATGAGGATCTCTAGGGCCTTGCTGGCCCATGGCAAGCAGGGGCTTGCTCCGACCGAAATAGGCCTCCTCCAAAAACGGATCGAGATATCAGAGGATTGATTATTCCTCACTAAGGGCACCAGTGTTTGATTGCCTGCGATGGCAGCAGCGTATGGGTGCGCTGAGCTCATGTGCCGATTAGCCCGCGGCGTAGCGCGTATTTGATCAGCTCGGCGCGGCTATGGAGATTCAGCTTGTCCATCACATGGGTGCGATGCGTGTCCACGGTCTTGGGGCTGATGCAGAGCCGTTCAGCGATTTGATGGTTGGTCAGGCCCTCAGCAACGAGCTTCAGGATTTCGCGCTCGCGCTCGGTGAGTTCGCTATAGCTATCCCGCTCCTCGCCGGCGCGGACCCGCTGCAAATAGTCACCGACCATCATCGATTGGGCCGAGGGTGAGAGATAGAACTGCCCTTCCTGGACCAGCCGGATGGCGGTGATCAGTTCGGTATCGGCTGCCTCCTTTAAGATATAGCCTGAGGCTCCAGCACGCAGGGCCTGGAACAGATATTCCTCGTTCTCGTGCATGGTCAAGATCAGGACCTTGACATCTGGGAGCAGGCGTTTGATCTGGCGAGTGGCCTCGATACCGCTGACGGTGGGCATGGTGATGTCCATCAGAATGACGTCAGGAGTGAGTCGTTCGGCTTCACTGATAGCCTGGCGGCCATCGCTGGCCTCACCAATAACCTCGATATCAGGCTGCGCGTTGAGCATCATGCGCAGGCCGGAACGCAGAATAGTATGGTCATCGGCCACCAGAACGCGGATGGTTTTTGTTACCATGAGTTGTTCCTCGCACTTGATGGAACAGGGCTGGCAAGAGCCATGGCTGGCAAGGTACGTGGGATAATGACATCAATGGTTGTTCCTCCACCTGGGCAGGTGTGGATGGTGAGGGAGCCTTTGAGGAGCGTGGCCCGCTCGCGCATACCGGCCAGCCCCAGCCCACGCTCCTGCCAAGGTGTTTTCATCAAGGCATCCTGATCAAAGCCCCGTCCGTTGTCCTGAATGGTAATGTGAATGTGCTCACCCTGTTCTTTAAGTGTGACACGCACGTGCGTAGCATGAGCATGGCGTGCGGTGTTGGTGAGCGCCTCCTGAATGATGCGGTAGATCGTTGTCTCGATCTCCGCGGGCAGGCGATCGTGGAGCCCGGTGATGGAACAATCCACTTCGATGTTCCACCGCACTTGATATTCCTTGAGATACCAGCGGAGCGCCGGTATCAATCCCAGGTCATCGAGCGCGCTGGGACGCAGATCGATACTCAGGTTACGGATGGCGCGGAGTGTCTGATGCACGAGTGAGCGGGTTTCGTTGATGCGCTCCTTTGCTTCGCTGGTATGGACGGTTTCTTCGAGAACTTTCAGGCTGATCAGCAGTGAGGTGAGCACCTGACTGGTTTCGTCGTGGAGCTCGCGGGCGATGCGTTTGCGTTCCTGTTCTTGCGCTGCCAGGATCTGGGTGGCACGCGTCTTGGCGGCCTCATCAAGGGCATCGAGCATGGTGTTGAAGGTACTGGCGAGCTGATCTGCTTCGGGGTCCGCGTTGGTGATCTCGGCGCGGATATGCATGTTGCCATTCTGGACCTGGCGCATGGTCTCACGCAGGCGTTGGAGGGGCATGAAAGCGATCTTGAGGAGGACGAAGTTGATCAGCACGCTCAATACCCAGCCGATGGCGACAAAAATAATCACGTTACGAATGCTAACAAGGCTGATCGCGGTGATCGAAGCACCGGCAGGTTTATAGATCTGTGAGGCGAGGTAGGTGCCTACAGTGCCGCCAATGAAAATGACAACACTGTTCGCGATCAGGACTTTATAGAGCACCGGCAATGCGGGTAGACGCAACCGGCTAAATGTGCTGGATCGCACGGCAAATATCTCAACTTTTTAGGTAGGCTGCAACGCATCGATCCCCAGGACGGAACCAATCATTCAATGGGATTCTGGGATGATTGTACCGCTGTCACCGATATTTTGTCAATGGAGAGAGCCGGTGAGTTCGGGTTTTTGCCGGACAGAAAATCGGGTGAACACCTGATGCGCAACACCGGGCAAAGACAGTATACTTTCTTAGGGATAGTGGCGCCAGGCAGCGCAGGTCCCTGTCTGGCTATCCTTTCCGGTGGAGCAAGGGGCAGAGCTGCTATCAGGCGCGCCTTGCGCTGCCCGCCAACATGCGGTCAGGACTGTTAAATCGCCCTGGCATTCGGCCATTGCACGGTATGAATGCGGTATGCTATAATCGATAAACCTGGAAAAACCGGCCGCGCACGAACAGAGGAGCCGGGATGCTCATGGAGCGAGCATGATAGCATGGGTGCGGTATAGCAGTTGCGCTGACGTCGTCCCATGCTCGGCCATCCGGGCCGGTGGTCAAACCCCGAGGAGGCAGTGTGAGCACGAGCAGTCGAGGCATTCTGGATACGATTGGTGCCAAGGTGGTGGAGAGCCAGCTCTGGCGCTCTATCTTTCGCCATGGCTATCCAGATACACCCCTGAACCAGTCCCTGGTGATGATGGGCAACGTTTTCCTTCACTTGCATCCGGTGAAGGTCAGCCGCCAGGCGATGAAAATTACGTATAGCTGGTGCATGGGGGGTATTTCGTTCTTTCTGTTCATTATTCTGACGGTTACCGGCGTCTTCCTCATGTTCTATTACATCCCAGCGACAGCGATTGCGTATGACAACATCCAGCAGCTCTATAGTCTAGTCACCTTTGGTGGATTGGTACGCAATATGCATCGCTGGGCTGCCCACCTGATGGTGATATCTGTGACGCTCCACATGATTCGCGTGTTCTATCATGGCGCTTACAAGCCTCCACGCGAATTCAACTGGGTCATCGGTGTGGCGCTGTTTCTGACAACGCTGCTGCTCAGCTTCACCGGCTATCTCTTACCCTGGGATCAGATCGGGTACTGGGCTATTACGGTCGGCTCGAATATGGCGTCGTATACGCCGCTTATCGGCGATCTGGCACACACGACGTTGCTGGGTGCGAAAGAGGTGTCGCAGCCGACGTTGATTCGCTTCTACGTATTGCATGTTATCGGTCTGCCGCTGGTTGGTGCGCTCCTGATGGCTGTGCATTTCTGGCGCATCCGCAAGGATGGTGGCGAGGCAGGTCCACCGCCGCCGTCCCGGCGCGAGCTGGAGATGGCGTCGGCCCAGGAGCCAGTCCAGCAGGGCAGTCTGCGCTAGGAAGCTGTTGTCCGGCAAGGAGGTTGCACGATGGCTCCCGTAAAAACTGAGCTGGCGCAGAAGCGCTACCGGACGTTAGCGGTAGTCAAGCAAGAGGCCGTCACCCGTATCGAGAAGCAGCTAGAAGATTCGGTGTTTGTGTGGCCGCACTTGCTGGTGCGTGAGTTTCTCGCGGCGCTGCTGATCTCGCTGGTGACGCTTGTGATGGGGCTGGCTGCTGATGCGCCGTTGCGTGATCCGGCGAACCCGAATCTCACGCCCAACCCGGCCAAGGCGCCCTGGTATTTCCTGGGCTTGCAGGAGATGCTGCATTACTTCCCACCGACAACAGCAGGCGTGCTCCTACCGGGCCTGGTGCTTGCCGGCCTGGCGGCGGTTCCCTATGTGGACCGTAACCCCAGCCGTGCCTTTATTGACCGCAAGCTGGCGATCTGTCTCTTCTCGATGTTTGTCGTTTTCTTTGCGGTGGTCACGCTGGCAGGGAGCTTCTTCCGCGGTCCGGGATGGGAGTGGTTCTGGCCGTGGCAGGGCCTGTCCTTCGATCTATAGTCTGGCTGCTGTATGGGCGTTGGTCACGGCCAGCGCTGGTCGGCATGTTCAATAGTAGCCTGGCAGTGAGAGAGGTACATAACCATGAGTGTGCAACAAATGCCGAAGATGACCCCGCAGCAATATGAGGTCATGACGGGCGGCGGGGCAGAGGCTGGTGAGCTTGCCCGACGTGGCTTGAGCCGGCGGCAGGTGCTCCGCCGTGCGGTCGGTGGGGTGCTGGGTCTGTTGGGACTGGAGGTTGCTGGCGGGACGCTGGCGATGCTGTATCCGAACCTGGCCGGGCAGTTCGGTGCAGATATTGTGGTGGGTAAGCGGAGCGATTTTCCTGCGGCGTTGCCCAAGCAGTTTATTCTGGGCACTGCAGGTGTCTTTTATGTGCAGCAAGCCCGTGCGTATATCATTCATCTGGCAAAGGATACGCCGTTCTTGCTGAAGGGGGTGAATCTCTCCAACCAGCTTGACTCAGAGTGGTGGGTGCAGGATACCGATGGCTCGTACTGGATCGCGCTCTATCAAAAGTGCGTCCATCTGGGCTGTAAAGTACCCTACCGCGATGACTGCGATAGCTTTAAGTGTCCTTGCCATGGCTCGCACTATAACGTTGACGGCGAGTATCTCGATGGACCGGCGCCGCGCAGTCTTGATCGCTTCAAGCTGGTGATTGGCAGTGATGGAAGCATCACAGTAAAGACCGGCACATTGAATCAACATGTGCAGCGACCGGATAGCTCCACGCGGATCATTCCGCCACCTTCTATACCGTGCAGTGCGACCTAGCAGAGCATACTACCAGACTATGCGCCGGCGGGGGCAGTTCTCGCCGGCGCGTAGCGTGCCTGGACCAGGGTCTAGTGCCCCCATGGACGAAATCCGGAGAAGGGAACTGAAGAGTTATGCAGATAGGCATCGGCATTGTCATACTGGTGTTGTCAGTTGCCGCGCTGCTGTATATCTTTTATTCGCGCATGAATGCTGTCCAGAAAACGGGCTATACCGCGTTCCTGATTCTCGCTGTTGGCGCGGTAATTGTTCCGCTTATCTGGATCGCGAATAATCAGGCGCAGGCACAGGCGCAGCAAAAGGAGTACTTGCAGAATCTGAATCGCGGTGCGGCTGTTTTTGGCACCTACTGTGCGCAGTGCCATGGCTTTTTGGGCCAGGGTATCAGTGGACCGCCCTTAAATGGGAGCAAGGCGGTCGCGGCGTTGACGGATGATGACTTGCGCCGCATTATCAGCGCGGGTATTCCGGCCTCTACGTCTGGCGTGTCTGATCTGGCGAAGTTCCAGATGGCGCCGTTCAGTGAGGAATATGGTGGTTCGCTCACTGACGATGATATTACCTATGTAATGATGCTCATCCGTTCCTCGGATCCGGCGTATCTGGCAAAGAATCATCTGCCCAATATCAATGGCTTTGCGCCCGATGCCAATGGCTATAACCTTGTGTACTACCAGTTGACAACCGATGCGGCTCGTCAGTTGTACATCCAGCAGCGGAATGCGCTGGCCTTCCATGTTGGCCCCCAGAAGGACTTCACCAATACGAAGACGGTGACCATGGATATCATCAACGAGGCGGCCGGGGCGACAGTGCCATGGGGTTTCCAGTTTGACAACATCAAGATCAAGGTTGGCACGACGGTCACCTGGATTAACGTATCGAATGCTCCGCATACGGTGACCAGCGGCGTAGGAGGAGTGCCAGATAATTACTTTAATTCGTCGCCTGGTGGCACACCAGTGTTACAACCGAATAACCAGGGGAAGGCGAGCACATTTAGCTTTACCTTTACCAAGCCAGGAACATTCAAATACTTTTGTGCCATCCACCCGAGCATGGTCGGTGAGATAACGGTTGTACCGTAGCATGCCGGGGATAATGTTCTCCCCCTGAGAGCGCTGAGAAGAGGGTTTACAAACGATATGCAACACGTGACAAGACGGGAAGTGCCAGAGCCGATGACGTGGGCACGGGCCCTCGTGCTCGCCGTCGGCCTCTTCTTTGCCACTGCTATTTTGCTTGGTCAGCTGCCGGGGTATGTGTACACGGTGTCCACGCTGGCTAAACTGACCAGTTTTGAGGCCGGATTTTTCAGCCTCGGGCTGCTCTTTGTGGGTCTGGGCGTCCTGGGCATGGTTATCCTCTATCTCTATGACCCCAAACCGATTATCCCGCCTGTGCTGGTCACCGGGGTCGGCATCGTGCTGATGGCTGTTGGGGTGATCGTGCTGCTTTATGCCACGGCAACAGGAATCACGACGTTCCCTTTAAGTACAACCGGTATTATCCCGCTCCTGGGTGGCCAGTTCCTGTGGTTTGAGCCAGGGGATATCGATCTGGTGGCGTTGGGCATGATCGCCTTTGGCATCGGTGGGAGCATAGCGATGTATGGCGTGCTGGCGCCGGCAGCAGCACGTAAGCAATTGAACGGTGCCAGGCTGCAATTTCTGGCGCTGGTCATGGGGGGCATTGCTGCGGTGATGCTGGCAGCCTATGTCGTATTCTATACGTTCTTTGTGCAGAATCCACAAACTTCTCCTCCTACCCTGGTATATCCCGGTGGCGCAGGAATACTGGCAAGTTCCGTTGCCAACGTATGGCTGGGAGCCGCCGTGTTTCTGAGCTTTCTGGCGGTGCAGCTCTGGTTTCTGCCGGTCATGCTGGCCGATCGGCGTCGTTACATGCCTGGTCTCTATCTTATCTCGGTTCTCGGTTTCGTGGCACTCGGCGTAGTATGCCTGGTAGCCTGGATCGCCGTTTATCCAGTTGTCTACGGAATCCATCTGGTTGATACACAGGATCTGTTCGTGGTGTGTGCGCAGAAGACGCAGATTCCGGCGAGCTGTACCTTTACGCCATACCTGGGCTATATTATTGATGGGGTGGTGACGGGCAACTTCTTTGTCCTCGGGCTCATGGCGATTTATTTCTGGCATAGCCATCGTCAGGCGGTGATCCTGGGAGCGGCGGAGACCATTCTAGCAACCGGGCTGGCGGTCATTGTGGTTCACACGCAGGCGGCTGGTCTGCCGGTGTCACTCTTCCTGGGTGGTGCTGTGCTGATTCTGGCGCTTACGTGGATCTATGCGACACAGCGGCAGATTGGCCGGGCAGGCACACATAATCTTGGCTGTACCGGTCAGTGGTTAGTGGTCGGCACCTGTTTACTGGTCTATCTGACAGGGTTTAGCTTCTTCTCGCTGGCCGGCAACAATCTCTTTGAGGTGGAGAATCTGGGCGTGACGTTCCTGCCCGGGAAGCAGTTCGATGCTTTCTGGGCGATGCTGATCACCGGTAGTCTGGCAGCGGTGCAATTTTTCTTCCTGATGCGCAGGGGCTATAAAGCCTGAGGAGTGCCGACAGGCGATCACGAAAAGGCGAAGAGCTGTCGGCGAAGACGGCAGCGTTTTGTATCACTGGGGTCACAGAGGTCTCGCGAAGTTTTGCTTATGCTCCTGGTCCGGCAGGCTTATTCTGTCGGACCTTTGCGTGGTCTCTGGCTGATGGGTACGGTCATCTCTGGTGATAGCGGCTGAAGGTGCCGGGCCACCTTCGGCCGCTTTGCTTTGTATGTGTTCCTGCTGGGCGCGCCTGATATCTCTTCTGCTGCCAAGGGGCTCTCCTCGCATGGGCCCGCTGCCGGGCATGGCCAGGATCCAGGTGTGTATTGTCCTCTTCCTCCAGGAAAGCGATTGTTGCCTCTTCTTCCTCATGTTAGAATGGAAGGAGGGAGGTGGGAACTATGCCTGAGCGACCGCTAAGAATCCTGTTTGTGTCTGCGGAAGTCGTGCCATTTGCGAAGGTTGGTGGCCTGGCCGACGTTGCCGGTGCGTTGCCCAAGGCGCTGCACCGGCTGGGCCACGATGTACGTGTGGCAATGCCACGCTACGGGCGTATTGACCCGGACCGGTTTGGTCTGAAGACGGTTCTTCCTGACCTCGCCGTTCCCATGGATACGATCACGGAGCATGTGGCTATCCAGGAGACCCGTATTGCCAGTGAGGTCCCAATCTATATGGTCGATTCACCTCGCTACTTCAACCGTGAGAATATTTATGGCTACAATGACGATGGGGAACGGTTTATCCTCTTCTGCCGTGCGACGCTCGAAATGCTCAAAGTGTTCAACTGGGCACCGGATATTATTCATTGCAATGACTGGCATACGGCGATTATTCCCAACTGGCTGGCGACGATCTATCGGCAGGAGCCGCTGTTCCGGGAGACGGCGACGGTTTATACCATTCATAACCTGGCCTATCAGGGTATCTTTGGGTATCGTATCCTCGAAATCGCGGGCGTGGCTGAGCAGGGCTTCCTCTATCCAGCAATTGCGGAGCTGGCCAATGTGGTCGACCTGATGGGACGCGGCATTCTCTTCGCGGATGCCATCACTACCGTGAGCCCACGCTATGCGCAGGAGATTCTTACCCCAGAGTATGGCGAGCGTCTGGATCATCTGTTGCGTGAACGCCAGGATCGCCTTTTCGGCATATTAAATGGCATTGACGTCGATGAATTTAATCCAGCTACCGATCGGTATATCCACACCCAGTTTGATGTTGAGAGCCTGGATAAGCGGGTGGAGAATAAGCTGGCCTTGCAGGAGCAGATGCATCTGGTAGTGAATCCGGCCATTCCGCTGGTGGGGATGATATCACGCCTGACTGACCAGAAAGGCTTTGATCTGCTGGCGTCCATTCTCCAGCCACTGGTGGAGCAGGATATCCAGTTTGTGTTGCTGGGTACGGGCGATCAGCATTATCACGAGATATTCCAGAATTTTGCGGCGCGCTATCCACGGCAGGCGTCCGTTTCGCTGACCTTTAATGCGGAACTGGCGCAACGTATCTATGCCGGCTGTGATATCTTTCTGATGCCCTCGCGGTTTGAGCCCTGTGGGCTTGGCCAGATGATTGCCATGCGCTATGGAGCGATTCCAGTAGTGCGCAGTACCGGTGGGTTGGCAGATACCGTTCATGAATATGACCCGGCTACAGATAGCGGCGAAGGCTTTGCGTTTACGCGCTACGATCCGTGGGCCCTTTTTGCCGCAGTGGTTCGTGCTCTGGAGGTCTACCGCTTCAAGGATGTGTGGCGCCGGCTGATGGAGCATGATATGCTCCTGGATCACTCGTGGACTGCCTCGGCAGAGCAATATGTTGCCGTGTACCACAAGGCACTGGCGTTTCGTCGTGGGGATCGCCAGTAGATAATGGCAACCTTCGGCGTTCTAAAGGACGCGGTCGATCTCGTTGAGCAGCGCCGTGATATCAAAAGGTTTGGCAACGTAGCCCTCGGCTCTCAGTTGCGTGGCTTTTTGCTTTGCGTGTCCGTCGGCTGTAAGAACAATGATCGGTATTGCCGGGCGGCGTCCGCGTCGCTGGAGCTCCTCGAGGAATTCATGGCCATTCATACGTGGCATCATCAAGTCGAGCAGGATGACCGCAGGCTGCGAATCTTCCAGCTTCTGAAGCGCTTCGAGGCCATCTCCGGCAACCGCTACGGCGTAGCCTTCCATCTCTAGCAAGGCTTGCAGCGATTCCTGTAATCCTTTATCGTCATCAACAACAAGGACCATTTTTTCCAAGGCTCTTTCTGTGCTCCTGCTATTTTGTAGACCGATATGTCCTGCGGGCCTATGGCCAGGACAGCAGCGAGGAACATGTAACCGGTATTACCAGACCCGGCTATACGATCCTGCCTTTGGGGTAAGTATACCTGGGTGCCGGGCACTGTGCAAGCGATCCACTGAACAGTATCCAGATATGGCGATGACGGTTTAACGTGAAGGTGCGCGGTAATCTGCCGGGAGGATGACCAGTCTCTCAGAGAGAGGTTTTGGCGGCGCCATCTGGGGTGTCAGTGTCGCCAGGAAGCCATGACCCGATCGGGCTGGAGATCCGGTCAGTATAGCAGCCGATGCCAGCAGGTTCCTCTGCACGGGATGCCCGTGAGATCTGGGAGGCGCAGGATAGCTGCGTCAACCGGGAGGCTATGACTCTGGCCAGTAGCGTGACCCACGTCCGTTGCCTCCCGTTATAGATATCCGGAATCCCACGCTGCGTTTATGTATTTCTTTTTTTGTTAGCTGATGAGGAAGAGCAGGACGGAAAGATGAGGAGGATACCTGCGCCTCTGGCAGAAAGCCAGACTCATGATAGCTATCAAGCTCCGATCGCTATCTCCGTGGTTGTGCCGGTTTTCAATGAAGCCCAGAGCTTGCGTCTGTTGCACCAGGAATTGACGGCAGCATTAAATGCTCTTGAGCAATCCTATGAGATTGTCTTTGTGGATGATGGAAGTGATGATGGCAGCTATCAGGTGCTTGAAGAGTTGCATCGGAAGGATCCGGCTGTGCGGGTTATCCGTTTCCGCCGCAATTTTGGCAAGACCCCTGCGCTGGTAGCCGGCTTTGAGCACAGTCATGGTGCTGTCGTGATTACGATGGACGCCGACCTGCAAGATGATCCGGCGGAGATCCCGCAGTTTCTCCAAAAACTGCGGGAAGGCTACGATCTCGTCTGCGGCTGGAAATATCCACGGCGGGATCCGCTATCGAAGACGTTGCCCTCCCGCCTGTTTAATAAGACAGTTTCGCTGACGACAGGGGTACGGCTACATGATATTAATTGCGGCTTCAAGGCATATCGGCGCGATCTGATTGATGAGCTGAAGTTGTATGGCGAGTTGCACCGTTTTGTACCGGTTCTGGCGCATCAACGTGGCTTTCGCGTGACGGAGATCAAGGTGCGTCATCGTCCTCGTCAGTTTGGGGTTTCGAAATTTGGCGCGCGGCGTTTTACCCGTGGCTTCATGGACTTGCTGATGGTGCTGTTCATTACCTCCTACTTGCGCACGCCACTGCGGCTCTTTGGCACGCTGGGTCTGCTGGCAATTCTGGCTGGCACCCTGATGGACCTATACTATGTCGTGCTGCGAATTGTCAATAATGACCCGATCCACCAGCATCCGATTGTTTACTTTGGCATCCTGCTGATTGTTTCCGGGTTGAGCATGTTTCTGACCGGGTTGCAGAGCGAGATGACGCGGCATTTTGCCTACCATCCGGGCGATGAGTATAGTATCAAGCAGGTGCTCGAGTGAAGTGGCTACGAACGCTCCCGCCATGGGTAAAACGTCTCTTGCAGGGGACGATCGTGGCGCTGATCGTCTTGTTTCTGGGTTTGAATCTCTGGAAGAGTTGGGACAGGCTGAGCCTCTATCACTGGCAGGTTATCCCCTGGCTTATTGGCCTTGCCGGTGCCGGTTATATCGCGCAGGAGCTGACATACCCATTGATCTGGCAGACTATCCTGGTGCGGTTGCGAACAGGTCTGCCCTGGCGCAAAGGTATGCGCATCTATTTAGGGGCGGAGGTTGTGCGCTATATTCCTGGCAATGTCTGGCATGTGCTCGCACGCGTTCTGTGGGCGGAGCGTGAAGGGGTACCACGTGCGCTTGGTCTGGTGAGTATTGTACTGGAGCTGGCGACGAAGCTGGCGGCAGGGGCAATGGTATTTGCGGTGAGCCTGTTGTTCTGGCGGGATGTGCATCTGGCAGGGCGGGGGTCTGGTTTTCTTATAGCCTTGGTGCTGTTGCCACTGCTGCTGCTTCTGTTGCATCCGCGTCTCCTCGGGCAGATCTTGAACCTGGGGTTGCGCCTGTTGCACCGTCAGCCGGTCAGCCTGCCGCTGCGCTATCGCGATGTGCTGGTTGTGGCCGGTTGCTGGTGTTTGAGCTGGCTGATTGGTGGGGCGGCGTTCTATGCGCTGGCCGGGGCCGTAACGCCGATGCCGCCGGGCGCGCTGTTTGTTTGTATTGGCATTTATGCGATAGCCTGGGATGTTGGTTTTGTGAGCTTTGTTACGCCGAGTGGGTTGGGTTTCCGTGAGGGGGCGGTGATACTGCTGCTTGCGCTGGCAGGTCTGGTGCCGGCTGGCGCGAGTGGTGTGGCAGTTGCGACGGTGATCGCCTTTCTTTCCCGTATCTTTGCGACGCTGGCCGAAGTTATCTGTGTAGCGGGAGCGCAGTTCCTGGGTGGAGCGGTTGCCAGCGGCGCCGGGACATTGGATGGAGGCATCGGTGAGGCTGAGGTAGCGAGCCGAGAAGCATAGTGATGAACGCGCTCGTAGGCCATCAGTCCTATCTACATTGCCAGGAAGATGAGGCTATGGTACTGTGGCTCCGTATCATGCGAGCGCTCTGGGAGGACTTTGTATGGCCGGTTCAATTGGGCAACTTACCACGCTTCAGGTCCAGCGGCTGAAGAGCGAACTTGGCGAGGTGATTATCGCTGACTTCTGCAATCCTCGCTTTATGGATTACCGCGCCGATATGCTGCGATCACGCCCAACGACGCGACGGCAGCGCCATGAGGTCTGGCAATATCTAGAGAGCGTGGACTTTTCTGCAGCGCTGAAGGCGGGTCCAAACTCACCAAAGTTCCAGCAGCAGCTTGAGCGGATCATTCTGGGTTATATTGAGCGTAACCCGGCTTTTCAGGGGCGTTTTGAGCGAGCAGGAAGCGATGCACGCGGACGGGTGCATCAGGCGGTGACAGAGGTGGTGCGGGGATTTCGCGAGTACCTTCAGCAAGGGGAGCGCAGCCGGTTTGGCTTTCCGCGGCCAGTAGAGTCGTGGGCAGGCCGGTATGGCGATCTAAGCTGGGCTGCTATTGAGCAGTCCACTCGCTATATGCAGGAGGCGCTGCTGGCTTCGCGCGCCGATGATATTGCGCTGGCTCGGGAGTTGAACAATGGCCAGGCGACCCTGACTCCCTACTCTGCTATCCTGGCAGCACTCTTCTCGCGCTCAGGTGGTCGTCCAGTACTGACAGGGCCGGTAGCAGCGCCGGCGCCAAGTTCAGCCATGCCTGAGCCTGTAGTTGCCGAACCGGCTCCGGTGGCAGAGGCCATGGCTCCGGCTGAGCCGGCAACAGGACCGGCTGTTCCACCGCAAGAAGAGCGTGTTCCCAGTGGAGAAGCAGTATCTGCCGGGCAGGCGGATCAGGGGGAGCCCATACCGCAGGAGTCGCTTGAGCGCCTGGACCAGCTCTATAGCGAGTTTTTGCAGGAAGAGGCACCTGACGGTGGCCTGGAAGTCCATTATGTTGCCGGGGCGGATGGTGCGGCGCCAGTGCCGGACGCGGGCCCAATGGGCCGTCGTGCTATTACTACCGAGTTGCCTGCTCTGTCTGCGCCACACGATGAGGTTGTGCAGGTACCGGCGGCTGCGGAAGCAGCGGCCGTGGTGACCAGGGATACTGATATTTCGCTCTTTGCCCAGGTGCAGCAGCAGGTGACGATCTGGATTAAGGTTGCTGCCGTGAGCCATGATCTGGATATTGCGGGTCTGTCAGTGGAGGAGATTGTTGCCAGGTTACGCCAGGCGGCAGCCGTGGGCGAGACAGAGTTGACTATCGCTACCAGCTTGCTGGATCTGGCAGATCGTGTGCAGCGAGCCGGGCAGGCGTCACTGCTGGATTACAAACGGGCGTTGATGTTACATTTGTTGCATAGACGGCCACGGCTCTTGCTCTAGTTAATCCTGGGCGGATGCTGGCGCCAGGGTGCTGATGGCGGGCAGCAGCTCCTGCAGATCGGCGAGCCAGTCGGGGCGCAGGAGCCGCCGGGGGATACGGATGACGCCCAGTTGCACGCGCACATCGTTGCGGAAGCGGTGGTAGAGCGCGATGCGGTTCGGGGCCATGGTGCGCCGGGCGGTGATGACGATGTCGCCGTTCCGGGCAACAATGCTCTCGAAGCCATAGCGCATGGCGGTCACCTTCAGGCGCAGCAAGGCCAGCAAGTTCTGTACCGGTTCCGGTGGTGCGCCGAACCGGTCGGTCATCTCCGCAGCGATTGATTCTACCCCTGCCATGTCGGTGATGTTGGCGAGCCGGTGGTAGAAGCTCATCTTCAACACGCGGTCGCCGATATATTCGTCGGGGATGTAGGCATCAACCGGCAGGTCTACGGTTGCGCCGGGCACTGTGACCATCTCTGCCTGTTTCCCTTGAAGTTCAGCAACCGCTTCGGCGAGGAGTTTGCAGTAGAGATCAAAGCCCACGGCATTCATAAAGCCGGATTGCTCAGGGCCGAGCAGGTTGCCGGCACCGCGAATCTCCAGGTCTTTCATGGCGATGCGGAAGCCAGCGCCCAGTTCTGTGGCCTCGAAGATGGCGCGCAAGCGTTTTTCGGCGGCAGGGGTCAGGCGGGTATCTTTGTTGTAGAGGAAGTATGCGTACGCCTGATGGGTGCCCCTGCCCACGCGACCACGGAGCTGGTAGAGCTGGGCAAGCCCAAAGTGCACGGCGTTGTTGACGATGATCGTGTTGACATTGGGGAGGTCCAGGCCATTTTCAATGATTGTGGTGCAAACCAGAACATCGTGCCGTCCGCTGGAAAAGTCGAGCATGACCCGCTCTAGCATCTCCTCGTTCATCTGGCCATGTGCCACAACGAAGCTGGCCTCCGGTACGAGCCGTTGCAGCCGCTGGGCGATGACCTGGATACCCTGCACACGGTTGTGGACAAAGAATACCTGGCCCCCGCGATCGATCTCGCGCAGGATTGCTTCGCGGATCAGCGTTTCATCGTACTCGCGAATGTAGGTGCGGATGGGTAGTCGCTCCTCCGGAGGGGTTTCGATGACGCTCATGTCACGGACGTTGACGAGAGACAAGTGCAGGGTGCGTGGGATAGGGGTCGCCGTAAGCGTGAGCACATCGACTTCCGTGCGCAGCCGCTTCAGCCGCTCTTTGTGTTCCACGCCGAAGCGCTGCTCCTCGTCAATGATGAGCAGCCCGAGGTTATGGAAGACGACGTCTTTCTGCAAAAGGCGATGGGTGCCAATGACAATGTCTACTTTGCCCGTTGCCAGATCGGCAAGGACCTGGCGCTGTTCTTTATCGCTGCGGAAGCGGCTGAGCAGCTCGACGCGCACAGGATAGGCTTTCAGGCGCTCGGTAAAGGTGTTGTAGTGTTGCAGGGCCAGCACGGTCGTGGGCACGAGGATGGCGACCTGGCGATTGTCCAGAACGGCTTTGAACGCTGCACGCAGCGCCACTTCCGTTTTGCCGTACCCTACATCACCGCATACCAGCCGATCCATGGGGCGCGGGCGCTCCATATCTGCTTTGACCTCGGCGATGGCGCGCGCCTGATCGGGGGTCTCAATGTATGGGAATGCTTCCTCCAGTTCTCGGAGCCATGGCTGCTCGCTGTCCGGGGGAAAGGCGTGCCCGGCGATGGTCTCGCGTATGCTATAGAGCTGGAGCAGGTCGCGCGCGAGTTCTTGCACATTCTCTTTGACCTGCTGCCTGGCGCGCGTCCATTCCATGCTGCCCAGCTTGCTGAGCGCCGGCACGGTCTCGCCCATGCCGATATAGCGGGTGATGCGATCAAGCTGATCGGTAGGAATATAGAGCCGGTCGGTGCCAGCGTACTGGATGAGCAGGTATTCACGCGCTGCGCCGGTGGTGTCCAGCTTGACCAGGCCCTCAAAGCGCCCGATGCCATGGTCTTGATGCACGACATAGTCACCGACTTTCAATTCACTCAGGAAGGAAGCCGGCGTAATGATCCGGCGGCGTGGCGCGCTACGTCGCCTGGCCCAGCCGAAGATCTCGGTGTCTGTGAAGACCGTCACTGCCAGTGCCCGACTGTGCCAGCCCTCGCTGAGCTGGCCCTGGACAATGGTGAGCGAGCTAGCTTCTGGCGGATCTGATAGCCGGCTGGTCGGTGTGATGTGGATCGCCTCTCGCTGGAGCAGTGCCTCATCGCCGAAAACCTCAGCGAGCCGGCGTGCCTGCGCGCTGACGATGACAATGCGCTGCTGCGCGCGCAGCAGGTTATGGCAGTCGCGGACGAAGGTGCGCAGTTGCCCACCATAGGAGCTGGCCGGAGCGAAGTCGGGGAGCAGGCCAGTTGTAGCCGGTTCGTCCGCCGTATCGCTCAGGATGCCGGCGAAACGGAGCTGGCGCCGCTGCTCCAGTTGGGGACGAAGCGTATCCCAGTCACAGTACGCCGGGCAAAGGCCGGGAGGGATCTCGCCTTCTGCTTCCAGTCGTGCACGTATCTCCTCTGCCTGCCCGGTAAGGGCTATAGCAGTGGCGGCGATCTGATCGGGTCTGTCCAGCACAACGAGAGCCTGACGTGGCAAATAGTCTAGCAGCGTAGCGGGCTCATGCAGATAGGGCAAGTAAAGCGTGATATCCTTGACCGGTTGACCGGCCTGGAGAGCTGCCAAGTCGTCCTCCCAGCGTTGTCGGGCATTGGGATGCAGGTGAGCGCTGTTCAGTGCACGTAGCTGCCGGACTGCCTGTGGTCCACGGAGCGGCAGTGCCTCACGTGCCGGCACGATCAACAGGCTAGCGATGGGGTTGAGCGAGCGCTGAGTTTCCGGGTCGAATGTGCGCAGGGAATCAATCTCGTCGCCGAAGAACTCGATGCGCACCGGGCGCGGCAACGATAGTGGGAAAACGTCGACGATGCCGCCACGATGGCTGACCTGTCCAGGCTCCTCGACCTCGGCCACTGTTTCATAGCCCAGATTGAAGAGGTGCTCAAGCAGCACGGTCAGATCGATCTCCTGTCCGGGTGCCAGCTCTTGCATCACGGTGGCCATTTCACCGGGCGGTAGTACCGATTGTTGCACCGCGCGGATGGATGCGAAGACGACCGGTCCACGGCCCCTGGACGCATCCGGGCCGGTGATCCATGCCAGCCGGCTCAGGGTGTGCAGACGCTGCTGCACGGTTGGGGCATCGCTCATAAGCCGTTCGTAAGGCAGCGCATCGCGATCGGGAAAGAAGAGGATCTCCACCTCATCTGGTGCGTAGACGCTGAATGCCTCCCGCGCTTGCTGTGCAGCCAGCTCATCGGGGGCAATGCAGAGGATTGGCCCTGGTAGTCTGGTGGCGAGGGCGGCGAGGATATAGAGTCTGGCTGCTTCGCAGATGCCAACGACCTCTGGCAGGGCCTCACCGGCCTCCAGCCGCTCCAGAAGCCGCGCAGCCAATGGCTGGCGCAAAAGTATTGGTAGTAACCCGGCTATTGAGGACATGTACTTCCCTCGAAAAATATGGGATTGTGCCACGAAAGGCGCAAAGATTGCATAAGAGATTACCGGTGGTAATTCCTTTGTTGAGTAATATTTGTGGGACCGTTGTATCCTTTGTGGTGCAGAGCCCTGTCCCCGTTGCTGGACCGGTTTGCTTAATGTTCTTCAGGGATGGTAGGTTGCTGTTGCTGGTCGGGCTGCGCCGGGCGGGGAATAGTATTGTAGCGGTTCATGGCTACCTCAATGCCCTCACGGATGAAAGCCAGCGCCGCTTCGGCGGCGCGCTCCTCGGCGGCAGCCAGCACGATGCGCTCTTCCGCGGTGACGTTGCCGAGCACGAAATCGATGGTCTCCATACGTGGATTGACCGGACGGCCAATGCCGATGCGGAGGCGCGGGAATTGCTGGGTATGCAGATGTGCAATGATGGACTCCAGGCCATGATGGCCGCCGGCGCTTCCCTGCGCCCGCAGGCGTATACGGCCCAGCGGGAGGTCCAGATCGTCACAGATGATCAGGAGGTCTGCCGGTGCCAGCTTGAACCAGCGGGCGAGAGCGGCTACAGCTAGCCCACTGTTATTCATATATGTTTCCGGCTTTGCCAGCAGGACGTTTTCGCTATCGATGGTACCGCTGGCGAGGAGCGCCTGGGCGCGGCGGTCATTCCACCGCCAGCCCAGTTGCTCCGCCAGGCGGTCCACGACACGGAAGCCGACGTTATGGCGCGTCTGTGCGTAGCGCAGGCCGGGATTGCCCAGGCCAATGATGGCTTTCACCAGCTTTGCTTCTCCCACTGGGCAGAGAATTGAGCCACAAAGGACAGGCAGGACACAAAGGTATTACAACGGGCGGGTGATTGTTCCGCGCTCCCTGTTCATCCTTTACATTCTTTACTTTATGCGACGTGGCGCTTCCCAGGTGCCGGAGCTGCTGAGACACGCAGAAATGCTCCACAGGCGATGCCTGGGAGCCCTGGAAGGCGCTCACGCCAGTGATTGTTGTGTTGCGCCATCAAAGGGAGCATTGCCGCAGGCAATGCTCCGCAGGTGAACCTATTGTATTGTATCACAATGGGGTTGGCCAGCGAACTGGCCTAGGCTTAATTGAAGCGCTGCAGTGAGCATAGGGCTGCTTAGCCTGCCTGTGGATTCGTGATCACGCCAGCGAAGAGGATCGTGCCGGTCTGGTGATCGTGAATAGCCAGGAAGAATGGGCGATCGACCGTCATTGGGACAGGGTGCACGGCACTGCCTCCGATGATCGTGGAGGTGGTTGCCGCGGCGGTGGTGCCTGCCGGTCAGTGCGCGGAGATTGGCAGTGCTCCGGTCGAAGGCGCTGGGAATGATCAGCGCCTGAAAGGCAGGGATGAGATTGTGATCGAAGGTGACCGTGAAGTGCGGCAGGACAAGCGCCACCGGAGCAAGCTGGAACTGTTTTTGCCAGGCATGCCAGTTCTGTGTCGTGAGTGGTCAGGGATGACGCGCTGTGCTATAATCGGCCAGAGACTCAGCAGTGGGGATCGCCTATCGATCTGTGCTGGCGATGAGAGGCAATGAACGCGTCAGGGTATAGCGAACGGGTAGAATCTGGTGCCCTTACTCTGGAGCAGCTCTGCTCGGCGGTGGAGAGCCTGCTGTTTGTAGCGGGCCGTCCGCTGGCGAAAGCTGAGCTCCGCCGTATCCTGGGTGTCACGGCTACGTGCCTGGATGAGGCATTGGCGGCATTGAGTGCTGCCTGTCAGAGCCGTGGGGTGCGGGTGCAGCAGACGGCAGAAGAGGCGCAGATGGTTACCGCGCCGGAGAATGCCCGCTTTATTGCAGCGCTGCTGGGGTGGCCGGCGAGTGTCCGGCTGACGGCGGCGGCATTGGAGACGCTGGCAGTAGTTGCTTACCGGCAGCCGGTGACGCGTGGGCAGATTGAGAGCATCCGTGGGGTAAATAGTGATCGGGCGCTAGCCAGCCTTGTTGCGCACGGGCTGGTGGAAGAGGTTGGACGTGCGCCGACCGCAGGCCGTCCGGCGCTTTTTGCGACGACGCTGGCGTTTCTGGAGCAGTTTGGTCTACCTGATCTGGGAGCCTTGCCAGATCTTCCTGCTCTGGTCTCTCTTGCGGAGACGGCGAGCGAAGAGGTGAACGGTGCGGCTGAAGGGAGACGCGCCAGGGTGGCGGGGGATGGGAAGGCGTCATGAGGATCGGGCGACATATGCCAACGGCCTCGCGGCCTGTGCAGGCTGCAGAGCAGGCACGGGCGATCGGCTGTGAAACGATCCAGATATTTGCCAGCAATCCTACGGGGTGGCGCCAGCCGATGGGAGGTGTTGAGGCAGCGAAGGCGTTTGCTATGGCGGTACGGCGGCTGGATCTGGATCCGGTTGTTGTTCATGCTCCCTATCTGATCAATCTGGCTTCACCGCAGGCAGATATTTTTGCCCGATCGATTGATCTGCTGCGCTGGACGGCAGGTCGCGCTGCATTGCTGGGTGCCCGTTACGTCGTGTGCCACGTTGGCAGCCATCGTGGTGCGGGGGTCACGGCAGGCATTGCGCGGCTGGCTGAAGGTGTGCGCGCAGTGCTGGCGGGGAGCCCGGCAGAAGTCATGCTCCTGCTGGAAAACGATGTGGGTTCTGGTCATGAGCTGGGTGGCACGTTGGAGAATATTGCCGCAGCATTGGCCTTGCTGGCGGATCAGCGGGATCGTGTTGGGGTCTGTCTGGATACGGCGCATCTGTGGGGCGCCGGTTATGATGTAGGCACGGCTGAGGGTGTGGGCGCGACGCTGGCGCATTGTGAGCGTCTTATAGGAACCAAGCGTATTCCGGTTATGCATCTCAACGACGCGCGGGTTGCCTTTGGCACTCACCGCGATATTCATGCGCGCATTGGCGAAGGACAGATAGGTCAGGCTGGCTTTCGCGCCCTGTTGACGCATCCGGCGCTTGAGCATGTTGCATTTATCCTGGAGACGCCAATCAAGCTGATAGATGATCGCCAGGTTGATTGGGAGCATGATGCCCAGCATCTGGCACAGGTACGGATGCTGGCCAGCGATAGCGGGCGGAAGGGTTGAATTTAGGAAGTCGAGAGGATATACTATAGCTAACGCGTATAAGGCGCGCAGTACTTTGTTCCTCGGTTAAGCGTGAAGCTGCTCTTCATGCCTCCGTTGTTGTTCGCCCCAGCTTCAGAACTGGATGTGCGACTAGTAAGATTGAAGGGGCTTTTATGCCCCGGTCAGAAAGGGTTTCCGGTTTTTTCATGGGTACCAATTTGTTTGTCGGCAACTTGCCCTACAGCGTGGATGATGCAGATCTGGCACGCCTGTTTTCTGAGGTTGGGACAGTTGCCTCCGCTCGCGTGATCACCGATAGGATGTCTGGACAAAGCCGTGGTTTTGGTTTCGTGGAGATGACGACGGATGCCGAGGCCGCTCAGGCAATTGCCATGCTGCATGGTCGTGAGGTGAATGGGCGCGTGCTCTCGGTGAGCGAGGCGCGCCCGCGCGAGGATCGTGGCGGCTATGGCGAACGGCGCGGTGGCTATGGCGAACGGCGCGGTTCCAGTGGGGGGCATGGGGATCGGCGTAGCGGCGGCTACGGGGAGAGGCGCAGCTATAGTGGCGGCTACGATGGCTACGATATGGATATGTCGGGCCGGCGTGATCGGGGTGGCCGCCGCGATATGGGCCGGCGTGATCGGCACTCCTATTAGGAGTGCCACGGCTGGCGCTTTTGCTGCTCGCATGCGATAAGGTCGCTCAGCCAGTGCAGGTAGCAAGTTTGCGGAAACCAGGGGCTATGCGGGTTCTTGACCTGCATAGCCCCTCATCTTATTAACAGCAGGAAGCGTAAAACGCATAGATCTCCTGTGCCAGCAGGGCGAATCGGTCCGGGTGCAGATCGTGGTAGGGGATGATCGCTGTAGGACCATGCCAGCCCCGATGGCGCAGTATCGTCTGTGTGTCTAAATCATCAACAATCGCGCCACGAGCGTGGGTATAGGTGTAGTGCTCCCGCCACCAGTGCAATGGCGAGCGGCGGCGATCGGAGCGCCGCTCCATATGGAAGATGGCCGGAATGCCGGCGCGGATGGCCAGCCGGATACCGTGCGTCGTGGCGGCTTGCTCTGCGCAGCTATCCAGATGGAGCAGGTCCGGGCGAATGCTCGCAAGCAATTGCCCCAGATGGGGATAATAGTGGCGGGTGGCGCTGCCATTATGACGGATAGGAGTCACGATGAGCTGATAGCCGTGGGTATGGCGATCGATCAAGCGCTCGATCTGGCCACCGGTAGCTCGCCAGTAGGGGGGTATGATCACCACCAGTTCGCCTTGCATACAGGCCGCCAGTGTTTCCAGCCAGCGCTGATAGGTTCCCATAATGGCGAATCGCGAAACGAGCAGAACGCGCATCTCTTTCCTGTTCTAGGGGGAACATCAGTTTGAGCGGTCAGGTGCTCAGGCAGTGGGCACGTCCGGTTCGAGGCGATGCACCTCTGGAGCAGCGTTGCCGGACTGCCACACGGAGTAGATGACGAAAAGTAAAAACCCCAGCACCATAATGCTGATCAGGCTGATGACGCGATCGAGGATGATGGCCGCGCTTGCGGTGGATCGTGAGCTGGTGAACAGGAGCAGCATGCCGAGCATGCCGAATTCGACCACGCCTACTCCGCCGCTTGTGGCCGGTACGGTGGTGAGCAGCGATTCGCCCAGGGCGATGAAGATGGCGGCAATTGCCGCGCTGCCAAGCGTCATGCTGCCAAAGATATGCAGGCTGAGGGCGATGATATAGAAGCGCGCCGATTCAAGGAGCCATACCAGCACCGTCAGTCCGAGCAAGCGGGGCATCCGCTTATAAGAGCCCAGTGTGCCTTCCTGGAACTGATGATACATGGGGCGGAGCCGCGCAGGGATAATCCGGCCAATCTGGCGGTGGTAGAGGCGGAGCAGGAAGAGAAAGGCGATCAGGATGCCGACCAGGATCAGTGTAATCCTGAGCCCGAATTCGAGCGGTGCCGGCATGCGCTGGTGCAGGCTCACCAGGGCGGCGGGGATGAAGAGCGTCAGGAGAACGGTGAGATCCAGGATGCGCTCTGCCAGGATCGTGCCGTAAGTACGGGTGGCAGAGACCCCCTTTGCTTGTTTTAGCAGATAGGCGCGGTAGAAATCGCCCAGTTTGGCAGGCACGACGGTATTGGCAAACCAGGAAATGTAGAGTATTTCTGTGAGTTTTGGGTAGGATGGCAGGTCACCATGCGCGCGATGGAAGCCAACGTTGGCGAGCAACACCTGCCAGCGCAGGGAGCGCACAGGGAATGAGCCGTAGTAGATAATGAAGGCGAGGACGAAGAACCAGGGATTGCTGGTGCGGATGGCCGCAACGATCTGGTCGGGATGGAGATCGAGTTTCTTGCCCGCGAAGATCAGCACTGTGATGGCAATGGCCAGGGGAAGCAGGGTTCTCCAGTTGAGCAGGCGTCGGCGGAGAGAGAACTCTTCCTGGCTGAATTCCTTTTTGGGAGTTGCGCTGTCCGGTCTGGAGCTGAATAGATGCCAGCTCCGGGCAGGACCACTGGTTGTGTCCTCTTGTGGAATGATATCGTCAAGATGGCGCAAGATCGCTTTCCTCCCCAAAAGTCCCCTGCATAGTGCGGAATCCCCATCACGCTCCCGCTGACAGGCGGAAAGTTTCCGCTGTCGCCAACACAATGGCGAAGACGAATGAATGAGGGAGCCGGTAACGGACTGACCTGTTCAGGGGACTGGATCGTTATGATCGTATTGCGCGGTAAGATCAGCCGGTGGTGAGCGGCGCATGCTCCTGGCGGAGGCGCAGCTCCGCGCGGAACCAATCGATAGTGCGTTTGAGGCCCTCGCGCAGGCTGATAACCGGCTCCCATCCCAGCATACGGCGTGCTTTGCTGATATCGGGTTGCCGTCGCACGGGGTCATCTTCGCGAGCCTGGAGATAGACGAGCGTCGAGTGTGAGCCGCAGAGTTCAATGATCATGCGGGCATATTCGGCTACGGTATGTTCTTCAGGATTGCCCAGGTTGAAGATCTCGCCGGTGGTATTGGGCAGAAACATTGCCCGCATCAACCCTTCGACGAGATCGGTGACGTAACAGAGGCTGCGCGTCTGCTGGCCATCGCCGTAGATCGTCAGCGGCTCGTTGGCCAGAGCCTGGACGATGAAGTTGGGAACCATACGCCCGTCGGCCCACTGGCTATGTGGGCCATAGGTATTGAACAGGCGCACGATGCGGGTATCTACCCGATACTGGCGCAGGAACTCGGTCGTAATGGTTTCGGCCAGGCGCTTACTCTCATCATAGCAGGCACGCGGTCCATTGGGATTGACGTTACCCCAGTATCCCTCATGTTGGGGGTGGACCAGGGGGTCGCCATAAGCTTCAGAAGTGGAGGCGAGCAGGAAGCGTGCACCCTGGCGCTGCGCTGCCTGGAGGAGGCGATAGGTTCCGAGGGTGTTGACCAGGATGGTCTCGAAGGGGTGTTGCATATAACCTACCGGGCTTGCTGGGCTGGCAAGGTGAAAGATCGCCTCAGCCTGAAACTCAAAAGGCTCGATGACATCCTGCTCGATCAGGGTGAAACGGGGATGGGAGAGCAGGGATGCGACATTGCGTCGCGAGCCCGTCAGGAAGTTATCGGCACATGTGACCTCATGTCCCTCTGCCAGGAGTCGCGCACACAAGTGGGAGCCAATGAAGCCAGCGCCACCTGTAACCAGAACCCTCAATGGAGACAGCCTTCCTTCCCTACGTTATCTGTTTTCTGCGCGCAGTCGCTCGAGGGCTGCGCGCAGCCGCTTGATCGTGCACTCGCGTCCCAGCACTTCCATAGTCTCAAACAATGGTGGTGAGACGGTGCGCCCGGTGATAGCCACGCGAACTGTCCCAAAGAGCTGGCCCGTCTTCAGGCCAAGATCGGCGGCGAGAGCGCGCATGGGCGCTTCGATGGCCGCCGCCGTCCAGGGCTGGGCGTCGGCAACGATGGCGAGGGTTCGTGCCAATCCCGCCTCGGCCTGTGCACGATCCATACCCTTGCCGACCAGGAGCGCCGGATCATACGTGAGCTCGTCCACGAAGAAGAACGTGGTCATCTGGGGCGCCTCGGCGAGCGTTTTCATGCGCTCCTGCTCTAGCCGTATCACGGCGGTCAGGTAGGCCATGTCGAGGGGGCGAGGTACCTCATCGGGCAAACCGCCCTCTGCCTCCGGGCGCTCCATGAATGGGCGGACGCGCCTAGCCAGCTCTGCCGGGCTGAGCGAGCGAATGTAGACGCCATTCATCCAATCCAGCCGGTCACGGGCCCAGATAGATGCCGATGTGCCCAGCCGGTCCAGGGAGAATGCCTGGGCGATCTGATCCGGCGTCAGGATCTCCGTCTTATCATCGTATGACCAGCCGAGGAGCATCAGGAAATTGATCACTGCTTCGGGCAGGTAGCCCAGGTCGCGGAACTCCAGGACAGACATCGCCCCATGCCGCTTGCTCAGCTTGGTGCGGTCGGGACCCAGGATAAGGGGCAGGTGGATCAGGTAAGGCTCCTTCCAGCCTAATGCTCGATACTCCAGCACATGGACCGGTGCTGTGGAGAGATATTCCTCGCCACGAAGGACATGGGTGATGCGCATGAGGTGGTCGTCCACGACGTTGCCGAGATGATAGGTTGGGAATCCGTCGCTTTTAAGCAGAATCATGTCATCAATATCGGCGTTATTAAACGTGATGGGACCGCGCAGCATATCGTGGAAGGTTGTGGTGCCTTCGGTGGGCATCGCAAAACGCACGACGAATGGCGCTCCGCTAGCCTCGTATTGTCGGCGCTCTGCCGCGCTCAGGAAGCGGCAGCGCCGATCGTAGCGGTGCGGTTTGCGCTGCCTATCCTGCTCGGCATGGATCTGGTTGAGCCGCTCTGGCGAGCAGTAACAGCGGTAGGCATGGCCACTCTCTATGAGGCGATGGCTATAATACTGGTAGAGTTCGCGGCGTTGTGACTGAAAATAGGGTCCGTAGGGTCCGCCGACTTCGGGCCCTTCATGCCATGTCACGCCGAGCCAGCGTAAACCTTCCAGGATATTCTCAACGGATCCGGGCACAGTACGTGCAGTATCGGAGTCCTCGATGCGCACGATGAACTGGCCACCGTAGCGACGTGCCAGGAACCAGTTGAAGAGCATCGTGCGCGAGTTTCCGATATGGGGAGAGCCGGTTGGACTTGGGGCGTAACGTACCCGGACCGGCTGATACTCATCGCTGGTGACGGTGCTCCCCTGGAGGGGGTGGTCAGCGTCTACCATCGTGTCTTATACTCCTCTTTTGCTTGACGATTACCGTTGGCTCCCGCAGACAGGTGGAATGCCGGCACCTGGTGTGGGAGCGGATACCCGGCTAGGATAGTCTAGCTGACCAGATATCCTTCTGTCAAATGGTGCGGGAGGGCTCTACCGTTTTGCCGGGAAAGGAGGGGTCCGCCGGCGGAATGCTGCCGGGCCCTGGCAGGGCAGAGCTCTATGCAACCACGTTGCCGTGTGGAGTTCGCCATAGCAGGTTACCTACAGTCAGCAGCATTCGTCTTAAATCTGTGCGAAAATAAGGGAGAAGAACCATCCGCTAGCAGCATCTGGGTGTGGCGGGGCGTCTACCCCTATCCTCCCAGGGTAGGTGGGCAAGGTGCTCGTGCCCCGCACTCATGACACTATCGGTTACCTGCGTTTGAACGATACCAACGGAACGATGCCAACCCGGTAATTTGTTTGTAAAGAAGGCAGAGGAAACCCGTGCAAACGTATCGGCAATCAGCAAAACTTCCTGATGAGTCGCAGAACGGACGCAAGCAGATGCCAGATGAGGCGCGCATGACGAAATGGTCAGCGGGCCATTCGCAGCTTGTGGAAAGCACGGCTGACCCGCAAGTCACGGCAAATGGTGTGTCAGAGCAATCGGCCGCCGTGGGGGATGGGCATCGCCTGCCGGTTGATGCAGCGGGGACGCAGGCCAATGGGAAGGTGGTGTCAGGGGATGGTCAACGGGCACTGGTCAGTGAGGAGGACACGAGCGCGACCGTGTGGCTGGATCGCCGTAAATTGTGGGCAAAGGCGGGGGGCTTTGGAGAGCTTCCTGCACCGATGACAACGCGCGATCGCTTGCGGCGGCGCTACCGGCGGTATGCTCTGCGAGCCACCCGGCGGCGTCTGGCCACCGCATCGCATGCCGGGCGGTATTTTGCGCTCACCACGGCGATCTTTGTGTTCTTGATCGTTGTGCTGGTGATCACTGGCGTGGGATCTGCTGCCTATGCGGCCTATTCATTCTATCAATCGCAGCAGCAATTCCTGAACTCTATTGAGGCAGTGCTGCCCAGGGATAGCCTGCGTATTTTTGACGATCGTGGCCGGCTTGTCTATGAGATGCGGCTGGATGGCTCACAGACGACGGTGCCGCTGGACAAGATCTCGCCCGATGCTATCAACGCGACGGTTGCCATTGAGGATAAGGACTTCTGGACTAACCAGGGCGTGGATTTTCTGGGGATCGTGCGCGCGGCGGTATCTGATCTGACGGCAGGGCATGTTGTCTCAGGCGCCAGCACGATCACGCAGCAGCTCATTAAGAATGCGACTGGCAACAACGAAGTGACGCTGGACCGCAAGTTGCGGGAGATGATCCTGGCCTTAGGCCTGACCCAGCATTACACGAAGCAGCAGATTCTCTGGATGTATCTGAACACGATCTATTATGGTGAGCAGGCCTACGGTATTGATGCGGCGGCGCAGGTGTATTTTGGCTATAGCGATACGCCGACGAAGAGCGCGGCGCAACAACTGGATCTGGCCCAGGCGTCCATGCTGGCTGGCCTGCCGAGCTCGCCAGCCGCCTATGATCCGTATCTGCATCCCCAGGCGGCCCGTGCCCGCCAGATCGAAGTGCTCAACCGGATGGTGCAACTGGGCTATATTACGCCGGCAGATGAGATGGCGGCGCTGAAAGAATCAGCCCGGCCAGGCTTCTTAAAGCCGGAGCAGAATGTGGATCGGGCGCCTTCGTTCACTCAGTACGCGCTCCAGCAGCTCGCGCAGATGGTGGATTCCGGTTCGATCCCGCTGGCGCGTTCGGGGCTGAATGTTTATACGACGCTCGACTTGCCGATGCAGGAGGCTATTCAGAAGGAAGCGGCATATAATGTTCAGTTGGAGAGCTGGCATAATCTCCATAATGCAGCGGTCGTGGTGATTGATTATCATACGGGCGCGGTGAAGACGCTGGTAGGCAGTGTGAATTTCTACGATACCAGTCCCTATGTGGATGGGAATTTTGATGTGGCCACCGATGGCTATCGCCAGCCGGGTTCATCGTTTAAGCCATTTGTCTATGTGACGGCATTTGAGGAGGGCTGGTCGCCGGGCACGCCGATATGCGATTGCCCACTGGCTGTGCCGAATCCCGGTGGGTACCCGCCGGTGTATAAGCCGCTGAACTATGATCTGCGTTTTCATGGCGAGCTGCCTATCCGCGATGCTCTGCAGAACTCGTATAATGTGCCGGCGGTGAAGACACTGATGTTTGCCGGCATCCATAATTCGCTGGTCACAGCGGAGCGCATGGGTATCACGGATTGGAAAGGGACGCCCGGGCCATCCATGGTGCTGGGTGGACTTTCCATTCACCTGTTCCAGGAGACGTCAGCTTATGGTGTCTTCGCGAACTATGGCAAGCGGGTACCACCGTATGTGATTGACCATATCACCGACCCTGAAGGCCATCTGCTGTATCAGTATCATGTGCCCAAGCCGGTGCAGGTGATCAGTCCGCAGTTAGCGTATATGATCACCTCGGTGCTCAGCGATAACAATGCGCGCATACCGGAGTTCGGGCGGTGCGGAGATATGCTGGTGTACAGCAACTCATTTGAGGACTGTATGAACGGCAATCCGGGCACTATCTGGCCGGCTGCGGCCAAGACCGGCACCAGCCAGGACTTTCGGGACAATCTGACGCTGGGTTACACGATGGACTATGTTGTTGGCGTCTGGGCCGGCAATAGCAATGGCGCGCCGATGATCAATAATGCCGATGGCATCACCGGTGCGGGCCCGATCTGGCATGACGCGATGCTCATTGTTGAGCGTGGGCACAAACCACGTCCATTCCCGGTCCCACCGGGGCTTGTACGCGCGACTGTATCCGCCTGTGGCATCACGACGACCGACTGGTATCTCCAGGGAGCGGTCCCGCATTTCCCGCAGGGCATTTGCGGTACGAATTTCCCGGTGATTCTCAATCCAGGCGCGCCGGATGGGAATAACTGGTTGCCCTAGCGGCTGGCGCAAAAAGACAAGCTAAGCACCTATGGGTAGCTTCAGGAGGCCGCTCATAGGTGCTTGTGTTATTGTTACGCGGAAAGAGGGAGACTTCCAGTAGCATCTCCAGGCATGGAGGTGCAGAGAGCCGTATCTCGCCGGGAGTTGAGTGGGCGAGTTAAGCAGGAGGAGGCCAGGTCGGATAGCTGTTCCCCAACGGCCCGCCTCCGTTGCTGTGCAGATGCGGCAGCCTGTCAACGGATATTGCAGAGAATACTGATGTGGGCAATAGCCTGCGCGCAGTTACTGGAGGAAGCTTGCCTCGCGGCTGGCGCATGCTGCTCTTTATCATTGGCACGCTTTTGTACGCTGGCTGACTGGTATGCTGGCTGACCGGGGCGTTAATCAGATTTGCCGAATTCATCGAGCACATCGAGGCTATTGATAAACTCTCGATAGACCTCGAGATTGTCCTTCTCCTGTTTCTGTTGCGCTGGTTGGGGTTCCTCCGAAGACTCCAAAGTGACGCCAGCGCGTTCAAGCACCGACTCGGTAACGTAAATGGAAACCTTCGCACGCACTGCCAGCGCAATGGCGTCGCTGGGGCGGGCGTCAACCTCTACATGGCGTCCGTTGGCATCCATTACGATACGCGCATAGAAGATATCATCAACGAGGTCGGACACGATGACGCTCGTAATGGTCGCGCCGAGTTCGGAGATGACAGATTTCAACAGATCATGGGTAAGCGGGCGCGGCGCCGTCGTGCCTTGCAGTTCCATGGCAATGGCATAGGCTTCCGCATTGGCAATCCAGATGAAGAGATAGCGTTCCTGGTGCACATCTTTCAGGATAACCACCCGCTGACCTGTGGCGAGGTTTATCCGAACACTTTCGACAGTCATCTCCACCATGATTGTGATTCCCTCCTTCGTAGTCAGGAATGCGCCCGGTCAGCTTTGTCCCTATTGTACACCGAAACGCGGGGATACGCAAATCGTCTGGCCGAGCTGTTGCTCGTTCCCGTGGCGTGGTGTCCTTTCTGACGTATTGACAGGATGCAAAACCTCTGTTACACTTAACATAGAACGGAGGTTCTACGCAATGAACGTGTGGCGTGAGCGCACGTGCCAGGATAAGGGTCAGGAGGGCGATCAGCATGACGGAAGGTCTTAGTGATATACAACGGCGTATACTCCAGGTTATTCAGGATTATATTCAGCGCAATGGGCGGCCGCCCACGAACCGCGAGATCGGCGCTGCCGTCAACGTTCACTCGACGGGGCATATTGATTACCATCTCAGCAAGCTCGAGGAAAAAGGGTATATCGTGCGCGAGAAGGCCAAGAGTCGTGCTATTCGCCTGGTCAAGCGTGGTCTGCCTATTCGCGGTACGATTGCTGCTGGCAAGCCCCTGAATATCTTTGATAGCGGTGAGCAGGATCTGCTGGATATCGATGCGGCTCTTTATAGCAGGGATGCCTATGTGTTGCGTGTGCAGGGGCTATCGATGATTGAGGATTATATTTTTGATGGCGATTGGGTCATTATCGAGCCGGATACGTACATCAATAATGGCGATGTGATCGTTGCCACCCACGAGCGCGGAGACGAAGTGGAGAGCGAGCGTGGTGCCGCAACCCTTAAGCGTTTCTACAAGGAAGGGCAGCAAGTGCGCCTCCAGCCGGCGAATTCAACGATGGCGCCGTACTATGTAGATGCGGATAAATGGGATAAAGAATGGCGCATTCAGGGAAAGGTACGGGCGGTCATTCGCCGTTACTAGACGTTTAAGCAGCCGGAGGCGGGTGCTGCTGGCGCCAGGATACGCGCCCCTTTCGTCTTTGCCTATTCGGGCTATTTCGCCCGGAGTCCAGTAAGATGAGCTGTGGTCCGGGTGATATTATGCAGTTAATCTCTTTCATGGTGCAGGCGCATGCCGGGCAGGCAAGGCGCTGTCTTTGTCTGTCTCCCAGGATACGAGCATGCTCGACCATCGTGGAAGGGTGTGACTTGAGTCAGGAGAGCAGAGCGAAAGGAGGCAACAGATGGCCGACCTGGAACAGCTCCTCAACCAGGGTGTCGAAGTCTGGAATCGCTGGCGCAGCGAGCATCCGGATGAACTGATTACGCTCAGTCGGATTGCCCTTCCTCATGTCTCTCTGCCCCGGATCAATCTCCGCCAGGCAAATCTCCGTTGGGCTAATTTATATATGAGCAGCCTTAACGAGGCCATCCTGTGCGAAGCTGACCTCAGCGAGGCGAATCTCATTCAGGCGAATTTACGCCAGGCTGATCTCCGCCGGGCACGGCTGCTCCGCACGGAGCTGATTCGGGCCTATCTTGACGCGGCTCACCTGGATGAGGGAGATCTGCGGTATGCGGATCTCTATTATGCCGAGCTGCTGGGCGCCTTCCTGAACGGGGCCAACCTCCGCCACGCTCATCTGGGCCGTGCGATCTTACGCCGAGCTCAGCTTCGGGGAGCCGATCTGAGCCATGCCGATCTCAGCTACGCTGATCTGCGCGCTGCTGATCTCCAGGACGCGGTTCTGGATGATGCCGATCTGAGCCATGCCAACCTGCAAGATGCCACATATGCGGAGCAGCAACTGCTGCAGGCGCGTTCGTGGTCAACCGCCCGCCGCTGATGCTGGAATGTCGACCGCCGTCATCATGGACAGATGCGGAGTATGGCAAGCGCGCGTCGAGGTTAGATGGCCGGTTGCTATGACTCGGCAAGCGCCGTGATAGTCATCGTCTGGTTGTGCAGACGGCATGGTGCTCCTGCGCTAAATGGGGCGATCTCGCCATAGGAATAGAAGCCGGTAAGGACAGTATGCATTCCCAATACCTGCTGTACTCCTTGGACTTCCTCGGCAATGTGGTGTTGCAATAGCAGCTTGCGACCGACGCAGCTAATGCAGATTGCCAGATCTGGGGAGCGACCGATGCCCTCATAGCTGGTCCTGGCTGCGTGTTTTGCACCCTCAACCAGTTTGTCCAGGTCGGCGCGCATGAAGCGGGCATAGGCTCCCTGGGGCATATCACCGGCGAAGGTGATACTCTGATCGGCTTCTTGAATGGCAAGGACGGTGCGCACGACCGGTTCGGGACTGGCTGGAGAAACGAGGCTCAGGGGGAAGAGCAGGCCGGATGCCGGCAGGTCGCGCGCTGTTCGCCCAGGTAGGCTTGATAGAGCATCAAGGCGGGCCAGCCATCGAGCTCGTAGAGTACGTTGCCGACTGATCGGGTAATACGCCGAAACGGTCCGAAGGCTTCCCATCCGCCCCGGGAGCCACATCCTACTCGGAGCCGGTCGCTATAGAAGCCAATGGCAATGATGCTTTCGGGGTCTGGATCAGCTCCGCCGAGGACGAGGGTCTCCCGAAATCGCGTGCCATCGCCGGCCAGCCCGCCGGTGATTGTCACATGTGGTGGCAGATGCTGACTCAGGCCAGCGACTAATGCGCTGCCATTAACGGTCAGGCCGGTTGAGAGCACGAAGACGTGGACCAGCCCGTCCTTATCTAACTGCCGGGCCAGTTGGGCGCCAGCCTCTGCACTGTCGCCTGCCCGGCTCCGCGCCTGGCGGAGCTCGGTATGGGTAAAGTGGATTGCGGTTACTACGAGGGCATGGTCAAGGACGTTCGGTCCAGAGATCTCACCAGCAGTGGAGCAGCCAATGAGGTAGGCTCGGGGATAGGCCTGGCGGACCTGCGTCAGGAGGGAAGGCTGGGTATGCAGTTCGCCGAAAATCAGGACGAGCTGGGCGGCATAGAGCTGGCCTGGTTTGCCAGGCTCCCAGCGGCCCTGATGCCAGCGCAGATGTTCGATTTCCATCGCATCGCCTCCATCGGTTCCTTGCGGCCAGCAGGTGTGTTACCAGCGTGTGTGAGGGGATTGCTGGCATGCTGCTGGCTTCAGCGGCTGGCAGATCTGTCCAGCGGCATGGTGGGAGACTGCCAGTTGCCCAGACGGCTGTCTGTTGTAATTATACCAGATCGGGTCAGGATCTGCTTCAGGCTCCTAGATGGGTCTCACCCCCTGACCTTGTCAGGTAGCGGTTTTTGGGGGTATCGCCTGGGGGCGCGATTGAGCCTGGCGTCCCGCTTGCGCCATGAGAACGGAGAGGGGAACCAGCCCCTACCGGGGCGTTATTGCCGTTTCGCTTTGTTCGTTCTGAGTATAGGGCCAGCTCGAAAGCGCAGCGCCGCGGGCTGGCCCTATTGGGTATACTATCGGCATACATGGGGTAGTGTGTTACCAGGCTGGGTGGCGAGGAGGCGAATATGGCTCACCTGGATCAACTCTTAACGACGTTGTATGGCAGCGGGTATGGCTATGTATGGGTAATTCTGGGGATGGCGCTGGAGAGCTGCCTGATTCCCTTGCCCAGTGAGCTGGTGATGCCGTTAGCAGGATACTATCTGGTGTATCTGGGGCATTACTCAACCGCCGGTGCAGCTCTGGCTCTGGTTGCCACTGCGCTGGCGGGAGCGTTCGGCTCGGTGATCGGTTCGGTGGTGGCCTATGGCATTGGTCGCGGTGGTGGACGACCGCTGGTGCTGCACTATGGCCGCTATATTCTCGTCAGCCGGCGCGATGCTGACCGGGCGGATGCATGGTTTGCGCGCCACGGCGGTAAAGTAGCGTTCTTCTCGCGTATGATGCCCGTGATTCGAACCTATATCTCACTGCCGGCGGGCATTGCCGAGATGAGCTTCGGTAAATTTGTCATCTATACGTTTCTAGGCTCGTTCCCCTGGTGTTTGATGCTGGCGTTTGTCGGCTACTACGCTGGGCCGCGTCTGGCTGCGGTTTTGCAGCAACTGGGTACGGTGTTCCATGATCTGGATATCGCTATCGTCGCGCTCATCATTCTGGCGGTGGGCCTCTATATCTACCGTCATATCCGCATGGAATACGGAGCGGATATGAGCGAGCAGGATACCAGGCCAAACCTGCCGACGGGCATACGTCGCTAGGCCGGTGGGACAGGCAGATTCGCTGCCTGTCCCACCTTCCGGGAGGACAAGCGATGCCCGCCAGTTAGTACCGTCTTTGCGGTCGTCCATTGTGGCCTTCAAACCGGGCCAGGCGGCGTGCCCTTAACTCACGGCTTTCTGTACGAGTGCGCCGATCCTTGCCTCGGCGGCGGCAGTCAACTCCTGCAGCGCGAAGGCGACCGGCCACAAGGTGCCTTCGTCGAGGTTCGCGCTGTCGTTGAAGCCGAGCGTCGCGTATCTCGTCTTGAACTTGTGCGCGGGTTGGAAGAAGCAGACGATCTTGCCACCCCGGGCATATGCGGGCATCCCGTACCAGAGCTTCGGCGAGAGAGCTGGCGCACTGGCTTTGATGATCGCGTGCAGCCGCTCGGCCATGGCGCGATCCGGTTCCGGCATCTGGGCGATCTTCGCGAGCACGGCGCTTTCCCCGCCTGCCTTGTCCGCTTTCAGTTCTCGGACGCGCTCCCTCATCGCGCTGCGTTCCTCATCCGTAAATCCCCTGGACGCCTTGCTGGTCACGGTGGTGCTCTTGGTAGGCTTCTTCGTTGCGTTCTGGTCTGTTGCTTGCATGCGGGACTCTCCTTTGCGGTGTCCGGCGTATGAACGCTGTCTGGACGTAGAATGAGCGCCATGGCTCCATCATGCCAGACCATTTCTTTCTGTGGACGCTCCAGCCGGTAGTCTAAGCCGGTAGTCTAAAATGAAAGGGCTACCATCCCAGGGGCTCGTGGGTCAGCAGGCTCGAGGCCGGGCTGGCGATCGCCAGGAAGCCGGCTAGCCAGCCAAAGTGCTCACCGGCGTTCGCGTGGGAAATGGCGATACCGGGAGGTCGAGATGCCGCCCGATCGCCTCGGCAATGGCGCGGATCGGCAGCCTTCATCGGCGACTGCATGCAGCACCAAGCCCGCTGGGGCCTGCTCCAGCGCCAGGCAGAGGAGGCGTACGGCATCTGGTTGGGGTGTGCTTTCGCGATGCACCGGCAAAGGAGCAGAGCCAGGATCAGCGTGATCCTGGCTCTGGTGGTGGAGATGGGGGAGAGTCGAACTCCCCGTCCACGTAGGAAACGCAGGCGATATCCTACAGGCTTAGCCAGTGTTTTGTTGAAGCGTGGTGGACCCCCACTGGCAGGGTTCGCTCACGCCAGCCTTCTGGTCTTAGGCAGCGCCTAGAAGGCGATCGGCGCTACCGCATCCCGACTATCTGACGCTCGTACCCGGCCCATCGGGATGAGGCCGGACGAACGCGCTCCGCCAGAAATTAAGCGGCGAGAGCGAGAGCAGGCTGCTGTTTGTTGGCAGCTATTGGTTTGCCGGTTGTTTAACGAGAGTGCGCACCGGCACCTCGGCCTGCAATCCTCTGCTTTTCCTACCTGTCGAAACCCGGCATCCCCAGGTGTGGTTGCAGACTATCAGATTGTCCACATACATATTATACCACATTGCTCAAAAGATCTCTGCTCGCGGCGTTGCTCGTGATTATCGCCCGCGCGATTTCACAACGCGGGCGATTGCACGCTGCGCCTCGCGCTCGGCGATAGCACTGCGCTTATCATAGAGCTTTTTGCCCCGGCAGAGTCCGAGCTCGACTTTTGCCAGGTCATTCTTCAGGTAGAGGCGCAAGGGGATGAGCGTCAGTCCTTTTGCCTGTACTTTTCCGGTCAGGTAATCGATCTGGCGGCGGTGCAGCAGCAAGCGTCGGGGGCGCAGGGGGTCGTGATTCTGGTAGCTGCCCTCGTCGTAGACAGCGATATGTGCGTTTTCCAGCCAGACTTCGCCGTTGATGATACGTGCATAGGCGCCGCGCAGGTTGACTTTGCCGGCGCGGATGGATTTGATCTCCGTGCCGGTGAGCTCGATACCCGCCTCAAAAGTCTCTTCCACGAAGTAATCGTGGTATGCCTGGCGGTTCACGCTGATGACTTTATATTGATCTTGTTGATTTTGCTGGGTCATGGGTGTGCACCTGCTGCTGCTCTGGTGAGATGGAATGTGCTGCTCCCCATACAGGATAGCATAATAGCACAAATTATAGGAAAAGCATCGCAGGGGCGCGGCGCGTTATAATAACTGATGAAGGGTGCGAGGTATTCCTCAAACGGCCTTCTTTTTTCTGCTGAAGAGAAAGTGTCTCCATGTTCTATCGTCTGGGATACGCTGCGGTTCGCTATCGCTGGCTGATCATCGCGATCTGGGCTGTGGCTCTATTGGCGAGTGCGCCTGCTGTGCCGCACGTTGCTGCGGTGTTGCAGCCCGGTGGATTTACCAGTCCGGATTTGCAATCACAGCGGGCGCTGGATGTGTTGCAGCGTAATCTGCATTATCGTTTTACCAGCCTGGACATCATCTTTACCAGCAGCCGGCTTGCTGCGAGCGATCCACGCTTTCAGCAGGAAGCTGACGCTGCTCTGGCTGGTCTGGCCGGCTGGAACGAAGTGTACCGGATCGTATCCTTTACTACAAATCCAGAGCAAATTGCGCGTGATGGGCATGCAGCCTATAGCGTGGTGTTCTTGAACAGCGATCCGGATAGCGCGCCGGGTCTGCTCAGTGAGCTGCGCCATCGTCTGCGATCACAGCCTGACCTGCAAACGCAGGTTGGTGGTGGCCCGGTGTTTTATCAAGATATCCAGATTGTCAGTGAGCGCGATCTGCGTCGTGCCGAATTGATCGCCTTCCCTTTTGCCACCCTGGCGTTGTTGCTGGTTTTTCGCTCGGTCGTTGCTGCTGTCCTGCCAGCAATTGTTGGTGGATGTAGTGTTGCGGTTGCCCTGGCGCTGATTTTTGCTCTTGGGCATGTCACCCCCCTTTCGATCTTCATCCTCAACATTACGACGTTGCTGGGGCTGGGTCTGGGTGTGGATTACTCATTGTTTATCGTCAGCCGCTTCCGCGAAGAGCTCTCTCGCTCCAGTCAGATTGCTGATGCGGTGGCTGAGTCTATGGCAACAGCGGGACGGGCGGTCTTTTTCTCCGGCGTTACTGTCTCCATTGGCCTGGCGGGTCTGATCCTCTTCCAGTTTAATATGTTGCGCTCAATAGGGGTTGGTGGGGTGCTGGTAGTGGTGCTCTCGCTTCTTGCGGCGCTGACGCTGCTGCCGGCGGTGCTGGGTGTAGTGGGACGGCGTATTAACGCGTTGCCAGTGCGGCTGGGCTGGCGTGGACATCGTGCTCCCAGACTGGCGCAGTCGTCAGGTGAGGAAGGGCTCTGGCATCGCCTGGCCTCATTCGTGATGCGCTATCCGGTGCCGGTCTTTGTGCCGGTTCTGGCGGTGCTGGTGTTGTTGGGGCTGCCGTTTCTGAATGTGCGGCTGGGCGCGCCGGATGCATCCATTTTACCGGTATCCGTGCCATCACGCCAGACCTACGATCTCCTGCGGGCGCGTTTCAATATGAATAACACGACGCCGATAATTATTGCTGTGCAGGCCAACGGCAGTATCTTTGCGCCACAGAATGTGCGCGCGTTGTACGCATATACACAGCAACTGGCAGCTGACCCGCGCGTTGCGCGTGTAGAAGCTATCGTTGCACTGGATCCCCGGATCACGCTGCCGATGTACGAGCAACTCTATAGCAACCCGGCGCGTATTGCGGATCCCTTTGTGCGCCGGTCAGTGGCTGTGCTGGCCGCAGGCAACACGACGATGGTGCAGGTGATCAGTCGGTATGCGATGCTTGATCCGCGCTCGGAGGCGCTGGTGCAAGCAATTCGCAACACGCCACCACCGGGCGGTCTGCGCGTGCTGGTGGATGGCGGCACTGCCGGGGCAATTGACTATGTCGATACGCTTTACACAGATTTTCCGCGCGCCGCGCTGATCATCATGGCTGTTACCTATGTGGTGTTGCTGGTGTCCTTCCGGTCAATGGTTTTGCCGCTGAAGGCCATTGCTATGAATATTCTCTCAATCCTGGCGAGCTATGGTGCGCTGGTTTACATCTTTCAGGAGGGGCATTTTCATCAGCTGCTGAACTTTACGCCGCTGGGCTATGTGGAGGCATCCATTCCTATCCTCATGTTCTGCGCACTCTTCGGGCTCTCGATGGACTATGAGGTGTTCTTGCTCTCGCGTGTGAAAGAGGCCTACGATCACAGCCATGATAATACTGCCAGCGTTGCCATCGGGTTGGAGCGCAGCGGACGCATTGTCACCAGCGCGGCGCTGATCGTGGTGGTGGTGAGCAGCAGCTTTATCGCTGCCGATATGATTCTGGTAAAGGCTATCGGTCTGGGTATGGCGCTGGCGGTCTTTCTGGATGCCACGCTGGTCCGTGGCCTGCTGGTTCCAGCCACGATGCGTTTGCTGGGCAGTGTGAACTGGTGGCTGCCGGCTCCGCTGGCCCGTATCCTGCCGGGCCAGCCGCGCCTGGTTTCGGCATCTGGCGCGAACCGACGCGAGTCGCAGACGGGAGTGATGGCGGATTCTGGGAGCCACTCCTGAGGGAGGGTTTTGCCGATATGGCGAAGAAATTGAACCGCGAAGGGATCGTGGGCATATACTTTTATCGCTATGCTGCCTTTGTGGTTCAATTCGGTATTTTTGCGGGGAATGCACACCGCCGCTGGCAACGGCGAATCGCGGGAGCCCTGCTGGCGCTGGTGCTTGTTGCCGGTTGCGGTATGCCGGGCACTATTCCCACGGGGGGACATCTCCCACCGGTGCCGACGACGTCGATAGCAGTCAGGTTGCCACTGGTGCGCTTCCCGCAGGATGAGGGGCCGCACCATGATTTGACCGAGTGGTGGTATTACACCGGGCATCTGACCACACCAGATGGCCATCACTACGGGTTTGAAGAAGTCTTCTTCCAGGCGCTGCGTGATGACCTGCCCCCGGTTTATGCGGCCCACTTTGCCATAACCGATGTGACGCGTGGACAGTTTCATTTTGCGCAGCGGCAACAGGTTGAGCCTGATGTCTTTGTGCGCAATCGCTCCGGGTCAGGCTTTGATCTGGCTGTGGGCGATTGGCGTATGGAGGGAGGTGGAGGGCACGATCGACTGGTGGCGTCGATGCCAGATTATGCCATCCAGCTCGCGCTGACCGCTACCAAGCCGCCGGTACTCCATGGGGATGATGGCCTCATTTCGTACGGCTCTGCCGGTTTCTCTTACTATTACTCGCGCACGCGCATGATGGTAGCCGGCTGGATAATCGATCATGGTCGGTCTCTGCCGGTGACGGGCGTTGCCTGGATGGATCACCAGTGGGGCAACTTTATTTCATTGCTCGGTGGTGGTTGGGACTGGCTGAGCATCCAGCTGGACAATAATACTGAATACATGATCTATTTCATCCGGAGTGCGAGTCATCAGATCCTCTCGACCTATGCGACACGGGTGGGGCCGGATGGGCGCGCACAGGTGCTGGCGTCGGGTAGTTTCCAGGTGCGGGCAACCGGTATCTGGATCAGTCCCCATACGGGGGCGGCGTATCCTTCTGGCTGGGTTGTAGCCATTCCCGGTGAAGCGTTGACCCTGACGCTCACGCCGGAGGTGCGCGATCAAGAGCTGCTGACCGCTGCTTCGACTGGCGTGAGCTATTGGGAGGGGGCAACGTGGGTCAGTGGGGAGCTGGCTGGTGTCTCTGTGCGCGGTGAAGCTTATGTGGAGCTGACAGGTTACGCCCGATAAGGTTGCCATCCGGGCATGGGCGGTTCTACCGCTGATTCCCTCTTCATATGCGACGAAGGGGCCAGCGTGCGGGACTTTCCGCAGCGAGGGAGCCAGTGGAATGGATAGCCTAAAAGTCCCAGATCCTGAACTCTTGCGCCTGCATGGTATACTGATGTGTGGAAGTTGCCAGTGCTGCGATGTGCCTCGTTGTATGGTATTGGTAGCGCCGCTGGAGGCAGTTTTCGAGCGAGAAAAAGCTATTTTGGCGGCATTTCCCTCGGGCAGTACGCCAGGGGGGCTTTTATCCGGCCGGTCTAGCCCATTGTGGTACAATACCCAGCGATTGAAGTGGACACCGGGCGGAATAGTGCCCTGGTGTTCAGGTGTTTTTATTGCCAGGGCTCTATGCGAATGAAGCAGGCATCCTGTGGTAGGGAGAGATGAGGCCAGCATTTTTGGATAGAGCCATTGGTGTTATTGCAGCGGTGTTCGGAAATTGTAGTGCATCAATGGAGTAAAGGTGAGGCAGATGGAGCAGCAGGGGAGGATCCTCGACGGCTCACTGGAGACCTTGAGCTTACAGGCGACGCTAAAGATGCTGGCCTTGAGTGGCAAGACCGGCCTGCTTATCGTCAACTCTGGCCAGGAGACGCTCGCGATCTGTTTCAGTAAAGGGCAGATTGCTGGTCTCCAGGAAGGTCAGGGAACGCAAGGGGATCTCATCGAAATGTTCCGCCTTCTCGGTCGCCTTAACCGTCAGCAGGCGATCGAGCTACGCCGTATGGTGGGCAATGCTCCGCCGCACATTGTGCTTCAGGCGCTAGTTCATCACGGGTTCATGTCGCCGGAAGAGATGCAACAACGTCTCCAGTTTGGTGTGGTGCAGGCGCTGAGCCATGCACTGCGTTGGGAGCATGGCCATTTTGAGTTCCATCGCAATGTGTTGATGATGGATAGCCGCATGCAGCCGCTGGATGTTGATGCTACGGTGCTGGAGAGTTTGCGTCTGGCTGATGAATGGCGCGATCGATCGGCCCAGCTCTCGCGGACCACGGTAGCGCGCTGGATGCCAGAGTTTGATGGCGATGTGCGACGACTGGATCTGAGCCGTGAGGAGATCCAGGTGCTCTGTCTTTCTAATGGGCTCATACCGCTGCAATCTATCGCTTATGCGTTGATGTGTAGCGAGGGGCGGGTCGCGCAGATCATGCAGCGCCTGCTGCAACTGGGGCTGATCGAAGTGGTGGATGCGCAGCTCGAGGCCGATCTGGAGCGCGACTTCATGAATCTCTTGACTGCCAGCCAGCACCAGCTTTCCCAGCAGCCCAACGCTGCGCCCGAACAGCGGTTGGTGGTTCTGATCAAGACGCTGGCGCTCTGTGCCAATGGCCTGCTTGCGCATCATGGTAAGTATGCGCGCAGTTTGCGGGGACGCGGCGCTGTGCGGCCACTGGAAGTCACGCGCTATTTAGAACAGCGTTTTCTGCCGTTGTTGCGCGCAATCCAGGGCCAGTATGCGATCCTGGAGACCGTGGCGTTTCGTGACGGTCAATTAGACTGGAGTGAGATTCTCTCCTTGCATACGCTGATCCGTGGCCAGCAGCTGGAGGCGTTTTATTGGGAAGCGGTGCTCGGCTTTTCGCTGTTTATTCGCGAAGCTTTTAAGATGATTCTTGCCGATGAGGTGGGAGTCTACGGTCGGGCGTACCGACAATTCAACGAGTTGTGGCAGGCGTTCCTGCATGAGATTGACGATGAGATTGGTCAGCATCGGGTGCGCCGAGCGTCCCAGCAGGCTCATCTCTCTCATGAGCATGTGTCCGCTGAACAGGTATTGGGGCAGGTTCCCTCGAGAGTTCAGAGGAGGTTCAGCTAAATGGGCGATCCTGTCGTGCTGGTGGTAGATGATAGTCCAACTGTCCGGAAGATTGTGCAGCTCACACTCCAGCGTGAGAAGATCCGGGTCATTACGGCGAATGATGGGCTGAGTGCGCTCGCCGCGGTAGCCGATGAGGAACCGGATCTGATTCTCCTCGATATCATGTTGCCCCGGATGGATGGCTATAACATCTGCCAGATCATTCGCAAAAATATGCGTTTCCGCCATGTTCCCATTATTATGCTGAGTGGGAAAGATGGTCTGTTTGACAAGGTACGTGGTCGTCTGGCAGGTTCGAGTGAGTACCTCACCAAGCCGTTTGATTCCACGGAACTGGTGCAAACGGTCAGGAAGCATCTGGATGCGCGACCAAGGCGCGAACGAGAGCAGGAAACCTTGCGTTCGGGGCGGCTACGTCGTGTGTGAAGGCGCCAGCACGAGCAGCTCGCTGAGGAGGACAGAAAATCATGCCTAATCCCAAAGTTCTGGTTGTTGATGATAGCTGGACCGATTTGACGCTTATTGCTACACCCTTGCGGGAGCATGGCTATGAGGTGATTACCGCGGTTGATGGCGAGGAGGCCTTAGAAAAGGCGCTGCGTGAACGGCCGAGTTGCATTGTTTTAGATGTGGTGCTCCCCAAGCAGAATGGGTTTCAGGTGTGTCGCAAGCTGAAGCGTATAGAGGAGGTTCGCCGTATTCCGATCATTCTCCTCAGTAGTAAGAACACGCCGCTTGATAAGCGTTGGGGATTGCAGCAGGGGGCGGATCTCTATCTGACCAAGCCGTTTACGAGCGAAGATCTGATCGCCAGCGTGAAGCGTTTTGTGTAGTGCCTGCCGGTACCTGGCGTGTGCGTTTGGTGAAGAAGGAGCGAGGTGTGGATCGTCACTACCCACAATGGACGCCGCGGGCCGATGATCCCCGAGTTGGGGAGAATATGCTGGCAAGCTCAGCGATCGCTGCTGCGGCAAACAACCAGGCCGATATGTCGCTCTTGGCGCTGGATCGGGATACTGGCAGCAGGGGAGGTACGTCGTTGACCAGTGTGCCGGCCTCCGTGGATGAGCAGTATATCTTTGTTGTCCTGGCAGGTCAGGAATATGCGCTGAAAGCGGGCAATGTGCAGAGCGTCGAGCGCCTGATAAATATTACGCCAGTGCCTAACACTGCTGCCTGGGTATTAGGGGTCGTCCATCTGCACGGAGCAATTGTCTCGGTTGTGGATTTGCGCCGGTTGTGGGGGCTAGAAGCCATTCCGCCCACATCGCGCACACGCCTGGTTGTTGCTCAGGCCGGCGAGATGGTTGTTGCCCTGGTGGTTGATAGTGTGGTAGAGATGCGCGCGATCCCCCAGGAGTTGATCCAGGAAGTAGATGATCCGGCATCGCTGCCACCCTGGGTCAGGACGGTTGTATCGCATGTTGCGGCAGTCAATGATCGCGCGGTGCTCGTGCTCGATGTGGAGCGTCTTCTCTACTCCGAGCAGATGCAACAATATGTGGTTGAGGAGTAGCGATCACCTCTCAGCGGCCGGCTATCCTGCTGTTCTATCTGGTTGATTGTTTGTGGCCGGGCAGGAATAGGGCTGCGAGCTGAGAGCCAGTGGCTGACTGCTATTACGATAAGGAGGCCTCACGGATGGATCCGGAAGCCAGTAAGGGATTAGGAGTAGGCGCACGGGTATTGGTGCGCGTGGTCTTATCAGTTGTTGTGCCAGCGCTCTGTATCATTTCGTTGGGGATCTATGCCGCGACGGTTATCCCTGTTTCGGCGCGGGCAGCACTCTGGCTGATCGCGCTGGTGCTGCTCGCCATTACGATTGTGGCGACGGTAATGAGTGGCTATCAGATTCGGCGCTTGATCCAGGAGAATGTGTTGAATCTGGTGGAGGTCTGCCGTGAGGCGGCGCACGGGAATCGTGGCGTAAAAGCTTTCATGACTGGCAACGATGAATTTGCAATGCTCGCGAGCAGCATTAATACCCTGGTTGAGAGCAGTGGTAGCGCCGCTGGCAGTCAGGACGCCGCAGCGCTGCAGGCGCAGATTGAGAAGTTGCTGCAGGAGGTAAGCGCGGTCGGCGATGGGGATCTGCGCGTCCAGGCGGAGGTGACACCCGATACGTTGGGTGTCCTGGCCGATTCGTTTAATTATATGATTGAAGAGCTGGCAAAGGTAGTGGGACGGGTGCAGGCGACCACATTGCAGGTCACTGCGGCTACCCGGCGTATCCTGGATCGCTCTGCTGAGCTGGCGCAGGCTTCTCAGGATGAAGTAGCCAAGATTGCTCAGGGCACTGAGGCCGTAGAGGCACTGGCAAGTTTCATCCAGAGTGTGGCTCGTAACGCCCAGTTGAGTGCGGAGGCTGCACAGGAAGCGCTCAATAGCGCGAAGATTGGCGAACAGGCTGTGGTTCAGACCATTGATGGCATGACCCACATCCGTGAGAATGTGCAAGAAACGGCGAAGAAAATCAAGCGCCTGGGCGAGCGCTCGCAAGAGATCGGTGAGATTGTCCGTCTCATTGAGGATATCGCCGATCAGACGAATCTCCTGGCGTTGAATGCGGCGATTCAATCAGCTATGGCGGGTGAGCATGGACGTGGTTTTGCCGTCGTTGCCGATGAGATTCGTCTGCTGGCCGAGCGTTCGAGCGAAGCGACGAAGAAGATAGCCACGATTGTCAAGAGTATTCAGGGTGACACGTATGATGCAGTTGTGGCTATGGAGGAGAGCACCCAGGAGGTAGTCTCCGGCTCGCGGCTCGCTGACGAAGCCGGTCGTGCACTGCAAACGATCTACAGCGCGGTGGAGCGGCAGGCAGAGTCAATCGAAGCCATTGCGACCAGTGCGCATGAGCGCGCCCAGACCTCTGAAGCTGTCGCGCGCTCTATGGAGCAGATCTCCGAGATTACGCGCCAGACTAATGCGATCATCCAGGAAGCTGCGGCAGGGGTAACCTACCTTGCTGAGCTTGCTGAGCAGCTTCGTGCTTCGGTCGCCACGTTCCGCCTCCCCGACTCGCTGGCCCAGCCGGTGCTTGAGACAAGCATGGAAGGCCATCCACCACTGATTGATATGCCGAATCTGGATACGAGTAATGTGTGGCCGCCGGACGGCTATGGTCAGCCACTACCAGCGCTCTCTGGAAATCAGAGCTACGAGCCCTATGGTCAACCAGCCTCTGACCCGCAGGCATATAACAGTAATGGTCAGGGTTACACCAGCTCGCCGTTCTCTGGACCATCGTTTCAGCAGCACCAATAGCCTTCAGCGGTCGGCTCGCAGCCGCTATCTCCCGGCCTGTCACCTGCTGGTGAACCTGGTGGCTGGAAGCGACGGCGGGCTGATCGGGAGGAGCTGGTGGCTGACCGCTATGAGGGGTGTGTGAAGCATGGCTAATTCGTTCGACAAAATGGCGATCCTCGATAGTTTTCTGGATGAGGTGAGGAGCTACATTCCAGAAATTGAGGAGAACCTCCGCCGGCTTGAACAGGATCCGGTGAACGAGGCGGCTCTCGAAGAAACCTACCGACGCACTCATACTATCGGTGGATCGGCCCTTATGATGGATTTTCCCGGCCTGGCCAGCGTAGCACGGGGTATGGAAGAAACGCTGGGCAAGGCTCTGGAGGAAGGTATCATCCTGGATGGGGCGAGTATCGCCCTTCTTCGTCGCTCGCTCGAGCGCATCTGCCGGTTGCTGGAAATTGTGCGTGAGGGCGGCGATGAAGGCCCGATCGTGGCGGAGGATGAGGCCGATCGCGCGGCACATGTGCTGCCGGGTAAACAGGAGGGCGGGCAGACGGTTCCGCTGCCGGCGGTTCACTCGCCTGCTGGCGAAGCCATTACGCGCGAACTTCCGACTGTTGAATCTGAGACCATAGCCCTGACCGATGCGCCAGAATGGTTGCAGATGTTGCAGGAGCCTTCTGCTGCCGCTGGGCCAGCAACGACGCCTGAGAGGGATGCTACCGTTGCCCACGAAACTACTGCCCAGCCGCCAGGGTTCCCGGCCACAGCGGGACTTGTGCTGGAAAGGGCCCTGGCGCCGGAGATGAGCCTGCCAGCGATGGAAGATAAAACGGCGGAAAAGCACGATGAGCGCGCCGAATATCGCTCTGCTGAATCGGCTGAGGAACCTCTTGAAGACCTGGTGATGGCCGATGAGCTGGATGGTGAGTTTCCGGCTGTCACTTCGCTAGCCGAGATGCTCCCGCCAGGAGCCACGTTACCAGCCGAAGCATTTTCTACGAGTGAGTCATCCGTATCCAGCGGTCAGCCAGCGGATCGTGAAGCGGCTGAGCCAATGGTTCCACCGTCACCGGCTACACCAGCCATATCTCAGCCGATAGCCGAGTCTATGGCGCTGCCATCGGAGTGGGAAGCGGTCGCCCAATCAAGCCTGGCAGTCTATAATGCTACCGGATCGCTTGGTGAGCTGGTGGCTGCAGTACGCGCAACGGTGGAGCAGCTTGAAAGCCAGCGAGCGGAGCTGCGTGGTTTTCTTGATGGTTCTGGTGATGCGCTGACCCGTCTGGAAACCTGGGTGAGCCAGGCTATTGGCTATGATCTGCGCCGTGGACCTGAGCATGTGCGGCGTTACCTGCCGGTCTCGCTGGTCTGGGTTATTACTTCGCGCCTGAGAAACTTGCTGGCACTCCTGCACAATGCGACAACCGATCTGGAGGTCACGCGGGAAACACTGGAGCAGGCGGCACGTGATCTTACCCGCGCGGTCAACGCCTGGGGCGCGATGCTCCAGCGGCAGTCCAGTGCCGGGGGAACATTTAGCGCTACGGTAGCCCAAATCCAATGGAGCCCGGGCGATAGGGGCCAGCCGCCTGATGTCTCGGCTGCGCTCAAGACGCTTGCCGCGTTAGGCACAGCGCTGCCAGAGGATTACGAGTCAGGCAAAGCAAGCGAGATGCCATCCACTCAGCCAGCGGCTCCTGATCCTGCGCTGGTGGCAGAAATGCGTGATCGGCTGCGTGAGGAACTGCGTGAGGAGCTGACGGCGGAGCTGCGCAAGGAGATAGAGCCGAAGCTGCGTGAGGAGCTTGAAATTAAGGTGCGTCAGGATTTTCTGAACCGCCTCGCGCCAATGGCACTGGAGCGGCCTGGTGCGCCCCCACGGGTAGGCAATATGCCGCCGGTTGTCGTGACATCGGTGCCGATAGATACACGTGCGCGGGTTGCTATGCCCCCAGTAACGCGGTCGCCATTGTGGTCGGCATCTTCCGCCGATCTCTCAGAGGAAACGCTGGAGGTATTCCGGCTCGAGGCCGAGGAACATCTGCAGACGATTGGCATGGGCGTCGCCGCGCTGGAAAAGGCACCTGACGACCGTTCGGTTATTCAGAGCATTCGTCGCGCGGTCCATACCCTGAAGGGTGCTGCGGCAATGATGGGCTTCAACATGGTTGCTGAGCTGGCCCATGTGTCGGAAGATCTGCTGGATCGTATTATGGAGGGATCAATTAGCATCACGCCGTCGGTTCTCAGCCTCATTCTTGACACATCCGAGGCGTTGGAGACGCTGGTAATGGGCAATGCTGCCCAGCATGGCGGTGAGGCGGCGCTGGTTGCACCTCTCCGCCGCCGTTATATGCGTATGCTCAATGGTGATACGAGTGATACGCCCGAAGGGGAGACTGCCACCGTTGATCCAGTGCTCGAGCTAGCGGCTGAGGCGGAAGCAGAGCTGCTTACTGCGAATGTGACGGCGCCTGGTGACGATGCCAGGAGCACACGGGCGGCCCGCGATCTGAGTGTGCGTGTCCGTCTCCAGCGGCTTGATGAGCTGGTTAATCTTTTTGGTGAGCTGCTGGTGAATCGTACGATGCTTGAAGAGCGCCTGACGCGCTTGAACCGGCTCATTGCTGATACCTCGCTCACCAGCGCCCGTCTGCGGGATGTGGGACAGAAGCTGGAAAGCCGCTTTGAAGCAGCGACGTTGCCCAGTGGCCGGCAGGTTCAGGTTATGCCTGGCCAGGGTGATAGCTCGGCACTCCTTTCGCCGCGGAACGCCCGTAATGCCAATCAGGAACCAGCATATCGTGCGGATTTCGATGAGCTCGAGCTGGACCGCTATACCGAGTTTCATCAGCTTGCGCGCGGCTTGAGTGAGAGCATCTCCGATGTGACGACATTGAGCGCCGAAATGGAGGGGCTGATTCGCGAATGTGAGACTATTCTCTCCCGCGAGGCCCGTCTCAACTCGATCTTCCAGGATCGCCTGCTGAAGACACGGTTGGTGCCCCTGTCTACCATGGTGCCGCGCCTCTATCGTGCTGCTCGTGCGGTAGCCTTTAAGCAAGGCAAGGATGTAGAGTTCTTGCTGGAGGGCGAGGAGACCGAGGTGGATCGCACCGTCTATGAAGAGATTGCCGGCCCGTTGCTCCACCTGGTGCGTAACGCGGTGATCCACGGCATTGAACCGCCAGCCGAGCGCATACGGCTTGGTAAGCCGCGCGCCGGTACCATTCGCCTTCAGGCGTACTATGAAGGCAACCAGGTTGTGATAACTGTGCGCGAGGATGGTGCGGGCGTAAACATAGAGAAGGTGCGCGAGCAAGCAGTTATCCACGGCTTCGTTGATCCGGGAACGCCGCTCAGTGAGGTGGAGGCGTTGCGCCTTATCTTTCAGCCGGGGTTTAGTACGGCGGAAAGCATCAGTGAGGAGAGCGGCCGTGGGGTGGGTCTGGATGTGGTGCGTGATGCTGTGGCGCGCCTGCGTGGCACGCTGGAGGTTGAATCGGCGCCAGGTTACGGTACGGCTTTTACCATGAAGTTCCCGATCAGTCTGGCGATTCAGCGCGCTGTGCTGGTGCGGGTGGGTACGCATACCTATGCTATTCCGATGACGGTCATCTCGCAGATTGGGCGCCTCGATTACTATGAGCGTAGGGCTGGTCCCAGACCCATGCTGGATGTGCGTGGCGAGCTATATCCTATTCTGCATCTTGGCGAGTTACTGCAACAGCCGGTGCATGAAGATGATCCGCAGAGTCCCGTACTTCTTATTGACGCGGGCCGCCAGCGCCTGGCGCTACGCGTTGATGGCATTGTTGGCCGTCAGGAGATCGTTGCCAAGAGCCTGGGGCCGCATCTGCGCAAGGTTCCCGGTGTGGCTGGAGCGACGGTGCTTGGTACCGGTGAAGTCGTGCTGATCCTGGAGATTCTCGAGTTGCTTGCCCAGCGTGAAAGCGTTGCTCAGCCAAGGGGGCGTTCGGCCGTGCCGGCGGCACTTACCCTGCCGGTTATGGAACCGCCCCCACAGCAGGCTGCGGCTCCCAGTCCGCAATCGCTGGGCTATGTGCTCATTGTGGATGATAGCCCCAGTGTGCGTCGGGTTGTCAGCAATATGTTGAAGCAGGCGGGATGGGAAGTTCAGGTGGCTCGTGATGGTGTTGAGGCGCTGGATGTCATCGCTAGGAAGGCACCGGCGGCCGTCCTGCTCGATATTGAGATGCCCCGTATGGATGGCTATGAGCTCATGGCGACGCTGCGCAGCCAGGAACAGCATCGGAACCTGCCTCTGATCGTGCTCACATCCCGTGCCGCCAGCAAGCATCAGCAGCGCGCGATGCAGATTGGCGCCAATGCTTATCTGATCAAACCCTATCGCGATGAGGAGCTGCTTGGCCTGCTTCGCCAACTGGTAACCGCTGCTCATATATCATCATGAGATCAGGACGTGAACGCCCAATCATGCGCTGGGATATTCACCGCTATCTCCTGGAACAGGAGATAGCGGCTATCAGCACAAGACTGGCAGCAGCGGAGACCACAAAGTCACTACTGACTGCAACGGAGCGTGCACATCTGCGCTTACGGCTCGAAGCGTTACAGGCTCGCCTGCGCCAGATGGGACCATCACCTCATGCCAAAATGGGATAACGTGTCACCCGTCCTGGCGCTTTTTTTCCTCTCCCGCAAGGCACCGGCAAGCTGCCGGTGCCTTGCGATGAATGCTCATCTCATTATGAAACAGCAGCATGCTGCTGGCGTATCGCGCACACCACCTGGTCACCCATCTCGTGCGTGGTCAGTGCATGCTGGCCGTCTGCTATCAGATCTGCTGTGCGGTAACCAGCAGCGAGCACCTGTTCTACTGCTGATTCGACTGCGCTTGCTTCCACTGGCAACCCACAGGAGTGCCGTAGCAACAGCGCCGCGCTGAGAATGGCGGCAAGCGGATTGGCTTTTCCCTGACCAGCAATATCTGGTGCAGTGCCGTGAATTGGCTCGTAGAGGCCGAAAATACCGTGGGCGGTGCGTCGTACTCCTAAACTTGCCGAAGGTAGCATGCCCATGCTGCCGGCCAGCATCGCTGCCTCATCCGTGAGAATATCTCCGAACATGTTTTCGGTCACGATCACGTCGAACGATGCCGGCTGGCGGATGAGTTGCATGGCGCAACTGTCTACCAGCAAATGGCTGAGTTGCACATCCGGATATTGCGCAGCCATGCGTTCGGCCACCTGTCGCCACAGGCGTGATGAGCTCAACACGTTTGCCTTGTCCACCGAGGTTAATCGCCGCCGCCGGGCACGTGCAAGTTGAAAGGCGGTATGCAGGATGCGCTCGATCTCGCGCTCACTATATACCAGCGTGTCTACGGCTTCCAGCCCCTGAGCGGTCTGGCGGATCTCACTTGGCTTGCCATAATAGAGGCCGCCGGTGAGTTCCCGAACGACGATGAAATCGGTGCCACGCAATACCTCCGGTTTGATGGTGCTGGCATCCAGTAATGGCTCCAGCACGTGCACCGGCCGTAGATTGGCAAACAGGTCCAGCTCTTTGCGCAAACGGAAGAGCGCCTGCTCCGGCTGGACGCTGGAGTCAGGTCGGTCATAGTGAACTCCGCCGCCCACTGCACCAAAGAGGATCGCATCGCTCTGCTGGCACAGTGCCATTGTGGCATCGGAGATTGCCGCGCCCTCTGCGGCAATTGCGGCCCCACCGACCAGTGCCTGGTGAAAGCGAAATTCATGCCCGAACTGCTGTCCCACTGCCTCAAGCACGCGCACTGCCTCGTTAATGACCTCCGGCCCAACGCCATCGCCCGGAAGTACCGCAATAGAAAATATGCCCATCAATCGTCCTCCTGTTATTGATGGTTTAAAGGGTAGTCCCGTCCCACGGTTTCCCTTTTTCCTGCTGCGCTGCACAGGCAGTGCAGCAGGATATGGAAGCGCCAGGCAATTTACAAGTCGCTCATGTACCGGGCGCTGGCGGTTGATAATCGTACACTACGGCAACCACGGCAGCCGGGCAGAGCGGGTCGTTCTGGCAAGCGGCGCCGACTGATAGCAGACGTGCCTGGCATTGCCAGCCAGCACGCGGCCAGGACTTGTAAATCGTCCGGACAGAAAAGCGGGAGGCTTTGAAAATTGTCCTCTTTAGACTACCATAATCTCTCTCTACCGGCGTATGATAAGTGATAGAGGTAGCTATTTCGGGGATGTGCTTTTTCAGGCACGGGCCAGGGGGCAAAGCGAATCGGGTCTATTGAGCCAGAGATACTTGCCCCTGCCGATCAATGGCCAGGTGTGTGAAGCATGCTTGAAGAATTCATCTGGTCAGGCATACCGGCGGTCGCCTGTTTTAGCCAGGGGAAAGGAGGTGCAGGCAGCTTTGATAGCTTTGCTAGCGGATCCAAACCTGCTGTTTATTTTGTTTGTTGTCAGCATAGTGGGAGCCTATCTGGAGTTTTCCCACCCTGGAGCTATTGTCCCTGGTGTCGTCGGGGCTGTCGCGCTGGTATTCTTTTTCATTGGCGCTATGGCGTTTGGCCCGAACTGGTTTGGCCTGATATTGATGCTGCTGGCGGGCGCACTGCTGTTGCTCGATATCCATTGGCCTTCGCATGGTGTGCTCACAGCCAGTGGCATGATAAGTTTGATTGTTGGGAGTGCAATTTTCTTTGGTAGTGGTTCCGGTGCCGGGCAGCTTCAGCCGTGGGTCGTGATTGTCCTGGTCGTTGCCCTTGGTGGTCTGGCCTTGCTGGTCAGGCGCGCGGTGCGACGGGTACGCGCACGCCCGGTGAATACAGGGGTCGAGGCGCTGATCGGCTCTGAAGGCACGGCGCTGAGCCTGCTGGACCCCGGAGGCTGGGTCCAGATACGGGGAGAGCGCTGGGCCGCGACGGCTGTTCCCGGTGATCGCCCGATTGAGCCGGGCCAGCCTGTACGGGTCATTGAGGTCAATGGCCTCAGTTTGAAAGTGCAACCAGTAGAGGATAAGATGATTTCCCGCTAGCAATGCGGGCTTGTGGAGGTTTTATGATGATCGTTGGTATCGTGTTTGGTGCCATTATTCTGCTGGCACTCCTTGTTGCCCTCTCTGGAATTCGTGTCGTCCAGCAGTATGAGCGTGGCGTCATCTTTGTCCTAGGGCGGCTCGAAGGTGCCAAGGGACCTGGCATCTTCTGGATCTGGCCTATTGTGAGTCGTCTGGTTCGCGTGGATCTGCGTATCATTACGATGGAGGTGCCGCCCCAGGAGGTCATTACGCGGGATAATGTGACAGTTAAAGTTACTGCGGTGGTCTATTTTTACGTCATCGACCCGGCTGAGGCCGTCATTCAGGTACGGGATTTCGTGCGTGCTACCGCGCAGATTGCCCAGACAACGCTGCGCAATGTGCTGGGTCAGTCTGATCTCGACCAGATTTTGTCGGATCGTGAAACTATCAATCAGAAGCTCCAAGCCATCATTGATGAGCATACGGAGCGCTGGGGAGTGAAGGTAACGGCGGTCGAGACGAAGGATGTCGAGTTGCCGCAGGGCATGCAGCGTGCTATGGCCAAGCAGGCTGAGGCCGAGCGTGAGAAGCGTGCTAAGATCATCCATGCCCAGGGTGAATACCAGGCGGCAGAGACGCTGGCACAGGCGGCCAGAGTCATCGGCAGAGAGCCCGGTGCGCTGCATCTGCGTTACCTGCAGACGCTAACTGAGATCGCTGTCGAAAAGAACTCGACAATTATCTTCCCATTGCCGCTGGACCTGCTGCAGGCGCTGATACCCAGGCTGAGTACCAGGGCGCGCGAGGAGGCACCGGCTGAGACACCAAAGGGCCCGCAGGAGGAAGGCGGCCCAGAACTGCTTGCAGGGGCACCAGCTACCGGTATATTTGAAGAAGCGCGAGCCAGTCTCGCCAGTGACCAGGCTGGTGAATTAGTGCGTCGCCCCAGGTACCAGCAGCCTGCTAGCGACTGAGATCATGGGGTATGTTTGCGTTGCGCCAGGGGCAAAGGCTTCGTGCTCATGCCCCTGGCGGCTACCTGTCCTTGGGAGGGGCTGCTGCATCCGCTTTTACACCTCTGCGCGATTGGCAGCAGTATACTCGATACAACGGCGATACAGATCCTCTGATATCAGGCCTTTCGACATGTAATGATTAAGCATAACATCCAGCCGGAGGATGCTGAGCAGGTTATACCCGTGGTGTTTGAGGCGCTCGGCAGCGCCTTGCTCCCGGTCAATCAGCACAATGACGTCTTTGACGCGTAATCCATGCTCCTCGAGAAAGTGAGCCGTGTCCAGAACGCTTCCCCCCTTGGTGATCAGATCGTCGATGATCAGCGCCGTGTCGCCCGGTTCGAACTGGCCCTCAATACCCGGCGCCCCGGTCCCTTCCGGCCTGGGGCGGGCATAGATCATCGGCGTGTTCGTCTCCAGTGAGTAGGCAGTTGCCAGCAGTAGCCCGCCAACCGGCACACCGGCAACTACGTCAAATGGGTGTGCCCGTGGTCGGCGCAGCGACTGCGCCAGGCTGATTTCCTGCTGCATGAGTTTACTTGCCACGCGCAATGCCAGGGGGTTTCCTACCAGCTTCTTGGGGTTGATGAAAACCGGCGAGTGCAGGGTTGTCTCGCTCAGTGTGAAATCGCCGAATTGTACTGCCCCCAGATCCCAAAGGATCTGTGCCAGCCAGAGGTTGTCGAGCGAGTGTTCTTTTACCGTCATAGGAGTCCTTTCCGCAGAGCGTCTGATCCGGTGTTGTGTTGCTGTCTGTTCGTAGCGTGATCGATCTGAGCGAAGCTGCATCGCGTGGCATCATCTACCAGGCTGCCATCGGACCTGGCCCGGTCCGCAATGCCCCTCGCTGGCAGTATGGCGGACGTTGCCCATGCAGGGTTCTGCGCTGCATTATAGCAAGAGCCTACACACCCCGCAAGCCCAGGGAAGCGCTTGCGCGCGCTCTATCTTTTTGCATACAATGGAGTCAGGTCTACGCTGGCTGGACAGGGTGTTGTTGTAATGCCTTTCGTTATTGGACTCACCGGAAACATCGCTTCCGGCAAGACGACTGTCGGGCGGATGCTGCTGGAGCTGGGTGCACAGCGCTATATTGATGCTGATCTGCTGGTTCATCAGCTCTATGAGCCGGGCCAGCCTGTCTATCAGGCTGTTGTTGCTCTGTTCGGTCCCACCATTGTGGATGAGCGGGGCACGCTTAATCGCCGCGCGCTGGGAGAGGTTGTCTTTAACGATCCGGAGGCGCTGCGCCGCCTGGAGCGTATCGTCCATCCTGCCGTCCATAGCGCCATTGCTGCTGAACTGCAAAAGTTGCCCGATAAAGCTATTGCTATCGTTGACGCAGTGAAGCTGCTCGAAGGTGGCTCGGCTCGCTTCACCCATAGCCGCTGGCTTGTTATCTGCTCGCCCGAAGAGCAGCTGCGCCGGCTGATCGAGCTGCGTGGCTTCACGGAGGCGGAGGCGCGGGCGCGCTTGCAGGTGCAGCCGCCAGTTGAGCCCAAACTCAAGCTGGTGGATGAGGTCATCGATAATAGTGGTAACCTCGCTACAACCCGTGCGCAGGTGAACGCTGCCTTCGCGCGCTTTTGCCGGCGGTTCGGCTTGAGCGTTGGCGGATGAAGGCCTGCATGTCCAGCGCCACTTGTACCGTGCAGATGCGCTTATCATACCTGGCGCAAGCAGGATGCCGGTGCCCGCAGAGTGAGCACCGGGCGTCTTCACCATGGTGAAAGGAGATGCTGGATCTCCAGGATATCATTGCTTGCTTATGGTGCTGGTGTTTCCGCCATCCCGCTCGCCACATGGAGAAGCAGGCGCAGGTTGCTCTGTCTGTGGTCCTTCAATCATTTGTTTCAGCACCATCAGGTTTGTCAAGACGCCAACTCCGCCAGGCACTGGACTGATCGCTCCGGCAACTTTCTCCACCCGTTCGTAGTCCACATCGCCGGTGATGCCACCCTGGGGCAGCACATTGATGCCCACATCAATAACCACTGCGCCTGGCTTCACCATATCGGCTGTAATAAGGCCAGGCACGCCGGCAGCAACAACCAGGATGTCGCCCTGCCGGGTATAGGAGCACAGGTCACGCGTATATTTGTGACAGACGGTCACGGTCGCATCGTGTTGCAGCAGCAAGAATGCCAGGGGCTTTCCCACGACATTGCTCTTGCCAACCACCACTGCGCGCCGCCCAGCGATGCGTATGCCCGCGCGGGCCAGCATCTCCATCACTGCCAGGCAGGTGGAGGGCACGAACGTCGGCAGGTGGAGGAACAGGTTGCCCATCGAGCGGGTGCTGATGCCGTCGACATCCTTGCCAGGATCGATGAGTTCTGCGATCATCTGCTCTGGTATCTGCGGGGGGAGCGGCATCTGCACTAGGATTCCCTGGATATGGGGATCATCGTTAAGTTGTAGAAGCACATCGCGCACCCGGGCCGGGGATATATCCCCGGGGAGTTGCTCCACCATTGCGCGCACGGCGACCTGCTCGGCAGTGCGCATAAGCTGGTTGGTATAAACTGCCGAAGCGGGATCGTTGCCAATGCGGAGAATCGCCAGACCTGGCGCGAAGCCTAGCTCACGCGTCCGGTGCGCTGCCCGCTCCCGTAGTTCTTCCCGAATAGTAGCTGCTATTGCCCGACCATCAAGGATCTGTGCTGCCATTTCGACACCTTCTTTCAGCCAGCGAGCTTTCGCGTTGGCAAAGCTGTCTGGGCATGCGGATTGCACTGTGATCATCGCTATCGTGGCTGGGTACAGTCATGCGTGCTCCGTAGCTCCACAAAGGAAAGGATGCTCAGGTATGGTGATATGTGAGCCGGGCCTTTACAGATGCCATCAGGGACGCGGTGGTGCTCTCTACCTGTGCCAGGGCTGTCTCCAGTCGCTGGCGGGCATCGGCCTGGTAAGTGGTATCCTCCAGGGCAGGTAGATTTACCAGCACGTTGAAAGCGGCACTCTCCGCGCTGGCATGTGCCAGCGTCACTGCAACACCCACATCGCTGAGCAGGTTGCGGTTGCCGATGGCTGCCAGCCGCTCGCAGACGGGTACAAGTCTGGCTGCCAGCTCGGCAACGGCCAGCGGTACCTCTGTTGCCCTACGCGTTGCTGCTTGCAGGCGCTCGCGCCGCACCCGGGCCTCGTCTGCTGAGGCGCGTGGTAGCTGGCGTGCCGCAGTCAGCGCGGCGAAAGCCGCCATGTCTGTTTCAATGAGATCGGTAAACGTCCGGCGCAGCTCCTCTGTCTTTTGGAGCAGAGCGTTCATCTCACTCTCTACTGCGGCGTACTGCGGTTTCCCGCGGGTCAGGTTGGCCACCATGCTTCCCAGCGCCGCAGCCAGGGCGCCACAGAGGGCTGCCACAGAACCGCCGCCCGGTGTCGGGTCGGCTGATGCCAGCCGGTCAAGGAATGTCGCCAACGTTTCGCTCCATAGCATCTATCTCGCTCCTGATTGTGTGATATACGTGTTAGTATGGTAAGGTAACGCTATGTGCACCTTTTTGCTGCCGGAGGCAGCAAAGGTGGGAATGAGCCAGGGGAAATTGCTGCCAGCGGGCGGTCACCCCTGGAACCCCACTGGAAAAAATATGCGCATGGGGTCAGATATGTAATTCTAGCTTATTTGTCATGGTGATTGCCGGACAGGGCTAAATCGTATGGCAGGAGGCCGATTGCCGCACAGGGCTTTTTAGCGTTGCACCGGGCGGTATTGGGGTTGTCAGACCTGGATCTGGTGCTCGGCGACAAGAGGGAGAAGAAGCTGTGCAGCAACCATTCACAAAACTGGATCGTATCTATCAGGTGCTTGTAGCCACTTATGGTGAGCCGGAGAATCATCCCGATGGAGATGCCCTCGGCGGTCTTATCGGGACGATCCTTTCGCAGCACACGTCTGACAGCAATGCACACCGCGCCTATCGGCAACTGCGTGCTGCCTTTCCCACCTGGGAGGCTGTGCGTGACGCGCCGGTAGAGGTGCTCGCCGAGACCATCCGTTGTGGTGGTCTTGCCCATATCAAGGCGCAGCGCATTCAGCAGGTTTTGCACGTGCTGACTGTACGTCTGGAGGGAGAACCGCTCACCCTTGATTGGCTTGCTGCGTTGCCGCTCGCCGAGGCACGTGCCTTTCTGGAGGCGTTACCGGGCGTTGGTCCAAAGACGGCTGCCTGTGTGCTACTGTTCCATCTGGGGAAACCGGCCATGCCCGTTGATACGCATGTCTATCGTGTGAGCAAGCGTCTGGGGCTCATTGGCGCACGGGTTACTCCAGAGCAGGCGCACGAGTTCTATGATGCCCTGGTGCCGCCAGAGCGTATCTATCCGCTCCATGTCAACCTTATTCGCCATGGCCGTCAGGTCTGCCACGCACAGCGACCATCCTGTGAGAGCTGTGTATTTCGGATGGAGTGCGCCTACAGCACAGCGATGCCATTGCGGGCTGGAGGCAGCCACACGTAAAAGCTGTCCCTCGTCTGGGTTGGGCAAGCTTGCTGCTTGCTCCGGTCAGCGGCCTGATGCTATACTGTACTGTCTTGTGGCTGGCTGAACGGAGAGAAAGGGTCCCCGCCGGTCAAGGGCCAGCTCCAATGAGGGCTGGCAATATCAGATATGGGAAGTAAGAGGTGAAAGCACAGTGGCTACACAGCAATTTGATCTCACAGTCATTGGAGCCGGACCAGGTGGCTATGTTGCTGCGATTCGCGCCGCACAGTTAGGTGGCAAAGTCGCGATCGTTGAAAAGCAATACATTGGCGGCACCTGCCTTAATGTTGGCTGTATCCCCTCGAAGGCGCTGCTGCATACAGCTCAGACGCTTGCTTCATTTGAGCATTTCGCCGATATGGGTATTCATGTCGGTAAACCGGAGTTTCATATACAGGAAGCCGTCGCCTGGAAAGATAAGGTGGTTAGGCAGCTAACCGGCGGTGTTGGCCAGCTTTTGAGGGGCAATGGTGTCACGATCTACAACGGCACTGCCCGCGTTGAGGCGCCAGGTCGTGTGGTCGTCGAGACCGGCGATGGACGTGAGGAGATTCAGACGCAGAAGTTAATCCTGGCGAATGGGTCGGTGCCCATTCTGCCGCCTTTTCCTGGCATTGATGGCAAGAATGTCATTACCAGCGATGATGCCGTGAGCATGCCCAGGGTGCCAGAGAGTCTCATCTGTATCGGTGGTGGTATTATTGGCGTTGAGCTGGCCTGCATGTTCCATGCCTTTGGTACGAAGGTGATCATCCTGGAGATGCTCCCCTCGATCATTGCCAATGAGGACGCCGATGTGGTTCGTCTGCTGCATCGATCGCTTACCGGCCGCGGGATTGAGATCCATGTCAATACGCGCGTCGAAGCGATCGGCGATGAGAGCGGGCAAAAACAGGTTACAGCCACTCGTGACGGTGAGCGCGTCAGCTTCAGTGGGGAGTATGTGCTCGTTGCCGTGGGTCGCAAGGCCAACCTGACCGGCCTGGAGCCACTGATCGAGCAGGGGTTGGAGATGGAGCGAGGATGTGTCAAGACCAACGCGCGTATGGAGACCAACATACCTCATGTGTACGCCATTGGTGATCTGGTGGGCCGCACCTGGCTGGCGCATGTTGCCTCGGTCGAGGGCGAGGTTGCCGCTGAGAATGCGCTTGGGCATGAGGCTATGATGGACTATAACGTGGTGCCCCGATGTATCTATACCTTCCCGGAGATCGCCGCCGTCGGTTTGACCGAGGCACAGGCGAAGGAGCGTCATCCAGAGGCACATGCGGAGCGGTTTCTGTGGCGCGCGAACGGGAAGGCCCTGGCGACAGGGGATACCGAGGGCTTCACCAAAGTCATTTTAGGCCGGTATGGTGAAATTCTGGGGGCCAGCATTATTGGCCCGGATGCCACAAATCTAATTACGGAATACTCTCTGGCTATGAAGAGCGAGCTGACCAGTGATGAGATCATCGCCACAATTCACCCGCATCCAACGTTGAGTGAGGGGCTACGCGAGGCAGTATTAGCTGCTGCAGGTCGCCCGATTCATATGTTGCTTCGCCAGCCGGTGGGACGGCGCTAGCCGGCTCTTGAGGTAAAGGAGCTCGAGCAGGGGCGACTGCCGGGGTCGCCCCTGCTTCTGGCTGGCGTGGGGCTATCCTTTTGGCCGTCGGAACGCCCATGAGCGCTCGATCTGAATGGTTGCGACCGGCCGGATGGAATGATGATATGTCGCGAATGCTTCCTCCATGCGCCTGACATCCCCAAACAGGGATGGCACCTGGCTCTTGTAGCAGGCTGCGGCCTCAACCTTGTGGGGCAGGAATTGTGACATCTCGACGATCTGAGGCTCCATGTTGCTGCCTAACTCCCGCAGTCTCGCTTCGAGCGCTCCTGGTTGCAGGACATAGGGGAAGTCCTCATAAAATCTGACGTTGGCACCGTTCTGCACCAGGCGGTCTCCGGCTGAACAGCAGAGCTGATGGTCTACATGATGTCCGACGCCCAGCGGGGCATAGAATGCCGCCAGGGGTGCCCGCTGCTGAACAGCCAGGAATTTTTTACCTAATTCGGTATCCAGCGTGAAATCGCCGGGATGGATCTCACCGAACAGCGCTTCATCGCTTTGATAGAATGCCGGTTGGCCGCGATAGGGGGCATCAAGATAATCCAGCCAGAGCAGATCGGCATCAAGGCGTGTCGCTGCCTGCAGATCTTCGGCGCGTCGCTGCTCAATGGCCAGTTGCGGATCAGAAGGCAAACCCATTTTCTGGAGCATCTGCCTGGCAAAGGGGCTCAGGGTCATGCTGGCCGGCGGGATGCCGGCAAAGACAGTGATGATCAAGACCTTCTGACCGAGGGAGCGTTGCAGCATGATGCTGGCACCACTGGAAAATATTGCATCATCAAAGTGAGGCGAGAAATATATGTGCCGATAATCCCGCGTGATCTGTTCGATATCTGCGAGCAGTTGCAATGAACATTCCTCCTGAAGTGTCAAAGCTAGAGTTTCCGTTCGGTTGGAGCAGCGTGGATATGCTGCATGATCTGGGGCAATGTGGCCACAGCTTCCGGCAGCAAGGCCCATAGCGCCTGTATCATATCATCCGGCACGGGGCTGGTAAACTCGCGATAATCGCCGCAGCCAGGCATTTGAATGCCGAGCAGCACAGCGTGGAGCATGTGCCGGGGTGCCAGCCCTGCTGTCACTTCGGTACCATAAACCGGGTCGCCAACAATCGGGTAGCCGGCATAGGCAAGATGGGCACGCAACTGGTGGGTGCGTCCCGTCACCGGTGTCAGCAGCAGCAGTGCGTACCCTGCCGCAGACACGAGCACGCGTATACGGGTTATCGCAGTCTGCCCTAGTGGATCAACTCGTGTACGTCGTCGATCTTCGGGAAGGCGGCGGAGCGGTGCATTGATCTCCCATTCAGTTGCCGATGGAATTGGGCCAGCTACCAGCGCGAGATAGCGTTTCTGCACGGTGCGGCGCTCGAATTGCCGGACCAGTGCGCGACGTGCGGCCAGGGTCTTTGCCAGGATCACCACCCCTGAGGTATCTTTATCCAGACGGTGCAGCAGGCATGGTCGCATCTCCCCCTGTCCAGCCAGATAGGCGACCACGGCATCAAAGAGGGTGTCGTCAGGGTGTTTATAGGCGGGATGGATGACAACCCCGGCTGGCTTGTCGATCACCAGTACACTCTGGTCTTCATAGATGATGTGCACAGGTGGAAGCTGGCTCACTGCTCATGCCCTCGCGCATAGTCTAGTACAATCCAGGGCTGTTTTCAAGCCGCAGCCAGCCCCCAGATAACGAGCCCGCCAGTGAGAAGCATCAGAGGAGCAACCATGATGCCGATTTTGAAGTAATCCAGCGACGAGACATCCAATCCCTTGCGGCGCAAAATCAGCATCCACATGATCGTGGCCAGCGATCCGACAGTGGTGATGTTTGGCCCCAGATCGCAGCCAAGCATCGTTGCAGCCGCCATGCCCGTCTGCACCCGCTGGTGCAACTGGCCCAGATGGTGTAGCGTTGCCACCATCACCACAGCCATTGGCACATTATTGATCAGATTAGAGCCGATTGCCGAGCCAAACGTGGTAACCAGTACTCCTGCTGCCAGATGCCGTCCAGTCAGGCCCACCAGTGAGCTGGCAAAGATCGTGGTCAAACCGACATTCTCCACTCCCTGTACAACCAGGAACATGCCGGCAATGAAGAGGAAGATTGGCCAGGATATCTCATGTGCCAGGCGCTTGAACTCCAGACGCCGATAGGAGAGCGCCCCGGCGAGTAACAGCGCGCCCCCGCCAACTGCAACCAGCGAGAGTGGCCAGGCGTCAAGCGAGGCGATAACATAGGCGATTGCCGTGAGCACCAGCACCACGCAGGTGTAACGAAAATAGGGGCGGTGCGGGATGGTGGCATCCGGTGTACCGAGGCGCTTCCCCTCGAACTGCCCGCGCAGATCGCGTCGGAATAGCAGGAAGAAGGCACCGATATTGATAGCGATCACCAGGAGACTGGTCGGCAAGAGGAGGCGCATAAACTCGAGCAGGTTAAGATGGAAGCTGCTCAGCACAATAATATTGATGGGATTGCTGACCGGCAACACGAACGAAGCGGTATCGGCGATAAAAGTGCAGGCGAACATAAACGGTAATGGTCGCAGTCGCAAGCGCGTGACCAGTGTATAGACAATGGGAGTGAGGATAAGCGCCGTAGCATCATTGGACAGGAACGTCGAGATGAGCGCGCCAAGGATGAACACGTTCAGAAAGAGACGGCGTGTGCTTCCTCTGGCTGAGTACGCGGCCACTGCGGCAGTCCAGTTGAAGAATCCGGCGCTATCGGCCAGCGCTGCCAGGGTCATCATCCCCAGGAAAAACAGGAAGACGTTCCAATCGTGTACCAGTGTTTGCACTGCCTGCTGCCAGTGGACATAGCCGGCCAGGAGCATCAAGATCGCGCCGATGCCAGCAATAGAGGCCTCGTTGAGCCCTCTGGGCCGGATCATGATAAGCGCCAGTGTGGCGATGAAGATGATGAGCGCCCCAGCAAAATACATGGTGCCTCTCTCTTATAGTGCTGCTCTAGCCATACCATATCTCCCCTCGCATGGGGTACATTGGGCCCCCAGTGAGATAATGGATCAATGGTGCGGTTTGGGAGGAATCATGCGTTCCATCAGGTCGTGGAGCAGCGGCTCCGCGTACTTGCGCCGGTAGAGCCATTGCAAGAGTAATGCGGCGTTATCGCTGCGGAAGATCGCCTCGATCTCACGTTCCGCTGCCTCGCGCAGGAGTCGTAAATCGCTTACGCTATAGCCTTCTTCGAGGACAGTGCGAATCAGCACCAGCATGAGCAGATCGTGACGGTTATAGCGCCGCGCGCCGCTGGGCGTGCGGCTTGGTTCGATGATTCCCTGCTGTTCCCAATAGCGCAGCATGCGCGGACTTACCCTGATCTGCGCGCCGACTTCCTGGATGCGTGCGACATCGTCAGCGGCAGGAAGAGGATGGTGGGGATGCTTTGGTGGTGGCTCATCGTGGTGCGGCGGGCGTGGTGGCATGGTACGCTCCTTCTTTCTTTTATTATGAGCTCGACATTATCATAAATGTGATAAATTCTATGCTTCTATACAGCTTTAATTATGCATTATTATAACATAAATCTGTCAATTTTGTGCTCTGGTGCGCGAGCGTACCGTGCTTCCCTACACTTTCTGGGCAAAGCTTGCAAAAAAGGAGCGTTATCTTCTACACTAAAATGAGGAAGAAAGTATCCTCTCTTAGCGGCCTGCTCTGGGCCGTCCCCTTGGGAACAGCCATGGAGCACCAATGGTAGAGATGTGGGAGCGCCAATGGCGCCTTCAGTGAGAGAGCAATCTCTCTTCCTCGATATCCTGACAGATCCTTTGTGAGCCTTATCTTCGGCGGAGGGATTCCATGCAACATGTTCCCAATGCGTTGAGCTTTATCCGTCTCCTGGCAACCGTTCCGCTGGTCGTACTGGTGCTTCTCAATCGGCCGGTGTTCTATATGGCTGCGGTCGTGATCTTTGCCCTCAGCGCATTCACTGACCTGCTCGATGGACGAATCGCTCGGCGCTATAAGCTTGTTTCCAAGCTTGGTATCTTCCTGGACCTTACGGCGGACAAGGTCTATGTCTCGGGTATTCTTATCGCCATGGTACAGGTTGCGCTCTTGCCTGCCTGGATCGTCCTGATTATTATTACACGGGAGTTCGTGATCACGGGTCTGCGCTCGCTCGCTGCATCGGAAGGTCGGGTTATTCCAGCAGGGAAATGGGGCAAGCAGAAGACGACCATTACCCTGGTGGCAATCGGTGGTATTCTGCTCGCCCGGGCGCTGGGATCACCGGGTGCCTATCCTACGGCATTAACCCTGGGGCCTGCAGTAGCCGCTCCCGCTATTCCCAATATCTTGCTGTTTGTCGCCTACGCGCTAATGCTGCTTGCGGCACTCTGGACGATTATCTCTGGCACGGAATATTTGATCGGCGTATCGGCTCTGCTACGTGAGCAGATTCGCCCGCAGTCTGGTGTAACCGGGTAGCGGCCAGTCCAGTCTTGTTTGGGCGATCTGGCCGGAGACGGTAGTGCGCAGTTTATTATCGAACGAAGCTGATTATTACGGATCTGCCTGTTGCGAGGAGTATTGACATTTGAGCAGCGATGCTTCTATAATCGAGTCCAAGCAAAGACACCGTTGGTGGTGGGATAGGGATTAGTTTGTCTCCGTCCCTTTGCTGCGGAGGGTCTTATTGCTGGGAAGCTACCGGTTTCGCAAGAGGGGAGTGCTGAAGCTCTTCCTGTGAGGAATCGGTAGCATCCTCCGCAATGCTCCTCCCTTCTCTGAATGAGGAGGGTCTTTGAGCAGATTATCGATGAAGAAAGGCAGGGACTTCAGACATGCGGAAGTGGTATTAGAGCCTTATTGGCATCATAGCGGCCTTATCTGTGCTCTCGCTCCTCGCTGCCTGTGGTTCGGTGGGCGGGGGTGGGGCACCTTCGGTCAACAAGAATCTGATCATTGCGACAGACTTCCCTGTCTCGGGGACGGAAGAGAGTGAGGGCAAACCCGCTGAGAATGGTGTGCGGCTGGCGGTTATGCAAAATACCAATCTCGGCAATGGGTACACGCTCTCGCTCAAGACCTATGACGATGCGGTCAATGGCATCCACAATCCCCAGCAGGGCGCACTGAACATGCAGGATGCGGTCAGCAATCCGCAGATCATTGCGGTGGTCGGGCCCTTCAACAGCAATGTGGCCAAGGCAGAGATTCCGATCACCAACGAGGCAGGGCTCCTGCAGATCAGCCCGGCGAATACCAACCCTGGCCTGACGATTGAGCAGTATGCCGCTGCTAATGGCATTAACTTCTCCCAGCTTTATCACGCGGGCAAGAAGCGCAATTACTTCCGTATCCCGGTAACGGATGTGATTCAGGGTAAGGCAGATGCCGATTTCGCCTACAATGGCCTCAATGCCCGCAAAGTCTATGTGCTTGATGACTCTGAGACGTATGGCAAAGGGCTTGCCGATTACTTCGTGAGCGAGTTTACGGCGGATGGTGGGCAGATCCTTGGTCGTGACGAGATATCGAGCTCTATCAAGGATTTCACCTCGCTGATTACCAAGATCAAGGGACTGCATCCCGATATGGTCTTCTTCGGAGGGGTCACGGCTGAGGGTGGAGCCCTCTTCCGCAAGCAGATGGTGGCTGAGGGCATGAATATTCCCTATGAGGGCGGTGACGGCATCGCTGAGGACCCGGCGTTCTTGCAGCTGGCTGGTCCGGCTGCCAATGGCACCTATGGGACGGTTGCGGCACCAGACCTGTCGACCTTTACCAGTGGCGCTGCAGCGAAGTTCGTGAGCGACTATACCGCGGCGTTTGGCCAGGCTCCGGGCCCCTATAGTGCAAACTCCTATGATGCGGCGATGATCATCATCACGGCGCTCAAGAACATCATCAAGAGTGGCCAGACACCAACGCGCAGTAACCTCATTGATGCAGTGCATGGTATTACGTACCATGGTGTCACCGGGACCATCAGCTTTGATGCCAATGGTGACACGACGAATAAGGTTCTGAGCCTCTATGAGGTGACGAATAATAAGTGGGTGTTCGTGAAAACACTCTCCACTTCATAGAGTCCGCTAGCGGTTCATCTGGGTGCACAGGCTAGCGGTGGCATGGGGGGCGATGCTGCCGCCAGCCTGAGCCCCTGCTCTCTGACGTAACCTGGGTAGAGGAGCAGAAGGAATATGCTGCAACTGATTGGGCAGCAACTCATTAACGGCCTGGCGCTTGGCTCTCTCTACGCGCTTATTGCGCTCGGGTACACCCTGGTCTATGGCATCATCGAGCTGATCAACTTTGCACATGGCGATGTCTTCATGTGGGGGTCCTTCATTGCCCTGAGCATCCTGACCGCTTTTGGCATCAACGCGGACCACCAGATTGCTGGCGGCTTGCTTTCGGCAGTTGGTGTGCTGGTGCTGACTGTTGCGCTGGCAATGGTTTGTTGTGCGGCGATCAACATGATTGTGGAGCGCGTCGCCTATAAACCGTTGCGCAAGGCGCCGCGCCTGGCACCACTTATCTCAGCCATTGGCGCTTCGTTTATCCTTGAGGATAGCGCCAAGCTGTGGCAAGGGAACTCGCCGCTCTTTTTCCCCACGATTATTCCCGATGTCAATTTTACGATTGCCGGCGTGACTATCACCAGTATTGATATTCTGGCGCTGGTAGTTTCGATCATCTTGATGTTTGCGCTCGATCGTTTTATCTCCCGGACCCGCCTGGGCAAGGCGATGCGGGCCACGGCTCAGGATCCGGAGGCCGCTGCGCTCATGGGGATCAACATCGATCTGACCATCCTGCTGACCTTTCTGCTGGGCGGTGCACTGGCAGGTGCTGCCGGGGTCATCTACAGCATGAAGATTGGGCAGGCGTGGTATGTCAATGGATTTACCGTCGGCTTGAAAGCTTTTACCGCTGCGGTGCTCGGTGGCATTGGCAATATCATTGGCGCAGCGCTCGGCGGCCTGCTCATTGGCATACTTGAGGCGTATGCTACCCAGCTTTTTGGTGACAAATGGACTGATGTCGTCGTCTTTGCCATTCTGGTGCTCGTACTGGTGTTCCGCCCATCTGGATTGCTTGGCCAGCAAGTTCCTGAGAAAGTATAAGGGGGGCCAGCCAGATGAAAATCTTGGGACCGCAGAAATCTGCCGGCTATGATTTACGTCGCGGTATCTTCCGTGGCTGGGGGCTGGGGCTTATCTTTCTGGTGGTTTTGATCTTCTATCCGTTTGTGGCAGATCCCACGCTTGTTGCAGCCGCGGCAAACGCTGGCATCTTCATCATGATGGCACTCGGCCTGAACATTGTGGTTGGCTTCGCTGGTCTGCTCGATCTGGGTTACGCAGCCTTCTTTGCTATTGGCGCCTATGCCTATGCGATGGTGGATTCTGGCGCGATCGCTATCCATGGCCACACGATTACGCTGTCCTTCTGGCCGATGATCATCGGTGGGGCGATCGTCGCTGCATTCTTTGGGGCCGTTCTTGGTGCTCCCACCCTGCGACTCCGTGGCGATTATCTGGCCATTGTGACACTGGGCTTTGGTGAGATCGTACCGCTGGTCTTCCGTAATACTGCGGCGCTGGGCAGTGTCAACGGCTTCACCGGCCTGGATGTCCCCTCACCGATCACCCTGCCATTCCTGGGTGTTATCCAGTTCAGCGTGATCAATCCCGTTCCCTTCTATTATCTGATCGTGATCCTCGGTACGCTCGTTGTGCTGGGTGTCGTGTTCCTGCGCGATTCGCGCATCGGACGCGCCTGGGTGGCCATGCGTGAGGATGAGATCGCTGCGGCGTGTTCCGGCATCAACCTGGTACGCACCAAGCTTCTGGCTTATGCGATGGGGGCCTCGCTCTCTGGGATTGCCGGTGTCTACTATGCTGCGAAACTCACCACCGTGACGCCGGATCAGTTCGACTTTACCGTATCCATCTATATCCTGGTCATGGTGGTGCTTGGAGGTATGGGCAGCATTCCTGGCGTCATGCTCGGTGCTGCCCTGATCTACTATATCAATAGCTACTTCCTGGTGCAGCTTAATGGCTGGGTGCATGGCGTACCGTTACTGGCCCATTCACTCCTGGGCAGCGTTGATTTCACCGAGATCCGCAATCTGCTCTATGGCGTTATCTTGGTCGCGATGATGATTCTGCGGCCTGAAGGGCTTATTCCCAGTGGCAGGCGGAAGCGCGAGCTACATGGTGAGGGCATTGCCCTTGAGTCGCTGAGCCTCGTTGGCGAAGTGGCTGCTGAGGTCGATGTTGGAGCAGGGGTTACCGTTGATGCGGACAGCGAGGCGGCAGTTGGCGGTGTCGCGGAAAGCGATCTGGCTGCAGGCACCGATGGCAGGGAGTGAGCGGTATGAATGGAAGTGCCGAACAAGCTCTGAGCCGTGAGCCACTGCTGGAACTGCATCGGCTCACGAAACAATTTGGCGGCCTGGTTGCGGTGCAGGATCTCGACCTGACTGTTAATCGCGGCGAGATTGTGAGCATTATCGGCCCCAATGGTGCTGGCAAAACCACCGTGTTTAATCTGATTACGGGCATCTACAAGCCCACGTCCGGCCGTATTGTCCTGCAAGGGAAGAATATCGCCGGTCTGTCGCCAGATCGCGTGGTTAAGCGTGGCATCACGCGCACGTTCCAGAACATCCGGCTCTTTGGTAATATGACGGTGCTGGAGAATGTGCTGGTTGGGCAACATGTGCATCTGCGTGCGAACGTTTTCTCTTCTATGCTGCGCCTGCCTGGCCAGCGCCGCGAAGAGCGCCGGGCACGTGAGAAAGCGCTGAGCCTGCTGCGCTTTTTTGGCAGCGATCTGGTTGCGCGCCAGGATGATATGGCTTCCAGCCTGTCGTATGCCGACCGGCGGCGTGTTGAGATTGCGCGGGCGCTGGCTGCTGACCCTATCTTGCTGCTCCTCGACGAGCCGACGGCCGGTATGAACGAGTCGGAGACGGCTGAGGCGGTGCGCTATATTCAACAGCTCCGTCGGGAGTTTGGGCTGACCATCCTGTTAATTGAGCATAAGATGACGGTGGCGATGGGTATCTCTGACCGGATCACGGTGCTTGATTATGGGCGGAAGATCGCTGAGGGGTTACCCGACGAGATCCGTCGTAATGAGCTGGTGATCGAAGCCTATCTTGGGCGAAAGACGGTGGCCTGATATGCTCAAGCTCGCAAACGTTGATACGTATTATGGCCCCATCCGGGTTTTACATGGTGTCTCCATTCATGTCAATCAGGGTGAGATCGTTTGCCTGTTGGGAGCAAACGCCGCTGGTAAGACCACGACGATGAAAACCATCTTTGGCCTGGTGCGTCCGGCTCGTGGTGAGATCACCTTTGAGGGCAGGCGCATTGACCGCCGTCCCACCGGGGAAATTATCAAACAAGGATTAGCGCTGGTGCCTGAGGCACGACGTATTTTCCCGCGCATGACAGTGCTGGAAAATCTGGAGATGGGTGCATATAGCCGTGGCAATGCCAAAGAGATCGCCGCGGACATGGAGCGTGTCTTTGAGCTTTTTCCGCGCCTGAAAGAGCGGGCCAAACAGGTGGCCGGGACGCTTTCCGGTGGCGAGCAACAGATGCTGGCAATGGGCCGGGCGCTGATGGCTCGTCCGCGCCTCATCTGCATGGATGAACCCTCGATGGGGCTCTCGCCGATCCTGGTGGAAAAGGTCTTCGAGACGATCCAGGAAATTCGCAAGCAGGGGATGACTGTCTTTCTGGTTGAGCAGAATGCCTTTATGGCGTTAAATATTGCGGATCGCGGCTATGTATTGCAGACAGGCAAGATCGTGCTCAGCGACACTGCCGCCAATCTCTTGCAGAATGATCTGGTGCGCCAAGCGTATCTGGGCGGGGGATAATGTGCAGGAGCGGGCCCGGGGCTGCTGCCATCTCGCCTGAGCATGCGCTGATCATGGTACCAGCGCTGTATTGGTGTCCAGTGTTGTCCAGCTTGCCAGGTAGTGCTCTCCCCAATCGATCAGGCTTGGTCGCTCTTGCTCGCTCAGCGTGACCAGATAAAGACCGTCCCCTGGTGCGTTTCTGATAGGCAGGTGCTGGCCGTCCCAGCGCCCGCCATGCGTGACCATAATGAATGCAGTGCCGTCGGGGGCCCAGGGGCTTCCACCAGCTGCCTGCAAAATCTGTTCCAGATCAGCTGGTATATGCTGCGCGCCGTCTTGCAGAAGCAGTGTGACGTGCCGGCGCTGGAGATCGGCCAGTATCAGGCTGCTCGCACTCTCGCTCAGCACATAACGGCTATCCGGTGACCAGTAAGCGATGGCCGGAAACGGCATGCCCCAGCTCAGTTGTGGCTGTCCATCGGCGCTCACGACTTGAAATCCTGCGCTGGTCCAGAGCAACAGCAGGCGCCCATTCGGCGACCAGGCATAGCCGCGCAGTCCGCTCACTGTGGTAATGGGGCGTGTGTTGCCCTGCATATCCACGAGCATCAGGGTCAGCGAGTCGTCTGGCATGGCCACCGGATAGAGCACCTGCTGATGTCCGGGTCGCCAGATGGCCCGCGCGGGCGCTGCCGGGCCCGGTGCAAGCGCAAGTGCCGCGCCACGCGCAATCACTCGTGCGCGGCCTGCCGGGGTTATCACGGCCACCATGCCGCGTGCGGTAATCATCGCCACGCTGTGCCCATCCGGTGCCAGTGCGGGCAGCCCGACGCCCGCTACAAACGCTTTGCGTGCGATGCCCGCTGGCTGATCTGGCTGTGCTATCCACCACGTCGGGGGCATGTCTCCGGCTGCGAACTGTTCCTCATAGAGGAGTCGGCTCCCATCGGTGCTCCACCAGGGCTGTGTATAGGCCCACTCCGTGCGCTGGGGGGTAATTTGCAAGGGCACACCGCCATCAATGCCCACGACGAACAGATTAGCCGGCGTCAAAAGGGCTGATGCGGCGACTGCGGCTTGTGGATTGAGCCCACGATAGACGAGCTGGGTGTGATCGGGAGCCCAGGTGAAGCTGAGGACCGTGCGACTGTTCACAATCTGCACCGGTCGGCTGCCATTGCTGGCAATGGTCCACAGCGCGTTGCCCCGGATAAAGGCGATCTCCTGCGACCCGGGCTGTACCGTTCCACAAGCCATTAATGCGCAGCTGAAGGGCAGCACCCAAAGCCAATGCCAGAAGATATGTTGCTTCAGACTCCGTAATACCATGGGGCCCGTTGCACCAAGCTTTAAATATTGGATCGCGATTGTGCTCCATCGACATTGATGCAGGCACCCGTGACAAGACTGGCCCGTTCCGATGCCAGGAAAGCAACGACTGCAGCGATCTCTTCAGGCCGGCCAAAGCGTCCCAAGGGCATCTCCTGACGGACAAAGGCCGCAATGCCCTCCGGGTCAGCTTTCATGCGGCGATCCCATCCACCGCCGGGAAACAGAATTGATCCTGGTGCCACACTGTTCACCAGAATGTTGTAAGGGGCCAGCTCGCGGGCCATGGCCTTTGTCGCGCTGATCTCCGCTGCCTTCGCTGCATTATATTCCATGCGTCCACCGGTCTCGCGGCCAAAGATCGAGCTGATGGTGATGATGCGTCCCCTGCCACGCTGGCGCATGTGAGGCACCACCAATCGTGCTAGGCGCACGGCAGCCATCAGGTTGAGATCGAGCGCAGCCTGCCACTGCTCGTCGGTGGCCTCAAAGAGCCCGCCACCTGATGAGCCACCGGCGTTATGCACCAGGATATCGATGTAGGCCAGGTGTGCCAGGGCACGCTCGATCAGCTGGTGGCAACCCGCCGCGCTACGCAGATCTCCTACCGCTGTGGCGACCGAGACCCCCTGGGCACGCAGTTCATTTGCTGCTGCTTCAAGATCCTGCTGGCCACGGGCAGCGATGGTCAGGTTGCAGCCTTCCAGCGCCAGCTCCCGCGCAATAGCCAGGCCGATTCCCCGGCTGGCCCCGGTGACGATAGCATGCTTCCCACGAAGTCCAAGGTCCATGTCATACCTCCTCAAGATCCTGGCAAATCTCTCTCAGTGTATCATCCTTTGTCAGGGGGGGTATTACCATGGTGTACACAGGCTATTGAGCCCGTTGCCAGAGGCTGCCAGGGGGCGTATGATGAGCGGGCTGTTTTGGGACGACGCGATATAGCTGCGTTTTGCTCCTGTGGAGCGGGACAAAGATGCTGACGTGCTGTCTGCCACATTTCCCTGGCCTGGATTGACAGCAATGTCTGGGCTGTGTTATGCTTATACTACACTTTGGGAAGTAACTTAATCGAGTTAGTCAACAATATAGCCGCGCCAAGCGGCTCCGTTGATAGGCAGGAGAGACAAAGATATGGGCGATGCTTCCCGTGAACTGATGAAGCGTGTGCGCCGTACGGTGCAGGAATGGACTCCCGCCGAGTTACAGCGCCGGATGCAGGATGGCGATAATATCGTCATCGTCGATGTTCGTGAGAAGGTGGAATGGAATGAAGGGTTTATCCCTGGCGCCATCCACGTACCACGCGGCTACCTGGAACTACAGATTGAAGAGGCCGTGCCGGATAAGGACAAGACCGTTGTGCTGTACTGTGCGGGCGGTGTACGCTCCGCGCTGGCAGCTGATACTCTCAAGCAAATGGGCTATCGGAATCCGATTTCGCTTGCCGGTGGCTTTACCCTGTGGAAGGCTAGTGGGCTTCCCTACGTCGAGCCACGGATACTCAGTGATGCCCAGCGCAAGCGCTATAGCCGCCATCTGTTGATTCCTGAGGTGGGCGAGGCCGGCCAGCTTAAGCTGTTGGATGCCAGAGTGCTGCTCATCGGTGCCGGTGGCCTTGGAGCCCCTGCTGCTTACTATCTGGCAGCCGCAGGTGTTGGTACGATCGGGCTTGTTGACTCCGATGTGGTAGAGGAGAGTAACCTCCAGCGGCAGATCATTCATACCACATCGCGAGTTGGCATGCCAAAAGTTGAGTCGGCCCGCAAAGCCATTCTTGATCTCAATCCCGATGTCAACGTGGTGGTGTTCCCGGAGCGCATGACCCAGGAGAATGTTGCTGATATTATCCGGGACTTCGACATCATTCTGGATGGCTCGGATAACTTTCCGACCCGCTATCTGCTCAATGATGCAGCGGTGATCCAGAATAAGACCGTTGTGCACGGCAGTGTGTTTCGTTTCGAGGGCCAGGTAACGGTCTTCAAACCTTATGATGGGCCATGCTATCGCTGCCTGTATCCTGAGCCGCCCCCACCAGCGCTGGCACCCAGTTGTGCTGAGGCCGGCGTACTGGGTATCCTGCCCGGTATTATTGGCCTGCTTCAGGCAACAGAGGTCATCAAACTGATTCTTGGCCAGGGTGAGCCGCTGATCGGGCGCCTGCTCATGTATGACGCCCTCAGTGAGACCTTCGAGGAACTGTGCTTATACCGTGACCCGCACTGCCCGGCTTGTGGCGAAGGAGCCCATCCTGAAGATCTGCCCGTGTACGAAGAGTTTTGCGCCCTCCCGGCCTAGTGGCCAGTCCAGTCTCGTCTGGGCGCATTCTCCCTCCCGGGGGAGGAAGGCAAAAGGACAAAAAGATGGTGGACTGACCACCAGAGCAGTTTCTGTGGAAGAGGCAAGGAGACCATGAGTATCGTTCGCATTCCGCCCGTCTTACGGGCGTCCGTAGGCGGTGCCAAACAGGTAGAGGCCAGCGGTTCAACTCTGGCTGAGGTACTGGAAGATTTATATCGGCGTTTTCCTGCCGTGCGCGAGCAAATACTTACTGAAGAGGGGATGTTAAGCCGCTTCATCAATGTGTATGTCAATGACCAGGATGTGCGTTTTCTCCAGGGCCTGGAGACTCCAGTAGGCCCAAACGATACGGTCGTGTTGCTGCCGGCTATGGCCGGAGGCTGCTAGCCGCCAGTGGGGACGCCGAAGTCATCCCACAGAGGTCAAACATGAAATATGCTTCTATCCTGGATGCTATTGGGCACACGCCGCTTATCGAGTTGCACCATCTGAGTCCAGGCGAACACATTCGCCTGTATGCCAAGCTTGAGGGGATGAACCCTACCGGCAGCATTAAGGACCGCATTGCCAAATATATGATCGAGAGCGCCGAGCGTTCTGGCGCGCTGACGCCAGATAAGATCATTCTGGAGCCGACGAGCGGCAATACGGGCATCAGCATTGCTATGATTGCACGCGTCAAGGGTTATCGCTTTGTCGCCGTGATGCCCGATAATGTCACAGAAGAGCGGCGCAAAATGCTGGCGATCTATGGCGCTGAGATCGTCTTCTCTGATGGGCGGCTGGGCAGCAATGGCGCAGTGGCGCTGGCGCGCCAGATGGCTGAACGCGACCCGCGCTACTGTCTGCTCTATCAATATGGCAATGAGGCCAATCCACGAGCGCACTATGAGACAACTGCGCCAGAAATTCTGGCTGACCTGCCCGATCTCGATGTTTTTGTGGCCGGGCTGGGCACTGGTGGCACGCTTACCGGCTGTGGCCGTCGTTTAAAAGAACACAACCCCAGGATCCGGGTAATCGCCGCTGAGCCATTGCCGGGCGAAGGTGTGCAGGGGCTACGCAGTCTGGACGATGGCTTTGTCCCACCGGTTCTTGATGAGCGTGTGCTCGATGGCAAAGTTCTCGTGCGCGCAGTGGATTCTATCCGCGCCATGCGGGCGCTCAATGATCGTGAGGGCATCTTTGCCGGGCCAAGTTGTGGTGCCGCATTGCATGCGGCACTGCGGGTTGCGGCAACGATGGAACGCGGCAAGATCGTAGTGATTCTGGTGGATGGTGGCTGGAAGTATCTCAGTGCCGATCTCTGGACGCGCCCGTTGGAGCAGCTTGAAGGAGACCTGGAGGATAAACTGTTGTGGTAGAGAGTGTACGCGTTCCCGACCATATTGTGGATGAAATGATCGCTCATGCCCGGGCCGGGTATCCGAATGAAGCATGTGGTGTGCTGGCGGCGGCGGATGGTCATGTGGTGAAACACTACCGGGCGACGAATGCGGCTGCCAGCCCTTATATGTTCCAGATAGCGGCACAGGAGGAGCTTGCTATCTGGAACGAATTGGACGAGCACGATTGGTCCCTGTATGCGATCTATCACTCGCATCCGCATTCGCCCGCCTATCCATCGCAGACCGATGTTGCCCTGGCGCGATTTCCGGGTACGTTTTACATCATTATCTCGCTTGCCAACCGTGACCAGCCCGATGTCCGCGCCTACACTATCGAGGGCGGGACCATCGCCGAGGTTCCCCTGGTTAAAGAAGAATGAGATGATATCGCTCTCCTATAGCGCCCTCTCTGCGTTTGTGCTAGAGTATAACGAGAAACGATGCGTGAAAGAGGGTCACTAGCCTGGCCCTATCACCATCCTGGGCTTAAGGAGAAGCGCATTTGGCAGTGCAAACAGATAAGCGATATGTTATTGTTGGCAATGGCATAGCGGGAACAACCGCCGCACAAACACTCCGCAAAAACGATCCCAATTGCAGCATCATCCTCATTACTGATGAGCCCTATCCCCTCTACAATCGCGTTGCTCTGCCGCGTTTTTTGCAAGGTGTGCTTGCCGAACAGAAGGTGATGATCCGCACCTTTGAATGGCACGAGCAGCAGAATATCCGGCTCCTGACCGAAACAGTTGTGACGCGGGTGGACGCCGAAGAGCGTGTTGTTTATACCAACCGTGGGCAGGTCTTTCCTTATGATGCGCTGCTGGTAGCCACGGGGGGGCGTGCGAACCCGTTGCGCGTCCCAGGCGTTGAGGGGACCCGCTTTATCTTTAATTTTGTCACGCTGGATGATACTAAGGCTATCATTGCGCGTGCCCTTGAGTCGAGAGCGGCGGTTACGTCTGGCGGGAGCTTTATCGGTTATGAGCTGACCGAGGGGTTCAACGTGCGGAAACTTCATGTCACCTGGCTCATTCGTGGTCCGCGCTGGCTCCGCAATATTCTCGATGAGGAAGGTGGTGAACTGGTTGACCGTATTGCGCGCAGCCACGGCGTCGATGTCGTCTATGGCGAGGAGATTAAAGAAGTCATCGCTGCCGATGGGGTGCCGAAGCAGGTTGTGACGACCCATGGCAAGATCTTCGAGGCTGATGTCATTGGCGTGGGTCTGGGTCTGACACTCAGCCATAGCTATCTTGAGGGGACCGGCGTCGAGCGGCGTTATGGTGTTGTCACCAACGAGTATATGGAGACGAATGTGCCGGGCATCTATGCTGCCGGCGATGTTGCCGAGTTCTATGATCCGGTGATTAGCCGGCACCATACCATGGGCACCTGGGACAATGCTCTTGCTCATGGCCGGGTGGCAGCGATCAATATGGCCGGCGGTCACGAGCCCTATGTGGATGTACCAACCTACACCAGCCCGCTGTTCGACACCACCATTGCGGTGATGGGCATTGCCGAGGTCAATAACCCGGAGCTCACCTCGGTGACGCGGATACACTGGGAAGAGCGCGCCTATCGCAAGCTCTTCTTTCTCGGCAATCGTATTGTTGGTGCCGTCTTCATTGGCACTCCTAAGGGACGCAAGAAGATGGTCGATATTATCAAAAGTGGGCAAGAGTTCCCTACCCCTGCCGATCGCGAAGCGCTTCTCGATATACGCTGAGCCTGTTCATTGAGAAGACGCGAGCTTGCAGCCAATTTCATCCGATCGCTGTCACTCTTTCCTGGGGTTATGCGTCCATACTATGGGGAGGAACCGCGATGATTCTCGTGACCGGAGCGACCGGCTTTGTCGGCAGAAATCTTGTAAACCGTCTGGTGAGCGCGGGTGAGCGGCCACGTTGCCTGATACGGAGCCGGGTCAAGGCACAGCAGACGCTGCCCGTCCAGCAGGTTGAGCTTGCTCTTGGCGATATGACGGATATCTCCTCTCTCCAGGCAGCCATGCGAGGGGTGACCACTGTCGTCCATACGGCGTTTGTGACCGCCAATCTGAAGGAAGGGCATGGTGTCAGTTATTATGGTGTGAACGTTGAGGGCACGCGCAATCTCGTGGCGGCGGCGCGCCAGGCTGGTGTCCGGCGCATGATCGTCGTGAGCGGGCTGGGGACGAAGCCTGACCGTCCTGGCACGTATATGCACGGGCGCTATCTGGCAGAGCAGGCGGTAAAGGAGAGCGGTCTGGCGTGGTCGATCATCCAACCTTCTGTTCAATTTGGCAAAGGTGCGGAGTTTATCAATGGTCTTGCCGCTCTGATCCGTAGCGCTCCTGTTGTGCCGTTGATTGGTGGTGGAAATGTCAGATTCCAGCCGATCTGGGTAGAAGATGTCGCGCGTTGCGTGGAGCAGATGATCCGCAATGAGGCAATGGATGGTCGGGCTTATGCTGTTGGCGGTCCGGATATTCTCACCTATACGCAGATTGTTGACCTGCTCATGGATACCATGCACGTCTATCGTCCGAAAGTGCCCGTACCCGTGGCGATGGTCAGTCTGGGTGCCCTGGCCATGCAGATGGTATTGCCCAGGCCGCCAATTACGACGGCAGCGCTGATGTTGTTCTCCTTTGATAATATAACCGATCTTGACTCAGTAGAGCGCATCTTTGGCTTTACACCGATGGCGCTGCCGGCCTATCTCGCTCAATATGGAGTGGACTCATTCTCGGCAAGATGACCAGTTGATTGCCCAGGAGGAACCATATGAAGTGCGCCAGGTGCGGAGCGGAAGCTCGTCGCGCTGAGGCCAGGTTTTGCACCCGCTGTGGAGCTGCGCTCCCACGACCAGCGGCAGAGCCTGCGGGAGTGGCTGCCGTTGTATCGCCGACGTCCACTGCAAGCGATCGGCAATATCCTGCGTCCCCTGTTACGGATGCCAGAGAGGCTCAGCCATGCGATGGCGATCGTGCTCAAGCGGAAACGGCCATTTCTGCTGCCGCTGCATCGCAGCCGGTGGCTGATGAGACAGAGTCACAGCCGGCAACGGATCGCGATGGGCCGACCATGGCGGCCAACGGGCGTACAGAGCCTCCTGTGGATGTTGCCGATTTGCCAACTCGCACCGATCTGGTAGAAGCAAGATCCGGATTGGTGCCTGAGACGCTCCTTCCGCCGCTTGCTGATACGCAGCCAGCGCTGACTATTGCTGAAGAGGAGACGGCTCACCTCCCAGCTCTGAGCGGGCGTGCGGCGCGCCAGTCACCGGATGCTGTGGATCAGGCACCAACGATGGTGCTGCCAACGCGGGTAGCACAGGATGCCCAGCGCGCCGCCCCGCCGTCGCGCCAGTCAGATGCTGAGAGCGTAACCCGGCCCCGGGACGTGGCTGAGGCCAGCGCCCCACCAGCAGTGCCACGGTTGGCCGCTGCGCCGGCGATGGCCAAACCAGAACCACGCCGTGGGCATACCGCCCGCACCAGGAGGCTGACGCGATGGTTGGTGCTGGCCGGGGTGGTGCTGCTGATTGCCGCGGTGGTAAGCGCCAGCATTTTGATCTATCAGAATATGACTGCTGGCGGCAAAAATCTTGCGGCCATGCTTACCTATCGCGATCCTGCCGGCCACTTTACTCTTCAATATCCGGCGCTCTGGACGGCAAAGCCGATTCCTGATGGAGTAGAGTTCGTAGACAGCACGGGAACGGCTGAGTTTGATGTGCAATCGCTGCCGGCAACTCATGGCGGTGTAGCGGATAGCTATATCGCGGCAGAAGCCGATAAGCTGAACCTTTCTGCGCCGGACCGTGAGCAGGTTGGCGGGATTGTCTGGGCCAAACGCTCTGGTCTGGTGACCACTCCGCAGGGCGTGAGCAACGAGGTGGTATTGCTGGCCTACGTTCGACAGGGGCGTGTCTATCTTGTCAAAGAGGTTACTCCGATCAGCAACTATGCTCAGGAGAATCAGCTCGCCTTTCTCCCTGCCCTGGAATCGTTCCAGTTCCGCTGAGAAACGCAGGGGCTCCTGGCCCGGAAGGCCGCAGCGTTGCTGCTTGCTGATGGCAAAAGCGTTGAGTAAGCCTGAGCTTCCGTGGTGCAGTTGCGCACCGCTGGATGCTGTGATATACTATCGGGACAAGCGGGATAGAGTTACCCCGCCTGATTACACACGCCTCAGGGATGGCCAATTGAAACTGTGCAGCCGGGGGCATAGGCCTGCTGGTGGAGCAACGGGTGTATTTGCCGATTCTCTGTACTGCTGGCGGCACGGCTGCAGACGACTGAAAAGGTATGACCCGTTAAGCCGGATGACGGGTATGAAAGATGAGGTAGATTCCTGGTCCATGGCAATGGATGGCTGTTTGCAACAGCGACATGGACTTCTCATGGTAACTGAGGCGGAGGAGCACAAGGAGGAAACCGTTTGGCCAACATCGTCTCTATGAAGCAGCTTCTGGAAGCTGGTGTTCACTTCGGTCACCAGACTCGCCGCTGGAATCCGAAGATGAAACCTTTTATCTTTGCCGAGCGCAATGGTATCCACATTATTGATCTCCAGCAAACGGTGAGCCGCTTGAATGAAGCCTATAAGTTTGTTGCTCGCCTTGCTGCTCAAGGCGAGAGCATTCTCTTCGTCGGCACCAAGAAACAGGCGCAAGAAGCGGTTGCTGAAGAGGCGCAGCGCTGTGGGATGTTTTATGTGAATCAGCGCTGGCTGGGTGGAATGCTCACCAACTTCCAGACGATCCAGTCACGCATCCGCTATCTGCATGAGCTCGAGGCCCGTCAGGAACGGGGCGAATTTGAGCGGCTCCCGAAGAAGGAAGCGCAACGCTTACAGGATGAGATCCAGCGCCTGGAAAAACTGTTAGGTGGTATTAAGGATATGCGGCGTCTGCCCGGGGCGATCTTTGTGGTTGATACCCGTAAAGAGCATACTGCTGTGCTTGAAGCACGCCGGCTGGAAATTCCGGTAATTGCTCTGGCAGATACGAACTGTGATCCGGATGAGATGGATTATCCCATTCCGGCTAACGATGATGCTATCCGGGCGGTACGCCTCCTGTGCTCCAAGATCGCTGATGCGGTCATCGAAGGTCGGCGTGAGCTGGAGGCACAGCAGAAGGATCAGGAGGCTCCCCAAGGGGAAGAGGGCATGGTGGTGGCTGCGGAGCAACCAGAAGCTGCCAGTGGGACGGAGACCACTGAGCCAGAGCTGGTTGCCGGGGAGACGCATTGAGACACAGTGCGCACCCAGCCTGAGCAATTGCCCAGGCGGAGCTATGCTGAGCCCCTTCTCGCTTCCCCCAGTGGTGGGGGGAACGGTGACGGGGCTCACTTATGCCTGATAGCCTCGTGTGATACTTTTTTCCAATACTTACGTTCATGAACTTAAGACTGCCATGGCCTATCGCTCGTTCCCGCGAGGATTGGCCCGGCACATAAGGATGGGATGATATGGATTTTACGGCAGCGGATGTCAAGCGGCTACGTGAAGCAACCGGAGCAGGTTTTGCCGATTGCCGCAGTGCCCTGGCTGAAGCGGATTCTTTCGAGGATGCGGTAAAAGCTCTCGAACGCAAAGGTCAGGCTCATGCTGAAAAAGTGCAGAGCAAGGGGCGTGAAACCAAACAGGGCTATATAGCCGCGTATGTTCACCATAATGGATCGCTTGGCGTGCTCCTGGAACTGAATTGCACCACCGACTTTGTCGCGCGCAATGAAGAGTTCCGCGCTCTTGCTCGCGAGCTGGCTCTGCAGGTTGCAGGGACCAACCCGCGCTATGTCTCTTTTGAGGAGATTCCAGCAGAGGTGATTGAGGCCGAGCGGCAGGTGCTCTTAGCCGATCCCGAGGTGCAGAGCAAGCCAGAAGCGATCCGCGAGCGGATCGTCAAGGGTCGGCTCGAAAAGCACTTCGCTGCTCAGGTGCTGCTGGAGCAACCCTGGGTCAAAGATGAAACCATCAGGGTCGGCGATATGATCAAAGATCTAATTCGCAAGACGGGCGAAAATATCGTGGTGAGGCGCTTCGCTCGCTTCCAGGTGGGCGAAGACTAGATCGTAGGAGCTGCCAGCGCAAGTGGGAGGGAGTCGCGAAACTCCCTCCGCTATCCATGGAGGATACGATGGAAACGGGAACGGCACGCCGGCGAGTCTTGCTCAAGTTAAGCGGTGAAGCGCTGCAAGGCGACCTGGGGTATGGTATCGATCCTCTGGTGCTCCAGCGCATTGCCCATGAGGTGGTCGAAGTCCACCGTCTGGGCATCGAAATGGCTATTGTCATCGGTGGTGGGAATATCTGGCGTGGCGAGATTGCTGCTGCCCGCGGCATGGATCGTGCCACAGCCGACTACATGGGTATGCTGGCGACCGTCATCAATGCCCTGGCCTTGCAGGACGCTCTGGAAAAGCAAGGGCTGGTGACTCGTGTACAAACAGGTATTGAGATGCCCTCTGTCGCTGAACCGTTCATTCGGCGGCGTGCTGCCCGGCATCTCGAAAAAGGCCGTATCGTCATTCTGGCCGCTGGCACGGGCAATCCGTACTTTACTACCGACACTGCCGCTGCACTCCGTGCCCTTGAGCTGAACGCGCAACTGCTCATGAAAGCCACGAAGGTTGATGGAGTCTATGATGACGACCCGCTGCGAAATCCGCGGGCGCGGAAATTCGCTGAGATCAGCTACATGCAGGCGCTGAACATGGGTCTGCGTGTAATGGATAGCACGGCACTCTCGCTCTGCAAGGACAATCATCTGCCGATTGTTGTTTTTGATCTACAGGAACCGGGGAGCATTGTGGCAATTGCGCGTGGCGAGCCTCTTGGCACACTGGTCCATGATGTAGAGGAGGCCCGCTGGCAGCAGTAAGGAACCGGGATGCAGGGGGGAGAGTCCCCTGCCAGCGCTGCGCGTAAGATCTGGGATCGGGGTTGGGGGGAGATAACCTCCACAACCCTCCCTTTCTGCTACACTACCGAGTGGAGGGAAGAGTCCTCATGGCAGGAGAGAATGATCTATTCGCCGATGTCGAGCATCGGATGCGCATGGCCGTCGAGGCGCTCAAACGCGAACTTGCCACCATACGTACCGGGCGTGCCAGCCCGGCCCTTGTTGAGCGCCTCCAGGTTGACTATTATGGGACGCCGACCCCCCTGAATCAGCTCGCCAGCATTCATGCAACCGATGCCCGCACCCTTGTCATTCAGCCATGGGACCGCAAGGTCCTCAACAATATTGAGAAGGCTATTCAAAAATCGGATCTCGGGCTTAACCCCAGCAATGATGGCCAGGTCATCCGCCTGGCCATTCCGCCGCTGACAGAGGAACGTCGTCGTGAGCTCGTCAAAGTTGTCCATAAGAAGGTGGATGAAGGCAAGATCGCTGTCCGTAACTGCCGCCGCGATGGCCATGACAAGCTCCGTGACCGCGAGCGGAAGAAAGAGATTAGCGAGGATGAGCTCCGACGCGGCACCGATCGTCTGCAAAAGTTGACCGACCGTTATATTGAAGAGATGGAAAAGCTGGGCAGTGTGAAGGAGCGCGAGATTCTGGAGGTTTAATAGCCAGGAAGGATAAAAGGTTTCCCATGCCAAAGATTCATGAACTTTTTTTGCCACTTATTGGCCATCGGAAAAAGCAGTCTGTCCCGCTCCGGGTAATCCCGCGCCATGTTGCCATTATCATGGATGGCAATGGCCGGTGGGCCACAAAACGTCACCTGCCACGGGTAGCTGGACATCGTGCCGGTGTCAACGCCTTGCGCCGGATTGTTGAGTGTTGCCCTGACCTGGGGGTTAAGATCCTCAGCGTCTATGCCTTCTCAACGGAAAACTGGGGACGCCCGCGTGAGGAAGTTGATGCCCTGATGCGTATCTTCTGGGAAACCATCCGATCGGACCTGGAGAAGCTGCATCGCGAAGGGGTGCGTCTCCGTCACCTTGGGCGGCTTGAGGAACTGACCGCCGATATTCAGGAAGCGGTAAAGTATTCTGTTGAGCTCACAAAGAACAATGACCGGGTACTGCTGAATGTCTGTTTCAACTATGGCGGCCGCGCTGAGCTGGTGGATGCTATTCGTCAGATGCTTCTAGATGGTGTTAACCCGCAAGATGTCAACGAGGAGCTGGTGAGCAACTACCTCTATACCCGTGGTCTGCCTGATCCCGATCTGGTGATTCGCACTGCCAGCGAGATGCGCCTGAGCAATTTCCTGATCTGGCAATCGGCTTATAGCGAATACTATGCCACGCCGACGCTCTGGCCGGATTTCAGCCGCGAGGACTTTATTGAGGCTCTCCAGGCATATAGCCGGCGGCAGCGCCGCTTCGGTCGATTGGATAGCTCGCCGGCTGGTACGGCAGTATCATCTCTCTCAGAGATTGCCCAGAGCCATGCAAGCGCAACGTGATCGCCTCTGCACAAGAGCGAGCAGATACCCGGCGGAGCATGCCCATGTACAAATACCTGTGGGGACCAGTAGGGCAGCGTGTGCTGACCTCCATTGTCATCATTCCGCTGGTCATGCTCGTTGTCTGGTTTGGTGGCTGGTGGGTGTTCGCTGCTCTCAGCATCGTCATTATCCTGGGAATGCTCGAGATCGAGCACATGCTTGCTCAGGAAGGATTTCGTCCGCTTATTGTTTTGAGCCTTCTGCTTGCCTTCTCTTTCCTGGTTGGCGCCATATTCCCCACCTGGCGTGGACTATTGCTTGAAGGTGGCTTGAGCGGCATCATGGTTGCTGCGCTCACCTGGCTGATCCTGCGGCGTGATCGCCGCAGCGCCCTTGCCGATTGGGCCCTTACTGTGACATTACCCTTTTATATTGGCTGGCCCCTGAGCATCCTCATGCTGCTGCGCGGCGGTCAGCCGGGACTCGTGCCCCAAACCTGGTGGGCGCTCGCGACGCTGATAACCGTATGGAGCTTTGACTCTGCAGCTTTTTTTGTTGGCCGTTCTCTCGGTCGCCATAAACTATTAGCGGCCATCAGCCCTGGCAAAACGTGGGAGGGAGTTGCTGGCGGCCTGATCTTTGCTGTGATTGCCGCGGTCATATTGACGCGGCCCATCGCTGTGCCATGGTATCATGCCATTGCTCTTGGCGTCCTCACCGGCATTGCGAGCCAGCTAGGGGACCTGGCAGAATCACTCTTGAAGCGCCAGACCCATGTAAAAGATAGCGGCATCATCATGCCTGGTCATGGCGGTATATTGGATCGTATTGATAGCCTCCTCTTTGCCGTCCTGGTTATCTATTTCTATGCCCACTGGGGCCTCCATATGCTCTGAAGAGCTCGAGGCATGGCCAGGGCACCGGCGAGCTCTGCTGATGACACCGGTATCGTGTATGTGAAGGAAGCTGCCTGCACTGGCTGCCAGACGTTAGCCAGTGAGCTTATGCTATAATGGAGATGGAAATGGCACCTGGCGCCGGCCGGGACAGACCTGATAGAGAGAGCCAGCACCCACTGGCGCTATATCACCAGTAAGGGAGTACCGCACGAGCTTGCTCGCACGGGCGCGTAAATACATGGAGATCGGGAGTATGAGAACCGCATGAACGATTTCCCCAGACGTATTGCCATCCTCGGTAGTACGGGATCTATCGGGCGGCAAACCCTTGATGTCGTGCGCTGTTACCCTGAGCATTTCCGGGTCATCGGCTTAGCGGCGCGCAACAATGTCGCGCTGCTGGCCCAGCAGGCCCGTGAATTTGGGGCGCAGGTAATCGCGACAACTGCTGATGATCCAGCCATCCAGGAGATGGCTGCCGAGCTGCTCCCTGGCGCACTCCATGGGGTGGAGGGTCTGATCGCCGTAGCCACCCACCCGGAGGTAGATATGGTGGTCGTAGGAACATCCGGACTGGTGGGGATACACCCGACTCTGGAAGCGGTGCGCGCAGGCAAAACGATTGCTCTGGCAAACAAAGAAACGCTGGTGATGGCTGGCCATCTCCTGACTGCTGAGGCCAGACGCCATAACGTAGCGATCTATCCGGTGGATAGCGAGCACAGTGCTATCTGGCAGTGCTTGCGCGGAGAGCGACTCAGTGAGGTGCGCCGACTCATTCTCACGGCCTCTGGTGGCCCCTTTCGCGATTATCCGCTGGAGCGTCTGGCTGCTGTGACCGCTGAACAGGCGCTGGCTCACCCAACCTGGAACATGGGGCCAAAAGTGACCATTGATTCAGCCACGCTCATGAATAAAGGGTTGGAGATCATTGAAGCACACTGGCTCTTTGACATACCCTATCATAAGATCGAGGCTGTGATCCATCATGAGAGCATTGTCCATTCTATGGTCGAGTTCGTTGATGGCTCGATCAAGATGCAGGCAAGCCTGCCCAATATGCACCTGCCCATTCAGGACGCACTAAGTTATCCCTGGCGTCTTGACAGTGGCGGAACCGGGCTCATCCAGGAGCTGTGCTGGCCGGAGGTTGGCACGCTCCACTTCGCCGCAGTGGATGAGCGCCGCTTCCCATGCTTTGCGCTGGCGAAAGAGGCAGGGATGCGTGGTGGGACCTATCCCAGTGTCCTGGTCAGCGCCGATGAAGAGGCTGTGACATTGTTCCTGGCAGGGCGCATTGGCCTGGTTCAGATCGGTGAATTAATAGACCGGGTTATGCAGCGGCATAACAGTATTGCTGCACCGGATCTGGAGGATATTCTTGGAGCCTGTGCGTGGGCCCGTGCCGTCTGCAATGAGCTCGCAACGGTCGTCAGCCATTAGGGGAAGGTAGCTTTTGGGCATGAGCAATGGTTGGTATTTACTGGCCGCTATACCCGTTTTTGGCATCCTGATTCTGGTCCATGAATTTGGCCATTTCCTGGTTGCCAAATGGTCAGATATTCGGGTCGAAGAATTCGGCATCGGTTTCCCGCCGCGCCTTATTGGGGTGAAAGTGGGTGAAACCGTCTATTCGCTGAACCTGATTCCACTGGGGGGGTTTGTCCGCATGCCCGGTGAAAATGGCGAATTAACCGACGAGCTGGGGCGTCCAGACCCACGGAGCTTTGCCGCCAAACCTGCCTGGCGGCGTGCACTGGTGTTGATTGCGGGCGTCGCGATGAATCTGGTGCTGGCCATCATCCTGTTTATGGTGGCCTATGGGGTCGGCCAGCCGGGCATCGCGCCGGATATCACCCAGGTTATGCCGCATTCGCCGGCAGCCACGGCAGGCCTCCAAAAGGGTGATCAGATTATCGCCGTGGATGGCCATCCGGTCTTCTTCTTTACGGACGTCCAGAATGATGTGGCGCAACAGCTTGCCTCAGCACCTCCTGGTGTGAACTCGGTTCCGATCATCCTTACCCTGAGGCGCCCCGGCCTGGCGCATCCTATCTCCATCGTTGTGCAGGCGCGCGAGCATCCGCCTGCCGATCAGGGGGCCATTGGCATCGTCGGCGGTGGCAAGATTCTCTATCAGCACTATCCGCTTTGGGAAGCGCCCTGGCTGGGCTTTACGCACACCTTTGCCATGCTCGGCATGTTCTTTAACGTCATCGGCGGCATGGTAACGGGCGTGACCCATCCACAGATTGCCGGTCCGGTCGGCATTGTGCATATCACGGGAGAGACCGCAGCCCAGGTTCCCACTTTTGGCTGGTGGCCTATTCTTAACCTGACGGCGATCCTCAGCCTAAACCTGGCCATTATCAATCTCATTCCTTTCCCCGCGCTCGATGGTGGGCGCCTGGCTCTGGTGGGGCTTGAGGTAGTGCGGCATGGCCGCCGGCTCGATCCGCGGCGCGAGGGTCTGATCCACTTGGTCGGCATGGCTGTGCTCATCTCGCTGATTGTCATCGTTTCCTGGAACGATATTATGAACTGGCTCAGCCAGAAGCCTTTCTAATCTGCCGTCCGGCGGCCAGGGCTCGTGCACAGCGGTGACGGTGAGAGCAGTGTTCAGGAGCCTGGTCGCGGCCGTGCAATAAGCGCATTTTGGGGGTAATTGATGATCAGACGACGGAAAACACGACAAATTCACGTGGGGAATGTGGCCATTGGTGGCGATGCGCCCATCGTGGTGCAATCCATGTGCACCACGTATACCCGCGACGTCGCCGCAACGGTCGCCCAGATCCACCGGCTGGAAGAGGTCGGCTGCGAAATGGTCCGTGTCGCGGTTCCTGAGATGGCCGATGCCCTTGTGCTAGGCGAGATCAAGCGCCAGATTCACATTCCCCTGATCGCTGACATCCACTATAAGCACACTCTGGGCCTGGAAGCGATCCGCCAGGGCGTGGACTGCGTGCGCGTCAATCCTGGCAACCTGGTTGGTGGGCGTCAATCCTTCGAAGAGATTGTGCGCGCCTGCAAAGAGCGCGATATCGCCATTCGCATTGGCGTGAACTCCGGCTCGATTGATGCTCTTGATCAGCGCGGGCAGAGCATGCAAAAGATCCATGTTCGCCTGCGTGATGATGGGATACTGGAGCGCACCGATCCTGCCGAGGAGCGACGGCGTGAGCGCGAGGCACTGGCACGCCGCATGGTGGACAAAGCTCTGGAATATGCTGGCTGGTGCGAGGAGTGGGGCTTCACCAACTTCAAGATCTCGCTCAAGTCATCTCATGTTCTCACGGCCATTGCTGCTTACCGCGATATTGCCGCGCGCTGTGACTATCCGCTCCATCTCGGCATCACTGAAGCGGGTACGCTGGTTACCGGTGCCGTGAAGTCTGCCGTTGGTCTGGGAATACTCCTGGCAGAGGGTATTGGCGATACCATCCGGGTCTCGCTCACAGCAGAGCCAGAGGAAGAGATTCCGGTTGCCTACGAGATCTTGCGCTCCCTTGAGCTGCGGCAACGTGGCGTCACCTTTGTTTCGTGCCCCTCCTGTGGACGCGTCGAGATTGATCTGCTCAATATCGCCAACGAAGTGGAGCGGCGCCTGGCCAGAGTGCAAACTCCGCTCCATGTCGCCGTGATGGGTTGCGTGGTGAACGGGCCTGGTGAATCGCGTGACGCCGATGTGGGCCTCGCCGGTGGCCGGGGGCGTGGCGTCATCTTCCGTAAGGGCCAGGTTGTCAAAACTGTCCCTGAGGATCAGTTCCTCGATGCCGTACTCAAAGAAGTTGCCTCGCTTCTTCCACCGCACGAAGCGAAAATGGTCTACCCTGGCGATGGCACACTGGGGCCCGTCAGCGCCGGCCGCACGCGCGCCGAAGGGGTGAAGGGCAGCAGCAATTAGGCAGAACAAGCTCCACCATGAAGCGTTCGCGCAATGGCCCCCAGGATGCAGCTCTCTGTCACCTTCGCACGGCTGACGTTGAGAGCAATGAGCATATTGCGCGCTGGCATGGTGTGTGGCCCGTTGCACTTAGAGCGGGATATTTCCATGCTTCTTCGGTGGATTCGTATCCCGCTTGTTCTTCAGCATTTCTAGCGCGCTGATTAGCTTCTGCCGCGTATAGCGCGGCTCAATTACCTCATCAATATAGCCACGCGCAGCAGCGACATAGGGATTGGCGAACTTTTGACGGTAATATGCCTCCAGCTCTGCGCGCCGTTGCTCTGGGTTGGCGGCGGCGGCGATTTCGTCGCGGAAGATGATATTGACTGCCCCATCGGGCCCCATGACGGCGATCTCTGCCGTGGGCCAGGCGTAGTTGATATCCCCGCGCACATGCTTACTACTCATGACGTCATAGGCTCCGCCATACGCTTTGCGTGTGATTACGGTCACTTTTGGAACAGTTGCCTCGCAGTAGGCAAACAGCAGCTTTGCCCCATGGCGAATGATGCCGCCATGCTCCTGGCTTACGCCGGGCAGGAATCCGGGGACATCCACAAAGGTAACCAGCGGGATATTAAAGCAATCGCAAAAGCGCACGAAACGCGCGCCTTTATCCGATGAGTCGATATCCAGCGCCCCGGCCAGGATGCTGGGCTGCTGGGCAACGATCCCCACCGGGCGCCCATTCAAACGGGCGAAGCCAACGATGATGTTGCGCGCAAATTGCTCCTGTACCTCAAGGAAGTCGCCATTGTCCACCACAAGACGAATGATCTCTTTCATATCATATGGTTTTGTCGGGCTATCAGGAATAATGGTGTCCAGCTCCTCAGCCACGCGTGTCGGCGAATCTGTTGGCTCAATCACGGGCGGATCATCGACATTATTCGAGGGGAGAAAGCTCAGCAACCGGCGGATCATCCGTAAGCACTCCGGCTCACTGGGCGCGGCAAAATGCGCGACCCCGCTGATCGCATTATGCACCCTTGCTCCACCCAGCTCCTCATGGGAGATTTCCTCATGAGTGACGGTCTTCAACACGTTCGGCCCGGTCACAAACATGTAGCTGGTTCCCTCGACCATGAAGATGAAGTCTGTGATCGCTGGAGAATAGACCGCGCCGCCTGCGCACGGACCCATGATGGCTGAGATCTGGGGAATCACTCCTGAAGCCAGGGTATTGCGCAGAAAGATATCCGCATAGGCGCCCAGGCTCACCACACCGGCCTGAATGCGGGCTCCGCCGGAATCGTTGAGCCCGATCACCGGTGCCCCATTCTTCATCGCCAGATCCATGATTTTGCAGATTTTCTCGGCATGCGCCTCAGAGAGGGATCCGCCGAAAACGGTAAAATCTTGCGAGAAGACGAATACCAGCCGGCCATCGATCTTGCCATAGCCCGTTACAACGCTATCGCCCAGGATTCTCTGATCTGCCAGCCCAAAATCTGTCTCACGATGCGTTACGAACATATCCAGCTCTTCAAATGAACCCGGATCGAGCAGTAAATCCAGCCGCTCGCGTGCTGTGAGCTTCCCTTTCCGATGTTGCGCCTCAATGCGTTCCGGTCCACCACCCAGCAAAGCCTCCTGACGCAACCGGTGCAGCTCCGCGATCTTCTCACGCGTACTCAAAACATGCGCAGAGCCGTTTTTGCCTGCTGTTTCTGTCTCGGACCGACCAGCCTTGCGCAGCTCCTGTTCTGCCATTTTATTCCTCTCCTCGCTCGACGAGCTCTAGCAGCACCCCATGCGTGCCTCTGGGGTGCAGAAAAATAGCGCGACCCTCTGCCGCCTGACGTGGCGTGGTATCGAGCACCGCTGCGCCACGCTCACGCAGCCGATGCAATTCTTCGTCAAGATTATCTACTTCCAGGCAGATGTGGTGCAGCCCTTCCCCCCGCTTCGCTAAAAAACGCGCCACGCCGCTTGTGTCATCGATCGGCTCAATGAGCTCTAATGTGCTCCCATCAGGTCCGCCCATGGGCAGGAATGCAATGCGCACGCTCTCCGAAGGCATGGTTTGAATTCCCGATGGTTCGATGCCGAGCACATCACGGTAGAATTCCAGTGCCGTCTCAATATTGCGCACAACAATCGCCACATGGTCCACGCGTTTCATCATCGGGTGAACTCCTTTACCGATACCGATCTCGCTACCGAACAGGGCAAGAAAGTCACCATTATCCTATGTTGCCGAGCGAGTACACGTCAAGATGCCCCTTTCATGCCGGCCGGTAAACCGGCTTTCCCCATAGGGATGCGCGCATGCTGCCCGGTGCCGACGTGACGCTCATCCACAGGATAAGCGCTTTGTCCTGATCAAAGTGGGTTTGCCACGGCTTATCGCGTTGCTCTTGCACTCTCTTGCAAACTGGTGCTATACTGCGGCCTGTAGGAGAGGATACGAGATCAGGCCAATGAAAAACGAAGAGCACGAGAAGGATTTCGAAGGAGACAGGGCTATCGTTGAACATGAGCCCAATGAGGATCCTGGGGATCTGAGCGGGATCGCCCAGAGTGATAGCCTGCGCCTCTATCTGCGTGAAATTTCTCGAATTCCCCTGCTCTCGGCAGCGCGTGAGGCCAAACTGGCCGAACTGGCTGAGCAGGGAGATCGCGATGCACGCAATCAGCTCATCGAGGCCAATCTGCGCCTCGTCGTGAGCATCGCAAAAAAGTATGTCGGCCAGGGTCTCTCCCTCGAGGACCTCATTGGTGAGGGCAACATCGGGCTGATCCGTGCCGTCACCAAGTTCGATTATCGTAAAGGGTTTCGCTTCTCCACCTATGCCACGTGGTGGATCAAGCAAGCTATCACCCGTGCCATTCTGGAGGGAACCCGTGCCGTTCGCCTTCCCGTCTATATCATGGAAGAGGTGATGCGCGTCAAGCGCACGACCCGCCAGCTGTACCAGGAACTGGGTCGTGAACCGACGCCCGAACTCATCGGTCAGGCTCTGGGCATCTCTCCCGAGCGCGTAAGCGAACTCATGAACTGGGCTGAGCGTGTCTTCTCCCTTGATGCTCCCCTCTCTGATGAAGAGGAAAATACGCTGGGCGATATCATCGAGGACGAGCGTACGCGTGGCCCGGTTGAAAGTACCGATAGAGCCCTCCTGCGCGATGAGATTCGCCGCGTGCTTAACCTGCTCACCTTACGCGAACGCCAGGTAATCGAGCTGCGCTTCGGCCTGGCTGACAACCATGACTACACGCTGGAAGAAGTTGGACATAAGCTCAAAGTGACCCGTGAACGCGTGCGCCAGATCGAGGAGCGCGCGATTCGCAAACTGCGGCATCCGCAATCGAGCCGCTTGCTCAAAGACTATCTTGACTGAGAGGGTCCGCTTTGACAAGTCCTCTCCCTACTCTGGGTTTCATTGGCGCAGGTTCCGTTGCCCATGCCCTGGCGCCGGCTCTGGCAGCGGTGGGCTACCAGGTAACTACGGTGTTTAGCCGATCACCGGCAAGTGCGGCAGCGCTTGCTGCGCGTATTCCCGGCTGCGTTGCTGTGCCCACTGCTATGGCAGCTCTTGCCAGTGCGCAACTGCTCTTTCTGACCGTTCCCGACGATCAGATTGCCCCGCTGGCAGCAACGCTACCCTGGTGGCCAGGGTCTGCCGTCGTCCATTGTAGTGGTGCCACACCCCTGACGGCCCTTGCCCCCGCACGGGCGCGCGGCGCTCTGATCGGCACGCTGCACCCACTGCTCAGCATCTCACGCGCAGCCGCTCTGGAAACGATACCCGACCGCTTCCAGGGCTGCACCTTCGCGATCAATGCCGATCCGCCGCTGCTGCCTGTGCTCCAAGAGCTTGCCACGTGTCTGGGAGGTCAGATATTACCTTTGGCCGACGAAGCCCGTGTTCCTTACCATATAGCCGCCGTAATCGTCTCTAATTATACAGTTACGCTGCTCCGGGTCGCCGCCGACTTATGGCGCACCTTTCAGGGGGATCACCAGCAGGCCCTTGCTGGTTTCCTCCCGCTGCTGCGCAGTGTCATCGATAACGCCGCGCGGTCGGGTATAGCCGGCGCACTGACGGGTCCCATTGCACGGGGCGATGTAGGCACCATCCGGGCGCATCTGGCCTACCTGCAACGCCAGGATATCCGCGAACAGCTTCCTGAACTTGCGTCGGTTATCCAGCTCTATGGCTATCTCGGCCTGCTCACCATACCGCTTGCCCTGGAAAAAGGCTCTCTTGATCGCCAGCAAGCGCACGAGTTGATGGCACTGCTCAGCAGCGCTGCTGAGCAGCAGGGCTATTTCCGTGCGGGGGAATAGCCTGCTCCTATCCGCCCGGCCGTTTACGGCCGGGGATCATCAAAGGGGAGAGGATACTATGCGCGTCACGCCCGATCAAATCATAGCTATGAAGCAGCGTGGGGAACGTATCCCTATGCTCACTGCTTATGACTATGCGATGGCTGCTATCCTGGATGCCGCTGGCATTCCTATGCTCCTGGTTGGCGATAGCCTGGGCATGGTCATGCTTGGCTACGAGACAACCTTGCCGGTCACGCTCGATGATATCATCCACCATACCCGTGCCGTAGTGCGAGGGGCAAAGCGGGCGCTGATCGTTGCTGATATGCCTTTCATGTCCTTTCAGATCAGTCGCGAAATTGCCCTGCAGTCGGCAGGACGGCTGATGAAAGAAGGGGGGGCGCAGGCGGTCAAACTCGAGGGTGGCCGGCGCGTCGCGGAGAGCATTCATGCTATCGTTGAAGCGGGTATCCCGGTAATGGGGCACCTGGGCATGACCCCGCAGTCAGTGAATGTCTTTGGTGGCTTTAAAGTACAGGGGCGCACAGAAGCGGCGGCCCGGGCCATGATAGAAGATGCTCTCGCTCTCGAACAGGCTGGTGTCTTTGCCATCGTGCTCGAACTGGTCCCCACTCCGCTGGCGGCGCTCATTACCCAGCGGATCAGTGTACCAACTATTGGTATAGGCGCTGGCCCCTATTGTGATGGCGAGGTGCAGGTGATCCATGACCTGCTCGGTCTTTTCCCAGACTTTACACCACGCCACACCAGGCGATTTGCCGAGGTGGGTAAGGAGATTCAGGACGCCGTGCAGAGCTATATCGCCGAAGTGCGGGCTCGCACCTTCCCTACTGAAAAGCAGGGCTCAACCATGGATATGGCCATCATCGAACGGCTGCGCCAGGAATTCTTTTAGAGGAACGGGTGATTGAACACTGGCTCAGGTTCATCATAATATTATTGGTTATCATGAGTTGTGCATCATGGGGGACGGGAGTATACTATTGGAAATTCCAGCAGGATACCGATTAGGGGCATATGTGCTGGAGGCGGAAATCGGGCGTGGCTCTATGGGTATCGTCTATCGGGGTACTCAACGCTCTCTCAACCGCCAGGTTGCCATCAAGGTGCTGCCACGCTCTGTCATTACTGATGCAGCTTTCGCCACTCGCTTTATTCGTGAGGCCCGGCTGATTGCTGTCCTCAACCATCCCAACATTGTGCATATCTATGACGCCGGCCAGTCGAAAGATATGCTCTACTTTGTCATGGAGTATATTCAGGGGCCGACGGTTGGTCAGTTGCTCAGACGCCAGCAGCGTATAGAGCCGCGTCGCGCCACAGAAATCGCTGCGCAGGTTGCTGACGCTATGGACTATGTTTACGCGGACCAGCAAATCGTCCATCGGGATATTAAGCCTGAAAACATCATGATTGATCGCTGGAATCAGGTAAAAGTGATGGACTTTGGCCTGGCCCGCACGCATACCTCAGCCGGCCTCACCATGGCCGGTACCGTTGTGGGCAGCCTCTATTATGTCTCTCCAGAGCAACTGTTCAATCAGCCGGTAGATGGACGCGCGGATATTTATTCCCTTGGCGTTACCCTCTATGAAATGATCACGGGCGTTCGTCCATTTGAAGGACATAGTCTGGTGGACATTACCCGCGCGATTACCAGTGACCCGGTGATACCCCCCAGGGCCCTTATCCCCGACCTGCCGGAAGACCTTGACGCTATCATTCTGAAAGCGATGGCGCGTGATGCGCGCGATCGCTTTGCCCGCGCCGGGGACATGGCCCGTGCCCTCCGCGAGGTCCGCTGGCCGCCCATACCATCTCTTGCGCTTCTGTCCGATGTTCCTCTGAGTCCTCCTGAGCCCGAACCAGCTATGGCTCCGCGCGCCCGTGCCACGATGAATGAACTCTTACAGCGACTGCGCCGCTGGCGCGACCAATCTCGTCGCCCTGCTGTTTAGCCTGGTTTCATGGTAAGAGGGGAAATACTGGCCTGCAGGCATATGCTTGGCCAACCAGCCTGGGGATGAGCATGGCCTCTATCTTGCCAGACAATACCTGCCAGCGATAATATGTGGGAGTGAAGATGGCGCCCACTGCTCTGAAGCGGGAAGCTGATCGGGTTGCGTCTGTAGGGAGACAGGGCAGATAGCAGGCCCGTCAGGACAGAACAGGCATCTTGGGTGAGGAATCTTTCCTACCCGGTATGCCCCTGAGGTTCAAATTGATTTGGGAGGAGCCCATGCGCAAAAAGATCACTATCGTTGGTGCTGGCAACGTAGGTGCCACGCTTGCCCAGCGAGTGGCTGAGCGTGACTATGCCGATGTTGTCCTTGTGGATATCATTGAAGGCTTGCCTCAGGGTAAGGCTCTAGACCTCCTCGAAGCCGGACCTATCCTTGGCTATGATTCCCGCATCATCGGGACTAACGGATATGAGGAGACCGCTAACTCGGATATTGTGGTGATCACCTCCGGCCTGGCGCGCAAGCCGGGCATGAGCCGCGATGACCTGGTTCGCAAAAACCAGGAGATTGTCACGCAAGTTGTCCAATCTGTCGTGGCCCATTCCCCCAACACGATCATTATTATGGTGACCAACCCGCTCGACGCGATGGCTCAGCTCGCCTTTAAGATCAGTGGCTTTCCTAAACAGCGCGTCGTGGGGATGGCTGGAGTGCTCGATACCGCTCGCTTTCGCACCTTTGTTGCCCAGGAACTGGGTGTCTCGGTGCGTGACGTAGCTGCCTACGTCCTTGGCGGCCACGGCGATACGATGGTTCCCCTCGCGCGCTTTTCCACCGTCGCTGGCATCCCGCTTCCCCAGTTGCTGCCGGCAGAGCGCATCGAGCAGATTATTCAGCGCACCCGTGATGGTGGTGCCGAAATTGTCAATCTGCTCGGCACTGGCAGTGCCTTCTATGCGCCCTCTGCCGCTATCAATCAGATGATTGAAGCCATTGTCTTTGATAAGAAGCAGATCATGCCCTGCTCTGTCTATCTCCAGGGCGAATATGGCATCCATGATCTGTTTGTCGGTGTCCCGGTCAAGCTTGGTGCCAGTGGCGTTGAGCAGATCGTGGAAATTGAGCTGACTGAGAGCGAGCGTGCCCAGCTCCAGAAGTCTGCCGACGCCGTCAGGACCCTCATCAAAGTAATGGGTCTGTAAGTGAGTTGCCAGTGGGGCTTGCTTTAACCATGATAACCCAGGGTGTTGGAGCAAGCCCGCTGGCCACACAAAAAATGCTGGCCGAAGGGGCTGATCCCCCTTGGACGAAACTTGTCGCCTCTGGTATAATAAGAGTAGGGGTTAGGTGCGTATGATAGTGGATGATCAAGCACACAAGCCACGCCCGCATAAGCTATTTCTGCCGACCGGCTTGTATTCACCAGGCCAATAATTTTGGCATCCAAATTGCTGTATAAGTCATAGAAGAATAGACTGGTACAGCTAAGCAGAATCTATTATATTATGCGAGGCAAATAATCCACCTCAGCGCCACTGCCGCTCCAACCCAATTCCTGCAAATCCCTAAGCTTTCTCCTATCTTCTGTTATTTCATTGAATTATTATTCGTTGAATTTCGGAAGGTATAGGAAAAGCTGGGGCGGGTAATTGCACCCGAAATGCCTTTTCAGAGGAGAGACGCAATAATGCATCTCAAGCCAATTGTTCATGCAACGCCTGCTGGCGATGCGATCGGGGACGCGGGCGAGGGTCAGCGACCACTCGTCATCGTCAGTAGCTATCCGCCCCGCAGATGTGGTATTGCCACATTTACTGAAGAGGCGCTGGAGTTTATCCGCCGGCATATGCCTGAGCGCCCTATCCATATTGTTTCGCATACTGATGGCCAGGGTCCGAATGTGCATCCGGTGCTGGACCAGCGCGATCCTGCCTGGCCACGCACTGTCGCTGATACGATCATCGGCCTTCAGCCTTATGTTGTCCATCTGGAGCATGAATATGGGCTCTATGAGACGGTGGTAGATGGCCGATCGGATAATAATGCTGGTTTCCTGCGCCTGCTCGAATACTTGAACGATGCGGCTATTCCGAGCGTTGTGGAGACACACACCGTGCATGGCCGTTATACGGAGGCACAGGCCTGGTTCTTGCGCCGGCTCATTGATCGCTGCACGATCCTGTTACTCAAATGTGACTACCAGCGCTGGCGCATGGAGTGGAACTTCCAGTATCGCCCGGATAACGTGCGCGTGGTGCCGCATGGCGCGCGACCTGATAAGCTCCATCTGGATCCCGAGACCTGTAAGATCGCCCTGGGCCTGTCGGAGCTCGTCGGCCATCCGGTGTTGGGCCTTATCGGCTGGATCCAGCAGAATAAGCGCTGGGATTTGATCCTGGATCAATGGGAGAGCCTGCGCGAGGAGGTGCGCGCTGAGACCGGCACAGAGTGGATGCTGCTCGCCGCCGGCAATATGCGTGACCCTCATGATACGCAGTTCTTCCTTGACTGCCGGACACATGTCCGCGAGTTAGAGCGTAAAGGTGTTGCTCGCTACGTTGAGTTTGACCCGCGTGGCGACCGCTACTATGAGATCATGGCGTGCTGCGACGTTGTCGCACTGCCATCGCTCGATGAGACCCAATCCGGGACACTGGCGCGCATTATCGCCCTTGCCAAACCGTACATCACCACAGCGCCGATGGAGGGCCTTACCTCGCAGACGGTAGAGAGCGAAGCTGGATTGCTCTTCTCCAATGCAGCCACACTCCGGCGCGGCCTCAAGCGCTTGATGACGGATGCTGCATTGCGTCAGCAACTGAGCGCTAATGCACGTGTTTACCTCCAGACCGTCGTCAGTTGGGATATTGTTGTCGAGCAATATCTTGATGCCTACGCAGAGGCAGCAGCGCGCATGAAGAGCCGCGCCGAGGCCGCAATTGCGGCCTTAGATGAGGCCGAACCGCTTTCCATGCCGCTCTCGGCCTCATGCTCATGAGTTTCTGGCTGATGGAGGCGCGATGCGGTGAGCCTCGAATATGCGATTACCTATCCCTGCCCTGTGCGTCAGCGGATTTCCACAAACCAGATCTTTGGGATCACTCGTGCTATTGCCTGGCTCAACGCGGTACGCGATGCTTCGCTGGCAACTGGCAACCCGGTTGCCAGAGTAGTCACGGCTGTTGCCACTCCTGATGGCCAGGAGATCCGCGAATACCCTCTAGCGCAACTGGCCGGTGAAGTTGCTGAGCAGAACTACCGCTATGCGGCGATATGCCGGCAATGCCCGATCGCGCAGCAGCTCCAGACGGGCCTCTTCGGCTGTGTTGGGCGCATTAATTATCCTATCAGTACACTCTGTGAGGAACAACTGGCGGCGATAGCCCATCGTGCCTGGGCAGAGCATACGCCCGCAGCGATGACTCTCCAGGCTATGGTGAGTGCCCATTTTGGGCGCACCCCTTCCGAGCGTACCTGGATGGGCCGGTTGCGCCGCGAACGGCAGGGAGCCGAGCGCCCGGAGCCGATCGTCCTGCTTCAGTTAAAGCGGCGCGAACAGCTAACCACGGATCATCTGTTCTCTTTACTGCTCAGCAATGGTACTGTGCGTGGCAACCGATTACGGCTGGTCGCCACGTTTCTCCGTGAGCTCCATTCGACCTTCCGGGAGTTGCTCGCATCACATCAGGCAGCTACAAAACCGATCGTAATCGACCACAAATGCCAGCCTGCCAGCCAGCGTTATCGTCCCCTCAATGTGCGCACCGCTGGTGAGTCCTTGCAGCAGTTCATCGCCTATGCCGATGCTGTTCTGCTTGCCAAAGAATTGGATTGCGCGGTCTATCTCCATGGCTGAGCACCCCGCTGTTCGTGAGCGTTAGCCATTTGACACCCCTGCCCATGATGCCCCTTCGCTCCCCGTCAGGGAAATGGGCCAGGAATAAAGCCCTGTCCGTGTAGAACCCAGGAGATTGTGGTCCTTGCCCTCTGGCAATAGAACGTGCTATCTTAATGCGAGGATGCACGAGCTGCTGATTGCGAGATCCTGTATTGAGCGTTGTCTGTTGGAACGACAACCACGAAAGATGAGGTGTCGACCGTGATTGTTGCGCTGGCGGGTGGTGTGGGTGGTGCTAAGCTTGCCCATGGCCTCTATCGTGTCCTGCCACCTCATGCGTTGACCGTCATCATCAATACCGCTGATGACTTTATGCTCTTCGGACTGCATATCTCCCCCGATAGCGATACCGTCATGTACACGCTGGCCGGCATTGCCAATCCCCAGACCGGCTGGGGCATTGCTGGCGATACGTTTGCCACTCTTGAGATGCTGCGCCGCTATGGCCTGGATACCTGGTTTCTGCTGGGCGATCGCGACTTCGCGACGCACATCCGGCGTACGGAATTGCTGCGCGCTGGCCTTCCTCTGAGCATGGTCATTGCTACGCTGGCCCGTGCACTCGGCGTCCAGGCCACATTGCTCCCCATGTGCAATGAGCCAGTGGCTACTCTCGTTGATACACCCGCTGGCCGTCTGGAGTTTCAAGAATATTTTGTACATCGCCATCATACTGATCCCGTGCAAGGCGTCACCTTCGCCGGTATCCATGAAGCACGTGTGCCGGATGCAGTGGCCGCTGCGATCGCATCTGCGGATGCTATCATCTTCTGCCCCTCAAACCCAATCGTCAGCATTGGCCCGATTCTGGCAGTACCAGGAATGCGCGATCTGATCCGCCGGGCGCGCGCCCCACGGGTGGCGGTCAGCCCGATTGTTGCCGGGCGCGCGCTGCGCGGCCCTGCCGATCACATGCTGGCCAGCCTCGGCTATGACGTCTCTCCTTTCGGTGTTGCCGAACTCTATCGTGACCTGCTCCAGGGTATGGTGATTGATAGCGCCGATGCCGATCAAGAGCGGCGCATTGCCCGCCTGGGCATACAGGTCCTGGTTACGCGCACGATCATGGAAAACGAAGCCGATCGCCAGCGCCTGGCCCAGGAGGTATTGGCATTCAGCCGTCAACTCGCTCATGAGCGTTGATGCCCCAGAAGGATACCAGGGAGGATGAACGTTCCATGTCTATTGTTGCTGTGCTACCCGTAAAGGCGCTCGCCAGTGCCAAAAGTCGCCTCACCGGTGTCCTTTCGCAGGAGGAGCGCGGCAAACTGGTCCTTGCCATGATGGATCGGCTCCTCCGTGTGCTGGGTACCTCCCAGCTCATCACCTCATCGCTCGTCGTTAGCCCGGATCCACGGGTATTGAAGCATGCGGCTGCTGCCGGCGCTCGTATCCTCATGCAGCAGTCTCCATCTCTCTCCTCCCCGCATAACGAAGGAGCGCCGAACAGAAAGAACGGGAACCATGGGTTCCAGCTGGCAGGAGACCAGGAGGTGAGGTCGCTGCTGCATCGTGGTTCCCGTGCGCTGCTTCAGACCCACCTGGACCATTATGCCGGTGCCTGCCCGACCGATGAGAGCTATCGCCTGAGGGATAGCTGGAACGGGTGGCGGAGCAGCGTTGATAGCTATGAGCTCGTGGCCAATGGCTTTAATCATCACCATCCGGCCACGGCCATAACTGGATCGCCTGGTATGGCTACGTCAGGCTCAGGGTTGGCAGATCCGGTAAGCGGGAAGCAGAGGAGCCAGCTCGATGGCCTGAATGCCGCGCTGGTCGCGGCACGACAGCACCTTGGCGATGCGACAGCCATGCTGGTGTTGCTGGCCGATCTGCCATTGCTGACCGCAGCAGACATCGCTGCTCTCTGTGAGCGGCTGCCTCCAGGTGGACCAGCCGCCGTAATTGCCCCGGACCGCCATGAACGCGGCACCAATGCGCTCCTCTTGCGCCCACCACAGGTGCTCCCCTTCTGCTTTGGTGCTGATAGCCTGGCGCGACACATTAACGCTGCGCGGCAGGCGCAGCTACCCCTGACCTTCTACCGTTCCCCAGGCACTGCCTTTGACCTGGATACTGTTGCTGATCTGCATGAACTGGAGGATTTCTGGAAATGCGCCTGGACGAAGATGTTCCCCTGGCAAGCACGGTAACAATCATCGGCCTTACCGGTATCCCTGAGGTCCGGCCGGGATCTGATCTCGTTGCCCTGATTCTGGCAGCAAGCCGCGCCAGCCAGACGCCATTGTGCCCAGGTGATATCCTTGTCGTCACGCAGAAGATCGTATCCAAAGCGGAAGGTCGGCTTGTACGTCTGAGTGAGATTACCCCGTCACCTTTCGCCGAATGTCTTGCTGCAACCCTGGGTGGGCGTGACCCACGCCATATCGAAGTGATTCTGCGCGAGACCCGGCGTATTGTGCGTATGGATCGGGGTGTGCTGATTACAGAGACTCACCACGGGTTTGTCTGCGCCAATGCCGGTGTGGATGCATCCAATGTGCCAGGAGATGATACCCTTTGCCTGCTGCCGCATGACCCGGACACCTCAGCCCAGCGGCTACGCCATGGTCTCCAGGCTGCTCTGGGCTTTGATGTCCCGATCGTCATCTCCGATTCCTTTGGCCGGCCCTGGCGCAATGGCATCACGAATATTGCTATTGGCGTGGCCGGCCTGAACCCTCTGATGGACTATCGCGGCCAGAAAGATCCCTATGGCTATGAACTGAAAGTGAGCATTATGGCCATCGCCGATGAGCTTGCCGCTGCTGCCGAATTAGTCGCTGGTAAGACATCAGGCCGCCCGGTTGCCATCGTACGTGGCTATGACTATATCCGTGCCGAGGGCACAGCCCGCGACCTGCTGATGGACCCGGCCCGTGATCTGTTTCGCTAGCGGGTTCAGAGGCTGGTGCTTGTCTCTAGCGCTCAGGGATCAGGCGCAGATGGAGCAGGCCGTATTTATTGCGGAGGCGGGGCCTCAGTGAGCGGGGTTCCCTTGACAGGAGCAAGCCAATGATGACAGACCCGATACGATCTCACACGGATGCTGGGAGCGCGGAACCTGCCGCTCCCCACACCAGCGCTGTGGGAGCGGCAGATACGGCTCGTCCCACCAGCTTATCCGCCATCATTCGTGGCCGCCGCTCGGTGCGGCACTATCAGTCGCGCCCGGTACCCCGCGAACTGGTAGAGCAAATACTGGATGCTGCCACCTGGGCACCATCTCCTCATGGGGCCCAGCCCTGGCGCTTTGTTGTGCTCACGCGCCCGGAAGTAAAGGCTCGCCTGGCCGATGCGATGGGCGCTGACTGGCAACGCAATCTGGAGATGGACGGCCAGGACGCCGCCACCGTTGCCATACGCTTGCAGAAGTCTCGTCAGCGTCTTCTCGAAGCGCCGGTGCTTGTGCTCCTTTGCCTCTATCTCGAAGATCTCGACCGTTATCCTGATGTCCAGCGCCAGATGGCGGAGGAAACCATGGCTGTGCAGAGCCTTGGTGCCGCTGCGCAGAATATGCTGCTCACCGCCTATAGCCTGGGCCTGGATATGGGCTGGATGTGCGCTCCACTCTTCTGCCCGGATATAGTTGTTACTGCCCTTGACCTGCCCAGGACCCTGAAACCTCATGCTCTGCTTACCCTGGGCTATGCGGCACGTGACCCCAAACGCCGTTCCCGCCGTCCCCTTTCCCAACTCATTATCCGCTACGATTGATTGCCGCTCACCGGCTGCTTTCGCGGCATGGAAGATGCAACAGGCTGCCCTGTAAGAAGAGCAGAGGGCAGGTCCGGTTACGAAGAGACCAGGAAAGCGACAGGCTTTTGTCGGTAGTTAAAACCTGCTCGGAGGAATGCATGGCAGCACAGAAATATGACTACGATCTTCTCGTCATTGGAGCCGGCGCTGCGGGCAGTGGTGCTGCCAGCACCGCTGCCCAGCAAGGCGCCCGTGTTGCTCTGGTTGAGCGCGACACGATCGGCGGTACATGCCTTAACTATGGTTGCGACCCCACCAAGACCCTGCTCCATACCGCTGCCCTCCTACGTCGCGCCCAGCATGCCGATGCCTATGGACTCCACATTCCTGTAGCACACGCGAACTGGGCAGCCGTACTTGCCCATGTCCATCAGGTTCTCACACAGATTCGTGGCGGCACACCTGAAGAAGCTCGTGCTGGCCTGGCCAAACAGGGGATCACGGTCTTGATAGGGGAGGCACGATTCATCTCACCACATGCCGTAGCGCTTTCCAGCGATCTGGCTTCCCTATCCCCAGGGAAAAAGAGAACCGAGCAAGAAAACCTGATATCTGCGGCGCGGATCATCATCGCTACCGGGTCCCAGGCCGTAGTACCACCGATTGAAGGGCTACGCGAGGCAGGCTTCATCACTAATGTTGAGGCAGTATCGCTGCCGGTGCTCCCCAGGCGCCTGGCAATCATTGGTGGCGGGCCCCTGGGCATCGAGTTTGCGCAGATGTTCCATCGCTTCGGTGTCCAGGTCACTGTGCTGGAGAATAGTCCCCATCTCCTTGACAAAGAAGACCGTGAACTGGCAAATTGTCTCTGTAAACTTCTCACCAAAGAGGGGATACGCCTAGAGACCAGTGTCCAGGTGCAGCGCGTAGAGCGCGCTGATGGCGGCAAACGCCTGGCTATCCGCTGTGGCGACGGTGTGGAAGAGAATCTAGTCGTGGACGAAATTTTACTGGCTACTGGCCGGCAACCGGTACTGGATCCGCTGCACCTGGAGGTAGCTGGCGTGGCAATACATGAGCACGGCATCGCGGTTGATGCAACCCTGCGTACCAGCGTCCCCCATATCTGGGCGGCTGGTGATGTCATTGGCGGCTATCAGTTCACGCATGTCGCCTATGAGCAGGGCCGCCTGGCAGCGCGTAATGCCTTTGCCCAGGAGCCCCGGCCATTTGACGATCACGCTATCCCCTGGGTCATCTATACGGATCCTGCTCTGGCTCACGTCGGTAAAACTGAGGAGCAACTGCGTGCGGAGGGCAGAGCTTACCAGGTTGGCCGAATGCCTTTCAGCCAGGTTGAGCGGGCCATCGCTAATGGTGAAACCAATGGCCTCGTCAAGCTGCTGGTCGACCCCAATGGTGCCATCCTCGGTGGCCATATCCTGGCCCAGAATGCCGATGACCTGCTCGCGCCCATCATCCTTGCCATGCGCACTGGTCTTCCCGCTGCAACGATTGCCGCCACAATTCTTCCTTACCCAACCATGTCCGAGGGTGTGCGCTGGGCAGCGGAACGGATCGCGTAGTCTACCACCGGCAGCAGCAAGCTGTCCCTTGTGGTTCAAACCTGTAGAGGAGGGGATCTCTTGAGCAGAGCACTTACGACCAGACACTATAGCCCTGCCGGTCAGGCAATTACCACCACTGCATTGATTGCCGAGCTCCGTGCAAAGGTCCGTGGTGAAGTTCGCTTTGACGCCGGCAGTTGTGCGCTCTACAGCACCGATGCCTCTAACTATCGGCAGGTGCCGATCGGCGTCGTTATCCCACGGGACATCGAAGATGTTATCCAGACCGTTGCTGCCTGCCGCCGTCATGGTGTACCCATCCTGCTACGTGGTGGCGGCACCAGCCTTGCCGGCCAATCCTGCAATGTCGCGGTTGTAGTGGACATGTCCAAATACATGCACGCTGTTCTTGAAATTGATCCCACGCGTAAGCTTGCGCGTGTGCAGCCGGGCGTCATTCTCGATGACCTGCGCGATGCTGCGGAACAGTACCATCTGACATTTGGGCCGGACCCGGCCACTCATAGCCGTTGCACCCTGGGCGGCATGATCGGTAACGACTCCTGTGGTGTGCACTCTGTCATGGCTGGCAAGACTGTTGACAACACGGAAGAACTGGAGATCCTCACCTACGATGGTCTGCGCATGCGTGTGGGCCCGACCAGCGATGCTGAACTCGCACGCATCATCGGCGAAGGTGGCCGCCGTGGCGAGATTTATGCAAAGCTGAAAGCCCTGCGCGACAAATATGCCGCCCTGATCCGCGCGCGCTATCCAGACATTCCCCGGCGCGTCTCCGGCTATAATCTGGACCAGCTCCTCCCCGAAAAGGGATTTCATGTTGCCCGCGCCCTGGTTGGCAGTGAGGGCACCTGTGTCACCGTGCTCGAAGCCACCCTGCGCCTCGTGGATAGCCCACGTGCCCGTGCACTGCTAGTGCTCGGCTATCCAGACCCCTATGTCGCGGCCGATCACGTCATGGAGATTCTGGCTTATGGACCGATCGGATTAGAAGGCTTTGATAGCCGGCTTGTTGCCAATGTCGAGAAGAAGCGGCTCTATCCAACGGATATCCTGCCAGCAGGCGGTGGCTGGCTCATGGTCGAGTTTGGTGGCGAAAATAAGCAAGATGCGATGGATCGTGCTCGTGCCCTGATAGCTGATCTCCAACGGAAAGGGAACGCGCCTTCCATGAAGCTCTTTGATGACCCTAAGGAAACGGCACAGGTCTGGGGGATCCGTGAGTCAGGGCTGGGAGCCAGCGCTCGTGTTCCTGGCCAGAATGACACCTGGCCAGGATGGGAAGATTCTGCTGTACCACCCGAGAAGCTGGGCAATTACTTGCGGGATTTTCGCAAGTTAACCGAGAGATATGGCTATGAATGCCCGCTGTATGGTCACTTTGGCCAGGGATGCGTGCACATGCGCATTGACTTCGACCTCAAGACTGCTGAGGGCATCAAAAAATTCCGCGCCTTCATGAACGATGCGGCAGATCTGGTCGTCCGCTATGGAGGCTCTCTTTCTGGCGAGCATGGCGATGGTCAGGCACGCGCCGAGCTCTTACCAAAAATGTTTGGTCCTGAACTCGTCCAGGCATTCCGTGAATTCAAATACATCTGGGATCCTGATGGCAAGATGAACCCTGGCAAGGTGGTAGATGCCTATCGCCTGGATCAAAACCTCCGTCTGGGTGTGACCTATAGTCCGCCCCAGCCCATGACGCACTTCAAGTTTCCGGACGACGACGGCAGCTTTGCCCGAGCCACGTTGCGCTGCGTCGGCGTCGGCAGGTGTCGGCAGCTGCACAGCGGTACAATGTGCCCCAGTTATATGGTGACTCGTGAAGAGGCAGCTTCGACGCGTGGGCGCGCCCGCGCCCTTTTCGAGATGCTTCAGGGCGATGTCATCGCCAATGGCTGGCGTGACAGACACGTGCGCGAGACCCTGGACCTGTGTCTTGCCTGCAAGGGCTGTAAGCGCGAGTGCCCGGTCAACGTCGATATGGCCACCTACAAGGCCGAATTTCTCTCACACTACTATCAGGGTCGCCTGCGCCCGCCCAGCGCTTACGCTATGGGCCTCATCGCCTGGTGGGCTCGCATCGCTTCCCACATGCCCACGCTGGCGAATTTTGCCACCCAAACGCCCGTCCTCCGCGATGTGGCCAGTTTCATAGCCGGCGTAGCGCCACAGCGCCAGATTCCCGCTTTTGCTTCCCAAACCTTTAAGGATTGGTTTCGCCGGCGTGGTCCCCACAACCAGGGGCGTCCCAAAGTGATCCTCTGGCCCGATACGTTTAACAATTACTTTCATCCGGAGACGGCTATCGCTGCTGTCGAGGTGCTGGAAGCTGCTGGCTATCAGGTTGAGGTGCCCCGGCAGTCCCTCTGCTGCGGTCGTCCTCTCTATGACTATGGCATGCTGAATACTGCCGAGCGCCTCCTCCGCCAGATCCTGGAGGTGCTGCGCCCGCAGATTCAGGCTGGCATCCCGATTATTGGTCTTGAGCCAAGCTGCCTAGCTGTCTTTCGCGACGAATTGATCGAACTGTTTCCGCACAATGAGGATGCCCGGCGGCTTAGTAAGCAGACATTCATGCTCAGTGAGTTTCTGGCAAAGGAAGGCTACCAGCCGCCGAAGCTGCAGCGCAAGGCCATTGTCCATGGTCATTGCCACCACAAAGCGGTCATGGGCTTGGAAGCTGAAGAGAAGATGCTGGCCAGGCTCGGCCTGGACTTTGTGATCCTTGACTCAGGCTGCTGCGGCATGGCCGGCTCTTTTGGCTTCGAAAAAAGCCACTATGATGTTTCCATTAAGGTTGGGGAGCGTGTCTTGCTCCCTGCCGTGCGCAACGCTGCCAAGGATACGCTGATCATCACCGATGGGTTTAGCTGCCGTGAGCAGATTGCCCAGACTACCGACCGCCGCGCTCTGCATCTGGCACAGGTCATCCAGATGGCTATGCGCGAGGGCAGCAGCCCGGCACGGCCGTATCCCGAATCACCCTATGTCAGGCAACCGGCTGCGCCACGATATGGGCTGCAGAAGGCAGTTATCACGGGCGCAGGCATGATGTTCATGGCTGGCTTCCTGGTCTGGAGTCTCAGGCGTGGTGCGCCAGTGCATAGCCGTTAATCGGTACGGCGAGATTTAATTGCGGTTTGCCTGCTGTGCGCGGCGGTGCAAGATATGCCGTCGTGCTTCCCCTGCCTGGGCATAGATCACCGCGCGGATTTTGTCGTGGGTAAAGGCGTATGTTCCCGCATGCTCGCGCAGCAGGAGGTTGCGCAGGAGCTCGTCCAGGGCAGTCAGGGCACTGTCGACCTCCAGACCAGCTACCTGGCACAACTGGTCAAAGGTGAAGCTATGGCCCAGAACTGCGGCTGCCGTCAGCAGTGTGCGGGCATGCGTGCTGAGGGGAGCCAGCCGGGAACGGATAGCTGCCTGTACGCCCGGCGGAAGAAAGTGCTGCAATACCGCTGTATCACGTGCGGCAATGGCAAAGTCCGCCACCCATTCCTCTGGCCGTTGTGGATCGGACCGCAAGATACCCAGGTCGAGCAAGGCTTTAAGAGTCTCCAGCACATAGAGGGGATGTCCCTGCGTTTCATGAAAGAGCCAGTGTCCTAACTGGCCAAGATCAGCGGTGATGGCCGGGTCAAGCCTCCCTTCAGCATCGGCTGTCCCCAACGCCTGCACAAGGCGCAACGTGTCCTGATAAGACAACGGATCCAGGGTGAGTCGTGTAACAGGCACAGCACGTTCGAGGGCGTCAAGCCAATCGGCCAGCTTTGGCCGAGTACCCAATGCCTCAGCGCGCACGTTCAGGAGCACAAGTATTGGTCCCTCATTTTCTTGCCAGCGGCGCAACGCATAGCTCAGGAGATTGAGCGAGGCAATGTCAGCTCCCTGGAGATCATCTATAAAGAGCACTACCGGTGCACGCCTGGCAAGTGCCTGGAACAGGCGCGTTACTGCTTCGAACAAGCGGATTCGCGCGGTGGCCTTGTCCAGTAAAGGGAGCAGCAGATCGGGATGCCTCTGCTGGAGTTCTGGGAGTAGGCTGCTTAATTCGGCAAGCCAGAAGTTTTCGAGCAGATGCTCAGGTGCGTGTTCTTGGGCGATCCGGCGGCGTAGCGCCTCGACCAGCGGCTGGTAGGGGAGGTTATCTTCTGTTGCCAATGCCTGCCCCCAGAGCACATCGGCCCCTTGCGCAGCCATCCGGTCGAGAAATTCCCGCGCTAGCCTGGTTTTGCCAATGCCGGCCTCTCCGGCAAGGATCACAACCTGGGGGTGGCCGCGCTGTGCCCGCTGATAAGCGGTGATCAGGGTATGTAGCTCACTGGCCCGGCCGATAAGTGGGTTCTCGCGGAGGAAAGAGGTCGTGAGCACCGCCGTTGCCATCTGACGGGGGAAATGTGGCTCCGTGCGTAAGCGTTCGGCTATGGCCATGGTTTCTGGTGATGGATGCGTGTGGAGTTCCTGGGCCAGCACCGTTCGACAAAAGATCAGGTGCAGGTGGCCCATCTTGAACTCCTCTTTTTCGGCCTGGCCGGCCGGTTTCACCAGGGCACCCCGTCCGCCGCTCATCAACTGTGAGGGATGTGCTGCCAGCAGATTGGGCTCGGTTCCGATGATTATATTGTAATCGATTACAATATATTTGTCAAGATCATGACGGAAATTTGCCGGAAAATCTGCCGCTGAATCACCGCCATAAGAGATTATAGGGCTGTATAACAGAAACCGATTACAAAATGGCGGTGTAGACCCCCTGGGAAGACCGGTAATTGCAGGGTGTCGAGTGCTGTGCAGATGGCCCTGCTCCTTCTTGAGCTGCCGGAGTGTGCGGGGATACGGTGAACAAAAGCGGCAGATGAAGAGGCACGTACTCGTGTCCTTAATTCGGGTGCGGTGCAGCCGTTTGGGCGGAAGTTCTTATCTAGCCTGATCAGGCCTGTAACAACTGCCAGAAAATGTGCACTCGCCTCCTGCGACGCCAGTTAATGGGCCTCGCAGCGGGCGAGTGCAGATTGCCGCAGCGGCTTGCTCTATGCTTGCGGGATCTTAGGCCGCTACTGGTGCACCGGCCTCAATGGCCGCCGGGCTGGCCGCCGTCAGGGGGCGCTTGAGCACAAACAGTACGGCGGTCGACACCAGTGTCCCAGCCACAATCGCCACGATGTACATGGGCAGGTTAGAGACGGCATTGGGGATCGGCAGGACGAAGATCCCACCGTGCGGGACACGTAACTGACAGCCGAAGAATGCTGAAAGCCCGCCAGCCACTGCTGAACCGATCATGTTGGCAGGTATCACCCGGAAGGGGTCACGCGCCGCAAAGGGAATCGCTCCCTCGGTGATAAACGATACCCCCAGTGCCCAGGCTGCCTTTCCTGCTTCCTGCTCATCGGCCGTAAAGCGATTTTTGAACAGGACCGTTGCCAGTGCCAGACCGAGCGGCGGCGTCATGCCGGCGGCCATTACTGCGGCCATTGGCACATAAATGTGGCTGGCCAGCAAGCCAACAGCAAATGCATAAGCCGACTTATTGACCGGCCCGCCCATATCGAACCCCATCATGGCGCCCAGGAGCATTCCCAGCAGGAGTCGATCGCTCTGGGGCAGGCTCGTCAGCCAGTGGGTCAACCCGGCAAGGATCAGACTCACCGGGGGGCCGACTACATAGATCATCAACAGGCCAGTGATAACAGTCCCCAGGACAGGAAGTACCAGAACCGGCATGAGCCCGGCCAGGTTACGTGGCAAGCGGATTCCGCGATTGAGCCAGTAAACGGTATAGCCAGCAATGAAGCCGGAGATGATGCCGCCCAGGAAACCCGCATTCAAACTGAGCGCCAGCACGCCCCCGACCATACCAGGTGCCAGACCGGGCCGGTCGGCAATAGAGTAGGCAATGAACCCGGAGAGAATGGGCACGAAGAGCGCAAAGGCCGCTTTCGCTCCGATGTCGAAGAACGCTCCACCCAGTGTTGTGGGCTGGCCCAGCGCATTAAACTGTGTGTCGGTGCTGATGCCGCCCACCGCAAAGGCGACCGCGATCATGATCCCACCGGCCACTACAAAGGGGATCATATAGGAAACGCCGGTCATCAGGTGCTTATAGACGCCGGTGGCGGAGGCAGCGCGTCGGGCTTTAGCGGCCTGCACTTCCGCCACATAGTCCCTCGTGGCGGCACCAGCCGGTGCTGGCGCCGGGGTGCTGGCCATTGCCTGAGCTACGGCGGCAATGATCACTCCCTTGCCATCGTTGATGGCTGCATTTGTCGAGGTTTGATAGATCGGTTTACCAGCAAAGCGACTCAGGTCAACCTTCGTATCGGCGGCGATAACGACCACATCCGCTTCAGCAATCTCGGCTTCGGTCAGCGTATTTTGCGCACCCACAGAGCCCTGCGTCTCCACTTTGATCGTATGCCCCAGCGCTTTGGCCCCTTGCTGTAGCCCTTCTGCCGCCATAAAGGTGTGCGCAATGCCGGTCGGGCAAGAGGTGATGGCGACGATCTTGACGGTGCTCGTGCTGGCAGGTGGCGGAGGGGCCTGGATCAGCGGATAGGAGAGCGCTTCGGCCAGGGCAGTCCTGACCACGGCCTGGCCATCGTTAATGGCCGCACTCGAGGAGGTCTCATAGATCGGTTTGCCGGCAAAGCGACTCAGATCGACTTTGATGTCGGCAGCGATGATGACTGCATCGGCCTCAGCAATGTCGGCCGCAGTCAGCGGGTTTTGTATGCCCACGGAGCCCTGAGTCTCCACTTTGATCGTATCGCCCAGCGCTTGCGCCGCCCGCTTCAGGCTTTCCGCCGCCATGAAGGTATGGGCGATGCCAGTCGGACAGGCGGCGACGGCGACTATCTTAGCCACGGTAGTTCTCCTTTCTGTGTGTTGAACGCCCTGATTGCTCCATGCAGCCAGAATTCAGGGTGCAACTGCCATTACGCGCTATGAGAAACTCTGATCGTTGTCTGAATGGTCACGCGATCGCCATAGGCCCGCAATGTCTCCGGAGCAGGCAGGGGAGAACCGACACTGGTGATTCTCCCAATGGAAAAAGCCGTAGCCAGCCGGGCGCACTCAGGCAGGCTCAAGCCCTGGACCTGTCCAGCGATGAGCCCGGCCACCATCGCATCGCCTGCCCCAACAGTGCTCTTTACAGGCACCGCTGGCGGAACTGCACGGACCGTCGTTTCTTGATCAACAAACAATGCGCCTTGCTTGCCCATGGAGATGACCACCAGTTTGATGCCGCCATCCAGCAACTGGCGCGCTGCATCTTCAATTGCCGCAATGTCCAGCAAGGGATGGCCGATCAGTTGCTGCAGTTCATCGCTGTTCGGCTTGACAATGGTTGGGCCAGCCCGCACACCTTCACGCAGGGCTTCGCCACTGCTGTCCAGTACTACGTGTTTGCCATGTGTCTGCAGGTGCGAGATAATTGATGCGTAGATCGTCGCTGGCACACCGGGTGGCAGAGCGCCGGCAAGGACAAACCAGTCACAGGAAGCGGTGAGCTGCTCGATAGTGGCGCGCAAGGTGTCCAGCGCTTCTGCTGGGGGTGATAGCCCCGGCATATTGATATCGGTTGTTTGCTGATTGACCTCGTCAACGATCTTGACCCCGATCCGGGTCTCGCCAGGAATGCGGACGAAATGATCCGCTATCCACTTGCGGGCAAAGAACCGCTCAAAGATGGCAGCATTATCCTGCCCGAGAAACCCGGTTACGGCGACGGCATAGCCAGCATCGGCCAGAAACGAAGCGACATTGATCCCTTTGCCACCGGCATCAAAGCGCATCGCCTGTCCGCGATTGACGGTGTTGAGCTGGAATCCATCAACCTGGACCGTCTGATCAATTGCCGGGTTAAGGGTCACGGTAGCGATCTTCATCTCATTTTCGCGGCAAGGAGATCCCCGGCCTCAGCCATGGGGGGAATTGCCGCATGCCTCCTCTCTATCCTCTGAGCGAAACACTCATTGGCGGCCTGCCTCCGTTGCCGTAGGAGCTGGCGCTTCGGCGCTGCCAGCAGGTTGTGCCGCCGCGATGAGGCTGCGCACCTCCACTGCCGTACGGCATTGCAAAGCCTCCTGGGCAATGCGCTGCATATCGGCGAGCGAGTGCCGGCGGATCTGCGCCTTCACCGCTGCGATGCTGGGAGCGTCGACGCTCAGTTCCGTCACCCCCAGGCCCGCCAGAATCACCGCCCCTTTCGGGTCGGCGGCAATGCCACCACACACCCCGACCCACTTGCCGGCGTTGCGGGCGGCCTGGACTGTGCGCTCTACCATACGCAGCACGGCAGGATGCAGACCATCGGCCTGTTTCGCAAGCTGGGGATGCAAGCGGTCCATAGCCAGCACATACTGCGTCAGATCGTTGGTACCGATAGAGAAGAACGCCACTTCTTGCGCAAAGTGATCGGCCAGCAGTACGGCAGATGGCACTTCGATCATGATCCCGATATCTACCAGAGGAGCGTTGAGCTCCTGCCGCACCTGTTCAGCAATTGCCCGCGCCTGCTGGAGATCTTCAAGCGTGGCAATCATAGGGAACATGATCTTGACCGGGCCATAGGCAGCAGCGCGATAGATAGCGCGGAGCTGAGGGAGAAAGAGGTTGGGCCGTGCCAGACAGAGGCGGATCCCCCGAATACCAAGGAACGGATTATTCTCTTTGGGCAGGTTGAGGTAGGGCACCGCTTTATCACCGCCGATATCCAGCGTGCGAATGATCAGTGGACGGCCGCCCAGTGCCTCCACAATGTCCCGATACGCCGCAAACTGTTCCTTTTCTGATGGAGCCACCGTGCGCCCCAGGAAGAGAAACTCCGTTCGTAACAGGCCAACAGCGTCGGCACCAGCTTCGACCGCCTGTAGCGCATCTGCCGGTCGGCCAATGTTTGCCGCAACTTCCACCTGGTAGCCATCGCGGGTGATTGCGGGAGCAAAGCGAGCCATTCTCTCGGCCTCTTGCTGGCGCCGTACCTGCTCTTGCGCATCCCGTGCTGCTTGCACATCGGCCTCACCGGGCTGGAGATAGAGCGTGCCATTGGAGCCGTCCAGGATGCACAGCGTGCCATCGGGAATGGTGAGCACCGCCTCCCCAGCGCCCACGACGGCGGGGATGCCCAGTGAACGGGCCAGGATGGCAGAGTGTGAGGTGGGTCCGCCTTTGGCCGTGCAAAAACCGAGGATGGCCTGGGGGTCAAGCATCGCGGTGTCAGATGGCGTCAGGTCTTCAGCGATGAGGATGACTGGCGCATCGAGCGCAACCGATCGCTTGTTAGTCAAACCGGTCAGGTGGCGCAAGACCCGCTGACCGATGTCGCGCAGGTCGGCAGCACGGCCAGCCAGCACGGGGTCAGCGAGTTGCTCCATCTGGCCTACGCGTTCGTTGATCGCCCGTTGCCAGGACCACGCCGCGCTGTGGCCATCATAGATGAGCTCAATAGTCTGTTGAATGAGTGCGGTATCGTTGAGCAATTCGGCATGGACATGGAAGATGGCTGCCTTACCGGGGCCCAGGCGCGTTTGGACCTCTTCATACAACTGGTTAAGTTCGGCCTGCGCGGCATCCAGAGCGTTTTGCAACTGGAATCCCTCGGTGGTTGGATCGCTGGGACGATCTTCGACCACGATGGCCTGCTGTGCATAGCGGCGGGTTGGGCCGATGGCGAGGCCGCCAGAAGCGGTCACGCCGACGATCGTTGCGCCGGCAATTTGTGGGACCCATCTTTGCCCGCCGCTTACCAGTGCCGGAGGGAGCTGCTCTTCCGGCTCATCGCCAAGACCGCTGGCAATAGCGTCCTGGAGCGCGTTCAGCGCGGCTGGGGCATCGGTACCCTCAGCCGAGACACAGACAGTCGCGCCACATTCGACCCCCAGTTGCAGCAGGGAGATCAGGCTTTTGCCATCGGCGACACGGTCACCATAGCGGACTCTGATGTTGGCCTGGAAACGCCTGGCCAGGTTAACGAAGTTCGTCGCTGGACGCGCATGAAATCCGGTCTTATTGCGGATTACGGCGTCAAAGTACTGGGCATAGTCAGCCAGGTCACCACCGGGAGGAAGGGTGGCCGGGCGCTCGCCCGTCAGGGCTTCGATGATGTCGCGTGGATCGGTCGTCTGGGTCAGGCGATGAACTTCATCCTTATTGCCTAACACCCGCGTGAGCCGTTGCAACACCTGAATGTGTTCATCGGATTTGGCCGCGATGCCGACGACGAGATGGGCGACCTCCCCAGGATTCCAGGTCATCCCTGCGGGAATCTGCACCACAGCTATGCCGGTGCGCTTGATTAAGTCACGGTCTTTGGGCAGGCCATGCGGGATAGCAATCCCATTGCCGAGATACGTATTGGCAACCGCTTCCCGGCCTAACATACTGGCGATATAGCCTGAGTCAATACAGCCACTATCTACCAGGAGCTCACCGACCTGGCGGATGGCCTCCTGCTTGTCCGCTGGTGTGGCGTGCAAGCGGATCTGGCGCGCATCAAGTTCAATCATGTCTGACCTCCAGAGGGTTTCATGCAGAACATTTGCACACTTCGGTGTAACAGGCACCTCGGCAATTTACTAAGCCAGCATAGCATCTCGGTTCATCCGTGCTTTCTGAAGCGTTTGCCGCGCCCATAACACTGGTTTATTGAGGACAAACCACCCGGTGTCATCGTCCCAAGCCTCTATGCCAATCCTTGATGTATCTGGATTGAGCATACTGGAGCAGCGTCATCAAAGTGTGAACACGGGCGTTAAATAAAGGACCATGTGACCAGGAATACAAGGATGTCCTCTTTTCTGCGTATGTCCGGCTGTTTTCTTCACATTGCATGCAATTGGCGAGCCGCGGAGGATCGTCCTGGAGGCAATCCTCCTCGCTGCCCGCAAGTGTTCCTGGACCTCAGGCAGCCACTGGCACTGCTGTGGCCGCCGCCGTTTCTTCAGCAACCGGCTGGGAAACGGCCTTGCTTACCGGACGCTTGAGAACGAACAGCGCTCCGGTCGTCACGAGCGTCCCCGCGGCGATCGCCACGATGTACATGGGCAGATTGGTGACAGCGTTCGGAATCGGCAGGACGAAGATGCCGCCATGGGGGACACGGAGCTGGCACGCAAAAGCCATTGACAGCGCCCCGGCTACTGCCGAACCGATCATGTTGGCGGGTATCACCCGCAGTGGATCGCGCGCGGCAAAGGGGATGGCCCCCTCGGTGATAAAGGCGAGACCAAGCACCCCTGCTGCCTTGCCTGCTTCTTGCTCATCAGTCGTAAAGCGATTCTTGAAAAGGAACGTTGCCAGTGCCAGACCCAGTGGTGGCGTCATACCGGCGGCCATTACCGCGGCCATCGGCATATAGACATGACTGCCAAGCAACCCCACGGCAAACGCATACGCCGCCTTATTGACCGGGCCACCCATATCGAATGCCATCATCGCTCCCAGGAGCAGACCCAGCGCCACTGCCCCGCTCATCTGCATCCCGACCAGCCATGCGGTCAGTGCCGTCATCACCAGGTGCACTGGCGTCCCGATGACGTACTCCATCAGTAGCCCGACAATTGCTGTGCCCAGGACCGGGAGCACCAGGACAGGCATGAGGCCGGCCAGATTGCGCGGCAGCTTGATCACGCGGTTGAGCCAGTAGACCGCGTAGCCGGCGATGAAGCCGGAGATGATCCCGCCCAGAAAGCCTGCACCAAGGGTGCTCGCCAGCATACCGCCGATCATACCAGGTGCCAGACCAGGCCGGTCGGCGATAGAATAGGCGATGAAGCCAGAGAGGATCGGCACCATGAGCGCAAATGCGGCTGGACCGCCGATCTGGAAGAGCGCGCCGCCCAGAGTTCCGGTAGCTTTGTCGGCATTGATGCCGCCTACCGCAAAGGCGACCGCGATCATCAATCCGCCGGCAACGACAAATGGGATCATATAAGAAACGCCGGTCATCAAATGCTTGTACGGGCCACTGGCAGCGGCCGATCGCCGGGCTTTGGCTTCCTGTACCTCGGCTACATAATCTTTCCTGGCCGCAGCGTTCGGCCGTTCTGCAAGGGCCTGTGCCTGGGCCAGGGCTGCTGAGATCACTGCCTGGCCGTCATTGATGGCTGCATTTGTTGATGTCTGGTAGACAGGTTTGCCGGCGAAGCGGCTCAGATCCACCTTGGTATCGGCGGCAATGACAACCACATCGGCCGCGGCAATTTCAGCGCCAGTCAATGTATTCTGAGCGCCGACGGATCCCTGCGTCTCGACTTTGATGGTATGGCCGAGCGCCTGGGCGCTCCGTTGGAGGCTTTCTGCCGCCATGAAGGTGTGGGCAATACCGGTGGGACAGGAGGTGACAGCAACTATGTTTGCCATGGTCTGCTCCTTTCTGAAAACGATTACTAAATACTATTCCTGTTTGCCATCTTGTCGCCTGGATGGCTGGGCTTTACCAGCAGATACAGCTCTTAATGGACAGCAACTTCCTCTGTATTCGCGCCATCTCGTGCGCATCTATCCGGTGCTGTCGTTGCTGATATTGTAATCGATTACAAAATATTTGTCAAGAGGTTCGGAGAGGAATTTATTGGTCTGGAAAAAATTCGCCAGAACTGCTCAGAAATCGGCCATAGTCAGGCGTCTGTGCGCTGAAGCTAATCGTGCTATTCTTGCATATTGGTTTGAAGTATGCTATATTTTAGTGGAATCGTTTGCAAGATTGGGCGCTGCCTTAAGGCAGCAGTATCGCCGGCAGATCAACAACATCGGATGTGCCGGGAGGTGAGGAAGGAGTATGGTCAGTATCAAAGATGTCGCCCAGGCTGCTGGTGTCTCGACGGCGACCGTTTCACGTGTTCTCGCCAATGGTCAGCATGTGCGACCTGAACTGCGCGAGCGCGTGCTGGCAGCGGTGGCGCGCTTAGGCTATCGGCCCAATCTGGTGGCGCGCAGCCTGCGCTCCCAGCACTCCAACACGATTGGCCTGATTGTATCGGATATTCGCAATCCATTCTTTACCGCGATCAGCCGTGCCGTCGAAGATACGGCGTATGCACAGGGATTCAGTGTTCTCCTGTGCAACACCGATGAAGATCCCCAGAAAGAAACGATCTACCTGCAGCTGATGCAGGATGAAAACGTTGCCGGTGTGATCTTTTCACCAACCAGGCAGACAGCATCTAACTTTGCTGCCCTGCATCTCCCCTTTCCCACAGTGGTGGTTGACCGCTCCGTGACGAACGCTGATGTCGATACGGTGCTGCTGGATAACGTCGAATCCGCCTATCGGCTCACTGCCCATCTTATCGAGAACGGCTACCGGCGTATTGCCGCTCTCTGTGGCGAAACGAGCACTACCGGGCGCGAACGGCGGCTCGGTTATGAAAAGGCTTTGCGGGCATATGGTCTCTCCCCACGAACGGAACATATGAAGTATGTCCCGCCACGGATTGAGGCCGGGTATGCAGCGGCGCTGGCGATGATTGATTCGGCTCAGCCACCAGATGCATTCTTCACCAGTAATAGCCTGCTGGGAGCCGGAGCATTGCAGGCCATTCGCGAACGCCATCTCACTATTCCTGATGATATGGCACTGGTCACTTTTGATGAGGTGACCTGGGCATCGCTGGTGGAACCTCCTATCACTCTTATTGCACAACCGACCGATGAGATTGGGAGGACCGCGGCAGAGCTCCTCTTGCAGCGTATTGCCGACCCGAAGCGCCCCACCCGTCAGGTGATCCTGAAGGGGCAGTTGCTGGTGCGCGGATCAACTGCACCACGGTGCTGTGCGACCGGGCAATAGCGCCATCGCGGCTTTATGGTTATCTTGGCTCTGTCCGGCTATGCGATACGGTAGGAGAATCAGATAGGTGCTGTGCAATAATTGCTGACCTGTAAGCCAATCATGTGCTCCAGTTCATCCTGAAGGGTTTCCGTCAAGCTGGCCACACAGAGCCCACGGCTACGTCGCCTCATCGGTGGCGCATCTGGTTATCGTTTCATCAACAGCGGTTTCAACGCTATCTTTTGCCTGTACCAGTTGCGCACTGCCTGTTTTCCCGTGTGATGAGTCATCCGCCGGTGCCCTGCGCGTGTAAACCTTATTGAGACAGACATGGTTCAGTCTCTTAGCAACCCTATCATGAGAGGAACTGATTCGATGAGGAACATTGCGAAACCTTACGCCCAGATCCTGGGCATCGTCTTGCTCCTGACGGGCATCCTTGGCTTTGTACCTGGCCTGTCACATGGGGGCGACCTGCTGGGCATCTTTGCTATCGATCCCCTGCATAATGTCGTCCATCTCCTTTCGGGTATTGTCGGCGTTGTCATCGGCACGGTCGCTGGCGGGCGTTATGCTCGCTGGTTCGCCGGTGGCTTCGGAGTTGTCTATGGCCTGGTGACGGTGATCGGTTTCATCCAGGGCGTTACCGTGCTTGGTCTGATCGCTGTCAATGTGGCGGACAATCTGCTTCACGCTGTCATTGCCCTTGCCTCTCTGGCAGTATTCGTGGTTACCTCCACCGCCCGGAAGCCGGTTGTCGCCGAGGCATAGCTGCCTGCCCTCTACCAGCCCCGGCGCGACTATCTCGCCCGCTGAGAACTCACCGCAGCAGCTGCTGCGGTGAGTTCTGTGGATCTACATCTTCAGGACAACCTTGGTTGCCTCTCGCTTATCGAACAGTTCGTAGCCATGAACAGCCGCTTCCAGCGGCAATCGGTGTGAGATGATGACCGTTGGGTCGAGCCGCTTACGACGGATCAGTTCGATAATGCGCTCACCATAGGTGATGGCATCGCCTACGCCATAGCGCAGAGTCAGTTCGTTGACAAATGCCAGCCCGCCTGGCCAGGGAAACGCTTCCTCAATATGCACACCAACCACGGAAATCGTTCCCTTGGGTCGAACAACCTGCAGCGCTTGCTTGAGCGGCTCCTCGGTGCCCACACACTCCAATACCACATCGGCACCGCGCCCATCCGTTAGAGCCTTTACTTGTGCTGCTGCATCCTCACGCACATCGATAGGGATGCTGCCCACCCGCTCAGCAAGCTGAAGCCGGTTTGGGACCATATCCAGTCCGAGCACCTGTGCCGGCCCAAACAACCTGGCGCACATCTGTGCCAGAATGCCGACCGGTCCGCAGCCCACCACTGCCACAGTATCGCCTGGTTGGATACCACCATTCAGAGCGCACACATAGCCCGTGGTCAGGATATCGCCGACGAAGAGCACCTGCTCATCCTGCAGATCATCCGGTATATGGTGCAGCACCGTATCGGCAAAAGGCACACGCACATACTGGGCCTGGCCTCCTGGCACATCTGCTCCAAACAGCGGACCATAGCCAAACAGGGTGCGGTTGACACATTGCCAGTGCCAGCCACGACGGCAATACCAGCACGTGCCATCGGCGACCAGATCGGTTGCCAGTGCCCGATCACCGGGCTTGAAGCGCTGCACTCCATTCCCAACCTGCTCTACCACGCCGATGAACTCGTGGCCAAGGATGGTGCCAGGCACGAAATTCGGCAGCAGGCCATGGTAAGGATGCATGTCGGTACCGCAGATAGCGCCTGTAGTTACCCGCAAAAGAGCGTCTGTGGGCGATTGGATGCTCGGTTCTGGTACATCTTCGAGGCGTACATCGCGAGTTCCGTACCACCGTACTGCTTTCATCCGGCTCCTCCTTCTTACTTAAATAGTGTCCGAAACAGGCGAACACCGGCAATGATAGCAGCTCGCAGGACCGGTGCACACCGCTGCTATCAGCAACGCCTCTTCCCTGTAGCAATTTGTATACCAGGTTCGCTGTCTTGCTGTTGCGCAAAGGGCAGCTCTTCCCCGGCAGATGGTGCGCACAAGGGATTGAGCAGAAAGCCCATTACATGCCCGCTATGGTAGCTGCTCGCAGCACGAGGTGCTCAGCATGTGCCCGCACCATGATTTCGCCATCTGCCACATTACGCATTTCCTGCCAGCTCATCAGCCCGCGTGAGCGCCATGGCGCAATGCGAGTGGCGATGCGCATCAGGTCGCCTGAACGCGCCGGACGAATATATTCGATGCGCCAGAAGCGTGGCCGCACCTCCATCGGCGCGGTGATCGGCTCTTCCTGCATGGCACGGTACAGTGCCTCATCCAGCCAGTCCACATACACACAATTATTGATGTGTTGCTGGCTATCCATCTCATACTCACGCGCGGTGAGGCGCATCTCATGGATGGCGAACTGCGTCGGCTGCGGCCATTCCGGCGGTGGCCTGAGCCGCATGGCATGATCGAACGTTCCACACTTTTGAACAATGGCCTCAGGAATCTTGATAAGCTGGCCATGGGTGCGATCAATATACGCCCATCGTCCGCGTGCCCGTGCAACCAGTCGCCCGGAATGGGCATCCCAAAGGGCATACTCACGTGACGCCTGCACCCGCCGAAACTCAGAGACCCACGTAGCCATGTGGAGCTCATCATCGATAGATGGCAGCATACCGAACCGGATGGATAGCTCGTGGATCACCCAGGCTGCTCCATGCTCCTGGTACCAGCGATGGTCGAAGCCCAGGGCCGCCGATGCCCGGGTGGCCAGGTGTTCAAGATAGCGAAAGATCGCGCCCGGCCGGACTGTTCCCCTCCGCCCCACCTCGTAACTCCGCACCTGAAGCGCCTCAAAATAGGCCTCCTGTGGTACGTCGGCTGGAATACTCATGGTGACCGGCTGGTTACTCATGGATGCCCATTCGTCGTGCAGTGATAACCTCTGTATTGAATCCCAGCCAGTGCATGCGTCCCATATGACGTCCATGCTCTATCTTCATGCAGCGGTCCATCACCACCTGCAAGCCGCCGCGCCGGGCGATCGCCGCACCCTCCGGGCTGATAACGCCAAACTGCAACCACAATACGCGTGCACCGATCTGCACCGCCTCTTCCGCGATGGCCGGCACAACTTCGGGCGTGCGAAAGACGTCCACCACATCAACCGGGAACGGTATGGCCGTGAGCGTTGGATAGCTGGTTTCGCCCAGCACTGCGCGCTCATTCGGGTTCACCGGTACGATGCGGTAGCCATGACGCTTCAGGTAGAAGCCGACGAAGTGGCTGGCACGCAGCGGATTAGACGAGAGGCCGACGATAGCGATCGTGCGCGCAGTATGCAGTATCTCGCGAATGATGCGCTCATCCTGGTAGCTGGCCAGCTCCTCAGCCGATACTCGGGGTGGCTCCAGCCGGCGATGATCCGCACTCCCGATGCCTGCTCCGACTGTGTCTAGGGATTGATTAGCCGTCATGCAATAACCTCCGCGTCACGTGCTTCTTTGAGAGTTGGAGCTGAGGGGATATTATACTGGTGTATGGTGACCTGCTCTGCGGCGCGCAGCCCACGTTCGAGATCCCAGAGCAGATCATCGAGCGTTTCCAGTCCGACCGATAGCCGAATGGTGCCCGGTGTGATGCCTGCGGCGTGCAGCTCGGCATCGCTTAACTGCCGGTGCGTAGTGCTGGCCGGATGGATAACCAGGCTCTTGGCGTCGCCAACATTGGCCAGGTGGCTCCACAACTGCAATGCCTCAATGAAACGCTTGCCGGCATCCCGGCCACCCTTCAAGTCAAAGGAGAATATGGCACCGGCGCCGCGTGGCAGGTAGCGCTGCACCAATGGCTGATACGGGCTGCTGGGCAACCCGGGATAGCGGACGCATTCAACCATCGGATGGCCCTCCAGGAACTGCGCAACGCCAAGGGCGTTTTGCACATGCCGCTCCATCCGCAGGGGCAGGGTCTCCAGCCCGAGCAGGAACAGGAATGCGTTAAAAGGACTCAGCGCGGCTCCCAGATCGCGCAACGACTCGGCACGCAGCTTCATTAGAAAGCCGTGAATGCCAAACGTCTCGTGGAACTTCAGGCCATGGTACGCCGGCGAGGGGTCCGCAATCACCGGAAAACGCCCATTGGACCAGTTGAACCTGCCAGACTCGACAACCACGCCCCCGATACTGGTGCCATGGCCCCCGATGAATTTTGTGGCCGAATGCACAACGATATCAGCGCCCCACTCGATTGGTCGGCAGAGATACGGCGTAGCAAAGGTATTATCCACGATCAGCGGTGCGCCATGCTCGTGGGCAATATCGGCCACCGCCTGGATGTCCAGCACATTCCCACCGGGATTCCCGATAGTTTCTGCAAAGAGAAACTTGGTGTTTTCTCGCATAGCATTCCGCCAGGCAGCGAGATCGTCCGGATTCACAAAGGTGAGATCTACCGAGAGCTTGCCCAGCATATGTTTGAGCTGGGTGATAGAGCCCCCATAAAGCGCCTGGGAGGCTACGACATGATCGCCAGGCCGCAGGAGGGTGAAGAATGTGGCTGCCTGGGCCGCCAGCCCGCTGGCGAAAGCCACGGCCCCTGTGCCCCCCTCCAGATTGGCGACGCGCTCCTCGAACACGGCCACTGTCGGGTTCATGATCCGCGAGTAGGTGTTGCCATACTCCTGGAGGTTAAAATACGCAGCGGCTGCTTCCGTGTCCTCAAAGACGTAGCTGGTAGTCTGGAAGATGGGCACGGCCCGCGCACCCGTGTAGGGATCAGGGCGCTGGCCGGCATGGATGGCGCGCGTATCAAAACCAAACCGGCGCGGTGTGTCATCGTTGGTCATAGCCGAGCTCCAGTCCTGTTTAAACTTTTGTTACCTGAAAGAGATGGAGTGGAACCACAAAGGATACAAAAGTCTGGAGATAGGTGCTTTTATTTCGCTCCACGGCCGCCTGTGCTTTGCAGGCTTCCTGCCTGCATGCCAGCCTCGAGCTGGAAGCAAAGCACACGGTCCCCACATGCCACTTGCCGACCGCCGCTTTGCTGGTCATTCAAGTCGCGGCCGTTTTGCAGCTATAGCCATGCGTGACGAGCATCGGCATTCCTTCGTGTCCTTGGTAGTTAATTTTCTGCTGTCCCTTCTGAACGATCGCCCCGGATCAGGCGATACGTGCGGTCAAGAAACGACGCGATGATCGGCGTCTGGCGTGCTTCCTCCAGCAGGAAGGAATCATGCCCATAGACTGTTTCAATATTGTAGTACTCAACATATTTGCCATTAGCCAGCAACGCCCGTTGCAACTCCTGCGAGTCTTCTGGTGGATAGAGCCAGTCAGACGAGAACGAGATGAGCAGGAAGCGCGCCTGAACGTTCGCGAGCGCCTGTTCCAGTGAACCACGCCCGCGTGCCAGGTCGAAGTAAGTGAGCGCGCGCGAGATGTACAGGTAGCTATTGGCATCAAAGCGCGCAGCGAAGGTGGCCGCCTGGTGGCGCAAATAGCTCTCTACCGCAAAGTCTGCCTCGGTTACGGTGTAGGAATAGTCATCCCGATCCTGCAAATGGCGGCCAAACTTCTCCTGCATGCCTCGGGCAGAGAGATAGGTCACATGGCCAACCATACGGCCAATGCCAATGCCAGCCGTAGGCGCCCGACCGGTGCCATAGTAATAGCCACCCTGCCAGTTGGGATCAGCCATAATGGCATTGCGAGCGATAGCGTTCCAGGCAATCCCTTGCGCGCTCAGATGCGCTGTGCTGGCGATGGGGATACAGGCTCGTACGTCATCCGGGTAGGCGACACTCCACTCCAGGGCCTGCATGCCGCCCAGCGATCCCCCGGTTACGGCCAGGATCTTTTCAATACCCAGGACATCCAGCAACGCCCGCTGAGCGCGGACCATATCCCCGACAGTAATGACGGGGAAATCCAGACCATAGGGCTTGCCTGTGGCCGGGTTGATGGACGATGGCCCTGTGGACCCACGGCAACTGCCGATGATATTCGAGGAAACAACGAAGTAGCGGTTTGTATCGAATGCCTTGCCCGGTCCGATCATGCCATCCCACCACCCCAGGCCACCGCGTGGCCGGATCCCACGCTCCTCAGCTCCGAAGCCGTCAACAGCGCTAGGTGCGTTCGCCTCGCTGCTCCACCCGGCGGCATGGGCATCGCCACTCAGCGCATGGCACACAAGGATAACATTATCGCGCTCAGGCGTTAGCGTGCCATAGGTCTCATACGCAATGCGCACCGGAGCCAGCACGGCGCCTGAATCCAGTGGCAATGGCTCCGGCAGATCGACATAGTATGTCTGGGTTACCCCTACTGATCCCGCCTCGGCCATGGTCCGTGTGCCGGATCGTTGCGTACCAGAGGATTGTGTCATGACGGCTCCTGATACCCTGTCGACTCCTGACGCGGCACGTCATTATGCGCGAACTCAAACTGCGGCCCTCATTGCCTGCACATGATCATCACAGCCAATGATACCCAATTTTCCTGCATCTCTGCAAGCGCCAGGATCAACCTGGCAGATGTTCAGGGCAAGGGCAGTGCCCGGTTGCGCGCGTTAGGCATGCAGAGTCTTCCCTGGTGTGACGGCCTCTTGCGTTCCTCTATCGCTATGCGGCATACTGGAGACAGGAGACCCTGGTGCCGCAAGTGATGTTCCCCTATGCTGGAATGGGCAGGCAGGGGCCCCGCCCACCAGGACCGTCTGTGCATAGAGAGGAGACCCCAGATGCGTGAAGCAGTCATTGTCGAAGCTGTCCGCACACCGATCGGTGTCGGGAAACCCGGTAAAGGCAAGTTAAGCATGATGCGTCCCGATGAGCTGGCAGCGCTCACCCTGGCCGAGGTGGTGCGACGCGCCGGAATTGAGCCCGCGCTCGTTGAGGATGTGGTGATGGGCTGTGTCACCCAGATCGGTGAGCAAGGGCTCAATATTGGCCGCATCGCCACGCTCATTGCGGGCTTTCCCGTGGAGACATGCGCTGTCTCGGTCAATCGCATGTGCGGCTCAAGCCAGCAGGCGATCCATTTTGCAGTGGAGGAAGTGCTCTCTGGCACGGTGGATGTGGCTATTGGCGCTGGCGTGGAGAGTATGAGCCGTGTAAGGATGGGGTCGGACCTGAATGGAGCCGCCCTCAGTCAGAAGCTCATCGAGCGGTATCCGCTGGTGCCCCAGGGACTTTCTGCCGAGATGGTGGCCGAGCGCTGGCGCATTAGCCGCACAGAGCTGGATGCCTACTCGCTTGAGAGCCATCGCCGTGCCGCCGCAGCAACGGCTGAGGGGCGCTTTGCCAGAGAGATTATGCCGATTGAAGCGCCGCAGGAGGGCGGTGGCACCGAGTGTGTGACCACTGATCAGGGCATCCGGCCAACGACAACTATGGAAGCACTGGCCGGGCTGGCGCCTGCGTTTAAACCTGATGGCGTGGTGACAGCAGGCAACTCCAGCCAGATCAGTGATGGTGCTGCGGCTGTACTGGTGATGACGATGGACAAGGCCCGCGAGCTGGGGCTGCGACCCCGTGCCCGTATCGTCGCGATGGCAGTTGCCGGCGTCGATCCCGTATTGATGCTCAGCGGACCGATCCCGGCCACACGCAAGGTACTGAAGAAGGCTGGCCTGAAACTACAGGATATGGACCTCATCGAAGTCAACGAGGCGTTCGCATCGGTGGTGCTCGCCTGGGCGCGTGAGCTGGACCCTGATATGAGCCGCGTCAATGTCAATGGTGGTGCCATCGCCCTGGGCCACCCTCTGGGAGCGAGCGGCGCACGCATCATGACCACATTACTGCATGAGCTGGAGCGCCGCGGTGGCCGCTATGGCCTGCAAACCATGTGCATCGGCCACGGGATGGCAACTGCTACCATTATCGAGCGCCTGTAAAACCGCGCGTCCGAAGGAGGATCCCATGATCGGTTTTGCGCCAACAGCCGAGCAGGAAGCTATCCGCGACCTCGCGCATGAGGTTGCCGTGGAGCAGTTCCGTCCGCTGGCACGAACTGCTGAAGAGCTGGGTGGCATTCCGGTGACGCTGCTGCCTGTGCTCAATCAGACCGGCCTGGCTGATCTCTTTTCCCCTGCTGGGGTGAGCTCTGCTCATGAGAGACCCGGTATGCTGGATGCGGTGACGCTGGCGCTGGTGACTGAAGAGTTAGGGTTCGGTGATGGTGGGCTGGCGCTGGCGCTGGTAGGGCGGTGGCTGGGCTCCCTGGCACTGCTTATCGCCGGCACACCGGAGCAACAGCACCAGCCTCTGGTCGAGGTGAGCTCTGCTCATAGCGCCGGCCGGGCTGTAACCCATGTGCCCATTGCTGTGGCGCTGGCCGAGGAGGCCGCTGGCTTTGATCCATCCTCCCTGGACACGACTGCCCGGCTGTCCGGGCCACAGTATGTGCTCAGTGGGACGAAGTATGCTGTGCTCTCTGGGATAGGAGCACAGCAATATATCGTACTGGCCAATATTGCGCCAGAGCTTGGCGCTGCTGGTCTGTGCCTCTTCCTGGTCCCGTCGGATGTCACGGGCCTGACCGTGACCCATGACGAGCAGCCGCTGGGGCTCCGTGCCGCGCCTTTGAGCCGGCTGCGACTAACCGACGTCCGTGTGCCAATGGATGCCCTGCTTGGCCAGGCCAGCGATGGTGCTGCCGCTACGCTGCGGCTGCTGAGCCTCTATGCCATCCTGATCAGTGGCATTGCGGTGGGGATCAGCCGCGCGGCACTCGAGTATAGCGTGGAATATGCGCGGACACGTGTGCAGTTCGGTCGTCCTATTGCTGCGTTCCAGGGCGTGGCCTTCCTGGGTGCAGAGATGGCGATGAACGTGGATGTTGCGCGGCTTCTGCTCTGGCGGGCCGCATCGACCTGGGACCATGAGGGCATCTCTGGGACGAGCGCAATGGGCGGCGGGACAGCGAGCGGGGTGACATCCTGGACACTCGCACAGGCAGCTTGCCGTAAGGCACAGGCGGTGGCCACGCAGGTAACGGCTGATGCGATCCAGATCCTCGGCGGCGCCGGCTATATGGAAGATCACCCACTGGAGTTATGGATGCGCGATGCTGCGGCGCTTGCCGCCTTGGTCCGGTAATGCTGGCTTCCAGCCTGTTTATATGGGAGGAGCCCGATGATTGGTTTGGAGCTAACCAATACCCAGAGAATGGTGCGTGAATATGCCCATCAACTGGCTGTTGAGGAGATGCGGCCCATCTCCCTGGAATGCGATCGCACCGAGCAGATTCCCGAGGAGTATTTCTGGCGTATGAAGCGCCGCGCACCGGGTGGTACTGAGGGATTGGCACGCACTGGCAGGTGGAGCGATGAGCATGGCGAACCACAGGGTGCGTTCCTGAGTGTGCTGGTTAATGAGGAGATGGGCTGGGGCGATGCAGCGCTCTCCACCGCCATTCCTGGACCGGGGCTGGCGTATCCACCCATTCGCACTTATGGCACTCCCGAGCAGCAGCAGCGTTTCCTGAGTATCTACAACGATGACGGGCTGCATTGGGGCGCGCTGGCTCTCAGCGAGCCAGGCGTAGGCTCTGATGTCGCCTCTATTGCGACCACCGCCACCCTGGACGGTGATGAATGGGTCCTCAATGGCACCAAGCACTATATCACGAACGGTGCCCGCGCCGATCTGGTGGTCGTCTTTGCAACGGTCGACAAAAGTCTGGGACGAGCGGGTATTAAGCCCTTTGTGGTACCGCGAGGTGCTCCAGGCTTTCTCATTGGCCGCATCGAAAAGAAAATGGGACTGCGCGCCTCACAGACGGCGGAGCTCGTCTTCGATCATTGCCGTATTCCGAAAGATAACCTGCTGGCTGGTAGCGACCAAGAGAGCAAAGGTGGATTCAAGGCAGCGATGGGGACACTCGATGCGACACGGCCACTGGTAGGAGCACTGGCAACCGGTATTGCCCGCGCAGCCTATGAAACGGTGAGTGACTGGGTCCGTCATGAGCTACCGCGTGGCTATCCCTTCCGCCGGCGTCACCTGCTGGATGACGAACTGGAAACGCTTGGACAGGAGATTGACGCCGCGCGCCTCCTGGTCTGGCGTGCCGCCTGGATGGCTGACCAGCGTATCCCGAACACGAAAGAAGCCTCCATGGCTAAAGCCTATGCCGGTGCCCTGGTGATGCGGGTGACCTCAGCCGCTGTACGCATCATGGCCCCGGCGGACCCCGGTCCGTCTAAGTGGTTCGTTGACAAATGGTTTCGCGACGCCAAGGTGTTCGATATTTTCGAGGGCACGGCTCAGATCCAGCGCATCGTCATCGCGCGTCGTCTCTTCGGCGAAGCAGCCGCCCAGGAGTAGGAGGCGGCCAATCCCTGGGCCGGACAGGTCCGGATGGCCAGCCTGGCGGCGGAGGCGTATAGGGAGCCGATGCCACAAGCCGTCCTGCTCGCCATTCCGCCGCGCCCGAACGCACCATCTCTTCGAGAAGCACCCCCACAAAGTCTGTCGGCTCTCGCTCGAAGATAAAGCGGCTGTAGTCGATGAACCAGGGCGATTGCTGAAGGAGGTAGGGTGCTATTGCTGGCTCTGGCAGACCATCGAGCACCATTAAAGCGTACGTGAAGATCCGCTTGCAGGCATGCCACCCCCATCGCTGGGGATCGGCCTGCCATCGCTCGTAGCGGCGGCGTGCGGCGTCCATCGCTACGGATGGCTCCTCTATGGCCGGCCCATGTCCGGAGCATGCCCAGCGCACCGGCAGGCGTGCCAGACGCTCCAGTGTCTCCATCGCTCGCTGGAGCGCACCTGCCCCCTCGCGAAAGATGTTGAGCCAGGCAACGTCATCGCGATGGATCGTATCGCCACAGATGAGAATCTGCTCATCGGGAGCATAGAGAGAGATGTGCCCCAGGGTATGCCCCGGCGTGTGCAGCACCTGGAGTGTGACGGTGCCAGTGTCAAGTACATCACCGTCGGCGAGCGGCCAATCCACCTGGTACGGCTCAATGGGCTGGTTGAGCCATTCAGCGCTGCACGCTTCGCGGTCACGGCTATTGACCAGCCCCGCCTCCCACCTGTGGGCAGCGATGGGTAGCGCATAGCGCTGTTGCAAAGTGCTATTGCCACCGGCGTGATCGCAGTGATAGTGCGTGTTGACGATGAGGGCGAGCCGTTCCGGCGGCGTACCCGCATCTCTTAGCAGCCGCTCGGTTTCTGCCACATCGCTGCCAAAACCGGTATCCACCAGCACGGGCCGGCTCCCCTCAATGAGCACCATGTTTGCGCTGGGAAATGTGCGCTGGAAGAAGTGCAACCAGCCTGGTGGAGACATGTCGCCATCAACCTCCTTTTATCTGCGCTCTCGACTCGCCACGGCGCCTTCTACGGCTCATCTCCTGAGAAAAGATACACTTCACTGCGCCAGGCGCACCTGGCTCGGAAAGTCGCTGAACCGCGCCTGGAGCACTTCTTTCCCATCCTGGTTGGTACAGCGGACTATGCCCACGACCGTGCGCTTCTCGAGGTCCTTCTCGGTAATCGTGACCGTGCAGGTGATAGTATCCCCAATGTAGACCGGTGCAATGAACTGGAACGTCATCTCCGTAGCCAGGAAACCGAGAAGCCCACCAATGTGTGTCAGCATGCTGCCGGTAAGCAGGCCGGGGATGATTCGCCGGCCAAACCAGCTTTCACGCGCAAATGCCTCATCCAGATGGTACGGATTGTAATCGCCCGTGACACCACAGAACAGGGCAACGTCTCCCTCAGTGAAGGTGCGCCGAAAGGTGAAGACCTGCCCGACGGTAAGGGCCTCGAACGCCTCGCGCAGCTGTTGCTTGAATTGCTCGGTTGCCTGGTTCATTTTGCCCTCTCGTTAGCCATGGCGGCGGCATCCACCAGCCATATCAACTGGCCATCTATTGGCCGCACACGGGCACTCGGCAGGCTATCGGCTCCGCCACTGCTGGCAAGTACTGTGCGTAGTGCCGGTGCTTTGCTGGCACCAGACACCAGGAAGACAATGTGGCGGGCATGGTTGAGCACCGGCAACGTCAAGGTAAGTCGGTTCATATGGACCTGCTCGACATAATGTGCCACCACCCAGTGCTGCGTCTCAGCGAGGGCAGCGCTGCCGGGGAAGAGCGAGGCGGTATGGCCGTCGTCGCCCATGCCGAGCAGGATCAGATCGAAGCGCGGCCAATCGCCATCACTGGCAAATATGCGCCGTAGCTCACGCTCATAGTCTTCGGCAGCCTGGGCAGGTGGATCTTCGCCGTGCATGCGATGAATGTGCGCAACAGGAACAGGAACGCGATCAAGCAGCGTTTCGCGGGCCATGCGATAATTGCTCTCCGGGTCATCTGGTGGAACACAGCGCTCATCGCCCCAGAAGAACTCGCATTGGGACCAGGGGATAGCGCTGCGATATGGCTCCTGGGCGAGAAGCGTAAAGAGCCCGCGCGGGGTAGAGCCGCCAGAGAGGGCGATAGTACAGCGGCCACGCGTGCTCACGGCGCCACGAACGATCTCCTGGAAGAGGTTCGCGGCGGCCTGGAAGAGATCCTGCTGGTTGGCGCTGACGCGCACATCGGGTGTTGCTGCCACGAGATTGCTCCTCCTTTTCCGCTTCCATCGATCAAACCAGATCTTGTTGATTCCCGAATCCCGGCCATAGCTGCCAGCCAGGAGGCATCACTCATGTGGTGCATTCCTGATCTACACTATCGCCTGCATGATCGCAGCCGCCGCATCCAGTGCCTGTTCATAGGTCGGATCATGGGTGAACAGGCTCAGCTCGTGATGGAGCAACCGCTCATATGCATCGGTATCCAGATGAGCCATGCGCCGCTGTATCTCTTGCCCGTCGATAGTCATGCGCGTCTCAGCCTGATGATCTGCCGCGCGATAGATCTGGAAGAGTGCATCATGCCGATGGTGCTGTGCGCCCAGACTGACAGCGAGCAGGTTTGCTGGCTGGGTCTCCAGCGTGGCGCGGGCATGGAGAACGGCCTTGATAGCCGTGCCATTGGGTGCAGTAAATGCAACATGAAGCGCATTGTCAAAAGAGGGGCTGAGATGAGCGCCGGCAACTTTCCAGCCCAGGAGCGATGCCAGCCAGCCCACAAAGAACAGCGCCTGAGTGGCGTTGGGGCGTCCACCGTCAGCGGGTACGGCATATTCCAGTTTCAGCGAGGAGATATAGTCCAGATAAAGGCGTGACTCGGGGGCGTCAAAGAATTGGGCCGTTAACTCACGCCACGCCGTGAGCCGTCCCCAATTCAGATCGCTGAAGGCTGAGCGCTCATGGTGTATTTTGATAATCTGGGCCAGAGCGGGCAACGCGGCGGCCCCATCGTAGAACTGGGCCGAATCAATAATGATGCGATCGCTGATTTCGACCATTTGCGTGAAAAGCGGCCCCCCCAGCGGCGGCTCGCCAATCCACCAGAGGAATACCGGCAGGCCGGGAATGAGCAACGGCTCAACGACACTGAGCAGATGATCGGCGGCTTCTGCGCGCGCCGTAATGCGTACATCTTCGCGCAGGGCTTGCCATGATCCGGATGGATCGGCCTGGCGATAGATCGAGAGGGCGGCATCATAGCCAGGGCTGACGCGCCGCCGTCGCTCAACAATGGTCAGGACTCGTGAGGGATGGACCCCTGAGATATGGTTAAGCGTATCGGTGATGCGCTGCCCCTTCGTGGGATCTGGGGTGACAATGACTAAATTGAGTACGCTACTGCGCATAACCATCGCTGCCCGCTCAGCACCATCGGCAGCGGCGGCCTCTTGCCACAGACGCGCCAGTTCACGTTCGATGGTCTGGACATCCACCGATTCGGCTTCCCAGGAGAGCGTCGTTGTCGCATCATTGGTAGCCATAACGTCCTCCTCTCGCAGAGCAAGGCCGCTGCTGAGAGACAATCTGTGATCATCATCAATATAGCTCTTATGGCCGGCGCCATGTCCGGCCATCCTGCTCGATCAAAGTTTCTGCTTCCTGTGGACCCCAGGTGCCGGCCTCGTAGGTCACCAGTGGTGGCTTGCCAGATGTGTGCCAGCCCTCAAGGATGCTGGTGATGATCTTCCATGCTGCCTCAACTTCATCATCACGTGTAAAGAGCGTTGAATCACCCAGCATACAATCAAGAAGCAGGCGCTCATAGGCTTCCGGCGGTGCGCCTCCAAAGGAGGCATTATAGAAAAAGTCCATGTTGACCGGACGGATCTGCATGGCGGTGCCGGGCACTTTAGCACCAAACTTGAGCGAGATGCCCTCGTTGGGCTGGATGCGCAGAGAGAGCAAATTGGGTTCGATCAGCGCATCGGTCTCCTTGTACAGGATATGGGGCACGCGCTTGAATTGAATCGTGATGTCCGTCGCGCGCTTTGGTAAGCGCTTGCCGGTTCGTAAATAGAAAGGGACGCCCGCCCAGCGCCAGTTATCGATGTGGAGCTTCAGGGCGACATAGGTCTCTGTCTGAGAGTTTGGAGCGACACCCGGCTCCTGAAGATATCCTGGAACCTCATGGCCACCGACCCAGCCGGGACCATACTGGCCGCGTACGGTATTCCTGGCCACTTCCTCACCAGACATTGGCGGGATTGCTTTGAGGACCTTTACCTTCTCATCGCGCACATCGTCAGCGTCGAAAGCGACCGGCGGCTCCATAGCCGTCAGCATGAGCAACTGGAGCATATGGTTCTGTACCATATCGCGGAGGGCGCCCGCCTCATCGTAGTAGCTGCCACGCGATTCAATTCCGATGCTCTCGGCCACCACAATCTGCACATGATCAACGTAGCGGCGGTTCCAGATGGGCTCAAAAATGCCGTTGGCAAAGCGGAAAACCAGAATATTCTGAACTGTCTCTTTGCCCAGGTAGTGGTCGATGCGATAGACCTGTTCTTCTTTGAAGACGCGGGAGACCTCGCGGTTGAGTGCGCGGGCGGTTGTCAGGTCATGGCCGAAAGGTTTCTCGATGATAATGCGCACCCAGCCACGGTGTTTGCCACTGCCATTTTCATGAGCGATTTCACCGCCTCTGTTGAGGCCTGCTTTGCCAAGGTTCTTGATAATTTCTGGATAGTACTTCGGCGGCGTGGCAAGGTAGAAGATGCGGTTACCACAGGTGCCACGCTCTTTATCCAGCCGATCCAGCATCTGTGCCAGGTGCTGATAGGCTTCGAAGTCATCGAAATTACCCTGGCAATAGAACAGTCCCTGGCTGAAACTTGTCCATAGCGTCGGGTTGACCTTGCCGGTGCGTGAGAAGGTATTGATGGACTCCAGGGCCTCACGCCGAAAGTCTTCGTCGGACCAGGGGCGGCGGGCGAAGCCAACGACAGAGAAGCCTGCCGGTAGCGGATGCTCAAGACCCAGATTATAGAGCGCTGGCAACAGTTTTCGATGGGTCAGATCCCCTGTAGCACCAAAAATGACCATAATCACCGGTTCGGGTGTACGCTCTAGCCTGAGCCCGCTCCATAAGGGATTGCTGGTCGTTACTGTTTCCGCCATAGCGATTCTCCAGTGGTCAACAGGTATGGCATCCGCTCGCCGATGCCTGTTACGACCCGGTGCGAGCGGAGGCCATCCGGCTGTTAGCATGATAGGGTTCTCAATCGGACTATTCTGCCTTTTGCACGGCATGTCCACCAAATTCATTCCGCAGCGCAGCGATAACCTTTGCGCTGAACGACTCGGGTTGGCGCGAGCGGAACCGCTCCAGGAGCGATAAGGTAATGACTGGCGCCGGGATGTCGCGTTCCATCGCCTCCAGGATGGTCCAGCGTCCCTCACCGGAATCCTCAACGTAGCCCCGCAGCGTCTCCAGATCAGGATCTTTGCTGAAAGCAGCGGCGGCTAGCTCGATAAGCCAGGAGCGGACGACGCTGCCATGTTGCCAGAGCGCGGCAATTTTGGCCAGATCAAACTTGAACGGTGCAGCATGCAGAATCTCAAAGCCTTCGCCAATTGCCTGCAGCATGCCATACTCAATGCCGTTATGGACCATCTTCACGTAGTGGCCAGCACCATGCGGGCCGCAATAAAGATAACCGTTTTCTGGCGCGAGCGTCTTGAAGATTGGCTCCAGATAGGCACAAATATCCGGCTCACCGCCAACCATCATACAGTACCCTACTTGCAGGCCCCAGATGCCGCCGCTCACGCCGGCGTCCACGTAGTGAATGCCATGTTCGCTCAGCATGGCGGCACGTGGAGCATCATCCGTGTAGTGAGAGTTGCCTCCATCAATGAGAATATCACCAGGGGAGATGAGTGGTAACAACTGGTTGATCATGTCCCTTGTGGGCTGGCCTGCCGGCAGCATGATCCAGATGGCTCGTGGCGTCTGGAGCTGCTCGACCAGCTCCTGGAGGGAGAAAGTGGCGACAGCCCCATGCTGGGCAATCTCGCGTGTTTTGGTTGGCGTGCGATTGTAGACGACAACGCGATGTCCACCCTGAATGAGGCGAATAGCCATATTGCCGCCCATGCGGCCCAGCCCGATCATTCCAAGCTCCATATGCGTACTCCTCTCTGTTCCCTGACAGGGAAGTTTTTGCGGCGTAGAATTTCTGATGGGGAAACTCCCCAAACCTTCGGTAAAAAGTGAGGCTCCTCCATTGCCATCGCCAGAGTTAATCCGCGATACCCATTTCTTAAGGGATCCAGGGTAGCTACCCTGAGAGTGTTCCCTGGACCTCTGCCCCCACCAGTGGCAAAAACGTGCATATAGCATCAGCCATAACATTCTACACGATTGGGGATGCGCCATCGTTACGTTCCGGTCTGAAGGGCTCTGCTTATCATACCATACAGGTGTTGTACAATCCTGGTCGGTTCGGCTTGCCTTTGCTGTGTGCAGGTGGTAGACTCAGGAGCAGCATAGCTGGTGGCAGGACGATGGGAGTCATGAACCCCGTGGCTGAAACCAGGGCCTCCTGGCCGCAGATATGGTGACGGGCCCGGCGCGCTGTCGTTAACCTAACCCCTGCTGACCAATTCCAGGAAGTGGTGGAGAGAAGCCTATGATCGGTCGTGCGCAACGTCTGCTGAGTCAGGGCCTCTACGAGGAGGCCCTTGAGCAGTATCGCAATGCCCTGCGATCAAATCCGAATAATGCCCAGGCATACGAAGGGATGGCACAGTGTCTGCTTCAGCTTGAACGGCCAGATGAGGCCTTGAGCGCTGCGGAGCGTGCCATCAAGCTCAAGAGTACATCGGCTGGTGCGCATCGTGTCGCCGGCACCATCTATATGGGGATGTACCCGAAAGCCTCACGGAAGCGCGATCCTGCGCGCGCAGTCATGCATTTTGAGCGCGCATTGGCACAGAGTCGTGCCAACCCCTTAAACGCGGCTGAGCGTGCTGTCGACCATCTACTGCTGGGTGGAGCCCTTGCGGCGATAGGCGAATACGAACGTGCCGAAAGAGAGCTCAAAGCATCCCTCGCGATCAACCCGAACGAAGCTGAGGCCCATCGCTTCCTCAGTTCAGTCTATGCCCAGACAGGCCGTGTGCAGGAAGCGCGAGCAGAGTTGCGCCGCGCTCGCGAGCTCAACCCTAACCTGCCCCAGGCACGCACACAGGCTATTGGCCTCTTTATGCGGCAGTATCGCTATCCTTTCCTCATCCTTATCTTGTTGCCGCTTATCGTCCTCATCACCTTTACCGTCCTCTCCACGCAACATCATCATCCGGTGAATGGCGCGCTGCTGGCCGGCACGATCATTTATGGTATCCTGGTGCTGGCGCTGATAGCTGCCATTGGCTATGAGTATTATCTGCGTCTGCGTCTGCGGTGGCGCAAACGTCAGGGAGCTGGCGGAGACGGTAAACCAGGAAGCATAGCCGATCTCCCGGTGGTGCGACGTTTGTTCCATCGCGCCGCTATCAGCACAGACCGCTCAGGTGCATCACCAAAACAATCGCCGGAACCTACCAGTGGCAGACATCGCAAGCGTTAAGAGTTGTTACTTACCGATGCAGAACTCATGGAAGATCGTCTCCAGCAGTTCCTCCGTGGCCGTCTCACCGGTGATCTCGCCCAGCGCATCCACCGCCGCATGCAGATCAACGGCGACGAAGTCTAACGGCAACCCTTGTGCGAGCGTCACTACCGCTGCATCCAGATGCTCCCGTGCACGGCCCAGCGCGGCGCGATGGCGCGCACTGGTGACCAGCGCCGTCTCGCTGCCCAGCTCGCTGCCTGCTGTAAGCAGAACAAGCTCTTCTTCCAGCACGTCCAGCCCGGTCCTGGTCAGCAGCGAGGTGTGGATCAATGGTGCCTGAGGCCAGCGGCTGACAATCGGATCCGGCTTAAGCCGGGCGGGAAGGTCGCTTTTATTAATAACAATGATCAGGGGCCGGCTGGTGGCACCATAGCCCTGTGCCGCCAGCTCATCACAGATAGCAATGTCGGCGCAGGAGAGTTCCTCACTGCCGTCAAACATAAGCAGCACCAGGTCACCCGAAGCAATTGCCTGGCGGCTGCGTTCTACGCCGATGGCCTCCACTGGATCGCTTGTCTGCGTGATACCGGCGGTGTCGGTCAGATAGATGGGAATGCCGCGAATGTTTGCCAGCTCTTCAATTGTGTCGCGGGTGGTCCCGGCGATCGGCGTCACGATGGCCCGATCCATACCGAGCAGCGCGTTGAGCAGGCTCGACTTGCCGACATTGGGCCGCCCGACAATGACGGCATGGATACCTTCGCGGTAGATCCGCCCGCGGTCAGCGCCGGCCAGAAGCGCGCTCACCTGCGCGCAGGCATCAGCGATCGCTGGTTCGAGCTCGGCAGCCTTTGGTTCTGGCACTTCCTCTTCAGGGAAATCGATGCTTGCCTCAATGCGCGCCAGCACATTCATAATTGCCGTGCGCGCCTGCTGGATCTCGGCAGAGATGCGGCCTTGGAGCTGCCGCGCTGCCAGCCGCAAGGCGGTATCCGTGCGCGCCTGGATCAGATCCATGACGGCTTCGGCCTGGGCCAGATCGATCCGACCGTTGAGGAAGGCGCGCAGCGTCATCTCGCCGGGGTTAGCTTGCCTGGCACCCTGTGCCAGCACCAGCTCCAGTACCCGTTGTAACAGCAATGGGCCGCCATGGCAATTAATCTCCACTACGTCTTCCCGCGTATAGGTATGTGGTGCTTGCATAAATGCCACCAGGACCTCGTCCAGTACCTCGCCACTCTCTGGTATAATAATGTGCCCGTAAGTGAGCTGATGTGTAGGTGGGAAGCTATCCTGGTGTCCGTTCTTTCCGGGACGCCGAAAAATCCGCGCCACCAGCGCGAATGCCTCCGGCCCGCTGACGCGGATAATGCCGATGCCGCCAGGACCCGGGGGTGTCGCAATTGCCGCAATAGTATCATCGCCGATAGTTATCATCCCTGTCTCCTACCGAACTGGCTGGTCTAGTCACTGGATATCCTACCATATCTGTTCCAGCATTGGTTTTGTCCTGCCTGCTCGGATGCCTGGTACAATTGGCGCTCTCTAGCGGTTTTGATGCCTGCCGATCGTTGACAAGGACGGGTAGCATATGCTATTTTCAAAGGTGCATGTGTGGGCCTGCAAACCGGCTCAGCAGATGACTACTGCAAGCGCTAGAACGACGATCCGACAACCTCTGGATGAGAGCGTCGGCGCTTCTTTATGGAACTCTTCCAGGTATCTATGACATGCCCTGCCGGAGGCAGACCTCATTCCCTGGCCTATGACCAGCAGGAGCTGGCTTCCACAAAGGGAGAGGAAGCGGTGAGGAGTTATTTCAGGCTTCCTGCGCCCCTTTGGCAAGATGCAAGAAAGGAGGTTGCCCTAGTCTAAGCCGATATGCCCTCCCTGGAAAAGGTGTTCTCTGGTTGAATGCCTTGCTCATACGTTACAGGTGACGTGCAAGACGACCCCATGTGGTTTGTGCGGTGGGTGCACCGCGAGAGAATAAGTGAGGCTAGATTTCTGAAAGGCAGGTGCAAAACCGATGACGGCAAAGCGCAAGATCACGGTGAAAGTGAATGGCGTACCTCATGAATCTGAGGTAGAGCCCCGGCTCCTCCTGGTTCACTATCTGCGCGATGAGCTCGGATTGACTGGCACCCATATTGGCTGTGACACGAGCCAATGTGGCGCCTGCACAGTTTTCCTCAATGGTGCCTCGGTGAAAGCTTGCACCGTACTGGCAGTGCAGGCGGATGGTGGCGAAGTGCTCACTGTCGAGGGCCTGGCAACTGATGGCCATTTGCATCCCATTCAGGAGGGCTTCTGGGAGAAACATGGTCTCCAGTGCGGCTTCTGCACGCCGGGCATGATTATGGCAGCCTATCAGCTCCTGCTCCGCAACCCCAATCCAACTGAGGCGGAAATTCGCAAAGCGCTCGAAGGGAATCTGTGCCGCTGCACTGGTTATCAGAATATCGTCGAAGCGATCCAATATGCTGCCGAGCGCATGAGGACAACCCAAACGCAACCGGTTACGGCGAGTTAGATGGATGACCGTTGTTTCATTAACGGAATGGGAAATAACGAGAAAGGGTGACGGACTATGAGTATTGCGCGAATGATTGGTGCGCCGGTCAAGCGCAAGGAAGACCCACGGATGATCACGGGGCATGGCACCTACGTGGATGATGTGCAGCTGGTGGGGACCGCATATATGTCGGTTGTCCGCAGCCCCCATGCCCATGCCAGGATTCGCTCGATTGATACCAGCGCGGCCAAAAGTGCGCCCGGTGTGCTGGCTGTCTATACTGCTGAGGATGTCCGATCCATTGGTCCCATTCCCGTAGGAGCGATTCTCCCCGGCATGAAGGATGCGCACCATGGACCCCTTGCTGAGGGCAAGGTACGCTTTGTCGGCGACCCAGTCGCCGTAGTGATCGCTGAGGATCGCTACGCAGCCGAGGATGCCGCGGAGCTCGTCAAGGTCGACTATGAGCCGCTGCCTGCCGTCGTTGATATGGAAAAAGCCATGGAGCCAGGCGCACCGCTGCTGTACGAGGAATTTGGCACCAACGTGGCGCTGGCTATCGTTCCGCCAGGCAAGGAGGAGATCGATGAGATCTTCAACAAGGCGGAGGTAAAAGTCGGCCTGCGCATCGTCAATCAGCGCCTCTTCCCGGTCTCGATGGAGACGCGCGGCGTCGTAGCCAGCTACAACCCGGGTGATGGCTCGCTGACCGTCTGGGTGGCCAATCAGGCACCCCATATCTTGCGCGCGCGTCTGGCTCAGCAGTTGGGTATGCCCGATCACAAGGTGCGCGTGATCGCGCCAGACGTTGGTGGCGGCTTTGGCGCCAAGATCGACCCCTATCCCGAAGAGGCCCTGTGTTCCTTCGCTTCTATGAAGCTTGGCCGCCCGGTTAAGTGGTCAGAGGCCCGCAGCGAGGGCTTCACGGGAACTACCCATGGCCGTGATCAGATCGACTATGTGGAAGTAGCGGCAACAAAAGAAGGACGCATCCAGGCGATCAAGCTCAAGATGCTCTCCGATCTGGGTGCCTATCTCCAGTACTTTACCGCGGCTATTGCTCCTGCCTTCACGCTGCCAATGGTCTGCGGCTGCTACGATATCCCCAAGGTGTACACCGAAGGATATATTGTCTATACTAACAAGACACCAACCGATGCGTATCGTGGCGCTGGCCGACCTGAGGCTGCCTACCTTGTCGAGCGCATTGTTGACCGCCTCGCTGTTGAGATTGGCAAAGACCCGGCTGAGGTGCGTCGCTTGAACTTCATCAAGCCCGATCAATTCCCTAAGCAGGTACCTACTGGTCTGGTCTACGACTCCGGCAACTATGAGGCGGCGCTGGACAAAGCGCTCAAGCTGGCCAATTATGAAAGTCTGCGCCGGGAGCAGGCGGAGAAGCGTACGCGTGGTGAACTGATGGGCATCGGTGTCTCCAGCTATATCGAGATCTGTGGCCTTGGCCCCAAGGGCACGCTGCCGGATGGTGGCTATGAGAGTGCCCGTGTACGTGTGGAGCGTGATGGCTCTGTCACCGTCTATACTGGCTCATCGCCCCATGGCCAGGGTGAGGAAACAAGCTTTGCCCAGATCGTCGCGGATGGGCTCGGTGTGCCCTTTGACGATGTTACCGTTGTTCATGGTGACACGGCTAACACCCCCGAAGGCCGTGGTACCTATGGCAGCCGTACCCTGGCGGTTGGTGGCAGCGCCGTACTACGGGGGGTTGAGCGTATTCGCGAGAAGGCTAAGCAGATCGCTGCCCATATGCTCGAAGCCGATGTTAAGGATATCGTCTTTGAGGGTGGCCGCTTCCATGTGGCTGGCGCGCCGCAGAAGGCAGTCACTATCAAAGAGATCGCCGAGGCCGCCTATGCGCCCAATACGCTTCCTTATGACATCGAGCCTGGACTGGAAGCTACTGCCTTCTTCGAGCCGGAGAATAGTGTCTTCCCCTTCGGCACACATATCGCCGTAGTTGATATTGATAGGGATACCGGTGAGGTCCATCTGCGCAAGTTTGTTGGCGTGGACGATTGTGGCGAGCGTATGAATCCCCTGCTCATTGAGGGCCAGCTCCATGGCGGCATTGTGCAGGGTATCGGCCAGGCGCTGTTTGAAGAGGTCGTCTATGATGAGAATGGCCAGTTGCTGTCCAATACGCTGATGGACTACCCCATGCCCACAGCCGCCGATTTCCCACGGTTTGAGCTGGACTATACTATCACCGCAACGCCGCTGAATCCCCTGGGTGTTAAGGGCGTTGGCGAGGCAGGTACTATTGGCAGTACGCCGGCTATTGGCAACGCCGTTGCCGATGCGCTGGCTCCGTTGGGTATCCATCACGTGGACATGCCCTTCAAGCCCGAACGTATCTGGAAGCTGATTCACCAGCAAGGCTCATAACAAGCGATCGATGAGCCGTCAGTAACTGATTGCACAGCGCCCACCTGCACACACGGTAGGAGCAGGCGGTGCTTAACGACTATTGCCGGCAGGAGCTTGCTCCTACCGCAAGGAGGGGCCAGAGGTTCATAGCTGGCGACTATAGTGAGGAGGAAGAACAATGAGTGTTCCGGCACCATTTACCTATTACACGCCAACGGATATCACACAGGCAGTCACCTTGCTTGAGAAGCTTGGTGATGAAGCGAAGGTGCTGGCTGGTGGCCATAGCCTGCTGCCAATGATGAAGCTGCGGCTGGCGGAGCCAAAGTACCTGGTTGATATCGGACGCATCCCTGGCCTGGCTTATATCCGCGATGCCGGTGATCATGTCGCTATCGGAGCAATGACCACCTACTATACACTGGAGACATCTGACTTACTCCGGCAGCTCTTCCCCATGCTGCCAGAGGGAATAGCCCTTATTGGTGACCAGCAGGTACGCAATCGCGGCACCATCGGCGGCAGTCTCGCCCATGCTGACCCTGCCGCTGATATGCCAGCCATGATCCTGGCTCTGAACGCCGATCTGGTGCTTCAGGGAACGAAAGGTACACGAGTCGTTAACGTCAACACTTTCTTTGTGGATATGCTGACAACCGCTCTCCAGCCTGGTGAGCTGCTTACTGAGGTGCGTTTGCCGAAGCCAGCTGCCGGCACTGGTATGGCCTACAAGAAGCTGGCCAACCGGGCATCACACTACGCAGTCGTGGGATGTGCTGCCGTTGTGCGTGCTACGGATGGCAACTGCACGGCGGCAACTGTAACCATCACCGGTGCCTCGGTCAAGCCAACTCGTGCAAGTGCTACCGAATCTGCTCTTGTGGGCAAGCCGCTGACGGCAGAGAACATCGCCGCGGCGGCAGAGCATGCCGCTGACAACCTCGATGTGATTACCTCAGATCTTCACGGCTCGGAGGAGTACCGACGGGCGATGACCAAGGTCTTCGCCCGCCGCGCGCTTGAAGCCGCTGCCGCGCGAGTCAGAGGATGAGCAGAAGGGTTGGGGGGATATCCCCCAACCCTTTTTTTTGTGCCCCCGCAGACAGAGCTATGCTCCCTGCGTTCCTGCAGCATATTCGAGATAGTTGCCCGCTCTGTGCCAGGTAAGAGTCGTATGAAGCCCGGCGCAGAGCCGCTGCATCTGTATGGCGATCGCTTCCGCTTCAGCCCCCTGGGCGAGCCGCGCCTGAAAGTGCCGGATGGTTATGGGATATAACCGCAGGCGATGGATACGTTGCTGGTCTATCTCTATGGTAAAAATCAAAGACTGATCGTTCCGTTCAACCGGATCGACCGCGTAATCGTCAATGAAATCGCCGGTGCAATAAAGGATGGGCCGCCCATGGTAGATCTCAATACCACGAAAGACATGGCCGGAATGGCCAAAGACGATATCGGCGCCAGCATCTATCAGCGCATGACCGAACAGAATATGCTCTGGTGGCGGCGTATATCCCCAATTGGGTCCCCAATGAGCAGAGACGATGAGAAAATCCACGGCCTCTTTTGCGCGGTGAATATTTTCAAACAGGTTCCTGGCCCGGGCATCTTGCAAATCAATGGGCACGAAATAGACCCCTGATTGCGTGGGTGTTGCTGCCCAGGGAGGTTCATTGTCGGTAAACGCGAGCAGGCCGATGCGGTTCCCCTGCAACTCCATAAGAGCTGGCCGGGCAGCTTCCTGGAGGTTGCGACCGGCGCCAGCATACCATATGCCCGCAGCGTCCAGAATGGTAAGCATCTCGTGTAGTGCGTCGTAGCCAAAGTCAAGCGTATGGTTATTGGCCAGCGAGACAGCATGGATACCGGCAGCCTCAAGTACAGCGATGTTCCGGGCATCAGAGCGGAAATGGAATACTTTTGGGGTAGCTATCCAGGGTGCGCCCTGATTAGCGATGACGCATTCCAGGTTGCATATCCGGAGATCAGCGGCTTGAAGGATGGGCAGGGTGTCTCCCCAGGGGTAGGCAGGAGACTCATGCTTAAGCATTTCATTGACCAGCCGCCCCAGCATAACGTCGCCGACAAACAGTAATTGCATGTCATCAGCCTCCGCAGGCGGTCCAGCCGAAGAGTTACTCTAGTGATTTTAATTGGCATCCTGATCCCGCCAGGCACGCTGGAGCAAATCGCGTATCTCATCGTCGGTTGCCTGCGAGAAATCCTCATACCAGAAGCCAACGCCAAAGAAGCGCTCGGGCGCAGCAACGTATATCAGCTCATCAGCCTCGGCGCGCAGCACATCGACAGTGGCAGCCGGGATCACAGGCACAGCCACGACGATACGCGCAGGCTCCAGTTGCCGTAAAGCGGCGATCGCCGCGCGCATCGTAGCACCAGTGGCAATACCGTCGTCAATCAGGATAACCGTACGCCCACGGACATGGGGCAGCGGGCGATTACCTCGATAAATACGCTCGCGGCGCTCCAGTTCTCGCTGCTCGGCTGCAGTAACTGCGGCAATCACCTGATCGGGAATGTGCAGGGACTGCACGACCATATCGTTGAGCACACGCACATTGCCAGAGGCGATAGCACCCATTGCCAGTTCTTCCTGGCCAGGCACGCCCAGCTTGCGCACCAGCCAGATATCGAGTGGCGCATGCAAAGCCTGGGCAACGGCGAAGGCTACTGGCACTCCGCCGCGAGGCAGAGCGAGCACCAGCACATCCTGGCGGTTGGCATATGCGGTAAGCTTTGCAGCCAGCATCCTGCCGGCTGCAAATCGATTCTGGAACATTGCGCTACCTCATGCCGATCTGCAAGCCAGACTTACATGCCTTAGTGCCGCCGACGATCTTTCCCTTCTCGTCGAGATTATATCATCTCCCATTCAGTTGTGGTCGGCCACCATTATCCCTCACAATAATGGGCAACGGGCGGTTTCAGCGTCCCTTGTGTGCACATAAGATCGCTCATACATACTGTCTGGTCCAGCTGGACCGCGATAGCCTGGTTGATACTGACAGCCTGGCGGCACCGGTGCAGGTTATTGCGCCGATACCTGCTGATCGGGTGATGAGAGATAATGCATGAACCACTCCTGTGCCAGGCTCGCAACCTGCTCCAGCGCGCCAGGCTCTTCAAAGAGGTGAGTGGCACCCGGCACAATCTCCAGTTTCTTTGCGACGCGCAGTTTTGCCAATGCCTGCCGATTCAGATCAAGGACAAGCGGATCGTTGCCACCAACAATAAGAAGGGTAGGTGCCTGAACTTCAGCGAGAGCAGATCCAGCGAGGTCGGGACGCCCACCGCGTGAGACAATAGCTCTGACAGCATGAGGACGCTGCGTTGCAGCCACCAATGCGGCGGCGGCGCCGGTGCTGGCTCCAAAATAGCCCATCCGCAGACTTTGCGTATCTGGCCGCGCCGCGAGCCAGTCCGTAGCACCAACCAGGCGCTCAGCGAGCAAGTTGATATTGAAGCGAAGGTGCCGCGTTTGCAGATCCACCGTCTCTTCTTTGGGTGTCAGGAGATCAAACAAGAGGGTCGCGAATCCGGCTTGCTGAAGCGCCTGAGCAACGTAGCGGTTACGAGGACTATGCCGGCTGCTCCCACTACCATGAGCAAACAGAATGATTCCCTGAGCGCTGTCTGGTATACTCAGATTACCTTCGAGGCTAACCGCGCCGGCAATAACGTGGACCGGCTGCTCAGGTGCCTCCCATCGTACGGGGCTCATCGTGTTGCATCCTTTCCTGGTATTGCATCCTTTCTCTGTCCCTGGTGGCGACTGGCTGGACTCAGCAGAGAACATGATGGTGGGAGCAGCATCTCCCTTTACCGATGCTCTTATAACAATCCGCATGCCAGGAGCTGATGGAGAAAGAAAGCCAGAAACCCCAAACTCACTTAATCAGGCAAAAAGAGCGAGTTTGGGGTTTCATCTGGTGCACCGAAATACGCATTCTTCCCACAATTCTGCTGAGACCTCGAGAAACGGATGAGCAAGCCGCTCGATCATTAGGACGGCTAGGCTGAGCCCGTTGCCGGGCGTACACCGGCCGCCTATGGACCAGGTAGTCTGCCTGGGATCTTCGCCCCTTGGGGGGCGGGAAGACTCATC